>JAABUQ010011832.1_pt1 | contig 11023 bp, 15 predicted proteins | sample 5560001 | NCBI WGS metagenome assembly JAABUQ01 (sample SAMN10711888, study PRJNA513371) | rock metagenome | isolation source: Antarctica rocks | place: Antarctica: Victoria Land, Finger Mt nord | collected 2015-12-18
GACACTGGGCGCGGCTGCGCCCCCGGCCCTGCGCGTCGCGATCCGCCAGGCGTTGACCCTGCCCAATCCCCTGTATCGCGAGGCCGAGCAGCAGGGCCGCAGCACGCGCGATCTCGAGCCCACGCTGCGCTACTACCGCCAGACACCTGACGGCGACATCGTGGTCCCTCGCGGCGCCGGGCGCATGGTCCACGCATTATGTCGAGAGTATGACGTGCCCGTGCAGCTCATCGACGAGGCGCATGAGGTCGTTCCGGTCGCCTTCGAGGAGCGCGTCACGCTGTCGGCCGCTCAGGAGCGCGCCGTCGGCGACGTGATGCGCAAGCGGATCGGGGTGTTGGAAGCCCCGGCCGGCAGCGGGAAAACGATCATGGCGATGGCTGTGATCGCGCGTCGGCGACAGCCCACGCTCATCATCGTCCACACCAAAGAGTTGGCCCACCAGGCCATAGCCCGCGCCGTGGCGGTCCTGGGCCTCGACGAGGCGGAGATCGGGTTTGTGGGCGACGGCCAGTGTACCATCGGCGAGCGGCTGACCATTGGCCTGGTCCAGACGTTGGCGCGAGGCATCCCGCCGGCGTTGCGGGGCGTGGGACACGTCGTGGTCGATGAGTGCCACCACGCGCCGGCGGCGCAGATGGCGGCCGTGGTGTCCCAGTTCCCGGCTAAGTTCCTGCTCGGGCTGTCGGCGACCGTCTATCGGTGTGACGGCTTGGATCGGGTGATCGGGTTCTACTTGGGTGAGACGACGGCGCGGATCGACAAGGCCGACCTGGCTGACCGTCTCATCGCGCCAAAGATCATCAAGCGCGAGACGGGGTGCGTCGTCGCCGGCGACAGCTTCACGGAGCTTGTGACTGACCTGATCCTTGATCCCGCACGCAACCGCTTGATCGTCGCCGACGTCGCGGAGGCGGTGCGTGAGGGTCGGACGTGCCTGGTGCTCAGTGACCGCGTGGACCACGTGGAGCGCCTCACGGAGATGCTGACGGACGTCGGCGTCAGCGCGGCCGCCCTCCATGGCCAGCTCGGCAAGCGGACGAGAGGTGAGGTGGTCGCGGCCCTGGGCGCGGGGACGGTGCAGGCCGTGGTTGCCACGGGCTCTCTGATCGGCGAGGGGTTTGATTGCCCTCGCCTCGATGCGCTGTTCCTGGCCACGCCCGTCAGCTACGTCGGTCGCGTGACGCAGTACATCGGCCGCGTGTCACGCACCGCGCCGGGCAAGACGGACGCTTGCGTCTACGATTACACCGACGACCATCCGATGTTGTGGGCCTCGTGGGGCAAGCGCGGCCGCCTCTACCGGTCCGCAGGCCTTCCGATCACGTCGTCGCCCGCGGCGAGCGTCGCGCCGCAGAGGAGGGGCGCGTGAGCCAGTACGACGAGCCCGAGGACTTCCTACGGCTGCACGTCCGGGATCGCCTCGCCGCCGACGGCGCGCCGGCCATGGCCGAGCGATTCGTCAACCACCTGGACACGGACGACCGCGAGCGCGATATGCTCCCCGAGGTCATCACCCAGACCGTGCGAGAGGCGTACACCCGCCTGACAGCCGAACACACCGCGCTGGCCACCGTTGCCCGCCTGTGCTACTGGGACGGGCAGAGCGTCCGAGCGGCTGCCCTTCTCCTGGGAGTGGGCAAGTCAACGGTCGGCCGGATGCGGATGGATGCTGTTGCGCTGATCGCTGGGTGGACCAACGTTCATCCAGCGCGTGTCGATTACGAACTGTCTCACCTTGAGCAGGTGCGAGAAACGACGTAAGGACCTTGTTCCTTTATGGGACACATCGTATAATTAAGGAAGATGTAGGCGTGACCCCGGAAGCTTTAGGCTTCCGGGGTTTTTTGTTGCCTTTGCTGCTTGCGAGATGAGCGACAAGGAGGGGACGTATGGGCACGACAGCGGAGGGGACGGAGGCGCAGGGCCGGAGCTGGGCGCAGCGGATCGGCACACGACGCCCGGATCGGCTACAAATCGCGCTCAGCGCCGACGAACGGCGTCTGTTAACCGAGCGGGCGCGTGAGGCGGGCGCGGAGAGCGTGGCCGCCTTTGTCCGTGCCCGGACGCTCGGTCAACCCGTCATGACGGGAGTAACGCCCGAGCACGGCGTGTTACCCGTCGGCCAGTTGAAAGGATAGGGCGATGAGCACCACGGGACACCCCTCACCAACCACTACCCTCACCGTCGAGGACCCCGACCAGGTTATCCACGCGGCCACACGCCGCGTCGCCGACATCAGGGGGCGCTACGCCGCCGCCGTCCAGGCTGCCGATGGCGCGGAGATGTGGCGCTGCCGGCAGCAGGCCGCCGAGGCCGTGGGCCAACTGGATGAGTTGGTCGCGCCGCGGCCACGATCCGGCGACAGCAAGCCGTGGTCCAGGACCTGGAGGCCAGGGTAGCCCAGGCCCAACAAGCAGTCGCCGACGCCCGGAGCGGGGTCGAGGACGCGGCGGCCGCCAACCTTGCCGCCGGCGGTCTCCTCTTCGACCTCAGACGGGCTCACACCGTGGCCGCCGCCCAACTGGGAGCCCTCGCGCGGGACGTGACGGCCGCGCAGGCCGAGGCGCAGGCCGCTGAGCGGGCGCTGAAGACGCTGATCGCCGAGACGGCGCGGAGGATCGGATGACACGCGCAGCCACGTCGGCGCCGTGCCGACGAGCGGAGAGGAGGAGCCCCCTATGAGCGTTTTTTCGTACAGGCCGGACTACCACATTGCCCTGACCCAACCCCTGAGCGGTCCTCGCGCCACGCAGACGCGGACGTGGCGCCTGCATAGCCTGCGCGACCTGTCGGCCTCCCTGACGACGACGGGTGTCAACGCGATGCAGTTGGCCCTGTGGGACATCGACGGCATCGTGACGGACCACGTGCAGCCGGCGGCCATGGACGTGATCGAGGTACAGACGACCAACCGCCATGGGCAATGGGGGCAGGTCTGGACGGGCTATATCGACACCGTGACGCGCTCCTACGATCCCAACAACGGAAACGTCGTGACCCTCGACTGCACCTCGCCCTACAAGCTCTGGGAGATCATGCGCCAGACACCCGACGACGTAGCCACGCTCAGCCAAGCCTATCTGACGAACCTTGCCGGCAGCGCCGTCCTCACGTATAGCGCCCGCGCCGTCGGGTACAATCCAGCCCTCCTGTTGATCGACCCGACGGCGGATAGTGGCTCAGGCATCTGGAGCACGATCAGTGAAGCGGCATGGCTGACCCCGGATCAAGCCACATGGTCCTCCACGATGCAACAATTATTAGCCAACAGCGGGTTGGAGTTCTTCTTTCGCGAGGATGGGCGCGGCGTCTACCGCCAGATCGGCTACTTGCCCGACCCGTTCCCGCGGTCCATTCCGCTTATTACCCTGCTCGACATCCTGCATGCCGATGTCGCGGAGAGTGACCAGGGCGTCGTGACGCGCATCCAGGTGACGTGGAGCGTCCAGGAGAACGCCCTCATTCAGCAGGCGGCGTTTGCCCAGGCCCCAGCCGGCATGATCGCGCACCTGCGACAACGGACCCTGCAGGTCTATGCACCGTGGCTTCTGACCTATGCCGCGGCGCAGTACCTCGCCACCACGCTACTGGACCAATATGCGGCCGGCGTGGCCACGGCCTCGGTGACGATCCCGGCCGATCCGCGCTTCCAGATCGGCGGCCTGTGCGCCGTGCCCTCTCTGAAGAAGGGGCATGGCCCCACGACCTACTACATCACGGGGATCGTGTACCAACTGACGTGGGCGGGCTCCTGGGTCATGACGTTGGCTCTTAAGTACGGGCGCGATGGGAACAACGCCTTCCCGTACATTGGCGGCGTCACCTTGCCTGTCGTCTCATCGACGGTGGCGGCCGGGTTGCCCGCTGTGGGAACGACGCTCCCGACCGATCCGTCAAACCCGCGCCGCATCAGCACACCCTTCACGGTGGTGCTGGATCGGACGGTCACACCCACGACGGTGGCGACGCCCGACTTCCCGGTGGGGACGGTGCTACAGGTGCGCGACAGCGGCTTTGGAGGCGTGGGCGCATCAGGCGAGTATACCGCCGTGGCCCCCGTGCCAGGACAGGCCGTGCGCACGTTGGGCCTGACGCTGGACGCTGGTGTGACAGCCTATGTCACCGTCATCGCGGAAGGGTATGGGGACAATGGGGGGGGGCAGTCAGAACGGGACAGCCGCCGGGAGCAGCGTGGCGACGCCGGGGAGCAGCGTGGCGACGCCGGGAACGGGAGTGACGGGAACGGGAGTGACGGGCACCGGGAATCCTCATCCGTTGACCGTGAGCACGCCTGGTAACATCATGCATCCCCGCAACCTCGCTGAGCGCGTTCTCGCCACGGCCGTGGCTCTCAAGGGGCAACCCTACAGGGAGCGGAACGCCGGTCCGCGCGCCTGGGATTGTTCTGGGTTAGTGGCATTCGCACTGGCAGCCCAGGGTTTCCAGGGGTGCCTCTTTGTCAACGGTGGGACAGACCCCGTGACAGGCGAGGTCTACAATACCGACATCGGCCCGAGTGGCCTGTGGACCTACCTCCAGCAACACGGCGCCATGATCTCAACCGTGGACGCCTCACAGCCGGGGGATGTGTTGTTTGTGCAGCATCAAGATGGTAGTGATCCCTATGGGCAGAACGGTTTCACGCACGTGTGCTTTTGCCTCACGGCGGGCGGCTATGGAAGTGGCCTGAACTTCGGGGCCAACAACCCGACAATGGGCCTGTGCGCGTCCCCGATCAAAGGGTGGGCCGACAACTTCGGACATCCCATCAATCTCTGTCTAGACTGTTCACAACTCCATCTGTGACAGCAAGGAGGCGCGCACATTATGGGCATGACCCACTCACCCAGCACAGCAGAGACGACGCCCACCCCCGAGGGCAAGACGATGACACCCCAGCGCCGGCGCTCCCTGCTGTCTCACCACGTGCTCGGACGCGAGATCATCCGCCAGGAGGATGAGGCGCGCGCCCAGGGCATCGACCCCGAGGTTGCCTGGGCGCGTCGGAACGCCATCCTGGCGGACAACGTACACGTGCGGGACCGGCGCGGGCGGTAAGGAGTACATATGACCACGCTCCTCACCCGCATTGCCCAAGAACTCGCCGATAGAGGCGCGCTGGCCGCCCTCCAACAGACCATGCGTGAACACCGTGAGGAGGCCGCCACGCGGATGGCCCAGGCGCGCGCCATCGCCGACCGCCCCGGCTTCCCTGGCAGCGTGACCGAGACCGAACGACGCCTGGTCGTCAGCATGGCCACCCACCTCCAGGCCGTCAGCACGAACGGCCGCCAGCGTCACCTCAAACCGAAAGCGTTCACGGCCCTCCTTGCCCGGAGCGACCCAGACACCCGGCGCGTCCTCCTGGCGGCTAAAGAGATTACGGCCTACCGCATGAACAAGCGTCAAGGACTGCCCCGCGTGTAAGCCAGCGTGCCCGTTCCACCCCTGTGGAGCGACCCAACGTCTAACACAGCGTGCCGGTTGAACACCTGTCCAACGACTCCCACAGAAAGGAGGTCCGAGAATGGCCTATAGCTCCCTAGCCGTGGCCCAGCGCCACTGCACGTCAACACGCCGCGATGGTCAGCCGTGCCGCTGCTGGGCCATGTGGTCGGCCCACGATCAACGCTGCCGCTGGCACAGCAGCCAACGCACACGGAGCACGGCTGTGCGCCGGATGATGGCCCAGGTGCTCAGCGCGGCAGGCTTGCCGGGTGGTGATGGGACGTGCCGCTGTGAGGCGTATGCGTGGCCGCATCGTCCAGCCAGTGGGGTCTGTCGGTGGCCCGAGGCCCCGATAGAAATATGCGCGACGCCACTGGGGGCGCGCGCACACCGACGAGCGACGCCGCGCACAAGCAGGGGTAGCGAAAGGGTCTAGCACAACAGATGGGATGGGAACAGAGGGCGCGGGGCGGCCGCTACTACGTCAGGAAGCGATGGGAAGGCGGCCGGTGCGTCTCCGAGTACATCGGTGGGGGCACGTTCGCTGTTGCCCTGGCCAGCGTCGACCAGCAGGCCCGTCTGCGGCGTGCCATAGACCGCGAGGAACGGCGGCGCGAGGAGGAGATCGACGCGCTGCTCGACGAGGCGACCGAGGTGGCAGAGACGTTGGCCACGGCGGCGTTGCTCCTGACCAGGCATCACACACACAAGGGGCAGTGGAGGAGACAACGTGGGCACTGATCGCACGATATCGAAGAAGGTCGCCGCGGTTGTTGCGCGGGCAGAGGCAACCGCGGCGGCAACCGCAGCGCAGACAGACGCCGCGTCTGTGGCGTCTGTCCATGAGGTGCGCCTGACGGAGCGGGACGGGCCGGTGGGCCGTCTCCGCGCGGCCGTCATGAAGGTGGATAAAGACAACCCCGCTCCCGAGGACCTCGCCCACCTACGGGTGGTGCTGCGCGCGGAACCGGACCTGGCGCGGGAGCTGTTCGATCTGGCGGCGTTGACCAGCGCAGAGGTCATTCGCAGCATCCTCCCACGCGCACCGCTTGGCTGTGAGGCGATCAGTGCGCGCGCCGACACCATGCGCGTGGGCCTGGGCAGCGCGACGGCGCCGGAGATTGAGCGCGGGTTGATCGAGCACGTCGTGCTGTGCTGGTTGCGGCTGCAAGCGGTCGAGTCCCGCTACACCTACGCCATGGGTCAGTCCCAGGAGCTCGCGTGGGCGTACTGGTGGGAGCGGCGATTGACGGCGGCGCAGGGCCGCTACATGCGCGCCTGCGAGTGCCTGGCGCGGGTCCGACGCCTCGCGGGGCCGTCCGCGGTGCAGATCAACGTCGGCGATCAACAGGTCAACGTCGCCGGCCGCGTCATCGTCGAGTAGAGCGCGCGAAGGGGAGCGTGACCGATGACCAGGACAGAGGAGACAGGGGCCGAATTGGGCCGTCTGAGAACGCGACGAGCGGCGCGTAGAGCATCTCTGCTCGGGCGGGACGCCGCGCGGACGGGCGACACGACGACCATCCGCGCAGGAGGCTAATGACCATGCTCCGCGCTTGGTCCTGCTGTATGCACCTCGAGTGGGAGTCATCACGGGGAGTCCCCACTGGTCGAGTGTCCACGCCTTGCTGTTCATCTCCCCGTCCGTTGTCCGGCCCTGTGACACGCGCTATACGTTACATCGCGGGAGGGCACAGAATGGCACTTATAGCGGATGGCACAGCAGCACGTCAAAAGTGTCGAAAATACGGGTCATGTGAGGCGCGTGTCGGGCCTGGTAGGGGTGGAAAGAGCGACAGTGCGACCAGGCCTCGGAGGCGTTTCTCTCCCCTGATGCTGACCCTTGCGCACTTATGGTAGACCGGCGCGTGCGCACTTATGACACTCAGTAGCAAAAGGAGGGACGGATATGGGCGCGATGACCTGGGGCCAGGTCTGCCGGCGTGCGGGCGGGCGGCGAGGCTACAACGCGCAGCGACAGTTCGCTGCCGCCTATCGTCGCTCCGAGGTCGCGCGCCTGCTGCTGGCCGGAGTGGGGAGACGTCACAGCGGTCTTACTGGCCAGCAAGCCGAGATCGCGCGCCAGTTGGGGGTGCATCCCTCGACGATCAGCCGCGACCTGGCTGCTATCCAACGGCACTGGCAGAATGGGGGATTATGTCCGGTGTGCGGCCACGGGGTCGACGGGCTCACGATTCACGACGCGCGCTATCCGCGGGAGTAAGGCAAGGCAGGGGGGAGGGCAGTCTTGGGTCGCCATTGACGAACGGGCCAGCATTAGGCTACGAGGCCAAAGAAGGCCTCGGCTCCTTAAAGGCCTGCGGCGTACCGTTCCGCCGTTGCCAGGATATCCATTTGCAGATGCGTCGAGTAGGCGGTCTTGGAATTACACGCATCGGCGTCATCTTGTTGGCTAGCACCCGTGAGGACGACGAGATTGCGATAGACGAAACCGCCGCCGCCGTTGCAGTGGATGGTAGGCAGCATGTAGGCCCACTCGTGCATTTCGGGCTTCCCAAGGTCACTACCTGTCAGATCGACGTGTGTGTCTGCGAGCGACACGCGGACAGGATGAGCGGGTGCCAGTGCCGAGAGAATTCGTTGTTCGATGTCGGCGTTCGCTCGTACGGCTGCATCGGCCGTCGGATACGCGTCGACATGGTAAGAGACCGCTATTGGTTCGATCGGATCGGTGTAGGTCAAAGTCCAGAAGTATGTGCGCACGCCGTGGTCGGTTGAGATCAGGGGCGATCCGTTATACGTCCCCATGGTGGGGTACGTGAACAGCGATGCAGGCGGATAAATGGGCGCATTCGGGGCTGGCTGAGGTTGTGCCACCGTCGCAGGTACCGCCTGAACGATCTGATGGATGTGGGCGACCTCCTGGCCCGCAACCGGGATTGCGTCGCGGATGGCCTGGTCACGTGCTGAGCTGGTCGCAGCATCAATAGAACAGGTAATGATGTACTCGACGCGACCATCAACCGCCGTGATGTAGATGCCGGCCTGATGTGCCTTACTCACGATGTACGGGCATAATTGAGAACGAACAGGAAGAGAAGGGGCTGTGCCGCGACCGCAATCGCTATAAATATCACCTGCATAGGCATGTGCTGCCGCATCGACCGTGGGAAAGAGGGTTGCCTGGATACCTATCTCCTGCCATGCGCCTCGAAAGGGCGGCAGTTTTAGATACTCGAAGAGCGAGCCCTGGAAGTGGAGACTCTGATAGAGTTTCCCATTGGTGGCACTCCCTCCAATCCCATCTTTATTGACCTGGTCAGCGGTTGTGTTGATATGCAGACCGCCCAGGGTCGCGCCGCGCGGAAAAGCCGTCTGAGGAAGAGCGAGTGCGCGCGGTGTGAGCGTCGTCGCTCCAACATGCGTAGATGGCGCGATGGCGAGCATCGTGATGCCAAGGAGAAGCGATGTGCGCGTCAGACTCATGCCACGAGACGACACCGAACGGCGATGGCAATGTATGCTGTTCCCCTGCATATGCCTCACACTCATTCCCTTTCCCCCCTTGGTCCCAGCTTCTATCGCTAACGGCGCATTACCTTGTCGCACACCGGCCCCGCTGCGGTCTCCATCTCTACGAGAGCGCCGACGGCTGCGGCGGGTATGCCGTCGTGCCTCCGTGCATCACTCGGTTTGTGTCCTTTCCTAAATGCGTCCATGCTGAAACCGCAGGACGCAGCATGCTTGATCGCGGGCACCCATCCCGCAACTACTTGTTGGAAGCATTTAGCGGGGTCACGAGAACCCCGCTAGGGTCTACTGTACGCCGTCGGAGGCGCCGTGTCATGACGATAGTTCATCCTGGGACGGCATGGAGTGGTGGCTGGAGCGGCTCATGGACGGAGCGTGAACGGGGTGGGATGCGTCGTCGCGTGGCGCTCAGTCAGGGGCGACAAAACGGAGGGGCTGAGACGCCATTGGCTCAGGCCCTCCTGGACAGCGCGCAGATAACCGGACGCGAGGTACAGCCCATACTCCACGTCCAGTCGTCGAGGCGACCGCCGGTATCCACCCGTCCACCGCCCGTCATCCTACCCTCTCTCATCGGCAGCACGTCCGCGCCCCTGAAGGGCGACGCCAACCGCGCCCGACGCTAGGTCGCTTGGGAGGCGCGCTTGCCGGCCTGAATGCCCGTCGTCGTGGCCGAGGTCGCGTACACGGTGATGCCCGCGAACTCCGGGCGCACCGTCGGGTAGCCCTCGACGATCACCTTATCGGCAGGGTCGGAGGCCAGCGCCGCCGCAACCTTACTCCACTGCTTACGCGCGACGAGCACCATGTAGTCGGTCTGGGGCACGGTCGGAGCCGGCACGCCTTTGGGCAGCGATGGGGCCTTCTCGCTGCGCATCCCGACCAGGACAACGTCGCCGCGCTCCACGACTGTGCCCGGTCGCCCGATCACCGTGAGCTTCACTGTCGTCGCCTCTCCTGCCTCACTCATCGCCTCTATCGCGGCCGCCTCAAACGTCGCCTCGTTGAACGCCTCTTTGCCGGCATCACTGGCCGTCCTGGCCGTCCTGGCCGTCGCGGTCGTCTGCTAAGGAGTTAGCGGACAGCCTGGACCCGACGGCGAAGGCGGCCGCCACCGGCTTCCTACGCGTCATCCAGGGCAATGAGCGCCTAGCGTCATCGGTCTTTGTCGGCTTGCCCCTCCGCTTCATGGCCCTGCAAGACGAGCGGGTACGCGCCGTCACCAGTCACGACGACATCGACATTGCCGCCATGGGCGGGGCCACGGGAACGACGAGCGCGACAGGGACGACGACGCCCGCCACGGCGCTCTACGTCGTGCTGACGCGCGGGCGTGAGGACATTATCCGGCCGCTGACAGCCTGCCTCTTTACGCAGATCTTTGGCGGCCTGGTCGCGATCGCCAACGATGCGCCCGGTCATACTCTGCCGCGCCCGGTGCTGTGCGTGCTCGACGAGGCCGGCACGGTCGGGGCCATCAGCGGGCTACCGCACTGGCTGGCCACGCTCCGCTCGGCGCGCGTGGGCGTGGTCCTCGCTTTTCAGGCCCTCAGCCAGGCCACGACGATCTACGGGCCGGAAGGCCGGGCCGACATCGAAGAGAACTGTCAGACGCACCTCCTGTTCGGGGGCGCGGGCTACGCCAAGGCGGCGTGGATGTCCGCGGGCATCGGCGACACGACGGTGGTCCAGCGTAGCGCCGCCAAAGGCCGGGAACGGACGCGCGTGTTTGCCGGCACGGGCAACGAGAGCCGGAGCGAGGCCACCGCGCCGCTGGTACGTCCTGAGCAGATCACGGAGATGGAGCCGGGGACGCTGGTCGCACGCATCGCCCACCATCGGCCGCTACGGGTGACGGTCGCGCCCTGGTATCGCTCGTGGCGCCTCAAGCGGCGAGCCGGCCGTGCTCCTTCTTTTTCAAGCAGTGAGCCCGTGGCCCGTCGAACCCTACAGGAGACGGACGCGTTCGCTTCGCCAACGCCGGCAGCGAGCGGGTCGGTGATCGGCGAGGCCTCGGGAACCGAGGCGTAGGACTACTTGGAAAAAAGAAGGGGGGGGGCGGTTCTCGTGGACGCCACG
>JAABUQ010011834.1_pt1 | contig 11023 bp, 12 predicted proteins | sample 5560001 | NCBI WGS metagenome assembly JAABUQ01 (sample SAMN10711888, study PRJNA513371) | rock metagenome | isolation source: Antarctica rocks | place: Antarctica: Victoria Land, Finger Mt nord | collected 2015-12-18
CGCTCCCACCCCCCCCTCCCCCCCCCCCCCCCCTCGCGCATGCACATGGCAGGCAAGCGACGCACGCGCATGCGCGCGGGCCAGCAGGCCGCATGCGCGGCGCCGCCCAACTGCGGCGGCCACGGAGCGGTGACGCCGGGCTGCGCGTGCGCGTGCGATGCCGGCTGGGCGACGGCGGCCGACCAGGCCGCGCTCGCGGCGGGCGGCGGCGCCGCGGCCGTGTTCTGCTCGCAGGCCGACGCGGGCGCCGCGCCCGGCGCGCCCTGTGCAGGGTCCCGCCGTGCTCGAGCAGATGTTCCAGCAGCACCTTCGGCCGCATGGAACTAGGGGCGCCCCTGCCTCATGTGCTGCTGCTCTGTTTCCGAGGCAGGCTGGATGAGGCCGGGCGCTCGTCGCGCGCTCGCACGGTGTGCGGCTCGCCACGCATGGCGTGACGCGTCTGTCGCTCCGGTCCAGCGCTCGGGGTCCTGGCACCCAGCCGGGGGACAGCCGCCAGACGAGCGTGGCCGGTCGCGCGTGTCTGGCTTGCCTCGCGCCCGAAAATGAAATCCAAATATGGCCCCTTGTTAGCTCCAGGCGTGCCTGGACTCACCAGAGGGTGTGAGCTCCCGTGGAGGGTATGGCATGGAGGCTGGAGGCTGGAGGCTGGCACTGCTGGGCGGCTTTGCGGTCGCTGATGCATCAGGGCAGACAGCGCGCGGGCTCACAGAGCCGCTCTGCTGCGCGTGGCAGCGGCCTGGACGTACAACGCCTCGGCGCCGCCGCCGCCGCTGCCGCCGCCGCAGCTGCCCCGCAAGCTGGGCGTGTTTGCACGCTTCGGCCTCAGCTGGTACCTGGTGCGCAAGGGGCCCCGCGAGTGCGCCTGGGAGGCCAGCCGCTCGTTCCCGGCGTGCCAGTGGCTCTGCTGCGCCATGCCAGCCTGCGCCCCGCCCGCAGGAGGCCGGCGGGGCGCTGGCAGTGCTGGCGGCGCTGCTGGCCCTGGCGCCGCTGTGCTGCTCGCCGCGCTACCGGCGCTGCTGCGGCGCCTGCTGGTGCTGCTGCGGCCGCTGCGGCCGCTGCGCGCTCGCGCGGCTCTTCGCGCGACGCGCCGCCACCGGCGCAGCAGAGGACGCCGAAAAGGATGCGCAGGCACGGCCGAGCCTGCCCCGCGCTCCTTGGGCACCCACCCTGGGCCACGCCTGCTCTGGCAGGGGTCCCCAGCTCAGGCAAGGCGCGCGGGTCAGGCGTAACAGCCCAGGGCATGATCTTCGGCGCGTGCTACGTCCTGCGGAGAGGCCGAGCGCCTGGGGCGCGCAGTTTGACGGCAGGGCGCGGCAGCTGTTTGGCGACGAGGGCGGCGGCGGCGAGGGCGAGCCCGATGCCGCAAACGGCTACGGCTTGGACGCGGGGCCGTCGGCGGCGCCGGACGCCGAGCAGCCGGGCTGGGGGACGGCGGGGGGGCGGGGGAGACAGAAGAAGAGGCGGGGCGGCGCGCCGCGCGCGCCGGTGGAGCCTGATCAGAACGCGGAGCCCGATCAGGACGCGGCCCAGGCGCGCCTGGCCGCCGTCCTCGCATCGGGCGCCGTGCCGCCGCCGGCGGAGCTGCAGGCGCGCCTGCCCCGACCTCGCGCTAGGCCCGCTCGCCCCAGCAGCGCGCCGAGTCGGGCGGAGCGACGGCGCCCGATTGCGCGGCTGGCGCACAGCGCCCCCACCGTCGTGCGTCCCGACATTGCCAGCATGACCGGCGGGGCCCAGCCAGCGCGCGGCGCAGGACACAGGCATGCAGGGGCGTCTGCTCATCAGCAGGCACTTGCGCGCGGGGGCATGCTCATGCACAGGCTCCTGCGCAAAAGGCTGGGCTGCACATGCGCATCCATGCGCACACGCCCACGAGCACGACGGGGCGCGCGCAGGCGCTGCTGGCCGCGCTGGCCGCAGCGGGCCGGCGCCTGGCGCCCGAGGACCTGCGCGCGCTGCAGCGGCTGGTCGCCGCGAGCCGGGGCGCGCCGGCCCTCAACCCTAGCCTCCCGACCGCACGGCCGCTGCCATGGACGCCGCCCGGGCAGGGCGGGGGCCGAGACGCGCGCGGCGAGGCCGGCGAGCGGGCGCGGGGCCTCCGGACGGCCTGGGGGGAGGATGACGGGCGTGATCAGGCGAGCGACGCGCAGGCCGCACCGGCGCCCAGGAGAGGCCGGCGACGGGAGCGCGACCAAGCGGACCCGGTCGAGGCTGCGCCCCGGCACGGCGGGCGGGGGAGAGAGGAGCCTGATCAGGCGCGCGATCTGGAGGCTGACAGGACGCCTGGGGAGGGCCACAGGCGAGCCGCGCCGCATGCGCTGGACGGGGCGGGGCCCGCGGGCCGGGCGCCGCCAGCGCGGGCAGCCAGGAGTCACCGGCAGGAAGAGCCCGACGGACCTGACGAGACGCCGGCCCAGGTGCCGGCGACGCGAGGCGGCCGTGCGGCAGAGGGCGCCGGCAAGGCCGCGCCGCCCGCGCGGCGGCGGAAGGGCGCGGCCGGCGCGGAGCCCGACCAGGCGGCGGGGGGCGCGCTGGGCGCGCTCCGGCGCATGGCGGCGGCCGCCGAGGCGCCGGGCGTGGCGGAGGTGCAGGCGGTAGTGGCGGGCCTGGCGGCGGCGGGCGCGCCGCTGGGCGCGGGCGACCGCGCCGCGCTGGCCGCGCTGGTGGCGGGCGCGGCCGCTGCGCGCGGGCTAGCGCTGCCGGGCGCCGGGCAGGCGCGGCGCCTCTTTTTACCATCATGGAACCCTATATATGACATCATGCTTGGGCGGCTTGTGCATGGCATCGTGCATGGCATGCCGCGTTCCGCATTCGCCCCTGCAGCTGCGCGTCCCGACGGTGCTGCCTGCGGGGGCGCAGCTGCGGCCGCCTGAAGCGCCGCGGCGGCGGCCCGCTCAGAAGGGACCGAGACCGGGGTAGTAGTCGCTGGCCTGCGCCCGCGCCCTCTGGCGCCCTCTGGCGCATGTCCTGTGTCGTGCTGCCTGCTGTGTCCTGACAACAAGTCTGCATTATGAGGTTGTGCGACTCAGGCTCCCGCCTGTTCGGTGCATGCCGTGCTTGGCGTCTTTGGTTCTGCCTGCTGTGCATCCCCTGCATCACTGCGTACAACAGGCAGAACAGGTTGCGCATGGTGTGTGCTGCACCACAGTTAGGTGGTTGTAGGTCCGGTAGGGGTAAGGTGGAACCCGGAAGACAGCGCGGCATGTTCAGATATGTCCAAGAGAGGTAGGGAAGGCGCGAAGGGGTGAGGAGGTGGCTAGAGGCTCCGCTACAACATGTGTACCGGCTGGCCTTTGCCGCGCTGTACAGCACATTGTACGAGGGGTACACGGTGGGCCCGAGCAACCGCACGGGCGGCGTGTACTGCATCAACACAGACTCGCCGCACTTCGTCGTCACCAAGGCGGCGCGCACCCATGCGGCCTTCGTTCTAGAAGCCGCGACCCCGCCGGTGCCCTGGCGTCAGCGCTGATGTGCCAGGGCACCAGCGGGGTCGCGTCCTCCAGAGGAAAGGCCGCATAGGTGCGCGTCGCGCCCGTAACAAGGAAGTGCATCGTGTCCGTGTTGAAGCAGAACACGCCGCCCGTGCGGTTGCTCGCGCCCACTGTGTACGCCTTGTACACCTTGCTATACAGCGCCGCGAAGGTCAGCCGGTACACTGCGCCGCCAAGGGCTCTCCAAGGATCGCCTGGCGCCACAGCAGAGCCGGGGCCGCCTGCGCTCAAGCTGGCCGGCGGCTGCACAGTGCCTGCGACAGCGCACAGGAAGTAGTTCTGGGACCCACTGCAGGTACCTGGCATTGCATCCTGCATTACTTGCATTACATTCGAGCCTGTTACGAGTACCGCAGAGTGGGCCTGCCGCAGTCCGGCTCGCCGTGCGGTAGTGTCAATGGCGAGGAACGGAAGGCATGGCATATGCGGCGTGCGTGCCATTGATTGCGGACCACCCCAAAGTCCCAGCTGTCGGAGACTAAACTTATTGCTTCAATTTCAATTTCAAAAGTCGCTTCAATCGAGCATCCACCCGTCCACCGAGCGTCCACCTCGTGCAATGTTGCGCATCGCGACTGTCCTGCTAGTGGTGGCCGTTGGCCTGCTAGCGACGCGCGTCTTGAGCGGCACAGTGGCGGAGGTGCTGCCGTGCGAGGACAACATCACATGCCTGTCTGACCGCACGGTGGCCTACGAGGTCACCGTCCCCGGTTGGACCACCCCTACAACCGTGAGCTTCGGCAGCCAAGCAGGTACGCGCCTGTTGGTGCCCCGGACGGGCAACATCCTCCCAACCAGCAGTCCGAGCTCTAACAGAACGGGCTGGCGCGCAGGCGAGCTCTTGCCTTGCCGGAACAGTTCTCGGCACTACTTCCTGCACGCCGTCGCAGGCACCGTGCAGCCGCCGGACAGCTTGGGCGCAGGTGGCCACCCTGCCCTGGCTGCGCCGGGAGGAGATCCTGATAAAAGGCCCGGGCGCTGACGCCTTGGCGGCGCAGTATACCAGCTGACCTTCGTCGAGCTGTACAGCACCGTGTACGAGGGGTACACTGTGGGCGTGAGCAATCGCACGGGCGGCGTCTTCTGCGCCAAGACGGGCACAACGCACTACTACACTACGGACGAGGCAGAGACCTATGCAGCATTCGCGCTGGAGGACGCGACCCCGCCGGCGCCCTGGCAGGTCAGCATCGTGCAGGACGCGTCGGCGGCGAACCTGACCCTAATCCCGGGCGCGCCCGCGGCCCCGCAGCCCGCTGCGCTGCGTGCCGCCCTGGACCCGCTGCTCCCCGCGCTCAACCTGACGGCCATGCTGCTGTTCGTCGACACGCTGCAGCCACTGTCCGAAGGTGCCCCTACGCCGCCTGCGTGTGCGGCCGCCCTCGCACCGCGCCTGCCACCGCAGCCCGCCCGCTCTGCACCGCCTGCTGTCTGGCTGGGCGCGCCTTGGCACGTGGCCCGCCCGGTGCCTGCTGAGTTGCTGCGACGCCCCGCGGCGCAGGCTTCCTGGTGCCCACCGCGTTCATCGCCGACCGCCGGAACGCAATCGGCATCAGCGCCGCCAGCTGGCGCGCGTGCTTCCAGTGCAGCCGGACCCTCCTCGTGAGCAAGTGCCTCAGCGTTGACGGCGGCGACGCGCACGACCAGTTTGCGGCCTTCCGGGGGACCACGCTGGCCTCGCTGCTGTCCGCGGGCGGCGCGGCCTGCGCGTTCGCCTCGGGCGCCGGCTCCTCGCTGGCGTCTGCGGGCCAGGCGTCGATGCAGAGCGTCGCGTGCAGCACTGACAGCGCGACGGCCCGGCTCCGGGTCCAGCTGGACGCGCGCGTATACAGCCTGCAGGCGGCTGAGCCCAGCGCCAGCGTCAGCACGGCCGAGTACGGCGCCACCTTCTGGCCGCCCGGCGCCCCCGGCGCCAAGCTGTACGCGGTGCTGAGCAACCGCGGCGGCGCGCCGGGCGCCTGCCGGCTGGAACCCGCCAGCTGCTGCGTGGCGACGGCCGCCGGGGGCCAGGACTGCGGGGCCGTGCAGGCGGCGCCGTCGCCGGCGGCGGCGCTGCCCGCGGGCGCCGCCCGGCTGCACCTGGCCACGCTGACGACCCAAGCGCCCGCCGCGGCCGAGCTGGTCGGCACCTGCGAGGCGGCGGTTGAGTGCGGCGCGCAGTCCACGCAGTTCCTGGCAATCCCGTTCTACCGCGCCGCCCTGCCCGCTGCGGCGCCAGCCGCCGCCCCGCAGGCGCCCTGGCCCGCGACGGCGGTCGCCGTCGTGCAGTTTGACGTGGGCGCGCCCGCCGGCGCGCTGGGCAGCCCCGGTCAGCTCCGCGCCTTCAACCTCAGGCGCGCCCGCCGCCGCCCCCGCAGCAGCAACGCACAGCGCGCGCTCGCGCTGACGCCTGCGCCGCCCGCGGGCCCCGCAGCCTGGTGGCCCAGCTGGCGCAGGCCGCCGGCGTGCCCGCAAGCAGCGTCTCGATCGCGCCGCCGCCCGACCCCGGCGCGCCGCTGGCCGCCCGGGTCAGCTTCCCCTCGGGCGCGGCCGGCCTGGACGCCGCGCTGCGCCTCGCGCGCGCTCTGCGCCTGCGCACCGCCGCGCCGCCCGCCGCCCAGGGCCTGGCCGCGTGCAACGTCAGCGCGATCCGCGTGCGCGTCCTCGACGCCCTGGCGCCAGAGGCGCGCCCTGCACACCAGCCCTGCACCCGCGCTCGGGCACGCCGCTGCTGGGCCCCCGCCGCCCGCTGTGCGCCTGACTGGGGACGCGGTCGGGGGCGCAGGCTGGCCCTTCCTGCCCCCTAGGCGCGGCTGCGCCGCGCCTGCCGCGAGGGCCGCCTCGCTGGGCCGCGCAAACCTTGCAACGCAGACATGTGGCGGCATTCCCCGTGGGGCAGAGGAGACCTGCTCGTGCATGCCCCGACGCACATGATCAGGGCACCCTGACCTGAATCCTTGCTGGCCGTTCGCAGGTGCCCCGCAAGCTCTCCGCACCGTGTGGAGGGTGACGCCTGTCAACGTCGCTGCGCTGGCTGCGTCCGTGGTCGTTCCGACCACTGTCTGCGCCTTTCTGTTCCAGCGCCCGCGAGACCGGGGTCGGGGCCGCGGCGGGGTGGGCGGCGCACAGGGGCGGCGCGGCGTCAGGAAGATTAGGCTGTAGTCCTGCCGGCGGTGTGGGCCTGTGAAAACTTTCACCTCTAGCTACCTCTTCACCTGCTCCCGGCCAGGCGACCTCGGATCTATCTGGACATGCCGGCTGTCTTCTGGAACCCAACATACCAACCTACTGCACCTACCGCACTGCGGTGAAGCGCACGTAGTGCGCGACATACGCCGGTGCGCAAATATGTCAGCGCTGTATACTGGCGGGTCACGCCAAAGTGCGGGCTGTTGGCAAGGGAGCACATAAGAGTTGGGTGGCGATATCTGCGCAAGATGACAGGACGCCATGCAGGCCGGCCCTGCAGCCTCATAGCTCAGCGATAGTGCGTCCTGCTGTGCATCCCAGAGCACTGCGAGTGAGTAAGGCGGAGAACTGCTGGTACCTGGCACATCAGCAGGCCCGCCAACGAGCAACGAGCAGCTATCGGGAAAATGCATCCCAGGATTGAGCGAGATTAAAATCTTTTCTTCAGTTTGAACCTGTAGAAACCACTCTGGTGTGCGGAGCTGGTCCCCCTCCTCTCCTAATTTGCGACGACAAGGTCTCTCTTTCGTAAACCAGAGCGCGCACAGCGTTGCGAGCTCCAGCTTGTAGCGCTCAAGTGCACTGGAGTAGCTTTGCGCTATGGCGCTGCCATGGGGTGTGCCGGCGGATGTGAGCAGCGCGGAAAATGACCCTGTGCGCGACAGAACCGAGCTGGCTGCGCAGCTCGGTGTCGAAAGCGGCACACGCATAGAGGTATGGTGTCGTGCGCACTATGCGTTTCTGCTCAGGCACGTTTGTCTTTGATGCCTGCGCGCTGCAGCGTGTGTATAGAGTTGTCGATATCTGAAGTGTGTTCGCCTAACCTCGAGCCTGGAGTGGTGTCTGCAACTTTTGGTGCATTGATGCGGCGCAGGTGAGGTGGTTGCTCAGCGACGACGACGGCGACGAGGTGTCGGTGCGTTCTGCACGCGGCCTTTCTGCACTCCCATTGCCAGCAGCTTGCGGCTGTCGTCCGCGCGCCATCTCTTTGCAAGCGCTTTTAGCAGGTCTGCACCAAGCACCCCACCCTCTGTGGAGGTTGTGCTGCCCGCCCGCTGCCGCGCTGCGTATGCTTGCTCAGGAGCGGCCGGGTGCGCCTTCTTGGTCTGCGGTATGCGCGCTCGACAGTACCAAGCCTGACCCCCAGACCGACACACCAGTGCACCTCCTCCAGGTATGGTGGGGCGCGTCTGTGCTGGAGCCGCGCGAGGCGGACGGCACGTGGCGCATCCAGTATGATGAACGCGAGGGCTTTGACGCGGAGGATGCGCATGTGGACTTTTTGACCAAATGCGCGCCCTGGGCGTTGGTTATGCTCCTTGTAGAGTCGGCATGCCAGCTGATGCCCTTGTATCAGCTGGACACTGCAGCCCAGTGGGCGCTTCAGGAGATCTTGCTGATGTGCGATATAGGCAAACCAGCACAATGCCTGGGCACCCGCTTGATACTCCTGTGCAGGGGCAGGCCCTGCTGATGGGCCTGCGCTTCTGGTTGTGTCCACCCTGACGACGACTTCAGCTGTGAGTGAGCCGCATGCCAGGTGTATGACACTCCCGAACGATGCGCGGCTGGCAGCGTCTGTGGTGCAGAGGCGGCGAGTGCCGCCGCGCTCCCTCTGGTGGCTTGCAGGCGCCGCGCGGGGCCGCCGGCTAGCAGCCTGACCTCACCGACCGCCAACGGCGCAGGCGCTCTCAAGGACGTCGGCAGCGCGGACATCCTGCGCTGGCGGCGGGAGGGCTGCGCGGCGGACGCGGCGGACGCGGACGAGGGCGAGGAGACTGTCAGCCTGGTGCGCCCATACCCTGACCCTACCACTCGTCAGCGCCGGCCGCTCTCCAGCGGGGCGCGCTGCTCCAGGAGACGCGCTGCGCGCACCCTCTGGCGCCTCGCCGTCGTGCGGCAGCGCGAGCGGCTCGGCGCCTGGAGCCCCGCACGTGCTGTCAGCGTGTCAGCGGCCCTGCTGCGCCGTGTGCAGCAGCGCTCGGCAGTCCGTGCCCTGGCAGTTCAGCACGAGCAGCACTTCGCCGAGCTGGCAGCCTGGCGCACCAGCACGCCGCAGCGCCACCCGCCCGGCCCCTCGGCTGGGCCGCGACAGCACTTGGCGCGCGCTGACGCGGGCACGTGGCCGTGCAGGCTGAGCTGAGCGCGGAGCAGGACGCCCTGGACAGGTGCGCCCGCTCCCGGACCTCGCCGGAGCCCTGCGGTGGCTGCCGCCCGCGCGTGTCACGGAAGCATCAGGGAGGGAGCGAGTGGCGCGCCAGCAGGAACCTGCGCCCATGCTTGCGCCCGAGCTTGTGTTGCGGGTGCCTGCGCTTCTGCTGGTGCGGGGCTCGGGGCTTGCGCGCTCTCAAGCCTGTGCAGCAGGGCCGCCCACTGCGCGCTGACCCCGGCCGTGCGGGGGCAGGGCCGTCGGGCCGCTGGACGGGCATGCAGCGGCCGCCCTTGCAGCGATGCCCGCCGCGCGGGTGCGCCCACTGCGCGTGATCGCCACTTCCAAGCACCCACAGCGTGCTGCCCTAGATGATGAGAGGCTTGGAGGGGGTAGAGTATAGGGGATAGGCAAACCCTAATTGTACCCTATGACCGCGCAGGCCGCAGCGCTGGCGGCGGGCATGCGCGACTTCACCGACCACGTGCTGGCCTCGCTGCACCGCAAGGCGCCCGGCGCCACTGTCACTGAGCAGGACGTGCGCGCCATGCTCAGCGACTTTCACGGCCGCGCCGGCTGACGCGGCCCCCGACGGAGCGGCTTGCACCGCCGCGCCAGCTGACGCGCCCCCCAGACAGCGGCTGCCAACAACTCCGTTTGAAGGCGCCTTGTACACTGCCGGAATCAGGCGTGGTGGCCGGAGGGGCCTGCCAGTTGTATGTATACTCATTCCTGTGCTGGTGCGTGCGGCGCTGCATGGACCGGGTAGAGTGTAACCGACGCCCCGTCCCGTCTAGTCTCTTTGAGACTGAGCATGCCTGTGCTCCGCTGCCAGGTGTATTCTTGTGCTGCTCCCTGCCTGGCTGTGGCAGAACAGTGATTGCCCATCAATGTCTTTACATGTGGGCACACAGATGCACCAGTCCTGCAACCAAGTGACGCACACCGCATGCGTACAAAAGCACACTGCAGCGCCCGAGGACACATAGTATAAGCAGGAATAGACAGACGGAAGCTGTATACTTACTTCTCTAAGGGCGTCAGAGCAACGTGAGCACTTCAACGCCACACACAGGCCTCAATGTTTGGACACCACTAGTACGCAACCATAGCGTCGCTATGAGCCAGCAGACGCTGCCTGGCCTTGCTCCCACAGGCGAGCTGAGTGGTTGGCACACGGGCGCTTGCATGGCTGCAGGCACTCTTCGTAGCAAGCAGGAGAGCAACATGGGCTTATATTTCCCCATGACGGACCTATGATGACCTCGCACACACATCGTGCGCCCGCCGTGCAGTTGAGCGCGTGCGCTGCATCACCACATTGCTATAACACAGGACATGCGCATAAGACGTGGCAGGGCCAGCATCCGTGTCACGCGGCAGCAGCAGCGCAGCGTGCGCAGCGGCAGTGGTCGCTGCACAAAACTGCTTTCTGCGCAGCATGATCAGAACGCCTAGGTCAGAAAGCCCACTGCAAGGGCGGCGAGCAGCGCGGAGCGCTGAGCGCCCGCAGCAGAGCGCGCGCTGACGTCCCTCATGTCGCGCGACAAGCAGCCAGCAGACCTACTCGTGCTACAGGGCAGCATGCAGCGCAAGGTGTGGGGCCGCGCTTGGCAGCCACCTCGCCGCGCAGTGCGGTGTGTAGCCCAAAGCGCGCTGCGCGCACGCGCCTCCCCGCACACCCGTGGAGGCAGCACCCCTGGGCCTACTGCAGGGCGCCCAGCAGCACGGCGTGCGCGGCCGCGACGGCGGCCACGTCGCCGCGCACCGCCGCGCGCACCTCGGCCTCCAGCAGCGCCGCGTGGTACGCGCCCCCCGCGTTCCAGAACGCGTCCGGGTCGGCCGGCGGCGCGCCCGCCGCGTAGTCGCTCAGCAGCGCGTACCACTGCGCGCGCGGAGCGCCAGGGTCGCCGCCCGCCGACCTGGAGGCCTGCAAGCGAGATGCGGCTGAGCATGCAGGCATCCGGCAGCGCGGCATGGCCCCGGCAGCGCCGCACCGTCTGGCGCCTGCACGGGTGAGCTGGTGTAATCAGGTACTCGAGCAAGGTGCTTGGCACAAGCTTGTGGCAGGGTGCCGGGGTTTGTACCGCAGGGAACAGCGGCGCCGGCGGCTTGCCATCGGCGTAGCCGTCGCCGGGCTCCGGGCCGCCGCCGCCGCGGCGCGCGTCGGCGTCGCGCGCCGGCGGCGCGGCCGACGCGGCCGCGTGCGCTCGAA
>JAABUQ010011835.1_pt1 | contig 11022 bp, 9 predicted proteins | sample 5560001 | NCBI WGS metagenome assembly JAABUQ01 (sample SAMN10711888, study PRJNA513371) | rock metagenome | isolation source: Antarctica rocks | place: Antarctica: Victoria Land, Finger Mt nord | collected 2015-12-18
GAGCGTCCTGCGCACGCTCTCTCGGACCACGTCGGGCCCCGCCTTGATCGATGCCGTCGTCCAGCTCGCACATCCCGCCGTCCCCATCCCCGGCTGAGTCCCCCTCCGGGGCGCTAATCAGTTACCCTGAATCTCCGCCGCTGGCTGCTGTCCGGGGCAATCGTCGGCGGCCTCGCAGCATTCCTGATCACCAGGGAACTTAGTTGGGGGCTCCTACTTGGATTCGCTTCAGGGCCGCTCGGCGTGATCGGACGACTGGCCCTGGTTTCTGTCGGTTACGGCGCCGACTCCTATCTCCGGTGGGCAGACACCCGGTGCTTCGCACACATCGACATGGTCGTCGCCTGCCTGGCCGAGGCGATCCGGTTGGACCCGATGAATGCCACCGCTTATTACTGGCGGGGTAATACCTTGGCGGCCCTGAACGACCACGCGCGGGCGATCGCCGACTACACCGATGCGATCCGCCTTAGACCGGACTGGGCGGAGGCCTATGCGGGGCGGGCCACGGCACGCAGCAGGGCGGATGATCATGAGCAGGCGATCGCCGGTATCAGTTTACCGGCTCACGAAGTTCTCACGGCTTCTGATAATGGCCGGGGAATAGCGCCTTCCCCTCCTCATCCGCGCTCCAACCATCACCGCGGCCGATCCGCTTGCCATCCAACATCGCCCCGGTCCGGGCGTTGACGTCCTGCACGGCGGATACCAGGGCCGCGATCAGCCGACCGCCCTTGTAGTACGCGACCGTGGGCACGTTCAAGACCGGGATGGAGGTCACCACGCGGGACTGCTCGTCACAGTCGACCTCGCCGAAATTGACCCGGTCGGCGAAGGCCCTTGCAGCCCTCTCGAATCGGGGTCGGATCAACAGCCCCGGTCCGACGTCCCCGGTTGCGTCGAAGAGGATGACGGCGTACTCCTTCTCCCGGAGGAACGACTCGTATCCCTCATCTGATACCCTACGGATCTCCATCGGCCCCTCGATTCCGAAGACCTAACGGGTCGGCCCGGCTTGGGCGGCCCCGCCGAGGAGCGGGACGAGATGCCCCGGTCCGTGGCGAAGCAGCGTGCTCAGCGCCCCGAGGATATCCCGGCCCTGGCGGCGGCAGGTCCGCAGGACGCCGGCCAGCACCGCGTGCGCCTCCGCCCCGGCCTCGGTCCGGTTGCCCGCCGACAGCTTCCGCGCGATCACCGCCGGTCGGATCTCACGCTCGGCCAGATTGTTCGTCGCGTCCACCCCGTCGTGGTCGAGAAACCGCAGCAGGTGCTCGCGCTGCTTGCGCAGCCTCTTGGCCAGCCGGGCGTTGTCCGGGTCGGTGTAGGTCCCCGCCGATAGGCGATCCAGTTCAGCGTGGATCTTGCCCCGAAGCGCGGCATAACCGTGGTCGCCGATCGTCCCCCGGCGGCGCTTCAGGGCCATCGCCTTCCGGAGCAGGGCCGCCACCCGGCGGCTGAACCGCGCCGCGCCGCGGGCCTTGGACCGCTCGATCTCGCCGCAGGTCTTCAGCAGGTGGGCCAGGCACTTCTGCTTGGCGAAGGGGAGCGGGTCGTAGGCCAGGAAGCAGTCGCTGACCAGCACCCCGGCGAACTCCTCGCCCAGCACCTCCACGACGACCTCATGAGCCCGGCTGGGGCGGATGCGGTAGAGGGTCGCGTGCTCGTCGGCGAAGACCCACAGCCAGGCCGAGCGGCCGCCGATCCTCCAGCCGGTCTCATCGACGTGCTGGACGACGCTCTTGCTCGCCGCCTCGACCAGCCGGTCATAGCTGGGCTGGGCCAACTTCCGCAGGCGATGGCCGCTGCGGACCAGGGCCGCCGAGGCGACGGCCATGCCGGTGAGGGTCAGCAGGACCGAGGAGCACTTGCGGTAGGAGACGCCGAGGCGATACTTCAAGTCGGCGGCGAGCCCGAGCAGGCGCGGGCCGTACTGGACGGCCGCGGCGCCCAGGGCATCGGAGGTCTGCTCGGGATGACGCCCCTGGACCCGGCGTCGGCAGGCCGGGCATCGGGCCACCGGGACGCGGAAGCGGGTGACGACCGGCTCGGGCTCGGGCAGGTCGATCTGATACTGGTCGTGGAGGATGACCGCGGCCTCGCCCAGAGTGGCATGGCACGCCGGGCATTCCGGCGGCAGCGGGACCTCGATGGTGCGATCGACCTGCCCCGGCGGCGGAGCGGGTCGATGGCTGGCCGGATGCCCGGCCTTGCGTCCCGGCCGCTTGGGATCGGCCTTGGGCGTCCCCTTGGAGAAGGGGGCGGCTTGCCGCTTGCCCGCCCTCCGGGACTGCTCCAACTCGGCCTTGAGCCGCTCCACCTCGGCGCGTAGCTCGTCGATCTGACGGGCCTGGCGCCGGGTCAGATCGACGAGTTCCTCGTAGGTGGGCGGCTTGGCATCCATGACGAGAGTTTTACTCGACAAGACGCGAGAAATGCTATATGGCAGCGGTCAAAGACCCGGTAACCAAGTACCCCGGCTCTATATCCGCAAGAAGGACCTGCCGGGCATCGACCCGAAGCACCGGCCGGAGTTCCGCACCAAGCTGGAACTGGCCGTCGAGTTGCTCCGATGGGCCAAGCCTTGGCTGGACCTGCTGAAGCTGCCGATCTGGGTGGTGGCCGACGGGGCCTATGCCAAGAAGGAGTTCCTCAAGCCGGCGGCGTCCCTGGGGATGACGGTCGTCAGCCGGCTCCGCAAGGACGCGGCCCTGCGGACATTACCCGGGCCGAAGCGGCCAGGTCGGCGTGGCCCGGCCCCGACCTATGGAGAGGGCGTGATCGATCTGGCCAAGCGAGCCGGCCAGCGACGGGGCTGGTCCACCGACTCATTCGATCTGTACGGGGAGAAGGCGGTCAAGCGCTACAAGACCTTCGTGGCGACCTGGAGGCCGGCCGGGGCAGCGATCCGGGTGGTGCTGGTCGACGAGCCGACCGGCTGGCGGGCTTACTTCTGCACCGACACAAAGGCGAGCGTCGCCGACATCCTGGGGATGGTGGCCGATCGCTTCAGCCTGGAGATCACCTTCCGCGAGTGCAAGCAGATCGTCGGGGCGGGCCAGCAGCAGGTGCGGTTCCTCGGGGCGAACATCGGGGCGTTCCACCTCTGCCTGTGGACCTTCACGATGACTGATGCCTGGGCCTGGAGTCGAGCGGCGGACGCTTTGGTGGATCGCTCAGCGTCGCCGTGGGACTCACCGCTACGCCGCCCGAGTCATGCGGACAAGCGGCGGGCCTGGCGTCGTGCGCTCCTGGGCGAGGAGATTCGTGCGGTTCTACGCCCCGGCGTGACTGAGGCGGAAATTCAGGCCACGGCTGACAGGCTACTCAACCTGGCCGCGTAACATGCAGGATGTCCCGGAAAGTGCAGGATCGAAAGGTCAAGCCCGTCGCGTCGTCCTTGCGAGCATAAGGCGATTCAACGCGACAAGATGGCGATTCGTCCCCCCGTCCGACGGGGCCTGGCCCCGAGAGGCCGCCCTCAAATCTTGCCGGGCGAGATTTGCTTGCGTCCCTCCCCGCCAGTATAACAATCGTCCATGAACACCTCTCCTCTCCTCGTCTCCCGCAGGGCGTCGCTCCGGCTGCTGGGCGCGGCGGTTTGCGCCGGGGCCGCCGGGTGCCAGCGGGACTTCAATCCCGGGGTTCGCCGGTTCGCGGTCAGCTTCCAGACCCTGAATAACCCGTTCTTCGTCGAGCTGAACGACGCGATCAAGGCCGCCGTCGAGGCCCGAGGCGGTCAGCTCGTGACGCTCGACGCGCGCCATGACAGCAACAAGCAGCGCAACGACCTGTCGGACGCCATCCAGCAGCGGCCCGCCGCCATCTTCCTCAACCCCGTCAACTGGGAAGGGGTCCGAGGGAGCCTCGTCGAGGCGAAGCGGGCCGGGGTCCCCGTGATCGTGATCGATACCCCCGTCGGCGACGTCGACCTGGTCCTCGCGCAGGTCGCCAGCGACAACGTCGATGCCGGCCGCCTTGCCGCCCGGGCGCTGGGCAAGGTCAAGCCGGCGGCGCAGGTCGCGATCGTCCATCACTCGGTCGCCAAGGCGTGCATCGACCGGGTGGCCGGCTTCCGCGAGGTGGCGTCCGAGAAGTTTACCGACATGACCATCCTCCAGACCGAGGAGGGCAAGGGGACGACCGAGGGGGCCCGGCCAGTCATGGTCGACCTGCTCGGCCGCTTCCCCAAGCTCGACGCCGTCTTCGCCATCAACGACCCCAGCGCCATCGGCTGCGCCTCGGCCATCGAGGGGACGCCCGGCCGGGCCGGCAAGGTGGCGATCGTCACGGTGGACGGGTCGAAGGAGGGGATCGCGGCGGTCAAGGACGGCCGCCTGCTGTCCACCTCCGCCCAGTCCCCCGCCGAGATCGGGCGCGTCGCCGTCGGCCTGGCGTTCGACCACCTCGACGGCAAGGCGGTCGCGAAGGACGTCAAGATCCCGGTGAAGCTCATCAACCGCGAGCAGGCCGATGGCCCCTGAACCCCGCCCGCTGCTGGAACTGCGCGGGGTGCGGAAGCACTTCGGCGGCGTGCGGGCGCTCGACGGGGTCGATTTCGACCTGCGCCCCGGCGAGGTCCACGCGCTGCTCGGCGAGAATGGGGCCGGCAAGTCGACCCTCATCAAGGTGCTCGGCGGCATCCACCGGCCCGACGCGGGCGAGGTCCGCATCGATGGCGAACTCGCGGACCTGCGCGACGTCGCCGACGCCGACCGCGCGGGCATCCGCCTGATCCACCAGGAGACTTCCCTCGCCCCGAACCTCACGATCGCCGAGAACTTCTTCCTCGGCCGGGAGCCGACCCGCTGGGGCCTGCTCGACCGGGGGCGGATGATCGCCGAGGGCGAAGCCCTACGCGATGCGCTCGGGATGCCCGAACTGGGCGACGTCCGGGCCCGCGTCGGCGGCCTGACCGTCGCCCGCAAGCAGTTGGTCGAGGTCGCCCGAGCCCTCTCGGGCAAGGCCAGGGCCCTGATCCTCGACGAGCCGACCGCCGCGCTCTCGGAGCACGAGGCCCAAACCCTGCACGAACGCCTCCGGAAGCTGCGGGCGCAGGGCGTCGGCATCGTCTACATCTCACACCGCCTGGAGGAGATCGGCCGGATCAGCGACCGCGTGACGGTGCTCCGCGACGGGCGGACGGTCGGCACCCGCGAGGCGTCGGGGTTCGACCCGGCCGAGCTGATCCGCTGGATGGTCGGGCGCGACCTCGTGGATCGCTACCCGAGGCCCCCGCATCGCCCCGGCCCGGTCGCCCTGCGCGTGACCGACCTGCACGCGCCCGGGGTCCGCGGGGTCAGCCTCGAACTGCGATCGGGCGAGATCCTGGGGATGGCCGGCCTGATCGGCGCCGGCCGGACGGCGCTGGCGCGGGCGCTCTTCGGCATCGACCCTGCGACCGCCGGCCGCATCGAGGTCGGCGGGCGGGAGGTCAAGATACGCAGCCCGACCGACGCCCTCGACGCGGGCCTCGCCCTGGTCCCGGAGGACCGCCAGCGCGAGGGGTTGTTCCCCGACAAGAGCGTCGGTTTCAACCTGGCCTTGCCCTGGGCGCGCGAGTGGAACCGAGGCCCGATGGTCGACCGTCGCCGCCGCCTCGCGATCATCGACCGGGCCGTCTCGGGCCTCGGCATCCGGTGCGCGGGGCCCGAGCAGCGGGTCGCCGACCTGTCGGGAGGGAATCAGCAGAAGGTCTCGGTCGGGAAGTGGCTGGAGCGCCCGCCGAAGGTGCTCATCCTGGACGAGCCGACGCGCGGGGTGGACGTTGGCGCCCGCGACGAGATGTTCGCACTCCTGCATCGGCTGATGGAAGACGGCCTCGCCGTGCTCTTGATCTCCTCCGACCTGCCGGAGGTGATGGGCCTGTCGCACCGGCTCGCCCTCTACCGGGACGGGCGGATCGCCCGCGAGGTGCCCTCCGAGTCCGCCGACGCCGAAGACGTGATGGCCGAGTTGACGAGGGCCGGATGACCATGACCGCAGCGCGCCGCCTCTTGACCCTTCTCCTGGCCTGGGTCGCGATCCTGGTGACCTTCCAGGTCGTGGTGCCTGGGGGCCGATTCCTCGGGGTCGACAACCTGCTCGACCTGTCGCAGCAGGTCTCGATCAACGCGATCCTCGCGATCGGGATGACTCTGGTGATCCTAATCGGCGGGATCGACCTGAGCGTCGGGGCGGTGGTGGCGCTGACCGGGGTGGTGGCGGTCGCGGCCTTGCCCCAGGCCGGTGCGGCCGGTGCGGTCCTGGCCGCGCTGGCGTGCGGGGGGGCGGTCGGGATGCTGAACGGGGCCTTCGCAGCGCGTACCCGGATGCCGGCATTCATCATCACCCTGGCGACGATGCTCGCCGCGCGCGGGGCTGCCCTGCGGTTCAACGAGGGCCGACCGATGCCCGTGGCCCTGACGGCCTCGGGGTTCCTGGCGATCGGCAATGCGCGGCTGGGGGGGTGGCTGCCGGTGCCGGTGGCCTTGATGCTCGCGACCTTCGCCGTCGCGGGCATCGTCCTGCACCGGACGCGGTTCGGCCAGCACCTGTACGCGATCGGCGGGAATCGCGAGGCGGCCCGCTTCACCGGCATCGGGATCGCGCGCGACGAGTTCGCGGTCTACGCCGCGTGCGGGGCGCTCGCCGGGCTCGCCGGGGTCGTCCACGCCTCGCAGCTCTATTCCGCCGAGCCGGGCTCGGGCCAGGGCTTCGAGCTGAACGCGATCGCCGCGGCGGTCGTCGGCGGGACGAGCTTCACCGGCGGCGTCGGGACGATGCCCGGCACCCTGCTCGGGGCGCTCATCATCGGCACCCTGGACAAGGGGCTGAATCAGGCGAGCGTCCACTACTCGCTCCAGTATATCATCAAAGGTGCCGTCATCCTGGCCGCCGTGTGGTTCGACGTCCGTCGCCGGGAGGGGGGGAAATGATCCGGGCGACGGGCCCCGAAATGGCCGCTAACCTGATCCTCGACGCGCTGCGCGCCCGGAGGCCCGCGCCCTGGCTCGTCGCCCTCGTCGGCATCCCCGGCGCGGGCAAGAGCACGGTCGCCGAGGCGGTCGCCTCGCAGGTCGCCGGGTCCGTCGTCATCCCGATGGACGGCTACCACCTCCCCCGCGCCGTCCTCTCCGCCGACGGCCTCACGCGCAGGGGGGCCCCGGACACCTTCGACCCCGACGCGCTGAGGGCCGACTTGCTCCGCTTGCGGGCAGAAGGCCAAGGTGTCTTCCCCGCCTTCGACCACGCGGCGAAGGACCCCCAGTCGGGTGCCGTGACCGTTGCGCCGGGCGCCCCGCTCGTGATCGTGGAGGGGCTCTACCTCCTGCTCCGCTCATGGCGGCTGGCCGACCTGTTCGATGCCACGATCTTCCTCGACTGCGACCCCGAGGTTGCGCTGGGCCGCGTCGCCGCCCGCCACCTGGCCTGCGGGCTCGCCGAGACCCCGGCCGAGGCGCGCCATCGCGCGGACACGAGCGACCGCCGCAACGCCGAAGCCGTGCTCGACGACGGCTGCCGCGAGCGTGCCGATCTCGTCATCCCGGCTTGTGGATAAATTCCTCGACTCTCCCAACCCGCATCCGAGAGCTTGCCCCATGAACGCCCGAAACTGGATCGCCCCTGCCCTGCTCCTGCTCGCCCTCAACCGACCTCTCGCGGCCGACCCGCCCGCGCCCGACGCGGCCTTCAAGGACGCCGTCGCGGCCTGGGAGATGTCCGGGCCCAAGGACGTCGCGGGCAAGAACCCGTTGCGAGTCGTCGGCGAGGCCAGGCTCGGCGTCCGCCTGGAGGGGCAGGGATTGCGCGATTCGCTCGCTCGCGGCGGCGACGGCCTGGTGGCCGAGATCGACGGCGGCTACCTCGATGCCGGCCAGGGGACCGACGGCGATCTGAACCTCGCCGGCAAGGCGATCACGGTCGGCATCCGCCTGCGGAACCCCTCCGGCCGCTGGGGACAGCCCCTCTTCAGCAAGCACGGCGGCCACAACAACCTGGTCTACAACGTCTACTCCAGCGACTCGTCCATCGGCTTCGAGCTGGGGACTCGGGACACGCCGGGGATGAGCCAGGTCCGGGCCGAACACGCCCGGATCGGCGTGACCGACTGGCACGACGTCTACTGCCGCTACGACGGGAAGGCCCTCCAGATGTTCGTGGACGGGGTCCTCATCGACGAGGCGTTTCCCGAGGGCCCCTTGAGGGTCGGCAACACCGAGCCTTGCATCATCGGCGGCGAATCGAACGGGGGCAATGTGAAGTCCGGCTGGAAGGGCCAGATCGACCATGCCGCGCTCTGGGACAGGGCCCTCACCGACGTAGAAATCGTGCGCCTCAGCGGGGGGGCCGAACGGGTGGCCGACCTCAAGGCGCGCTACACCGAGTCGCCCACGCTGCCTCCCCGGCCCGACCTCTACCGCGAGGCGCTCCGCCCCCAGTTCCACTTCACGGCCCGCCAGTGGACCTATCACAAGCTGAACCCGGGGCGGCGTGAGGAAGGCTGGATGAACGACCCCAACGGGCTCATCCACCTCGACGGGGAATACCACCTGTTCGCCCAGCGCTGGAACAAATGCTGGATTCATGCCGTGAGCACCGACCTGGTCCACTGGACCGAGCTCGCCCCCGCCTTCTGGGAAGACAAGCGGTACGGCGGCGGCGTGCAGTCCGGCGGCGCGGTGTTCGACAAGGACAACACCTCGGGCCTCTCGCCCGGCGGGAAGTCGGCCCCTTTGGTCGCCTTCTGGTCGGGCGGCGACAACCGCAGCCAGTGCATCTCCTACAGCCTGGACAAGGGCCGGACGTGGACCAAGTACGCCAAGAACCCTGTGTTAATCCACCCCGAGCGCGACCCGAAGGTCCTCTGGCACGAGCCGAGCAAGCGCTGGGTGATGGTCCTGTACGGCGCGGGCTCGTATTTCATGTTCACGTCCCCCGACCTGCTGGAATGGACCGAGCAGAAGGGGTCGCTCCCCGACTCGTTCGAGTGCCCGGACCTGTTCCAACTCCCCATCGACGGCGACCTCGCGCGCAAGAAGTGGGTCCTGGTGCGCGGCAACGGCAAGTACTCGGTGGGCGAGTTCGACGGCAAGGCGTTCACGACGGAGGGGGGTCAGGTCGCTTGCGACTTCGGGCCGAACTTCTACGCCACCCAATCGTGGGGCGACATCGCGGGCCAGGAAGGCCGTCGCGTGCAGATCGCCTGGATGTTCGAGGGTAAATATCCCGAGATGCCCTTCAACCAGCAGATGACCTTCCCCTGCGACCTGGCCTTACGCAAGCGCGGCGACGCCCTGAAGCTCTTCCGCACGCCCGCCCCCGAGATCAAATCCCTGCAAGGCAAGGAGCACGCCTGGAAGGATTTGGACCTGAAGCCCGGCAATGCTCGCCCTCTTGAGGTGCCGGGCGACCTCTTCCACATCAAGGCCGAGGTCGAGGTCCCCGAGGGGTCAACGCTGACCTTCCGAATCCGGGGCACACCCTTGAACATCACCGGCCGGTCGGTCGCCTGCAAGAGCGAGCCGGCCCGCGTCGAGGGGCGTGTCGGGACGGTCGAGATCCTGGTGGACCGGGCCTCGATCGAGACCTTCGCCAACGACGGGGAGGTCTCGCTCTCCGCGTGCTTCCTCCCGACCGACGACCGCCTCGACGTGGGCTGCTCCGGCGGCCCCGCGCGCGTCCGCTCGATCAGGGTGTTCGAGCTCGAATCGTGCTGGAGGGAGGGGCGAAAATGACCCGCTCGGGACTGCCCATCCCGGGCGCTGCGGCGTTGCGGCGCGGCGGAGCACGCTGACGAGGGCGATGACATCGAGGCCGAACTCGTGCTGCGGCAGGGCGAAGTGCCCCTCCTGCTCGGGGCGTAGGCAGGCGCCGTGTCGGGGGCATTCGGGGTTGCGGCAGCTGCGGATCTGGAGCCGCAGGCGCACCGAGCCGTCCAGGGTGACGACGGTCCGGCGGGCCGTGGCGGCGGACCGGAGCGGCCCGGCGCAGGCGGGGCAGACCCGGGTGTGGGCGGCCAGGTCGAGTGTCCGCTCGGGGCGGGGTCGGGCACTCCGTCGCGGCATGGGGCATCTCCTCGAAGCGATGGACGCCCCAGGAGTAACGAATCCATCACCACGGGTCAAATGAACTTTGCCGCCCTAGGTTTTTTTGGGTTCGCGGGGGGGAGCTTCCAAGTGTCTTTTCGGACGCCTGCCCGGCGGCCTAACGGAGCGCGGGGTCCTGGTTGGCGATCCCCGCCCTGTCCATCGCGGCCTTCATGTCGAGCACGGCCTTCTTGGTCGGCTCCAGCACGGCGTCGAGCCGGCGCAGGACGGTCATCGGCAGGATGACGTCGCGGTACTTGCCCCGCACGTAGAGGTCGCGGAGGACGTCGTCGGCGATGCCCCAGACGAAGTTGACGATGGCGTTGTGAGTCGCTGAGTCCATGGGACGGGAATCGCCATGTCTGGGATGGTGGACGAGATCGCTGAACCCGTGAGTCCAGTCCGATACGATCTAACCGGCCGGACGGATCGAAGCGACCCGAGCCAGACCGCGATCGTCACTATCATCGAGCCCGGCCTATCGTCCGAAGTCTTGTCGGGGGCCCGAATAGCGTTCGGCGTCTCATCACACCGCCATCGCGAATCGAGCCTGCCGGATCGTCGTGAGCGAACGTCCAGCTCTCGGAGCATGCCGAGCCCGGTTTCAGGACAAGATCATGCCACGCGGGTCGGTCGAAAGCCAGGGACCGGGGAGCGGGACGACCTCTCGGAGGACGCCGTTTAGTATCGTCAAATGGCTTCAACGGATCGCATATCGAACCCGGCTTGCGTCCCCTCGTCCTTTCGTCACAAACTGGGGTGCGTAACGCCCAAACGACCGCGGGGGACGTCCCATGAGCCCGAAATCGCGACGCACCACCAATGGCGTCGCGGGCAGGGCCGGCGCATCTAACCTTTCGCAAATCCTTGGAGGGCTTGCAGCATATAGCCCTCATCTAACGCTGCATTGAGCCGCTTCCAGTTCAAGCTCCCGTTGCCGGGATCTTGCCTCAAGAGT
>JAABUQ010011836.1_pt1 | contig 11022 bp, 16 predicted proteins | sample 5560001 | NCBI WGS metagenome assembly JAABUQ01 (sample SAMN10711888, study PRJNA513371) | rock metagenome | isolation source: Antarctica rocks | place: Antarctica: Victoria Land, Finger Mt nord | collected 2015-12-18
CCTCTTACGACAACCTGGTCGATCATTGCTGCAGTGCCTGGAACAAGCTCGTCGATCAGCCTTGGACCATCATGTCCATCGGACTGCGCAACTGGGCACACGGGTCCTAATCAGCGAGATTTGGTATAAGCTCGACGAAGGCGAGTTCCGGGACGCGCTTGCTCGCGCCGTCGCCAGGGGCGACCTCTACGATCCAGTGCGCCTGCTGCCCGGCGCGCTCCAGTGCCACTGGCACGTGGAACTCACGCCAGAGGGCGTCAATACCGTAGCACCCTGCTTCGCGACCTTGATCTGATGGCAATGCCATAAGCAAAGAACTGATGTCTCTAGCAAATTCTCGCCACACCCGCATGCAGAGAACAGGGATATTGACACGGCACCTAGGCTTCCATGCTTTTACCGCATGACAGATGCATGGACAAAAAAGTATCTCTTGAATAGGAGATGGTGCAATACCTTCTTGTGCACTGCAGCATACAGGCCTAAGTGCATGCTAGTAGTGATAAGAAGGACGATTTTATGACCGACAATAATCTTCATGGCAGCAAGCTGCAGAATGGCCGTGCCGATGCTGGGTTTGCCGCACGGAGCGGGGCACAGATCGCCGGGGCCGTGCGCCAGGGCGCGACAGCCCTGCAACAGAGCGGTCAGGTCACCAATGAGGCGATCCGCCGTGGCGTTGAAGCTACGGCCGAGACGACGCGCCAGGGCACCCAGGCCGGTGTGGAAGCGACCCGCCGCGCTGGTGAGACGGCGAACGAGACCGTGCGCCGGAGCACGCAGGCGGTGGCCGAGGGCCAGCGCCAGATCGCCCAGGAGGCGACCCAAACACTCCAGGAAGTCAGCCGCAAGGTGGCCCAGGTGGCCCAGGGCACGTCCGAGGAGGTGCGCCGGCTGGCGACGCTGCCCCATGCCGCCCAGGGCGGCCTGCGTGATCTGCAGCAGGGCATGGCTGGCCTGATTGAGGGTGTCGTGCAGACCAACCTGCGCGCCACGCAGGAGCTGTTCCGCCTGACGAACCCGACGGCGATCATCGAGATGCAGCAGCGTTTCGTGCGGGAGTATCTGGACACGGTGATGCAGAGCACGGCCACCCTGGTCCGCGCCGTCCGCCGCACCGCCGACGAGACCCTGCACCCGCTCGAAGCGCAGGTTGCGCAGCGCCAGCAGGCGCACCAGAGCCACCGCACCGCGGGCGAGTAAGCAGCACGCGAGCCACACGGCTCGCGTGCTGAAACGGGGGAGGCCGGCATCGGCCTGCGGTCCTGCCGACCTCCCATGGAACACAGCACAACACCGACCAAGGAGACTACGATTGGCTTATGACACGAACACGACCCGCGGCACCACGAGCCTGCGTTCAGAGACCCCGGCGAGCACCGGCATCCCGTTCTGGGACATGATGCTCTCATTCGGCAAGGCCTCGCAGCAGACCCTGTCCAGCTACGCTCCCCAGGCCGGCTTTGCGCCGCGCCCCGAGTACGGCACGCGGTCCGACCGCGGCGCGGTGCAGCACACGACCAGCAACGTCGAGGTGATCCCGGTCGGCGAGGAAACGCTCAACGTCGGCACCCGCTTGGTGGCTGGCGAGACGACGCGCGTGCGCCGGATCGTGGTGGAGACCCCCGTCGAACAGGGCGTGTCCCTGCGCGAGGAGCGGGTCGTGGTGGAGCGCCGCAAGCCGACGGCGGCGGGTGCGGCCACGACGCAAGGCATCCTGACCGACGCCGCTTTCGAGATGAGCGACAGCTACGAGGTGGCTGACGTGTGGAAGAGCGTGCGGGTGACCGAGGAGGTCGTGCTGCGCCGCGAGGTGACCGAGCGCCACGAGACGGTGCGCGACACCGTGCGTCGCGACGAGGTCGTCGTCGAGCAGGCCAAGCGCTCCCCCCCAGCCGTCCCGCAAAACAGCAAGTCGGAGCCGGCGCACCTGGCGGCTGATCTGAAGGCGGCGGCAGAGCGCTTCGAGACCAACGCCGGCCAGCAGGACAAGGCGCTCGCGACGTTGCACGAGACGCTGGACGCCGAGGCAGGTGCGGCGAAGGCTGAGCAGAAGCCGGCGGCTTCCCAGCTGCAGGCGCAGCCGTCGAAGGCGACTGCCGAGCACAACAACGAGGGCAGCAACGGCAGCAACAGCCGCAAGGGCTGAGGCAGTCCTAAGCCGGCCGAAGGCGCAACGCCTTCGGCCGGATGCTGGGCAGCGGCGCTGCGCCCGATATGACAAAGGAATGACGTAGCAAGAACTATACGGCCACAAAAGGCAGTCTCACCGAGATCGATCACAGCTGAAATGCTCTGTCCGAGTGGCTCTTGTTGGGTTGCGGGGTGGTGAGACCAGGACCGGGAATTTGGGCTGTGGGCGCTTGGTGCGCGAGCAAGAGCGGCTGACCTGCTCGTGCGAGGAGCTTTTGTCATGACCGCATCCGACCTGATCAACCTTTCGGGCCTGATCGACGACGCCGGGTGTCTCGGCGACCTGACCGGCACGGTGCTGGCCGGGCACCACCCCCGAACCCAATAAGAGCCACCCGGTTTTTGCAAGCCTGGCCGGTTGCCGGCAGGTTTTGCAAGCCGGCAAGCGCCCGTCCGGGCTGTACTGATTTCTCAGGAAATGAGTACAAGAAAACAGGTGAACCCGTTGGCAGCATTGGGCTAAGTGTCGCGACAACATGCCCTCAGCGTCCCGAACCCCCGCGCTCGCCTATCTGCGCACCTCCAGCGCCACGAACGTCGGCAGCGACAAGGACAGCGAGACGCGCCAGCGCGCGGCCATCGCCGCCTACGCCGAGCGCGCCGGCTTGGAGGTCGTGGGCGAGCACTACGACGCGGCGGTCAGCGGCGCCGATCCCCTGGACGCGAGGACAGGGTTCACCAACCTGCTGGCGCACGCCGAGGTCGCGGGCATCCGTGTCATCCTCGTGGAAGCGGCCTCGCGTTTCGCCCGCGATCTCATGATGCAGGAAGCCGGGCACGCCATGCTGGCGCGTGCGGGCATCGCCCTGGTGGCCGCCGACGACCCGGACGCCTTTACCGCGGACACGCCCACCGCGGTGCTGGTGCGCCAGCTGCTCGGCGCCGTCAGCCAGTTCGAGCGCGCGACCTTGGTCGCCAAGCTCAAGGCGGCGCGCGACCGGCGCAGCGCCGCTGCGGGCCATCGGATCGAGGGCAGGCCCGGGCACGCGGCAGCATCGCCCGACCTGGTCAGCCACGCGCGCCGCCTTGCGCGACGCAGCCCACGCGACGGCCCCAAACGTTCGCTGCGCGGCATTGCCGCAGAACTGGAACAGCTCGGCTACGTGACGGCCAAGGGACGGCAGTTCGGGCCGGGGCAGGTGAGGCGGCTGCTGGCGGCCCGCGTTGCTCCCGACCGCACGAGCCGAGCGCCTGGAGAGCCGAAACCACCCCCGCTTTCCGAGATTTGTGCGGGTTCCCGCCCTCTCGGGAAACGTCAGCTGCTTGACCGGCGCTCCTTGCGCATGGCCCTGAGTTCGGAGTGCGCCAGCGACTTTGAAGGCGAGTCGAGCATCTCGGCCACGAACTGCGGGGTGGCACCTGCGATCTTGCCGTCCAGGGCGCGGCGGCAGTCTTGAAGCGTTGACATGAACAATGCCCGTGCGAACTCGTCCGGCATGGCGTGCGAGTGCAACGCCTCGCGCTCCATGGCTTCCAGACGACGCCGGACCGCCTCGACCTTCGGTTCGTCGCTCTTCCTCAACAGTTCAGCGTGGTTCTCGATCCCTTTCGGCTGAGAACTGCCGTCCTTGTCCTCGACCATCTGTCGGCCTCCTTGGAGCCTACAACGTTAGCCATCTCACGATTAGCTGCAATGCGACACTTGCCCTGATGCAGGTGCCGTTCTTTGACGCCGGTGGCGATCAGGCCGTTATGCTGCAAATTGACCGACGATTGGCGGTCATCGGCGGAACAGCCACGCATGTAGCCGACAAGCGTGCACGGGAAACCCCTCAAAGCGGGTTGTCGGACATAGCAACGATCCGCGAGGGTTTGTCGCACGTTTCTCAGTAGGTTTGAAGGCTCGAAAAGCGCAAAGCAGGGGAGTGACCGAAAAGCAGGTGACTCCTGCTACGCCCTTGACATCCCGGCACAATCCTCTTTGTGTTCAAGCCGGCGGCTCCTAGTTTCCGACCCAGCACTTCTGCCTCGGACTCAAGCGAGCGGTATAGTGTGCTCGACCACATGGTTCAGCGCCGGCGCATCAGGTGAGGTGAGCACCATGCGCAGGCGGAGCGCGCCGCCCTGCGTCGAGTGCTCGCGCACGACCTTCTCGATCTCTCGCTGCGAGGTCACGCCGACCTCCTTGAGGAACTTGCGCAGCGCCATATTGAAGCGGTCCTCATCCATTTTTGCCTCCATATACCGCCGTGTGGGCGCGGTAGCTGCCAGCATCACGAGATCCGACCCGACAGTTGTGAGGCCGGCGACCATTCGCATCAACCTTCATCTAATGATCATCCTCGGCCGAGAAGCGGCTTGCGAGCCTCTACTCGGCGGCGCAGACATGGCCGACCTTCCATACGTGACAGCCATGGAAAGTTTCCTCCCACTCGCCCACTCGCCTACAATCTCGTGCCAGGCAGCCTCGAATCGGAGATCTCCACCATGGTGTTGTCCCTCAAGCCCATCGACCCCTCTCGCAAGGAAGAGGTAACCGAGCCCAGCTTTGCCGAGCTTTCGGTGGTGGCCCTGACCCGTGCCGTCGATGTTGAGGGCCAGTCGCTGCCCGAAGGAGCGTTGGGGACCGTCGTCGCTGCCTATGGCGACGGTGTCGGCTACGAGGTCGAGTTCGAGCGGCCGTTCCATGCCGTGGTGACGTTGCAGGCCTGTGACCTGACGGCGTGAGCCAACTTCCGAATGCTGCCCTCGCCCATGTGGAGGACGTGAAAGTCAGGGACTACCTGCTGAACCCCGGAAATCTGCAGAACCAGGGGAAGGCGGGCCAGTTCGAGCGATACGGTTTCGTCCGAGACCATTGGCAGGTCCTCGCAGACGCGCTGTGCAAGCACCCGACCATCAACCCGGTTGTCCGGATGGTTTCTTCCCCGCATGGGGTCAAATACGTGGTGGAGTGCAGTCTTGAGACGCCCGACCACCGGAACCCATGCCTGAGGTCGGTGTGGATCATTGAGGACGGCCAGGACCGCCCCCGCTTGGTCACCGCCTACTGACCTTGGGGAACTGATGGCGGCAGAACCGACAATGCGGTCCAGGGCTGAGATGATTTGAGGGACGAGGGTCGTGGATCCGCACCCATGGACAAACGGTTCGATCTTCGTGGCCTGAACCGCCGACACAAGCGATCGGCCGAACGTTCCACGTCAATAGTTTCAGCTTTGACGCGCTGCTTCCAGTGACCGCGGAGTGGTTCTGGGACGACGGTGCCCCCTTGCCTGAACAGACGAACCAAGAGGCTGCGCCGCCGGTCTCCGTTGCCCCTCGGGTTCCGAATGGTAAAAAGGGCCATGGCCAAACCGCCCAAGTCCGCCCCTGCTCCAGCCGACCCTGGCCTGTTCACGGCAGCCGAACGGGACCTGATCCGCTGGCAGCTGTGCGTGCGCTTCGGCCAGGCGCCTCAGGTGGCGGACGGCATCTACCTGCGGACCTGGCGCGGCGGGCCGCAGGCCGGCCAGCCCAGGGTTCCGAAGGTGGTGCAAGGCTTGGTCGAGCGCGGGCTGATGCATATCGGGCCGGGGGTGGTGATGGGCGGCCGGCGGGCACTCTTCACGCCGCTCGGGCTGGATGCCCTACGCCGCCTGCTGCAAGATCGGCGCGCGCTCAACCTGGACCAGTTCGCACATGTGTACGAAGAGCTGGGCATGGACGGCGTATGAGCACGGCCAGCACTCCGATGCGGAAGTTGATGGAAACACAGAACCACGCGGCCCTCATCCAGGATGGAGGAACTGGAGCATGAGCACGCCTCGTCACCCCGGCGGCACGCTGCGCCTGCCCTCTCGGCCGCAGCCCCAATTGCCCGCATCGCCAGCTGCCGGGTCCGGGACCACGCTCGCGGCGAAGGGTGCCTCAGCTTTGCCCGACCCAGCCGAGATTGCCGCGCGCAAGCGGGCGAACGTGCAGCGCGAACGGGAGCAGCAGCGGGCGGCGGTGTTCAGGCGCCACCAGCAGACGCGGGATATCCTGGCGCTGTTGCGCGCGCGCTGGCCGGCGCTGTTCACCACGCCCGTGCCGCTGGCGACCGGCATCGCGCGGGCGATCAGGGCGGAGGTGGGCTACGTGAAGGCGCCGACGGCGGGGCTGGGCCGGGCGCTGCACCATTGGACGAACGCGCCGGGCTACCTCGCAGCGGTCGCGGCTGGCGAGACGCGCCGCAACCTCGACGGGACGGAGGCGGGTGCGCCGGACGAGGCACAGTGGCGGTTCGTCGCCGAGACCATGGGACAGCGGGCAGCACAACAGGCTCTGAGGGCTGCCTCGCGGTCGCCGCATCGTTCGCATTCTCGCGGGTACCCGGAAGCCGTGCCGACCGCAGCGCTCACAGGCTTGCAAGAAGGCCGCACACAGCTGAAAAAGCCAGCATCTTCGCCTGCTGGCATTCAGAAAGCTCCGCAACTTTAGTTGCTAGCGTGCCGGCAGGCATGTTTACATGCTTGCGGAAGAAACCTTGTGGAGCCAGGCGTCATGCAGGTGTTGGTGATCGCGTCGCAGAAAGGGGGCGTGGGCAAAAGCACGTTGGCCGTCCACCTCGCGACCCAGGCTACCGCTTATGGCACGCGGGTCCTCCTCCTCGATCTCGATCCGCAGGGATCGGCGATGGAATGGGCCAACCGCCGAGGGGATCGCCCCCCGGACGTGAGCGGGGTGAACCCAGCAAGCGTCGGCAAGGACGTCGAGCGGGCGCGGGCCGAAGGCTACGGGTTGGTCGTCGTCGACACGGCACCCCATGCCGACCATGCGGCGCTGCAGGCCGCACGGGCCGCGGACTTGGTGGTGATCCCTTGCCGGCCCTCAACCTTCGACATCGCCGCGATCTCGGCGACCCTCGACCTGTGCAGGCTGGCCAACAAGCCGGCGGTTGTCGTGCTGAACGCGGCCCCGATCCGCTCACGCGTGACCGCGGAGGCCGAGGAGGCGATCTCCGACAAAGGAGGCGTGGTGTCGCCTGTGGTCGTCCGCCAGCGCGTGGCGTTCCAGCACTGCATGATCGACGGGCGGACCGCGTCGGAATACGAGCCTGGCGGAGAGGCAGCACGCGAGATCTCGCGCCTGCTGACTGAGCTGCAATCCAGCAAACATGCAAGCGGGCAGACCAGCACCTCAGCGACCCGCAAGAGGGTCGCCTGACATGGCCGTCCGACCAAGCCTGAACCACCGACCTCAACCCATGCGGCCTGCGGAGGCCGGAACGCCTCCCGCCGCTGCCGACGCCGGAAAGGCACGCACGCCGCGGTCGACCACAGAGGGCTACCGTCCCCCATCGCGCCAAGGAAAGCGGGCGGCGGTGGCCTGGCTGGAGCCAGAGGCGATCAAGCAACTCAACATCTACGCCATCCAGCACGACAGGAACGTGCAGGACCTGCTGGTGGAGGCGATCAACGACTGGTTCGCCCGAGAGGGACTTCCTCGCTTCGACGCCGCAAGCTGAGTGGGTCATCACCTCCGTCATGACACCCAGCAAATCGGCAAGCCGGCAAACATACATTCCGGAAAGTTCGCTGGCCGTCCTATCTGCTTGCTCCAGCTATCGGAGGAGGCAACCTGTTGGACAAGGCTCGCGCACCAATGCACGACCACCCGAATAGTCCGGGCAAACGGAGAGACAGACTCTCACGCAACCAGTTCAACCTCCTGTGCCGACCTCAACCAGCCGGAACCCGTTGACAACCGTTTTCGGGACCGCAGGCTTGGAAGGGTGCAGGTTCAGGCCAGAGGAGACGACCTCGACCTTCGCCCAGGGGTAGACATCAAGAACCTGCGGCAATGTGTCCCTGATGCGGCGTCCGAGCTCCTTTGTGGTATCGTCGGCGCCGAACTGCGACGCCAATTGCGACCAGCGCAGATGCAGGGGCGCCGACAGACGCGGCAGGCGGTACGCCAGCAAGGTATAAAGGTCGAGGCCGAGACTGTTGCGGGACAGCTTCGAGATGGCCCGCTTGTCGAGCGGGACGGCGTGCTCACGGAGGTGCTCGTGGAACTTGGACGAAAGCTCGATGCTTCCCGCCCAACCCTCTTGCCCCTTTGTTCCCCAAAGCTCCAGCCCGTCCACGATCTTGGTGTCAGAGACGACCAGCCGTGAGCCTTCCGACCATTGCAGCTTGAAATTGGCACACGCGATGCGCAGGCACTGCTCGCGGAACGGGGCAATGCTCCCGCGCTTCCCGCCTTGGACGTTAACGCCGAGCGACCGCATGAAGGCCGACAAGGACGCACCCAGAGGGACAATCCTGTTCTTCAGCCCCTCCGTTTGCAAATGGATCAGGATCAGCCGGGCTTTGGTGCCATACGGGACGCCGACGTACATGGCATCGGTTTCAGCCTCGGTCGGCTGCCGGATCCGTGTCTCCAGCGCGCTGCTGTCGATCAGCCCAGGCGTCACAATCAGCGTGAAGCGCCCGCTGTGGCGGCGCCAGATGGCGGTGTTCTTGGCTGGCCGGCTGTGAGGAAGACAGGTCTGGCAAAGGCCGCTGTGCAGGAAGGAGAGGTCCTCTGCCGCCGGCAGGGCCGACAAGAGCTCATGTGTCGCCTCGACCTGGTCAAGCTTGCGGAGCCGTTCCCGAGGCTTCGACACTCCGGCGACGGCCATGCGACGGGTCTCTTCGAGGCCCAGCAGGTCGAGTTGGCTGCCGATCTTGCTCAGGTGGTTGTCTTCCATGCGGGAAGCGTACGCCCAGCCCTCGTCCGCGTCACGCTGAAGCTCCCACCCGACGTGCTCCGGCTGCGCTGAACTTCCCACCTCGCAATGGGCGCCAGATGGAATGAGCTGCCGCAGGCACCAGCAGCAACCGCTTTATGCAGGACTATCCACGCTGAGTTTCCCACCTTGAAGGTTGTCCACGCTGAACTTCCCACCCAGGCGGAGCAGACGATGATTGTCCACGCTGAGCCTCCCACCGCCGCAGGATCGCACTACGCTGAACCTCCCACTTCCGTGGCGGTTATCCACGCTGAAACGCCCACCCAATCTTATAGTAAGTCTTATACCTCGCTTTCTATACGGAGCAGAGGTGGGAACTTCAGCCCCGACTGACGGCCAAGGTGGCAAGGTCCAACGCCAGAAGTCCTGTTGCACGGATCGGTCGGCGGACGTATTGATCCATGGCGCCCATTCTGCATTCAAGCGACGCAAACGAAGTTGGGGCATCCGACCGCGGCAGGGTACGAGCCATCTGGCGCTGCCGCCGAAAAGATGACCCGGCTAACGACATTCTTCCGTGTCGGCAGTCTAGCAAACAAGCAGACCAGCCTGCCAGCGACCCGCAAGAAGGTGGCCTGAAGTGGCGGTTCGCCCAAGCCTGCACCGTCGCCCTGCACCGACGTTGATCGAACCGGCTCCGCATTCCTCGCCACCCGTTGTCGAAGCGGAAACCAGGCCGCGGCTGCGCTCGACCGTCGAGGGATATCGTCCGCTCTCCCGGCGAGAAAAACGGGCGGCTGTCGCTTGGCTTGAGCCGGAAACGATCAAGCATCTCAATATGTATGCGATCCAGCACGACAGGAACGTGCAAGACATTCCGGTGGAAGCCATCAACGACTGGTTTGCCAGAAAGGGCCTGGCACGTTTCGATGCCACAGGCTAAGCTGCTGAGATGCGAGCAGCTTAGCAAACTAGCAAACATGTAAACTTGCTTCGAGGAGGTGGGTGCCTTTTCGAAGTCGTCGGTTCATCAAGTTGTTTGATCCTTGCCGTAGTAGACCGGAGCTGGCTACTGCTATGTCGCCCAAATGCAAGCCGTCGAACCGACAGGACGAAATCAGTAAGCTTACCGTCGAAGCTCAGCGATAGTTAGCCCATCCTATTCAGCGTGCTGAGGTCCATTCCATAAGCTGATCGGCGGACACGGTTCGGCCATACGCCTTTTTCATCGCGATTTGGGTCCAGAGGTGCTGGGCGTTGGGGTTGGTGAGACGGGGCGGATCCGGGGGCATGGCCCCGGCCATCATGGCCCGGCGAGCTGAAAGCTGCGTGCGACGCCGCGGAACAGCTCGGCTTCAGGGCAGGCGCCAGCGAACGCGATGCGGACCCGTGTCGCTGTCTCGATGATGCGCCCGGCGATCTTGAGCAGGCGCAGCCGCAGGGTAATGAATTCGGCAGTGGCGAGCGGCTGAGGCTTGGGGATGGCGTCGCGCACCGTCAGCATCAGCCAGTAGGCGGCGGTGTGCAACACGAGGCGGACCTGGTTGGCGAGTGCCGATCGGCAGCTGGTGCGGTCAGAGGCGAGCTGGCCCTTATGGAGCTTGATCAGGTTTTCTGCCTGTCCACGCGCGCAATACAGGGTGTCATACAGCCATTCGGCACTGCCAGTCTCGAGGTTGGTCACCACGCCGCGGATGTCGAGACCCATAGTGCTGGCCTCGATCCTGGCTGAGACCCGGCGCTTACAGCCCCAGGACTTGGCGCCATAGCGGACCTCGGCATAGCGGCGCAGCACCGGCGCCTGCGCCTCGGCGCGCCGGACCCGGACATCGTCGGCGGCTTCTTCAAGCAGCCGGTTCAGCACCGCGTTGCTTGGCAGGCCGAAGATGTAGTCGACCGCGTTCGCTTCGCACACGCCATCACCTCGGGACAGCCGTAATGGCCGTCGCCGCGGATGGTCAGCCGCGTCTTCGGCCAATGCGTTCGAATGCGACGCACCAGTCGCCTTATGTGGCAGCAAACCTCAACCCCGGACGGCGTCTTGCCGGGCCGCAGCAGGATCGCGACCGGGCGCGAGCTGGCCGTGTCGTAGACACAGGGCCATTCAGTTCTAATTACTGGGTTCCAAGAGCGAGCAGCTGATCGAAGCTGACGGCGTTGGCATAGAGCGCCAGGCTGATGTTCTGGACGCC
>JAABUQ010011837.1_pt1 | contig 11022 bp, 8 predicted proteins | sample 5560001 | NCBI WGS metagenome assembly JAABUQ01 (sample SAMN10711888, study PRJNA513371) | rock metagenome | isolation source: Antarctica rocks | place: Antarctica: Victoria Land, Finger Mt nord | collected 2015-12-18
GGGGGCGATCGACTATCTCGCCAAGCCCGCCGACCCTGAGGATATCGTCAAGGCGCTGACCGCCGAGCCAGATGCCAAGCCGTTGCCGCCTGAAGAGCCGATGAGCGCCGACCGCGTTCGTTGGGAGCATATCCAGCGCGTGTACGAACTGTGCGGCAGGAACGTCTCGGAGACAGCGCGACGGTTGAAGATGCATCGTCGTACGTTGCAGCGCATTCTAGCTAAGCGCTCGCCGAAGTAGGTTAGCCAAGCCTGCGAAGTCCACGAAGTTCACGGCAGTAGGTATCGAGGCGCGCTTCCCGCTTTGTCTTGGGTCAACTTGAAGGGGAAGGCAGACCACAACCAGAACGTATTGCGAACCCGATCCTACAAAGCAAGTAGTCCGTTTGCGAAAGAGCGACCTACCAAGGAGCCGACGCCCCCCGATAAAAGCCCACTCGCCTGTTCCCACTCTGTTCGCATCGCGCTATGAGCCTTGCATGAGCGCCGCGCCGGTCCGCAAAATCCTCCATATCGATATGGACGCCTTCTTCGCATCGGTTGAGCAGCGGGATAATCCGAGTTTGCGCGGGCGGCCGGTCGCGGTCGGTCATGCGGCGGCGCGGGGTGTGGTCGCGGCGGCGAGTTACGAGGCGCGGCGGTTCGGGGTTCGCTCGGCGTTGCCGTCGGTGACCGCGCTGCGGCGCTGTCCCGACCTCGTGTTCGTGGCACCGCGCTTCGAAGCATATCGGGCTGTGTCGCGCCAGATCCATGCCATCTTCGCCGACTATACCGACCTGATCCAGCCATTGTCATTGGACGAGGCTTATCTGGATGTGACGCACAATCGGCTCGGGCTGCCGACCGCGTGGGCGACCGCGAAGGCGATCCGCGCGCGTATTTTCGAGGATACCGGCCTGACCGCGTCGGCGGGCGTGTCGTACAACAAGTTCCTGGCCAAGCTCGCGTCCGATCAGCGGAAGCCCGACGGTCAGTTCGCCGTCACGCCCGAGATGGGGCTCGCCTGGGTCGAAGGGTTACCCGTGGCGCGCTTTCACGGGGTGGGTCCGGTTACGGCGGCGAAGATGAAGCGGCTCGGCATCGAGACGGGGGGCGATCTACGCGCACGGTCGATGCGCTTCCTCGAGCAGCATTTCGGCAACTCGGCCGGATGGTACCACGCGATCGCACGCGCCGAGGACGACCGCGCGGTCGAGCCCGATCGGGTGCGCAAGTCCTCGGGATCGGAGACGACGTTCAGCCGGGACCTGACCGAGGCGGCCGATATCGAAGCGGGCGTGCTGCGCATGGCGGACGACGTGTGGGGGTGGTGCGAGGAGCGCGGCGCGTTTGGCCGCACCGTGACGGTCAAGATCAAATATGCCGACTTCCGCCAGATCACGCGACGTCGGAGCCAGCCGACCCCGGTCGATACGCACGCTCGGCTGCGCGAGGCGAGCGTGGAGCTGGTGCGCTCGGTTCTGCCCGCCGAGATGGGCATCCGGCTGGTGGGTGTGACGGTGTCTAGCTTCGACGCGCGCCCGAGCGGCGACTTGGGGCTGCCGCTATGGCGCCGATGTAACGCCGGTCGCGGTGACGGGGCTGGTCGCGCGTCCCGCGTTCGAGCGTACGCGCATCGTCGCGACCGCGCCTGCGAACATGAGCAGACCTCCCAGCCGCAGCACGTTGCCCGGGTCGCCGCCGAGCAGGCCGTCGTACAGGAGCGGGATCAGCGCGATCTCGATCAGCATCGGGATGACAATGAACATGTTGAAGATGCCCATGTAGATGCCCGTGCGCGCGGGCGGGATCGCGTCGGCGAGCATGACGTAGGGGTTGCCCATCATGCTCGCCCAGCCAAGCCCGATGCCGACCATGGGGGCGAACAGCCATGCCTGGGTTCGCACCTCGGGGACGGCGAGCATCGCCGCGCCGCTCAGCGCCAGACAGGCGGCGTGGACGGGTTTCGCGCCCATGCGGCGCGTGAGCGGCACGAGCGCGAAGGCGGCGACGAAGGCGATGGCGTTGTAGAACGCGCCCGCCTTGCCGTAGGCGAGCACGGCGGCGCGGAAGCCCGGCCCGGTGTGCTCGGCGGTTGCGAAGACGCCGCGCGCTACCGCAAAGGTAACGTATTGCCAGTAGGCGAACATCGCGAACCACTGGCAGAGCATCGCAAGCGCGAGCTGGCGCATCGCCAGCGGCATGTCGCGCGCGGCGGCGATGATCTCGCGCCAGGTCGAGCCTGCGGAAAGCGGATCGGCGACGATCGCGGCGCGCTCTGATGGGGTGAGCGGCAGTTCGGGGACGCGCAGGATCGACCACAGGATGGTGGTCAGCGAGAGCACCGCGCCGATAACGAAGGCGATGCGCGTGATCACCGGGATACCGTTCGCGTCGAGCGCGTCCGCGTTCAGGCCAGCCCAGACGAGGAGCGAGGGAGCGAGATAGGAGAGCGTCTGCGCGAGGCCGGTGAAGGCGGACTGGGTGAGGAAACCGAGCGGGCGCTGCGCGGGCGAGAGGCGATCGCTGACATAGGCGCGGTAGGGTTCCTGGGTGACGTTGTTGCCCGCGTCGAGCAGCCACAACAGGCTGGCGGCAACCCACAGCGCGCGCGCGTGCGGCATCGCGAACAGCGCGAGGCTGCAGACGACCGCGCCGACGAGGAAGTACGGCGTGCGGCGGCCCAGCCGGGTCAGCGTGCGGTCGCTCATCGCGCCGATCAGGGGCTGGATGAGGAGGCCCGTCATCGGCCCGGCGAGCCAGAGTAGTGGCATCGTCGCCTCGTCCGCGCCCAAGTAGCTGTAGATCGGCGCCATGTTCGATTGCTGGAGGCCGAAGCTGAACTGGAGGCCGAGGAAGCCGATGTTCATGCTGACGATGCTGCCGAGCGAGAGGCGCGGCTTGAGCGCGGACAGGTCTAGGCTCACGGCGGTCCTCCCGGGGATGGGCTGCGGTGTTCCGCATTCCCGATCGGTGCAACGCTACGGTCAAGCGCAAACGTTTGCAAACGGCAGTGTTGCTGGGAAAGCGCACTCTCGCCGTTATACATGAATGTTCGGCGCAATCGTTTGTAATTATTGTTGCAAACGATTGCGCTCTCTTTCAGTCGGGTTGCAAGCCGACAAACCGGCCGCGTTTGGGAGAGATACCGTGAAGCTCGCCACTTTCTTGCTCGCGTCGTGCGGGCTTGCGATCGCCGTCAGCACCGCCGCCGTCGCGCAGGACGCCTCGCCCCGGGCTGCGCCCGCTCCGGCCCCCGCCAACACCGCCGTGCCGCAGACGACCGACACGCCCGCGAACGACACGAGCGAGATCGTCGTCACCGCAGTTGCGCGAGGCGTCAATCGGTTGAACACGTCGATTTCGGTCAGCTCGATCGGCGGCGAGGCGTTGCAGCAAAACGCCCCGCGCTCGGTCGCCGAGCTGTTCCGCGACTTGCCCGGTATCCGGTCAGAATCCTCGGGCGGCGAGGGCAACGCCAACATCGCGGTGCGTGGTCTGCCCGTCTCGACCGGCGGCGCGAAGTTCGTCCAGCTTCAGGAAGACGGGTTGGGCGTCCTGGAATTCGGCGACATCACGTTCGGCAACTCGGACATCTTCAGCCGCGCCGACTTCAATATCGCGCGTATCGAATCGGTGCGCGGTGGATCGGCCTCGACACTCGTGTCGAACGCGCCTGGCGGAGTCATCAACATCATCTCGAAGACGGGCGAGCAGCCGGGTGGCGCGGTCCAGTTCACCGGCGGTCTCGACTACGGCGAATACCGGATCGACGCCGATTACGGCGGCCGCCTGTGGGATAGCGTGCGCTATCACATCGGCGGCTTCTATCGGCAGGGAGAAGGTCCGCGCAACGCGGGTTACGACGGCAACAAGGGCGGCCAGATTCGCGGCAACATCACCAAGGAGTTCGTGGGCGGCTTCTTCCGGATCAACTTCAAATATTTGAACGATCGCGCGATCAGCTATCTGCCAAGTCCCGTGCGCGTGACGGGCACCAACAGCGATCCGCACTATTCGGCGATCCCGGGCTTGTCACCACAGAACGACACGATCCAGAGTAAATATTACGAGAAGGTGCTCTCGCTCGACAACAACGACAAAACGCGTACGACCGACATTCGCGACGGGATGCATCCCCTGGTGAAGTCGATCGGCTTCGAGGGATCGTACGATCTCCAAGGCGTGACGATTACGGACAATTTCCGCTATTCGGATGTGAGCGGCCGCTTTGTCTCGCCGTTTCCGGCGGGTGTCGGCGACGCGCAGACGATCGCCGATGGTATTGGCGGCGCGGGTTCGACGATCTTCTTCGCAAGCGGACCCAATAAGGGCCAGCAGATCACCAACCCCGGGACGTTGAACAACAACGGCCTGCTAACGCAAATCGTCCTGTTCAACGTCGACCTGAACAGTCTCAAGAACATCGAGAACAACCTGCGCCTGTCCACCCGGTTCGAGAGCCGCATCGGCACCTTCGATCTCGCGGGCGGCATGTACAACTCGCGTCAGACGATCGACACCACCTGGGCATGGACGTCGCAGCTGATCGAGACCAAGGGCCGCAATGCCGCGTTGATCGACGTGCGCAACGCGGCGGGCGTGCTGCAAACCGAGAACGGCACGGTCGGCTACGGCGCGACCTTCTTCGGCAATTGCTGCCGCCGGCAGTACAATATCGACTACGACACCAACGCTCCGTTCGTCAGCCTCGGTTTCACGACCGGCAAGCTCAACCTCGACGCGAGCTACCGATATGATTTCGACAAAGCACACGGCTATGTCCAGGCCGATGGCCCGACCGTGACGCGCGACGTGAACGGCGACGGCGTGATCTCGGTGCCCGACACCAAGACCGCGATCCTGAACGCGGTGCGCTCGCCGGTGAACTATTCGAACGATTACAGCAGCTACTCGTTCGTGCGCCACAGCCGTGGCGGCCGCGAGAACGCCGACCGCATCCTGCTCGGATCGAAAGTCAGCCTCGTCACCGGCCAGCTCAATCCGGGTGCGTCGGCGGTCGATTTCGTCGTGCAATCCGAGGCGGGCGTGAAATACCGCAATGGCCCGATCACCTTCAACGCGACGGGCTTTCTCGCCAGCGCGGCGGAGCAGAATTACGATCCAACCCAGGTCGTAGCCTTGCAGGTGGTCGATCGCCGGTACCGCAGCTACGGCGTCGAACTCGAAGGCGTGTTGCGTATCCACGGTGGCTTCGAGATCGCGGGCAACGCCACTTACACCAACAGCAAGATCCGGCAGGATAAGATCAACCCGGCGAACGTGGGGAACACGCCCAAGCGGCAGGCAGATTTCGTCTATTCGGTGACGCCGCAATATCACCGTGATCTGTTCACGGTCGGCGCCAATATCGTCGGCACGACGGACAGCTACACGCAGGACAGCAACCAATTAAAGCTGCCCGGCTTCACGCAGGTCAACGCGTTCCTGAGCGTTCGGCCGATCCCGCGCGTGCAGTTGTCGGTCAACGCCAACAACGTCTTCAACCAAGCGGGCTTCACCGAGGCCGAGGACGCGACCATACCCGCCAACGGCTTGGTGCGCGCGCGTTCGATCAACGGACGCACCGTGTCGGCTTCGCTTCGGTTCAGCTTCTAGGCGGTCCGCGTCGTCGTCACCTGAACGCAAGAAAGCGACGATGACGAGCCATTGGACACGCGAACATGTGGCGCGGATCGTCAACGGTTCGCTGCCGAGCGCCCCGCTTATCCACCCCGCCGATCTTCCACCCCGGTTCACCGATCTCGACCTGTGGGATTTTTGGCCGGTGCAGGAGATGGACGGGCGCACCGCGCGCTGGGGCGACACCGAGCTGTGGATGGCGCTCTCCGCGCCGCAATCGCCCGATCCGCTCGCGCGTCACGCGCACGCGCGCATCCGGTTGATCGAGCGCGAGGGTCCTGTCTGGCGCGACCGGGGCGACCTGTTCTCCGATGGCTTCAGCCCGGGGAGCCGCGAATGGTCGGGATCGGCGATCGTCGATCCCGCGCACCGCATCCTGACGGTGTTCTTCACCGCCGCCGGACGACGCGGCGAGGCGCGGCCGACTTACGAGCAGCGCCTGTTCCAGACGCGCGCGGCGCTCGACGGCCTCAACCCGCGCGGCTGGAGCGCGCCGACGCAATCGGTGGCGAGCGACGGGGTTGTCTACGACCTTGCGGCGCAAGCCGAAGGCAAGGTCGGCACGATCAAGGCGTTCCGCGATCCCGGGTTCTTCCGCGATCCCGCCGATGGCACCGCCTATCTGCTGTTCGCCGCGTCGCTCGGTGGGTCGCGGTCGGCGTTCAACGGCGCGGTGGGTCTCGCGCGCGCCGACGATGCGACGCTCGATCGATGGACGCTTTTGCCGCCGTTGATCGAAGCCGATGATGTAAACAACGAGCTGGAACGCCCACACTCGATCATGCGCGACGGCATATATTATGTGTTCTGGTCGACGCAGCGATCGGTGTTCGCTCTGGGCATCGATGCGCCGACCGGCCTGTACGCGATGGCGGCGGAGCGCTTCACCGGGCCGTATTCGCCGCTCAACGGATCGGGGCTGGTGCTGGCGAATCCATCGGGGTCGCCCGCGCAATCCTATAGCTGGCTGGTCACGGATACTTTCGACGTGTTCAGTTTCCTCGACGATCCGACCCACGGTGCATGGTTTGAAGACGCGGCGAACGGGGCGGCGATACGCGCGTTCCAACTCGGCCCGGTGATACGGCTGAACTTCCAGGGTCGGTTCGCTCGCTTCGAACCACTCAGGCAAGCTGGCTGATTTATCGATGGATCGAAGGCTGAGCCGTAAGCCGGCGGCGGATAGGACGGACAGGCGGCACCGCCTTTTGGCCGGAACTGGCGCGCCCGGCAGGATTCGAACCTGCGACATCAGGAGTAGAAATCCCGCGCTCTGGTCCAGCTGAGCTACGGGCGCGTCGCAATCGGTCTAGCGGAAGTTGTCGGCGTATGCCTGCAATTTCAATCTATGCTCGGCTTCGACGTGCACGTCGTAGGCGATGCCGTGTTTGGCTGCGTAGGCTTCGGCCGCCGCTTGCGTGGGGAAGGTGAGCGTCACCTGCTGGAGGGTGTCGCCGCTACCCCACCAGCCGGTCAGCGGATCGAGGCGCTTGGGGGCGGCGCGCGCGAACTCAAGCACCCATTCCGCAGTGCGCGAGCGACCCGACTGCATCGAGCTTTTCGGGCGCTGGTAGACGCGGGCGGTAGGCTGATCCATCGCAGTCGCGTTTGGGGTGGGTCCGCGTAGGGGTCAAGTGCCGATCGGCTAGGCGCGCGTGTTAGAACCGCGTTCGATCTCGAGCGCAGCATGGCGCCTAAGGGATCGAGAACCTTTTCGACGGATAGCGTGTTCATGCGCCACATCACCTCTGCGACAACTCCGAAGGACAAGCCCGATGGCTCGCTCGACAACGACCAAAACGCCGCCCGCCATGGGCAAGACCGGCAACAAGACCGCCGAACCGAAGACCCATGCCGCAGCGGTGTCGGCCAGCGTTGCGCAGGCCGCGCCGAAATCGACTTCGAGCGCGCGCGCCGAACCCGCGAATGCGCCGATGAACACGACGCCCCCGGCCCCGCTGCACACGCCCGGCCCGGTCGGCGACAACGCCGCCGCGCAGATCGCGCACGCGCTCAACGGCGTGCTCGCGGATGCGTTCACCTTGTACATGAAGACCAAGAACTTCCACTGGCACATGAGCGGACCGCACTTCCGCGATTACCATCTGCTGCTCGACGATCAGGCGACGCAGATCTTCGCGATCACCGACGATGTCGCCGAGCGCGTCCGCAAGCTCGGCCAGCGCACGTTGACCTCGATCGGCGCGATCTCGCACAACGCGAGCCTGACCGACAACGACGCCGAATTCGTCGCTCCCCTGGATATGCTGAACGAGCTTTGCGAGGACAATCGCAAGTTCCGTGACGTGCTCGGCAAAACGCATTCGGTCGCGGACGACGCGGGCGACTACGCGACGACGAGCGCGACCGAGGTGTGGATGGACGAGGCCGAACGCCGCGCCTGGTTCCTGTTCGAGACCGCGCGCTCGCTGGGCGACACGAACTCGCCGCCAAAGTTGTTGGAAGCGCGAGCGTAGGTTGGTTCGCTGACCTTTAGGGTTCACCCCCCATGCTGAGCCTGTCGAAGCCCGGTGCCAACGTGTCCCGGTGCTTCGCCAGGCTTAGCGTGAGCGGTTACGAGAGAGCGACTGAGACAAAGGGAGATGCCCGCTTACCCTTCCTTGTCGAGGTCCAGCACCGCCGCATCGTGCCCGCCGCGCGCGCTGGTGAAGATCAGGCTCATCAGCGCGCCGGTCAGCAACATGGTGAAGAACACCCCCGCGCCGACCGCGAGCTGACCCTGCCACGGCATCGTCGCCGTCCTCGACTGTCGCACCCATTCGAGCGCCGCCACCGCGAGCGCCGCCGACAGCGCGGCGAGCCACAGCATCCGCCGCCAGAAACTCCGCCAATGGCCGAGGCGCGATCCCGGCCGTGATGGCTTGCGCACGGTGCGGTCGCGGATCATGCTGGCACCCTCGCACGGACCATAAGCACAAGGGAGTAGGCCATGCTGATTTCCGAGATCCTGACCGACAAGGGGCGTGACGTGGTGCACGTCGGCGCGGACGCAAGCATCGCGGAGGCGACCGCGCTGCTCCACCGGCACCGCATCGGTGCGGTGCTGGTGATGGACGGCGATGCGATCGCGGGGGTGCTTTCCGAACGCGACATCGTGCGCGGGCTGCACGCCAACGGCGCGTCGGTGCTCGACCACAACGTACGCGGCTGCATGACCACGCCGGTGGTGACGGTGCGTCCGGGCGACCGCATCGACGACGCGCTCGAGATCATGACCGAGCGGCGGTTCCGGCATCTGCCCGTGCTCGATCAGGGCCGGCTGGTCGGAGTCGTGTCGATCGGCGATCTGGTCAAGCACAAGATCGAGGCGGCCGAGCGCGAGACGGCGGATCTGAAAAGCTACATCGCCGCCTGAGGCCGCGCGAGCGCGATCGCTTCGCGCAGGCGAGCGGGGAAGACGAGCGCGATCGTGGCCGCGTAGACGAGCGCGCCGCCGGGAATGCCCGCCGCGAGCAGGATCGTCCCCGACGCGCCCGCCCGCGCGAGCGCCAGCACGAATATCGCCATCAGCGCCGAGGCGAGTGTCGCGGGGGCGAGCGCGGCGGCGAGCGCGCGCCGGGACAGGCCGATGACGCGCAACGAGCGCGTGGCCGAGATGGCGAACAGCAGCGGGTAGGCGAGCGCCCACGCGGCCGCGATACCGACCGCGCCGTGGCGGCTGCCGAGCCAGAACGCGGCGGGCATGATCGCCAACCCGAAGAGCGCGTTGCCAAGCTGGACGCGCGGTCGGCCGAGCGCGTTGATCGCCGAGCCGAACAGGCTGGTCGTGGCGAACAGCGGCATCGCCAGCGAAAGCAGGCGCACGATCGGCACCGACCCGGTCCATTGCGGGCCGAGCAGCGAGGGGACCAGCGCGGGGGCGACTGCGGCCAACCCGAAGAAGATCGGGAAAGCGGCGAGGCTGGTCAGGCGCGCGACCTTGAGGAAGCCGTCCGCCACCGCCGCGCGGTCGTGCGCGAGGCGGGCATAGGCGCTCAGCCCAACCTCGTTCAGGACGGGCAACAGCTTGGAGATGGGCAGCGCGGCGAGGAACAGCGCCGTAGAGTAGAGGCCGACCTCGTGCGCGGAAAGTCGTCGGCCCGCGATCAGCACGTCGGCCTGCGCATAGGCGAACCACAGGATACCGTTCAGCGTCACCGCGCCGCCGAAATGCGCCATGCGGCCGAGCGCGGTCAGGTCGAAGCTGGGCAGCGGCGTCCGGCCGCGTGCGGTCCACACGACCGCGCGCATGATCAGCGGCGCGAGCTGGCCTGCGATCAGCGCCCAGACGCCTTGATGCGCGAGCGCCAAGGCGAGCGTGGCGAGCGCGCCCGCGACCGATCCGGTGAAGTCGATCAACGCGGGCGTGCGGAAGTCCATCTCGCGCTGCGCGAGCGCGGCGGGAACCGCGACCCACGGTATGAGCAGGTAGGCGAAGCTCTGGACGCGGAGCAACGTAGCGACGGCGGGCGTGCCGTAATAGCCGGCGATTACGGGGGCGGCGGTGAACTGAGTCGCCGCGAGCGCGAGATTGACGAGGATGAGGAGGCCGAGGAAGCGACGCGCTTGCGCGAGATCGAGCACGGGCGCCTGGATCAGCGCCACGGTGAAGCCCTGGCCAGCGAGCAGGCCGAGGAAGCCGGTGACGACGGCGGCCATTGCGATCAGACCGTAGTCGGATGGCGCGAGCAGGCGGATGACGATGAACGTCGAGGCCCACAGCAGCAGCTGTGCGGTCGCTTGTCCGCCGGAGCGCCAGATCAGCGCGCGGCGGACGTCGTGGGAGGAAGGGGCGACCATGTTTTCGCGTGTGCGCGAAAAGGGGTTGCGCGCCAACCGCTGTGCCGTCATATGCGCGCCTCGCTGCGGTGACGATCCTTCGGGAACGCGCTCCGCGGCCGCTTCGAAGGCACCTTTCCGCAAGCGGGTGGAAAAGGAGTTGACGGGGCGGGGAAGCCTCCATATAAAGGCTTCTCGTTCGGCGGCACGGACCTTGGTTCGCCATCGGCACCCTACAGCGCTACCGTTGGTAGCCGGGCCTCAAACCCGGGTGGGGACGCTCTTTCTCATCGTAGGAATAGATGAAGGGACATGTGGGCGGCGGCCCGGATGCTATGGGCGCAAGGCCATGGTGGTTCGGTAAACCAGGTCGGTCATATGTCTCGTTACCACACATGTTTCATCGGCTGTAATGGCCGATTGAGATTGTCAGTATAACGTAGTGCAATGATCGGCTCCTTGAACGGGCCGTGGTTTCGGGCTTGCCCGGGGCCGTGGTTCGGACATGAACTTGAGAGTTTGATCCTGGCTCAGAACGAACGCTGGCGGCATGCCTAACACATGCAAGTCGAACGAGACCTTCGGGTCTAGTGGCGCACGGGTGCGTAACACGTGGGAATC
>JAABUQ010011838.1_pt1 | contig 11020 bp, 16 predicted proteins | sample 5560001 | NCBI WGS metagenome assembly JAABUQ01 (sample SAMN10711888, study PRJNA513371) | rock metagenome | isolation source: Antarctica rocks | place: Antarctica: Victoria Land, Finger Mt nord | collected 2015-12-18
CTGGGCTCACCTGGTGGTCCTGGCCGTACTTCTCAACGCCGCGCCGTTCACGCTGTTCGCGATCGGCGAGCAGACCGTGTCCTCGCTCCTGGCCGGGATCATCAACGCGGCGACTCCGCTGGCCACGCTGCTCGTCGTGCTGGTCGCGCTGCCCGAGGAGAAGCCGACCTTGCAGCGGGTCGCCGGGTTGCTGCTCGGGTTCGTCGGGATCCTGGTCGTGCTCGGGGTGTGGCGCGGCTTTCCCGGCGGGCAGCTCGGTGGCGTCGCCGCGTGCCTGCTCGCGGTCGGCTGCTACGGCCTGGCGTTCCCCTACTCACGCCGCTACCTGACCGGCCTGGCTGAGGGCCCGGTGGCGCTGGCCACCGGACAGGTCGCCTGCGCAACCGCGATCATGCTCCCCCTTCTGCTGGTCACCGGTGTCCGGCCCGAGCACGCCGTCACCGGCCGGGTCGTCGCGGCGATGCTCGCGCTCGGCGTGCTCGGCTCCGGACTGGCCTACGTCCTGAACTTCCAGATCGTGGCCGCCGCCGGGGCCACCACCGCCAGCAGCGTCACCTACCTCACGCCGCTGGTCGCCGCGCTGGTCGGCATCAGCCTGCTCCACGAGCACTTGCTGTGGAACCAGCCGGCCGGCGCCCTGGTCGTGCTCAGCGGTGTTGCGCTGGCCCAAGGCCGCCTGCGGCGTCCCCGGCGCTCCACCGCGCCGGCCGACGCCGCACCCGGCGGGCGAGCCGCGTGACCGCCGGCTACACGGTCCGGCCGCCTACCCCTGCAGACCACGGCCGCTGGCGGGAGTTGAACGCCGCCTACGCCGCGTTCTACCAGGCTGAGCAGGCTGAGCAGGCTGAGCAGACCGAGCAGGCCGCCGCGACCGTCTGGAGCTGGTTGTCGGACCCCCACCACGAGGTCAACGCCCTGCTCGCTGTGACCCCCGCCGGGCGGGTCGTCGCTCTGGCCCACTACCGCACCTTCGCCCGGCCGCTCACCGCCAGCACCGGCTGCTACCTCGACGACCTGTATGTCGAACCGCCCGTCCGCGGCACCGGCGTCGTGGACGCGCTGCTCGCCGAGCTGCGCCTCCTCGCCCAGCGCAACGGGTGGTCGGTGGTCCGCTGGATCACCGCACACGACAACGACCGCGCCCGGGCCAAGTACGACCAGGTCGCCACAGCCACCGACTGGATCACCTACGACATGACCTAAGGAGGCCGACGTGTTCGTTGTCTTCTGCCCGCTGCACGACTGCGAGGTCCTGCTCAGCCTGAGCCGCGTCCGCAACCTGGCGAACCTCGCGCCCGGCGTCCTGGCGCTCGAGCTCGAGTGCTACGACGGGCAACGACTCGCCCTGTTGACGGGCAAGCAGGTAGAGACCGCGACTGGAAGTCCTCAGTGCGTGGAGTACGACGTCCCGTAGAAGGATCGTCAACCGGTCTCGGGGGCTCCTGCCCTAGCCCTTGGTGGGGCAGGACGCGCGGTAGGAGCTCGGTGTGAAGCCCAGCACGGCACGGAAGTCGCCGGAGAGGTGGGCCTGGTCGGCGTAGCCGAGTTCCGCGGCCACCGTTGCAAGGTCGGCGTCGGGGTTGGTGCGCAGCCGCCCAGCGGCCTCCTGCAGCCGGCGCCGACGGATCATCGCCGCTGGCGACAGCCCGACGTGGCGCCGGGCCAGCCTTTGCAGGGTCCGGGCGGACACGTTCAGGCGGGACGCGGCGTCCTGGACCTGCAGCACGGTCGGGTCGCCGTCGACGAGCTCGGCCAGAGCGTTGGCGAGCAGCCCGTCGGCGTCGGGGGGCGACAGCGTCGCGACCAGCCAGTCGGTGAACGCCTCGACGGCACGGGCGCGGCGGAGGTCCCCCTCTCCCTGGCCGGTCATTGCCGCCGCCACGGTCCGGTGCAGGTCGGACAGGTCGAGGGACTGGTACCGGTCCCGCAGCGCGTACGGGTCGGTCGTGAGGTGCGGCACGGCCGCCGGTCGCAGCAGCGCCCCGACAGTCCAGCCGCGTCCGGCCAGGTCGCGATGCGATCGCCTAGTCGTCGGGCCAGCGAGGCCGACCAGAGTGGGCTCGACGGCGAGGTTGCAGGCTGGAAAGGCGAGCAGCTCTTGGCGCGACACGCGGCCGGGCGCGATGTCCCACTCCGGGATCCAGAACCACCTGACCAGCGAGGAGACGCGCCCGGGCGCGGGCAGCCGGTACAAGGTCGGCATGGCCGCGGGATAAAGCACGCCCCGCCCGTCGCCGGTCATGAGAAGAGCCAACCCGGCCCTGTCGCGAATCTCCAAGCCGACGGACCCGTCCCGCCCCTAGCGTCTCAGCCCATGGACGAGACGACGCAGCAGGTCCGCGCCGCGCACGGCGCGCACACGACGGACGGCATCCCCCAAGGCGTCACGAGCCTGACGCCGTTCCTCGTCGTGCCCCGGGCCCGTGAGGCGATCGCCTTCTACCGCGACGTCTTTGGCGCGCGAGTCGTCGACGTCACCGAGATGGGCGGCGTCGTGGCCCACGCCGTCCTCGACTTCGGACACGGGCAGCTGCAGCTCGGGGAGCCGCTCCCCGACTACCACCTCGTGCCTCCGCCCGCCGGCGAGGACGACTGCTACTCGATCGGCCTCTACTGCAACGACGCGGAGTCGGTGGTGGCCCGGGCCGAGCAGGCCGGCGCGACGGTGCGCGAGCCGCTGACCACCTTCGTGTCCGGCGACCGCTTCGCGAGCATCCGCGACCCCTTCGGCGTGCGCTGGTCGATCCTCACCCGCGTCGAGGACCTGTCGGAGGAGGAGAGCGCGCGGCGGGTTGCGGAGTGGGCGCGGCAACAGAGCGGGGCGCCCGAGTGAGCGGCAGGTGCAGCTGCGTCAACGGTGCGGCCCACCTCCTAGTCCCGTCCCTGTACGCAAGCGGATCCCCTTTCGGACACTCTGATCTTGCTCGCGGGCGTCGGCGTCACAGTTCGTGACGGTTCCACATCCTCGGAACTGGGACAGCCCCGCCGACGCTTGCCGGAGACCCCAAAAGGTAGAGACAAGCGTCCCAGAAGCTGTGTCCACAAGCCTGTCCCGGAACCCGCGTACAGACAGGACCTCTGCGACGCCGGGCTGAACGCACTCCAAGCAGCACGCCGTCCGCTGGCTCACCTGGGGCTACGGTGACCCGTTCCGCATCCGAGCGCCGGCCTCCGCTCGCTCCCCCGAGCCGATCGAGCACTCGGACGTCCCGGTGCATGGTTCGCTCACCCAGCTCAGGGTGCTTGTGGGACGTACCAGCCCTAGGAAGTGGAACGACGATCATGTGCCGCCCGACGCCCCTGAGCGGGAATTCAATCCGGACGGGTCTTACGGGCAAGATCGCCGACGCACCCCCCGCTGATCTGCGGCCCTCCCGATAGACGTTCGTCATTCGGGAACGCGTCCGTGCACTCGGCGGCGGCAACAAGGGCCGCTTTGTTACACCGTCGCGCCGCTGGCGGGTTCGCGAAGAGCGGTGGATATGGCGATGGCGAGCAGCGGGAGCACGGCAAGGACGAGGAATGCGCCGCGGGGTCCGTGGTGGTCGGCGACGAGGCCGAGCAGCGGCATGAACAGGCCGCCGGCGCTGACCGCGAGGCCGAGGGTGACTCCGGCGGCGGTTCCGGGGCGGGTGGGGAGGTAGTCCTGGCCGAGCTTGACCAGGACGGCGAAGGGGATGTTGGTGATCACCCCGACGACCAGGATCAGCGGCAGGGCACCGTACTTGTTGCTGCACGCGAGCATGCCGAGCAGGGCGGGGGCGAGGAGGAGGTTGCCCAGCTGGACGGTGCGGACCATGCCGATGCGGTCAGCGATCCGGCCCCCGGCAAGGGTGCCCAGTACTCCGCCGGCCAGCTCGAGGGTGAGCGCAGCCCCGCCGAGGGCGGCGGACGCGCCGAGGTGGGCGATCCAGTACACCGCCACGAACGTGTTGACCCCGAACGAGATCGTCGACCGGGTGACCTCCACACCGGTCAGGACCGCGAACCTGCCCGGTTGGTTGACCCCTCCGCTTGCTCGGGTGGTGTGGACGTCGCCTCTGGTGCGGTGAGCGTGGCGGGCCAGCACGTAGCCCATGAGGACCGCGGGTGGGATGAACAGCGCTGTCGCCTGCAGCCCCAGCGCGTCCAGTGCGGGAGTAACGAGGGCGGGGGCGACGAAGAAGCCGACACTGCCGCCGGCGGCGAAGTAGCTCATCGCGGTCGCGCTGCCTCCCGCGGCGAGCCGGGCGTCGCGCCCGGCTGGGGGGTGGAACATGGCCACCCCGAACCCGGAGCACAGCAGGAGGGTGAAGACGAGCGGATAGGTGGGGGCGAGCCCGGCCAGCCCAGCGCCCGCTCCGGCGACGCTGACCCCGAGCGGTGCGAGCCACGGCAGCCGGTGCCGGTCAGCGAGGACGCCCACGGCCAGCTGTGGCAACGCGCTGCCAAGCGTCGCCGCCAGCGCAAGACCCGACGCGGCGAGGTAGCTGTAACCGCGGTCGAGGACGAAGAACGGCACCGCCGACGGGACCAGCCCCTGGTAGAAGTCGTCGACAGCGTGGGCACTGGCCCACACCCGCATTCGTGACCAGTGCGACCGGGTCGCGGCAGCTGCGGGCGGGGAGACGGCGGACGGCGATGTGCTCACCAGCCCAGCGTCGCGACGGTGACGTGCGTGCGCTTCCCGTAACCTGCCAATTTGTGTCGCTTATCCGCCATCAGGCCATCGCCCAGACGGTGACCCAGTCTTGGGGTGGGGGCGAGGGGATCGACCGGCACCGCCACGATGAGCACCAGCTCGTCTACGTCAGCACCGGGGTGCTGGCCGTCGGCACCGAGCGGGGGTCCTGGGTGGCCTCCCGCGGCCGGGCGGTGTGGGTGCCGGCCGGGGTCTGGCACGAGCACCGGTTCCACGGGCCGACCTCGCTGCACACCCTTGGCTTCACCGTCAACGACGCCCCCCTGGCGGCCGCGGCACCCGCTGTCCTGGCTGTGACCGCTCTGGCTCGAGAGCTCATCATCACCGCCGCCGACCCCGAGCTGCCCCAACCCGAGGCCCAGCGACTCCGTGCGGTGCTGCGCGATCAGCTCCAGCGCAGCAGTACCCAGCCACTCGTGCTGCCTACCGCACAGGACGACCGACTGGCCACCGCGTGCCTAGTGGTCGAGTCCGACCTGAGTCGACCCCGGACGATGAGCTCGCTGGCCCACCAGACCGGAACCAGTGAACGCACCCTCGCGCGGCTGTTCCGCACCGAGTTCGGCACAACCTACCCGCAGTGGCGAACCACCCTGCGCGTCTACCACGCCATGATCCGCCTCAGCGCAGGAGCGACCGTCACTGAGACCGCCCATCGCTGCGGCTGGGCAACCCCCAGCGCGTTCATCGACACCTTCACCCGGACCCTCGGCCAGACACCCGGCTCCTACCGCACTCGGCGATGACTCCGCGTCCGTCACTCCCGATGGACGATCCCGTTACGAAGATCGAAACGGTGCCGCTCAGCGTTCGGCTACCGGCACAAGATGAGAGGTGGCTCTGCTCGGACGCACAAGGACGTGCCCACATACGCCCGCTGACGACGGCTCCCGCTGTGGCACGATCGCTGACGTGTCGAAGGGGAGATCGGTCGCGGTCGCAACCTGCCGTGCCGTGCCGGACCTTGATGTTGACGGCCCGGCCCTCCTGACGGCGCTGGCGGCTGCCGGCCTCGAGCCGGAGGTCCGGGTCTGGGATGACCCCGCCGTCGACTGGCCGTCGTATGACCTGGTGCTCTTACGCAGCACATGGGACTACACCCACCGCCGCTCGGAGTTCCTTGAGTGGACGCAACGTTGTCGACGCACGGCCAACCCTGCTGCTGTCGTGTCTTGGAACACCGACAAGCGGTACCTGACCGACCTGGTGTCGGCCGGGGTAGCGGTCGTGCCCACGCTGTTTCGTCATCCTGGTGAGCTCGTTGACCTCCCGGCGTCCTGGGCCACCGGCGACGTCGTGGTCAAGCCGGTGGTCAGCGCAAGCGCCGCAGACACGGGGCGCTTCGCCGCCACGTCCGACCAGGTCCAGGAGCTGGTCGACCGGCTGTACGGGCAGAACCGTGCGGCCATGATCCAGCCCTACCAGTCAAGGATCGAGTCCGAGGGCGAGACGTCGCTGGTGCACCTGGGTGGTCGGTTCTCCCACGCAGTGCGCAAGCAGGCGCTGCTCACCGAGCACGGTGAGCGGGCGCCGGTCGTCGGAGACGAGGGCCGTTCCTTCATCAGTCCGACTAGCGCCACGTCCGAGCAGCACGCGGTGGCCTCGGCGGCGCTCTCGGACGTCCCCGGTGGAGCACAGAACCTGTCGTACGCCCGGATTGATCTTGTACCGGATGACCAGGGTTGTCCGATGCTGCTTGAGCTTGAGCTGACCGAACCAGCGTTGTCGCTGGAGCACGCCCCGACAGCGGCGATGCGGCAGCTGGCCCGTCACGTCTCGCAGGCCGCCGCAACGTGACGGCCGCACCGAGTTATATGACTCCCTACCAGCCGCGGCACGTGCGTCGGCTGGGGCTGTGGCGCGCCGGTCCGTTGCAGCTAAAGGCGTACGGCATCACGGTTGCCCCCCGCTCATCGCCGATCCCGTCACCGCTGCACGACGCGGCCCGACGCTACGTGGAGGAGCAGGTTCACCTTGTTGTAGCCGAGGGCCATCACGGGCTGGGCTTCGTCGTCGTGCACGAAGGCCGGGAAGGGACATGGCTCCTGTTCGACTGGTGGGCGCACCAGGACATCTGTTGTCAGCTGCTGGCTCACGCAGACACCGGCACCTCGGAGTTTCACCCCGTCGAACGGCCATTACTGGCCTGCGTCTGGGAGTCGGTCGTGCTCAACCACGAACGCGTTGCATGGGTGCAGACCATGCTGACTGCCGACCCCGGGCCGCAGGCCTACCTCGACCAGCAGCTGCCGGACGGTGCCTACTAGCAGGTCGCGGGACCGGCAGCGTCCCCGGTTGACGATCGTCATGCGACGCAGGTGCCGGCCTCGGTTGCGAGGAGGGTCAGGCGCTGGCGCGCAGTTGTACGCCGCTGGGAGTGATGGCGACGGTGAAGTCCACGTCCAGCGCCGCGGACAGGCGTGCCAGGGTCGACAGCGAGGGTTCGTGATCGCCGGACTCCAGCCGTGCCACGTGCGGCTGGCGCATGCCGACGAGCTTGCCGAACGCGGTTTGGGTAAGCGCGTGCTCACCGCGGTAAAGGATGACGCGGATCGCGACGTCGTTGGCGAAGCGGGTCCGCTCGTGCTCGGCGCGGTAGTCGGGGTCGGTTAGGTCCCGTTCGTGGAGGTCGTCGGCGGTGGTCAGCTCGGATGCTCGCATCGGTTCCTCATTCCTCTAGCTCTTCCAGCCGCCTGCTGGCGGCCGCGCATGCCCGCTTGAACCGGCGGGGGTCGTGCTGGGCCTCGGGGGCGATGGCAGCGATGACGAACCGCTCACCGACCTGGCGGTACAGGCCGCGCCACGGGCTGCGCCCTCCGCGGGGGCGCAGTTCTCGTAGCCCGGCTGTGCCCTGCACAGCGCTGGAGTGCGGGTAGCCGAGGGTCGGCCCGATCGCCTGCAGCTTCGCGACGGCGTTGTAGAGAGCCTGGCGTTCGTTCGCTGGCAGCGTCTCGCGCTCACGTTCAGCATCGGGCACGTAGACAACCAGCCACACCCGATGAACATACCACGCATGGTATCAACCGGCGCCCCGGTGAGCCATCGGGCTGCGGGCACCCGTTCACGGGTTACCCCATCCCATCGCGTTCGAGGCGTTCCTTGAGCGTGGACAGGTTGGCTGGCATCTCCTTGCGGGCTTCGCGCTCGACGACGAGCGGGACCAGCAGCTTACCGATGCCGTGGCCCTGGAAGTCGATGGTGATGGTCAGCCGGGACCGGGTGGCGGTGAGGGGTTCGACGGTGACGTCGACGTGGGCTCGGATCGGTCCGTCGATGCCGTGCACGCCCCATGTCCGGGGCGGGTCGAGGTGCGCGAGCTCGGCGGTGACCGGCCGGTTGACGAAGCCGATACGACGGGTGGTCAGGCATTTATCCCCGACGCTGGGAGTGCCCGGGCCGTCCAAGTGACCGTCGATGACGCCCTTCTGCCATTCGGGAAAGCGGGTTGGGTCCGTGGCGTAGGCGAACACGTCGGCCGCGGACCGGTTCACCTCGGTGCTCGCGGTGATCGGCGGCATTCAGTTGCCCCCGGTGAACAGTGCGGCATACCGGGACAGGTACAGCGCCCATCCGGCGTCATCAGCGACACCGTCGCGGACGACTTCCCAGCCCGGGCCGTGCCGATCGATGTTGCGGTGCTCCAGCTCGACCCGGGTGCGCTGCGGGGTCTCGGCGATGAAGCGGACCTCGACCTCGCTGGCGTTGTCCGGGTCGGTCTCGATCTGCCACTGCGGGCCGATGTCCCAGCTGAACACCACCCGCTCCGGTGGCTCGTAGGCGAGCACGCGGGCCCAGCGGCACTCGCTGCCGTCGACGCCGCGGTCATAGATGTGGCCGCCGACGCGTGGCTCGAACACGGTCTGGGCGATCGCCGCTCCGAGCATGTTGTGCTCGGCCGGTTTGAAGTCGCCGAACCGCTCGGTGAACACAGCGAAGGCGCGCTCGATCGGCGCCTGCACGACGATCTGCCGGCGGACCAGCGTGGCCGCTGCCTGGGTCATGATGTCTCCTCTGCTATTTGGTCGACGGCGTCGGTGTAGCCGGCCAGGGCCCGCTTCCAGAACGTGTCCAGCTGATCGCGCAGCGCCTCCACCGCGCTCGGGTCGAGGCGATAAATCCGCCGGGTGCCAACCGCCTGCTCGGTGACCAGTCCCGCATCTTTGAGGACCTTCAGATGCTGGGATACCGCCGGGCGGCTGACCGGTAGCTCGTCGGCAAGCTCGCCGACCGATCGCGGCCGGTCGGCGAGGCGTTCGACGATGGCGCGTCGGGTGCGGTCACCCAAGACCGCCCACTCGTCACCCGCTGCGTAAGTTCCCACGAACGGTAAGTCTGATGTAACGGGATTGCTCGCGTCAAGGGCCCGATCGGGGTGGCGGCAGAGAGGCCCGCGACATGTTGACAACATGGCGATCGCGCCTTTACCTGCGCCGCCCGTGACGTCGGTACTCGCCACCGAACTGAACCGCCTGCGGCACAGTTCGCCCGGTAGCCGGCAGCCCGCTCAGCGTGGTCGCACAAGCCGATCGTCATGCGGAGTTCACCGGCCGCGGCCCGTAGGGGTTGGCCGGGGAGACTGGGCCTCGTGGCGCTTTCTGATCCAGCCTTTGCCGGGGACCGGGCCACTGCGACGTACTACGACCAGCGCGCAGTTGAGTACGACGAGTGGTATCTGGGCCAGGGCCGCTTCGCCGAGCGCGACCGGCCTGGCTGGCACGACGAGGTCGAGCGCGTGGTCGGCCTGATTGCGGCACTGCCGCCCGCCCGCACGCTGGACGTTGCCTGCGGCAGTGCCTTCCTTACCCGCCACCTTCGCGGCAGCCTTGTGGTCGGGCTGGACCAGAGCCGCGCCATGGTCGCGCTCGCCCAGACCCGTCTGCCGGACGGCCTGGCGATGGTCGGCGACGCACTGGACCTCCCGTTCCCCGACGGGGCCTTCGACCGGGTCCTGACCGGGCACTTCTACGGGCACCTGCCCACCTCGGAGCGGATGGTCTTCCTGGCCGAGGCTCGACGCGTCGCCGGCGAGCTGATCGTCATTGACTCCGCCCTGCGAGCGGCCGTAGAGCCCGAGCAGTGGCAGGAGCGGGTGCTCAACGACGGCTCACGTCACCGGGTCTACAAGCGCTACCTCACCGGGCAGCAACTGGCGGACGAACTCGACGGCGAGATGCTGCTGAGCGGGACCTGGTTCGCCGCTGCCGGCACGTCCAGGTCCGGCGGGTAGCGCCCGGCCACTCCGTCCCCGTAGGAGGATCGGCTACCGAGACAGCGCTGACAGTCCCCTGTCAGGCAAGTGGCTCAAGATGCAGCGACCTGCGGTAACGAACTTCAACGACGTCCGCACCGCCGATGCTGTCCCGCTTGACCGTGCCGTCGGGCTGCCAGCCCTTCCACTCGTAGAACGAGCGCGAGCGGCTGTTGCTTTCAAGCACCCAGAGGGTCGCTTCGCCGAAAGGAGCCGCCGCTAGTGCGGAGATGGCCACGTCGTGGAGCCGGGAGCCAGTGCCGCGCCCCCACAGCTCCGGGCTCAGGTAGATGGCCTGGAGTTCGCCGACATGGCAGCCCGCATCGCTGTCCCTGCTTTTGCCCGTCGCGACGAAGCCGACCGGCTGCCGTGCCGCGCCGATGGCCACGTGGACCAGGCAACTTGAGTTCAGGATCTGCTCCCGCCACCCTGCGGTGCGCCGCTCGACCGAAAGCCCGTCCAGCACTGTCTGCGGCAGGAGACCGCGGTAGGCCGACCGCCAGGACGCGACATGGGTCTCGGCGATACCAACTGCATCGTCCGCAGTTGCGATCCGGACCGCGCAGTTCGCAGTAGACAAATCACTACCCGCGGGCGTCGCGTCGCTGGCCATCGGTGCGCTCCCTTTCCGCTGACTGCTTCGCACTGTGCCGCACGCGCCACGCTAACGGAACTGCAGCAAGCCAACTTTGCGCTGGTCGCTGAGCTGCAGTGGCAGTCTTTCGTCGGAGGTCGAGTACCCGAGCTGCCGCGGTTACTTGGTGGCCCAGATGGGCGCCGAGCGGGTGACCTTTCCGGAGTTCACCGTGCTGCGCGGGTCCACCCGCGTGCTCAAGACGGACTGGAACGACCCGCCGCTGGCCTGCCTGTGCAGGGTGCGGGTGGCCACCGACGACGGGCAAGGGCACGCGTTGGTGGCCTCCACCCGCATCGGGGTGTGAGTAGCAACGGCGCAGGATCCTCCGCTAAGTCTCCGTTCGCCCCTGGCGGGGCGGCCCGTTCCGGGCTGAAAATGAGGGGGCCGGCTGCCCGCTGACGCCGTTGTTCCTTGGTTCGTTTGAGGCCGTGGCTAAGTCGGGCGCTGGGAGTGG
>JAABUQ010011839.1_pt1 | contig 11019 bp, 10 predicted proteins | sample 5560001 | NCBI WGS metagenome assembly JAABUQ01 (sample SAMN10711888, study PRJNA513371) | rock metagenome | isolation source: Antarctica rocks | place: Antarctica: Victoria Land, Finger Mt nord | collected 2015-12-18
TTAAAATTGCTATTCTTTGTTCTTTTTGCTGTTGTTCTAATAAAAAGTTTTTCATACGTATAACCGGCAATCAAGACTTTAGTACAAGAATACCATGTTTTTGTAAATCAGTTAGGATTGCTATAGATAAATTCCCTCTGACTTTCGTTGACCGATTAGGTAAATGTCTCTAAGACTTTCTTCAGAGGCTGAGCTAACTGTTGTAACGAAAGTTATAAACTTACAGTCGGTGGTAACATCACCGGAGCCGACTCGTTTGCGTTCTTCATCGAGCAAATGTCCTTGCTCGCCACCACCTCTTTCCGGTATCTCCGGAGCTTCTACGCAATGAGCATCTGGGCATTCCCGAATGACGCCATCTAAAGGGAGACTTGGAGTTCATGGCGGAGGTTTTGTCGACTTCAGGCAGTAAGTATATTTGCTACTTCTACCAGACTTTCACCAACTTTTGCAACACAACCAGTGGGAGTCAGTCCAACAAGAGTACAATTTGCAGGATGTGGTGGAAAGCAGTGATCGTGTCGTATCTCATCCCCCTTTTGATAGACTTAAGTTCGATCTCAACGAAAGTCGTAGTTTTATCCCTAATTAGTGAAGCGAAGAAACGAGACGTTTGTCAGATGTTTCTTCTTCTGTGAGTGCCCACAATGAAGGTGTTCTGAATCCAGAGACTTCTTGCATAAATAGTCAATAAAAGGGTGATAAGTACATAGCTGGTTAGAAAAAACTAACTTTTGCAAGAACTCTATTCTTCAAAATGAAATGGTGATGAGGAACAGGTCCTCATGTAAGGAGAAGGAGAGCAATAGGACAGCTAGCCAAAACCATCAAAACCGGCTATTGGTTCAACCCGAGTGAGGGAAAGTGTCAGGCTCTGTTCAAGTTCTGTACACCTAAACAGTTAATCACTTAATCTAAGGAGTTGAAAATGCCGAACGAAACGATTCCTGTTGATCAAATCATAAAATTAGCTGAAGTCAAATCTGCACTTATCTTTTTGGGCGACCGTACTGCGCCAGGGCTGTTAGGAGTTGTGGCTCAAAGCTCTGGCTTCAAGAAGAATTTTACATTGTATCAGGACGAGCGGCTATCTGGACAGACAACTCAGGTCAGCAGATAGTTACTTGGGTTCGTCGCTCCTGGACAGTGAATAAGCTTCAAGACTCGCTCTTACGTGTCAAGCCTAAGGTTGAGTGTGAGGGGTTGCCTACAAGCTGATTTGCAGAGATTTCAAAAGATGTTCATTCATATCTATCCACTGGGGATTTTATCTGCCCTAGTAGGGATTGAGTCGAGATAGATGAAGTTTTTGAGCAGATGGGCCTGAAAGCATTGCTGTGAAAGAACATCAAGTTTGAGCTTTTCAGACAGATCAGGCTATCAAATTCTACAAAAAATCAAGCCTTCTGAGGTCATTCGATCACTTTTTACGTCTATCTTGGCCCAATCCCTATAGTGTTCAAGCTATTGCAAGCGATCGAACAAGCTTTTAATAGCCGTTCAGTAATAATCTATTAGAAGTCTGAAGGAGATTTTTCTTAGGCTATATCGGTGGTAAAACAATACACATTATGGGAGACATCCATAGACAGGTATAAATAATTGATTATTTGCAATAATTCTAGTCGATAAGCTAGATAATGCGTTTGAGCTACAACGGTTCTGTGATCGCCTTTTGCCAACAGCTAAACTGTGTCATCTGGGGTAGGGAAGCCTAAGTTGTGAATTCTATTAACGCTTTGATGCCACTGTATAAAATTATTGTGAGCAACCGCAAGACTGATGAAAGATTGGCACAAGTTTTTTGGTCGTATGTCGCTATCTTACTCAGTGTAGACTCTTTATTGCAGTTGATGAAACGACAGATTGATGACCTTATAGCTACGGACGAGCAGTTGCAGAAGCTGCTCGCCTGGTCGAGCCAAAAGCCTCGTACTTTGAGTGTTCCCTACAAACCAGCAGTCGTTCGGGCTTTTTATCTTGACTTAGCTCTTGCCCGCATCCTTACCCTAGTTAGGAGCACTTTTGATTTGGCGCGTGCTCTTGACGTTGACCTCACTTGCAACCTAGCCCGTCCCTTAGCTCTTGACCTCTCTCTTGACCGTGCCCTTGGTCTTAACTGTGTCCTTGACCGTGTGGTTAACCCTTCTTATGTTGTTGGCTCTGTTCTGGAACGTGCCATGACTCATGCCCGTGTGCTTGAGCCGAAGTTAGGACAATCTTTACAACAACTAAAAGAGCAACTGCCCCACATGCACCAAGGCAAAGAAAACTTTATGACTTGGTGGCAATCGCAGGGGCAAGCTTGGACTGAGCAGTTACGAGCCGTAATTATTCGGTATCGCCATTGCGGTTACAACTGGCAGTACAACGAGTAACAGCAGGAAATACTGCTTCAGTACTACGATGCCAATTGGTTACTCGTAACTTGCCTGAATAGCATTACTTGCGTTACCAACTCCGTCCGAGATGAAATTGAAGCTACATTGTTGCTGCCGATCGCAGAGATTGAGCCATTAATGCAACAGAATAAACTAAGTTCATGAACAAATGACTTCACTTCTAAGAAACGGTTTGTAAATAAAACATTAAGCTGTTTTGACGCATTGGCATTCATTGGCATAAAGGACTGAGTTTTCTCAAAATCGGTCTACGCTGGATTCGAGGAGCTGTTTATCAAGCCTGGCAGTTATTGGCTCACTGGCGATGTTCCCTGCACATTTACCTCCTGCAACTAGTAGTTCCCGCCGTCAAGCTGAAAACCGCTTCTTTGCCATCGAGTTCAACCGAGTTCTCCGCTTCGCCTCAGGATAAAACAAGAGTTTTGTCCGTCAGTGAGGTATGGGGGTATAGAAATGTTCCAAACTAATTCTCATTGGCGAGACCTGATTCTGTTCCATGAATATTTCCATGGGGACAACGGTGCTGGCCTTGGTGCTAGCCATCAAACTGGATGGACGGGTTTCGTGGCAAAGCTTATCCAGCACGACGCAAAACATAAGACGGATTAAAGGCCAATTTTGCAAAGCAATTTTTAGGCTCAAGTGACGAATTGGAGCGCAGCGACTTGTCTTGCTACTTTTTACCCCTCTTTATGGTGAATATTCTCTCTTGGAAAAGTTTCCCGTTCCCCGTCACCTGTACCCCCTGTAACTTCTTTTAGCTGTGAATCTTCTAGCTCACCGCTCGATTCTTCGGCTTGCACTTGCTTTGCATTATTTTTGGTCGTTTGTTCCGGATTCATGACCTACACGCTCCATAAATTCAACTAGATATTACTGAGTAATTTGGTCTGATTGATTTCACTCCTCCAAATTACATCCAACTCGTTAAGTCAACCAGCAAGCGATCGCTGGCGAGCGATCCCGATCAATGGCTGACTAGCTAATCAGAGCAACGTTCTGATCGGTGGTGTGTTCTAAAACCGCGATCGCCTCTGCAGGCTCCAGTCGATTGCGGTAATCAATATCAACGTGAGCCAGGGCAATCCGGCTATTGTTGCCAATCACAAACGTTACTGGGACAGGCAGCAGCCAATCATCGGTTCCATTGCTATCGGGCAGGGCAAGTCTCAGTTCTGTATAGAGTGCCTTCAGTTCGTCAGGGATTTCAAACGCGATGCCGTAGGCGTAGGCAACCTGCGATCCCACATCCCTCAAGACATCGAATGTCAGATTATTCTTCTGAGCCGTACTCAGAGATGCATCCAGTGTTTGCGGAGAGACAGCTATCAGGGAAGCGCCCAAGGCTTCAATCTGGGATAGCACCTGCTGATAGGCGCGAAGCTCCAGATTGCAGTACGGGCACCATCCACCCCGATAGAAGGTGAGAATGACTGACCAATCCTCTGAACTGCCTCAAATGATTGAAATCATTCCGGCATCCTATTGGCATCCAAACTATCCTCAGATATCATTCCAGCAGTGCGGCGCATACGGGCTCTTTTCTTATCAATCTCATACGCGATACACATCCAGATTAAGGTCATGAACAAGATATTCTTATTGAAGCTTTCGGCAGCATTGGGGAATAAGCTTCCGGCGGGAATAATGCCAAATGCCAGCACGATGCTGAAGGTCATCAAAATTAAGAGTAAGCCTGTCCACCTGACCCAGTAACCTAAGGCGAACAATATGCCGATGACAATTTCCGCTAAGGGAAGGAGCCAAGCATAAGGGATAGCAATTATCGCTGGGAGAGGTCCTACACCTTCCCACCCATGCGGAAACGGTCCCCACAACAGGAGCTTCTGAGTAATGACCGTTTGATAAAATCCATCTTTCACGTTGAAGTTCAAGTAGTTGGCAATACCTGAAAGAAAGAAAAATACTCCCATCGTGATGCGGTTTATCAGCATTGCTTGTTTGAGGGAGATTGTGAAATTAAGTAGCTTGTTCATTGTTTGATTTCTCCTGAAGGTAAAATTTATTCGGGTAATAGACTAATGATCGTGCTGATTTTGGATTATTTGGTTTCAAGGGTCTTTTGGCTATTTTTGGGAGTGTTGAGGTGGGGCTAACTGATTGAGTAAAACGGGGAGACCTGTCTGGGCTAAACTCCGTTGGAATTGTTCGGGTTGTGCTGCCCGCCAGATCAATGGCAGGGAAATTGCTAGTCCCGCTACAATGGCTGCCACTCCTGCTAATAAAGGAGTTCTCTGATTCTGCTCCTGGTTAATCGCTTGGGGTAAGTGGCGACGAAATAGCTCATCAGTCAGCCATTCGGCTGTCGAGTGGAAATTATAAAGAGGAGTTGGTAGTAGTTGTAGATAAGTAGCTTCGCGAATCAAATGTCCGGTCTTACCCTTGACTTCATAGCGATCAAAGATATTGGCTACCCCTTCACCAATACCCAACTTCATTAACGTGCCGTGTAAAGTCACGCGAGCGGGGATGGGATCGTGCCTGCTGGCGATCGCTGTAAGATTGTGGGCGATCGCTTTGCCCTGCTGGTAAGCGACTTGAGCGGTAGCTGGCTGTGGCTTTGACAGAAAATGGGCACAGTCGCCACCGACAAACACTTCTGGGAAATCAGGAAGCTGTAGGGCTGGATTGACGTGAAGCCGTCCGCGCGGCTCTCGATGTTCTGGTGCAACTGGCAGCTCCTTCAGCAGGGGATGTGTTTCTGTCCCCGCTGTCCAAACGATTGTCATTGCTGACAGGAAGTTAGACTGATCTTGATGTTTGTACTCCACACCATCTGGCTTAATTGCCGTGACAGCCGCATCTAGAAGTAACTCGACGGCGACAGTGCGTGAGTCCAGCGCCTCTCTAGCCGTATCGCGCAGACGACTATTGATATCCCCTTTGAGAATCTCATTGCTGCGGTTAATCAACACCACGCGAATTTCTTCATAGTCCCCACCTAGTTCCTCGTACCAAACAGGCAAGATGTCGGCTAGAGTACAGGCCAGTTCTACCCCTGCTGGGCCCGCACCAATAATGGCTACCGTCAATAGTCGCAGGCGTTGCTCTCGGTTTTTGGTTTGGTTGGCTGTTTGCAAGCAATCTTGCAACCGAGCCCTAAGAGTGAGCGCTTCGGTAGCTGAAGTAAAGGAAAAGGAATTTTCTGCAGCTCCTGGAGTCTTGAAATAATTAGTTTGGCCGCCTAAAGCTAGAACCAAGTTGCTATAGTCATAAGATTTCCCAGATGCCAAAACAACTTGCCGCTGAGGCAAATCAATCGATTTGACTGTATCCTGCACAAAAGACACCCTGCTACCTGAGAGTAATTTAGTGTAGAGCGGACAGACTAGTTCAGCGTGCAGTTCCCCTGTAAGCAGTTCATAAAGTAGGGGTTTAAAGCTAAAGCGATCGCCGCGCTCAATCAGAACTAGAGGATGAGGATAGTCTTGATGATCGAGATGCAGTGCTGTGAATAATCCGACAAAACCACCACCTAAAATTACGGTTGGATGGGATACCTGATTCATATTAACTCCAATTCGATATTCGACTTTAGATGAATTTGCTTAAATTCCATAGCTCCATTTTTTTGAGATGATAAAATTCTGTTTTTTTAGCAGATTAAAGTCTATTACAAGCAAAAAAAATAATAGTTATTTGGGTCGTGTGATTTTATTTATAGGAAATTTATCATGGTTTCTCGAAGCATTAGCCTAATTAAAGCTATAAGAAAATTTTGCAACGAGAATCAGGTTATTACTAGTAACTGATTCTATAATTACTGTCTAATAAAAATCTGAGATTAGGCTGAGTTTTTTCTGAGAATAAGCTGAGAAAAAATTTGGTTTGGTTTCAGGTGAATTTTATGGAGGTGTTGTTACTCTATTGAGCAATTAATCTTTGCTTAAGGTTAAATTTGTCACTAGTTATGGGGACGAGAATGATTCTACCACCCCTTCAATGTGTTCACTGTCATTTAACCAGTTAACTATTAAGGTAATTGTTTATCCTGAGTGAATACTGAGTAAAAAATGAAATTCAGATAAGAATTCAATTGGAAAGCTGATAGCGTTAGCAACGGAATTAGATACCAGAGCCTCCATAATTTAGTTTTAAATTCAAACTTAACAATACCATCAGAGCAGGTTTCTCAGTAAAAACCTTGATTAAACTCAGGGAGAACTCATCTTTTAAACAAAAAATTGATTAAGCTTAAGGTACATGACTGGTAAAACTTAATAATTAATCAGTATTAAATAACTATCGAGAGAAAGTCAGAAAATTCATTCTATAAGTTCATAAAGGTTTGACGACAAGTTTCCAGAATTTATTCGGTCGAAACAAGCGACTTTAAGGAGCGAAAGATTAAGTGAACAAGCACTCCTATAACTTTCCAAAAGTCTCATTCAAACCCACCACTCTAGTAGACCTGCTGCGCTATAGAGTGCGGCTCCATCCTGAGCGAACAGTCTTTACTTTTTTGCTAGATGGAGAAACAGAAGCAGCCCATTTAAGCTGTGGGGAACTAGACCAAAAAGCTCGAACCATTGATGCCTTTCTTCAGTCAGGCATAGGCGAGGGATAATGGAGCCCCTCATCCTATTCCTACAAGACAATTTAGCAATTCCTCCCGATGTGATCGCTCTCGCACAGCGCACCAGTCAAGAAACAGATGGTCCACTTCCTATAGTCCTCTGGCAGCTTGGTCTAATCTCACTTAGTCAACTTGGTCAACTGTTCGACTGGTTATAAAAAAGCTCAATGCCCTTGGCATTGTAGTAACGACTCAAACTGGATTGAAGTTCTTTCACATGAACTGTCCGCTGGAACCAGAGAAAAGACCAAGTATTTCTTCGGCTCAAGCAGTTATTGGAACCGTTTGGAATTAAGCGCTACTGTACGGACGGTTGGGGAGCCTATGAGAGGCATTTAGCAGCACAAACTCATGAGGTAGACAAGCGTAAAACTCAGAGGATTGAACGCAAGCATTTGAACTTGAAAACAAGAATTAAGCGATTAACTCGCCAGACTATTTGTTTCTCTAAATCTGAAGAGATGCACGATTTGGTGATTGGTTTGTTCATCAATCGCTATAAGTTTGGCCTAAAGACTTGAGGACCAAAACACTTATCTAGAACACCACCCTTTCATTTTTAGCTGCTTGAGTGAAGACACTCAGCGCTTGCTCACCAACAAACATGATAGATTTCTGGTAGTTTCACGCTTTACACAGGTAGTTCATCCCCATGAGTTGCGCTGAAGATAATGAGTCTCTACAACACCATGCCTGGCAGCGAGAGCGGCAAGCAATGGCAATATTGTCCTCCCTCAGTTACCGAACTGGTGAACTGAACTGCTATTTGCACGATATTGCTTGTGCAGTCAGTCAACTGGTTGATGTGGATTGGACGGTGGTGACCATCTGTCAGGAGGGGTTTGAAAATGTCCTGGCAAGTAGTCTAGATATGGGTGACTCACCGCGGGTATATACCCTACATGGTCGGCTGATTAACATCGTGATGCAAAAGCGGTGTACGGTGGCGGTGAAAGATGCGATCACCCAGCCAGAGTATGGCAAACCAGCACTAGGATATCGGGCGTATCTGGGAGTGCCGTTGCGGACGGCTGAAAGTGAAATTATTGGAACGGTTTGTTCCTTTCATCGTCAACCCCGCGAGTTTACGCCCGACGAAATCCAAATTGTGGAACTGTTTGCAGAACGGGCAGCAACGGCGATCGATCACTATCACCTCTATCAGCAGCAAAGCCAATTTAACGAAGCACTGGAAGCGGAAGTCCAAAAACGGACAGAAGAACTGCGGGTAGCTCAAGTGAAACTGGTTGAACAGGAACGACTAGCCGCGATCGGTGAATTTGCTGCCATGATTGTGCATGAAATCCGTAATCCCCTCAGCACGATCTTCATGGGGTTGAAGTACTTCAAAAAAATTGTGCTGGCTCCATCGGCTCAAGAACGGCTGGTACTTGCCCTCGACGAAGCCAGCCGTCTAGAACGTCTGTTAGGTGAAATTTTACAATACGCCAAGCCCCAGGTGTTGCAACTGGTTGAGTTAGAGATCAACGAGTTTATTCGTAAACTACTGGCAACAATCCGTGAGATGCCAGAAGCACAGGAGCGGCAAATCGAATTTATGCCAGCATCGACTGGGGTTAAAATCTTGGGAGATGAGGATAAGCTGAAACAAGTGTTTATCAATCTCGTTCGCAACGCATGCGAAGGCATCTCAGCAGGAGAAGTGGTCAAGTGGGAAGTAGACAGTGCAGATACCGAGCAAGTTTATATTCGTGTGCATAACGGTGGTGAGCCAATTTCTGCGGCTGTTCTTCCCAAGCTAACCCAACCCTTTTGTTCCACAAAAGCTGGTGGTACTGGGTTAGGGCTGGCAATTACCAAACGAATTGTGAATGCTCACGGTGGGACACTATCGATTCAATCTGCACCAGAAATTGGTACGATCGTCAGTGTTAAATTACCTTTGACGATGGTATGAAACCTCACACCACTTTGCGGAAGGGTGGTGTTCTCAATCTGTTATTTAGTCCTAAATTGCTAAACCAAACTCATAGCGGTTAATGAATACACCAATTACTAGATCATGCATCTCCTCTAACGAGCGAAAAGCAGATAGTCTTCCTGGCTAGTCACTTAATTCTCGTCCTCAGGCTTAGATGCTTACGCTCAATCCTCTCTTGTCTTTCTCTTCCCGACTTCATGCTTGTCTGAAGGTGAGTTTCGTTCATAAGCTCACGCCAGTTCACGAGCGGCTCTCCCCCGCAAGGCGTGACTGGCTCCCCAACCATCCGTACAGGGAGCGTAATAAAAATAGTGCTATGGAATTTTGGCGTCTGGTGAGCAATCTTATTGATAATAGCTTACGAGAAAATAGAAGTTCGTAGTTAGGATATTTGCAATAAGAGAACTAGTTTAGGAAAAAATGCTAAAAAGCAGCAATATCACTATTTTTATTACGCTCCCTTCGTTCAATACGGCCCGTCGAACATTAAGAGGATTTGAGGCGATGAACATGTTTCGTAAAGATCAAGTTGTGGGAGCAGGGTAAGCGCATCTTAACAATCATTGACAACTTGAGGATTTTATGAGTTGCTTGTCTCGCAAGCATTTGAGAAATATTAGATCAGCTATGGCGCTCTGAATTGTTAAGCGGTTCCAGACAGAATGTGAAGATATTGCAACACTTTTGGGGATGGCGCTCCGCTAGAAAGCTTATGAGGCTTAGATTTCATAGAAATGAGCATTTGTCAAGAGGGAATTAGATGTGCTTACCCTGCAAGATAGTATAATTTGATGCAAGATCAGATCTTGGTTGTTTTGCCCCACAAGAGCGGTTAGGGTCACGCTAGGGGGCATTTTGTAAAATCTTTTATAAAATTAGTGTGAAAGTTTTTAAAAGCTGATAAAGAGGTATTCAAACCGGGATAGGAAAAAGAAAAGATACTATACAGGAAAAGGGGACATGGATATTATCTTTGACATCAAAGACATAGACCAGATACTTGACTGGTTTGAAGCGGATATGACTAAAACCATAGTTCTTCAGAACAGTGAAAATCTTTTTCATCAATGTAGGTACAGAAGTTTTGACACTCCCCAGCCGTCATGCTGGGGATTCTTCATTCAACCAGTCAACTTACTTGACAAGCTCTCACTCACCGAGCAGAGGTTGGTCTGTCAGTAGCGCGTTTAAGTTCTCCAGTGCCCCTGGATACTGTTTTAGTCCTTTAGCCAAAATGTTGATAGCAGCGTTCTCATCTCTATCTAACACACGTCCACATTAGCAGATATGCGTTCTTTCAGAAAGAGTTTTTTTCACAATCTTGTTGCACTGACTGCATTCTTGAGAGGTGTACTGCGGCGGCACGGCAATCACAATCTTGCCAAACACCACACCAAAATATTGCAACCACTCGAAAAACTGTGACCAACCAGCATCACTGATACTTTTGGCTAAACAACGATTTTTAAGCATGTTTCGCACTTTCAAGCGCGGAATGCGCCGCCGCTTTCCTGCTCGAATTCAATTCGAGCAGGAAAGCGGTCTTCGTAGGCAACCACATCTAAGAAGTGGACTACGCACCTTGCTAATTCCACAAGCATTGCTCTTTACGCTGCCGACTGACCTTTAAGTGCTTTCTACCTAATCTCTTAATTGCCCTTTTGCGTTTAGAGCTATCCGACGCACTAAGCTGTTAAATTTATCGGAGATAGTTCGTCTCCGGGGCATTGAGGAGCGGGTCACCAGAGCGGGGTTTCCCCGCGAGTGAACCCGCGTCCCCATCGACTCACCGGCTTATATCTCCGGCCTGAAGGCACGGGGTTTTACGCCGATTTTCGATAAACAACAAGTGATGTACTATGTTTACTGCTTTGCTGAGGTCAGCACTTGGCGAAGACATATCGGGCAGGAAGGATCAAAAATAGGAGTATTGAATGTTAAGAACAGTCAACTATAGCAATCCTAACTGATTTACAAAAACATGGTATTCTTGTACTAAAGTCTTGATTGCCGGTTATACGTATGAAAAACTTTTTATTAGAACAACAGCAAAAAGAACAAAGAATAGCAATTTTAAC
>JAABUQ010011840.1_pt1 | contig 11017 bp, 10 predicted proteins | sample 5560001 | NCBI WGS metagenome assembly JAABUQ01 (sample SAMN10711888, study PRJNA513371) | rock metagenome | isolation source: Antarctica rocks | place: Antarctica: Victoria Land, Finger Mt nord | collected 2015-12-18
GCGGTGCGCCGCAGCCCGCAAGCTGTTGCATCTGGCATGGGCGCTGGTGACGAAACGACAACCCTTTGACCCCCTCCGACATCTCGCTCCCGTGCCCATCGAGGCTTGACAGCCAATACCGTATCTCGGGGTTGAGACGAGCCGTCCCAGGAGCCCGGCGCTGAAGTAACAGCGGCTCACCTGCCACTCGTCGTGCTGCTCTGCCAGCCTCCCACCAATCGCATCACCGCCCCTCGTTCGGGAAGATGCCCACTACATCGCTACGCCACTTCGCCTCCTTGTTGAATTGTTCCAACAGTCCGCCTCGTCGAGTTTCGAACTGAGTAGCTCCACTGCTTCACTGCTTAAGTGAGTACTTAATAAGCAAGAATGAGTACATGGTTTCTTCTCAAGAGAATACTCATAATTGCCGATTGATAGTGCAGCAATCACCGTCTACAGTAGCCTTGTAGATGTTGATTGCACAGTCATATGCTGAACCTAGCGAATGACAACGTTAGCCAATGCTTTGTTCTCCCAAGCCGCCCCCCCATTACCGTATGTGCGTTTACTGCTATAGGGATAGTGCCATGAGTTGAGTTGCGCGAAGTGTATTGCCCCCACCAGCCATTGAGATTGTCGAGGTGATGAAGCGATGGACATAGCGCTAGAGATGCTTTTCGTGGCGCGACTCTGTGTGGGAATTTATTTCCTCTCGTCGGCAATTGGTAAATTTGCAAATTTTTCGGCATTCGTCCAAGGAGTAACCAAATATGAGATCGTACCCAAGCGATTAACACGGGTGGTTGGTATCGCTCTTCCGTGGGTTGAACTTGCCCTTGGCACTGCACTCGTCGCTGGCATGCTTCTAGCAGTAGCAGGGTTTATAGCTGGTTTTCTTCTCTCGGTTTTTATCATCGCAGTATCGATAAATCTCCAACGTGGTCGCGCAATACTATGCAATTGCTATGTTTTTTCTGGCACATCACTGATCAGTATGGGCACTATCGTTCGCAATACCCTGCTTTTGGGTCTGGCAGCCTTTGTGGCTATTACGTCGCTTACCACTCCGTCCCAGTTCGTTTTGTGGTCTGCAGAGCGTGCTGTTTTTTCATCAATCAGTACTGCAGTACTAAGCTTTATGATACTTGCCTTCATGCTCGTGACGATTTCACTAGTGGAGTGGTCAGTGGACGTTTCCTCCCGCATCGCTCGGCTTGCTGTGTAACGGAACGGAGAATGGCAATGGTTAGACTATGGTTCGTTTCATACGTTGCTCTCTGGCTCCTCTTCTTAATCGTCGCCGTTGTACTGCTGGTTATCTTCCGTAACCTTGCGATATTATACGAATCAATTCAGGCCAAATCAGGCATGACGAAAGTCCCCTCAAATCTCATGATCGGGAAAGTACTACCGGATGTGCAACTTTTCAATAAATTAGGTGTTCCAGTATCGACAGATACTTATAATGGTGGAAAAACTGCATTTATCGTTGTGAATCCAACTTGCTCGCCATGTCACGCACTATTGACTGCGTTGAGAAATGGTGAAACGAACCTTGACCCGCAGGATCCTACCTTTACCAACGCAGTCATCGTAAGTGTAAGTGAGGTATCTCAAATGGCTGCATTTTCCGAAAAAGTAGGGCTTCATCCCGATACACCGTTTCTTGCGGATGACCAGAATGTGATACGAAGAGTCTGGGGAGTCACGGCAACACCGACAATTGTGGTTGTCGATGATAAGCAAACAGTGGTTCGGCAAGTAGTTGGATTCCCTAATCCATAGAATGATAACACAGTGGTGAGGATGGCCTGCCCCGATTGTGGTACCAGTCATAATGAGAGTGTTTCCCGTCGGGCCTGAGTTGTGCCGCAAACACGTACGGTGATACGCTGCCCAACGCGCTAACCAGCCGCTGCGCTTGCGCGAGACTAGTGAACCAGTGTTGGTTCAGGCACTCATCACGGAACTTGCCTTTGAAACTCTCGAGCAAACCGTTTTGTGTGGTCTTGCCCAGATTAATAAAGTCGAAATGCACTCCTTTCGCGTACGCCCATGCATTCAGACCTTGCCCGCGAACTCCGGCCCGTTGTCTACACAAATCGTATGCGGCACGCCCTGCCGTGAGCCGGTCAAGCATCCACGCCACCCGCAGTCCCGGCAAGGGCGCGTCCACCTCGATGGTTAGGCAATCCCGCATAACGGTGTTGAGTACGTTCAGTAGGAGGTGCGGTCTGCACACCAGTTTTTTGTGCGATGTCCTTGAGCGCGGTGTTGTCGAGCGTCGTGCCACTCGGGATGCGGATACCCAGGCAACGATCCGCTGAGTACTCAAAAGCTTATCTTAAAAATACTTATATTGCCCAATGGATCGTAAAGGTCTTTTCCCCTATAGTTGAGAGCCTGTGTGAGAAGCGTTTGGGGACGAGAAACAGGGGTGATTTTCGTTGATGCAACGGTCAGACTGCTCCTGCTGACACGGAATGCGGGACGAAAATGCCGCGAGGTATGCTCGATTTCTGCTTCTCACACAGGCTCTGAGAGGTAATGTAGGAGGAGTAACCGATTAATAGGAGTTGCTGCCACGCCAAGTAGCGTGACAGCGACGAACCTTAGGCTTATGTTACGGCCCCCCAGAGCAGTGCCCGGCGCATGGGTTATTGTTGCCGCAATAGGAGTTGTCGTGGCAGTCATAGTAGTTGTACAGAGCATGTACGGAGCCATCACATGGAGGGTTGGAGCACAACACCGTGTACGCATAGACCGAGTACGTACAGTCACACTGAACGTACGCCTTGGCAATGGCTTTAGGTATCAAGCGATCGGCAATGAGACCGACGGCCTTGTCGAGAACACCAATGCGACGGACGCGTCGGTCAACCGAAGAGAGCACACGCTGTGAGGTCTCGATGTTCATACCTTCTCCTCCTGATACCAGCCAACCCGATGTTGGCTGTCTATATATCAGGTTATCATTCAAAATATTAAATTCAATCGGTCATTAAGACAACGGGCAGATATCCTATCGTGAAAGGTGACCAATCAATGGAGATAATTAGTGTTCTCCTCGTTGAGCAGCATCCTCTGATGCTTTTGGGGATCCGAGAGTTGCTAAAATCGGGGAAAGATCTCATTGTTGTTGGTGAGGAAAGAACGGCAGAGGCCGCAAAAGAAGCATGCTTGGCTCTACAGCCAAATATTGTAGTTGTAGACGCACAGACGCTAGCGTTTCAAATTGATGAGTTTGTACAAGAAGTGAAATCGGAAAATCATGGGGTTCATGTAATCGTCCTTGCATGTGCTATGCATGGAAAACACATTAATAAATTGCTAAAGTTTGGCATAGAAGGTTATTTGATGAAAGAGGAGGCGGCAGAGAATCTGTTAATTGCAATCCGGAGCGTTATGTGTGGCGGAACGTGGTTGAGCCGTCGAGCCATCTCTTTCACGAGAGATGAAGTACAGGGTGAAAAGAGGCGACTAGCAAGAAATATTTCGCTCTCTCAGAGGGAGCAAGAAGTGTTGCGTTTGGTGGCGGAGGGGGGACCAAATAAAAACATCGCGAAGGAATTGGGAATCAGTGTACGCACCGTTCGCGCACATCTCGAGAATATTTTCAGTAAATTAGAGGCAAACGATAGGACGCACGCAGCAACGATTGCCATTAGGGAAGGAATAATTTAGAGAAGATGGTGCCACAAGCAACCGTGGATGGACGTTGCAGTAGTCATTCAGCACCCTCGAAGACCACGTAAGCGCACGAACGGCGTCCAGAACCAATTATCTCTGGTCATTTGCGGATGGGAGCGCGGGAGGTGTTAGAGCGGGCTGCAAAAAGGTCGAGCCTATAGGATACTGGGCGAATGAGTGAAGCAATCAGTGTGGGCCTGCGTGAATGAATCATGCATGCGGTGGAGCAGGAGGGGATGAGCCAACCTACTGTCGCCCGCCGCTTTGCCGTCAGCCTCGCTAGTGTGAGGCGCTACCGGGCGCAGTTGCGCACCGTAGGCGACCTTACCCCGCGCATCTCGCACGGTCGTTCCCCACCGGTAGCATAGCCCCCTGGTGGCGTTGCTTGCCGCGTATCCTGACGGCACGCTGACCATCGCTGCTACCTGCCCGCTACGGTTTCTTCGGACGATTGAAGTAGTACGCGAGCACGTCGTTCGCCACCGGGGAGGCGAACGTACTTCCTTCGCCTCCCCCATAGATGAACACCGCAATGGCAATTTCCGGGGCGTCGTAGGGGGCAAAGGCCGTGAACCATGCGTGCTGGTTCTGGTAGATGAGCGATTGCCCCTTTACGGACGCGGTTTTCGGCTGCCCGAACTCCGCCGTGCCCGTTTTCCCAGCTACTGCCACGGGCACGTCTGTGAGGTGGCCCGCCGCCGTTCCGCCGTTCGTCACGACCTCTCGCATCCCCTGGCGCACGATGTCCAGATACTCCCCCTTGGTGAGCACCTGCCGCATGGGGGTGGGGTCGGCAGCACGCAGCACTGTACCATCTTCCGCGAGCACACGCCGTACGAGCTTCGGGCGGTGTACCGCCCCGTTGTTCGCAATGGCCGCCGTGGCGATTGCCATCTGCAAGGGTGTGCAGGTGAAGAAACCTTGCCCGATCGTGGTGTTGATCGTGTCGCCGAGGCTCCAGGGTTCGCCCGTTGGGAACTGCTTCGGGTCAATCGCTTTGGTGGTCTTCAGTTTGTAGTCCGGGTTCGGTACCACGCCGGCGGTTTCGCCAAGTAGATCAGTGATGCCCGACTTCACACCGAAGCCGAAGTCTTGCAGGTACTTGTCCATGACCTCGATGCCGAGGCCGTGAAACTCGATTGGATGGCGGAAGTTCACCGGCTCCTCGTAGTAGAGGCTGTAGTGGCCCGTGTCCGGGTCGAGCTCATGGGGAGGGCCGACGTTGTAGAAGAAGATATCGCACGAGTTTTTGATCGCGCCGATCACGTTGAGCGTGCCATGCGGCAGGATTCCGTGCGCGTACGTCCAGCACGGGTATGGGCTCATGTAGCCGTCGCTCGTGGAGCGCGGGATGTTGATCCTGCCCGTGCAGTTGAATGTGGTGTTGAGCTTCAGCATCCCCTCTTGCAGCCCTGCGGCGGCGAAGAACGGCTTGAGCGTGCTACCCGGTGGGTAGGCATCGGCGATCGCCTTGTTGAGGAGGGGCTTGCGCACGTCGTCCTTGATGAGCGCGTTGATCGCTTTCGCGTCGGCGCTCGAAATGAACAGCTGGGGGTCGAAGCTCGGCAGGCTGACGAGCGCGAGCAATTCGCCATTGCGCGGGTCAATGGCTACTCCGGCCGCCGAATGCACCACCGCCGACGGGTCAGTATTGCGCGCCGTCGACTCCGCAAGCGCCATCTGCCGCCGTAAGGCGTCGCGCATCGCGCGCTGCAAACCGAGGTCAAGCGTCAGTTCCAGCCTTGCCCCAGACACGGACGCAATGACCTGATCGGTCACGCGCTCGATCCCTTGCGCGTCCACGCGGTAGACGCGTAGACCGGGCTTACCACGGAGATCGTTTTCTAGCGCCGCCTCGATGCCGATGCGCCCGATCAGGTCGTCCTTCTCGTAGAGGGGTTCACCCGTCTTTGGATCGGTCGGTTGGGTCTCATTGTCGGTGACTGCCCCGATATACCCCACGACATGCGCTGTGAGGTCACCCGCTGGGTAAGACCGGGCAAGCATCATTTCGTCCACGATTATCCCCGGGAAATCGCGCGGGTTCGCGTCGAGCGCGAGTGCGACCTGCTTGGGCACATTGCGCTTCACAATCGTGGGCTTATCCGCGTCCGGCTGGCTATACCGTGAGGAAAGCCATTGCGCGTGCCGCATGAACACGATGCCCGGTACATCCGCGAGCTTATCCCGCAAGGCCGGAATGCCCGCCCCACCATTGACCTCGGCCCGCGTGTAGTTCTTCGCCAGCAGAATCGGGTCTTCGTTCTCACGGCGAATGAGGCCGATTAGGGTAGGCACATCGAAGTCGCTGTCGGGTTCGAGCCGTTTGGCGAGCGCCTCGACATCCTGGGGCCGCGCGCTTGGCCCCAGAGGCTTGAGCGTGAGCGCCCAGTCGAGCGGCAAGTACTGTTCGATCGTATCGAACATCGCATCAAAATGCGCCTGATCAAGCGTGCCGTTCAGCTTCTTCGGCAATTTGGAACGCACAATTGCGAGGGCGAACGACTTCCGGTTTTCCGCGAGTGTTTCGCCATTGCGGTCCGTAATCAGGCCACGAGAGGCTTTCATCACCTGTTTGCGCACAGTATACGCGGGCGCGGCATCCGTGGACGTATCCTGATGCGGGCCAAGCTGCAAGTACGCGAGCCGCCCGCCGATGACCGCGAAGGAACCGGCCGCGACGCCGCGCAGAATCACCATCCGGCGGCTGATAAACGCGCTTTCCGGGTCACGGTCGCGGTCGGATTCGCGGGTCGGCGTCCCGAAGTGGCGGTATTCGAGGCGTTGTGGCGACCCGTACCGGCGGTACTTGTCGCGTCTACGCAAGATTGGCATGTCTCCCCCAGTAGCGCAGCACGAACACGAGCGGCAATGCGTTGCTCCCTTGTTCATTGTCCACCAAACACGGCATGCGTCAACGATGTCACTGTTGTGGCCAGTATCATGGATTACACAGGCGGTCATCTGGACAATGCCCTTCTAGACAGTGTAACCGGGCCCATACCCGGTCAAATCGCCGCTACACGTTTCGAACACACAGTGCTAGCATTTTGCTGTGATGATGGACTAGATTTCAGAGCTAAAGTTTTATCGTTTAATAATACCTTTAACAGTTTATGTTTACTTAATATACAATATAAAAATCAAATACGATTTCCCTATGCAAAATTCGAAATTACTGGGTTATATCTTGCCTCTGTTGTCTAGTTCGACAGCGAGCTTTGTGACCTCATCACTAGCAGGGGGATGTCATGGAAAGGGCAAATAAGGGCCAAGACAGTCAACGTGCTATCTTGATCGTTGTCCTGTTTTTTTCATTTCTTGTGACCGTCCGAACTTCTTTTTTATTAGTTACTATTAAAGGAAAAAGCATGTTTCCTACGTTAAAAGAGGGGGAAAAGGTGCTAGTGTATCGTCGCTTGCCTCTCCAATGGGTGCATCGAGGTCAACTGATACTGATCACGCTTAAAGCATCAAACGAATATTTGGTGAAAAGATTAGTAGGAATACAGGGGGATATAGTTTCAGAGTACAATTATGAACACATAAAAGAAAGCCGTGTAGACGAAAATGAGATTTATGTTCTGGGAGATAACCTCCAGCATAGTACTGATTCTCGCCGTTGGGGGACAATACCTATTACAGCAATTAAGGGTGTAATTATAATCAGAATTTAGTGTTTACGAGGGAATGCTGTGGTAGTAAAAAACCTTTTTGACTTAGTATTGTCTCGTGTTTGGCTATCATCTCAGATGGTGCCGCGCGCCCTCGGCTTGGTGTGGCGAGCCACGCCGCGCTATGCGACGATCAACGCGGCGATCACCGTAGTGATGGGCGTGCTGCCTGCCATCACGCTGTACTTCAGCAAGCTCATCGTGGACGGCGTGGTGGTCGCCGCGCGCACCCAGCCCCATGCCGACACCGCGCATGTGCTCGTGCTCGTCGCGGCGTGGTTCGCAGTGCAGCTGTTCCAATCGCTACTGAACACGGTCTCGAATCTCGTGTCGAGCCTGCAATCGGACCTGCTGGGCAACCACATCAGCGTGGGCATCATCGAAAAGGCAAACGCGCTCGACCTTAGCTACTTCGAGAACGCGCAGTTCTACGACAAGCTGGAAAACGCGCGGCGTGAGGCGGGGTACCGTCCCGGTGCGATGGTCGGGCAGGTATTCAGCGTGCTGCGCTCGCTGATTACGCTCGTGTCAGTGGTCGGGGTGCTGGCGAGCTTGTCGCCTTGGCTGGTGCTCCTCGTGGTCGCGGTCTGCATTCCCAGCCTAGTGTACCAAGTGAAGTATTCGGGCCAGTTCTTCACCCTGCTCACGGGCCGCGCGCCCGAGCAGCGCAAGCTGAACTACCTCGGCTGGCTGCTGACCACGGACGGTCCCGTGAAGGAGTTGCGTATCTTCGGGCTGCACGGCACGCTCTTGGAGCGCTACCGCACGCTGTTCGCCAAGTTCTTCCGCGAGAACCGCGATCTCACGGTGCGTAGAAGCGTTAGTCAACTCGCTTTAGGGGTGCTTGGCACGGTAGTGTCAGGGCTGACGTACGTGTACGTCGTGGTCGCGGTGATCGCGGGGCGGATCACGATCGGCGGCCTGACGCTGTATTACCAGGCGTTTCAACAATGTCAAGGGTCATTTTCTATGCTCGTAAGCAGCGTTGCGAACATGTACGAGAACTCGCTGTTCCTCTCGAATCTGTTCGACTTCATGGCCTTCGCCACCGAACTACCCGTACGCGATGATCCCCTGCCAATGCCGCCGGTCATTCAGGAAGGCATCACGCTCGACCATGTCTCGTTCAAGTACCCCGGCACGGACAAATCGGTGCTGGAAGACATCTCGTTCACGATCCACGCGGGCGAGACCGTGGCGCTCGTCGGGGCGAATGGCGCGGGCAAGACCACGCTCGTCAAGCTGCTCACGCGGTTGTACGACCCCACCGAGGGGCGCATCCTCGTAGATGGCACCGACCTGCGGGACTTCGACCCGGCGGAAGTGCGTTCACGCGCCGGGGTGATCTTTCAGGATTACGTGAAGTTCCAGCTTTCGGTGCGGGAGAATGTCGGCTTCGGGCGGATCGAGGCGCTGGACGACCAGATGCGCATCGAGAACGCCGTAGCGGAAGCGGGCGCGGGCGGCGTGATCGCCGGACTCCCCGAAGGGTACGACACTCCACTTGGTCGCTGGTTTCAGGATGGGCAAGAGCTATCTATCGGGCAATGGCAGAAGATCGCCCTCGCGCGGGCCTTTATGCGCGACGCAGACTTGCTGATCCTCGATGAACCGACCGCGTCGCTCGATGTGCGCTCGGAGTACGAGGTCTTTCAGGCCTTCCACGATCTCACAGCGGGCAAGATGGCCGTGCTGATCTCGCACCGCTTCAGCAGTGTGCGCATGGCGGACCGCATCGTGGTGATCGAGGACGGGCGGGTGATCGAGAACGGCACGCACGATTCCCTGCTGCTCGCGGGCGGGCGCTACGCCGAATTGTTCGACCTGCAAGCCGCGTCGTATCGCTAGAGTGGAGTTCCCCGGTTTGGTGATGAATTCTCACCGGTCGTCGCGGTCGTCGTCCCGCGCTTGTGCCCCCGCCCGTGTCGTGACCACCTCCGGTAGCGCCAGCACCTTGCCCACCGTACGTGCCGCGTAATCCTCGATGTGCCCCCCCTTGCGCTCTTCCAGCCTTGGGCTGCCCGCGCGCAGTGCTGCCATCAGCATCCCCGCGTCCGCCGCAGGATACGCCACCGCGAGGTCGCGTGTCACCGCCCAGTCCACCCGTGACACATCCACGTCCGGGTACCGGGCACACAACCCCGCCGCCCGCTCCCGGTACTCCTTTTCCAACGCATCACTGCGCACACCCCCGCCCCCGGTGCGGGAAAGGGCCGCCGCTTCCCGCGCCGCCTTCGCCACCCCCTCCCGCATCGCCACCCGCGCTCCCGCCCGCCCCAGCGCCGCCTCCCCCGCCGGCGCACACCTGCCCCGTGCCTCCCGCAGCAGCACGTACGGCTGCCTCCCGTCTGCGCGCGTATGTGCCTCCTTGCGGTTCGTAAACCCCGCCAGCCTGCCGTAGTGCCCCGCCTCCGCACTTCTCAGGTCGCCCCCGTACCGCCCCGCTAGCCCCCGTGCCGCCTCCGTCCCGATCTCCCTCGTCACCGGCCCCTCCGCCAGGCGCACCCATGCCTGGTGGTTGCCGGGGCTGGTCTCAGTAATCACTGCCGGTCCGAGTCCCTCCTGAGCCATGCGCCCCAACGCCTCCCGCTTCACGTCGTCCACCAGCACCAGGCCCCCTGGCTCGGCGGGACGCACAAAGATGTCCGCACCCCGCGCGTTCATCGCCCGCAGCCACCCCACACTCGCTTCGATCTCTGCCGCGCTCCCCCGCCGCGTCAGCATCCCCCGCACGGGGTCGCGCACCCCCACCTCGTACTCCCGGCACCCCATCGCCGCCAACTGCCCGTGCATCGCCTCCCGCGTCCGGTCGCGCGCCGGGTGCTGTCGGCGTGCCGGGTCCGCGTCAGCCTCGCGCTCGCTTCGCCCGTCACCTCGGCCCCCACCGCCCGTGCGGGACTGATCTTCCTCGCACCCGCGCTCCTGCTCCTCCCGGCGGGCGTCCAGCCGCGCGCTCAACTGTCCCCACGCATATTCCTTCCCCAACTGGCTCCCCTTGAACGCCGCCTGCATCCCCCCGGTGTACCCTTCCAGCGCAAAGCTCGCCCCATGCACCCGCCCCGTACTCGCTATATTCCAGTGCGCCTCCACCCCCAGCCCGCACAATGCCGCGTCAAACCCTTCCCGTGTGCCGTCGCACTGGGTCACCGCCAGGTCAACGCGCACCGCTACCAACAGCTTCGGCGGCACCTCCCCTACCCGCGCCGCCAGCGTCGCCTCCCCCCGGTCTAGTTCTACCGACGGCCCCCGTTCTCGCGCCCGTTCGGGGTCGCGTGCGTGTGACAGGCCGTACTTCTCCTCCAACCCATGCACCACCCCGTTGCTGCGCCACCGGTCGTTGCCGTCCGGCACGGTCTGACCATCAAAGCCGATGCGGGAGGCGATCAGATGCACATGGTCGCTTGCGTGCTGCACCACCACGTACGGCACGTCCGCGAACCCCATCCTCGCTCCTGCAGTTGGGGCACCAATTGCCGCGTCACCCAGGGTGACTGGCGCGGTCTGCCGCTGACACCCTCGCAAGCGAAGCGCACGGAGGGTGTCGGGGGTCCGGGGGCCACACCCCCGGCAAGGCGGGCAAGCGAAGCGCCGCACATGCCTTGCTCCCTGCCGTATCAGCCCCGACGACACCCCCCGACACCCGCCGGTGACATGGGTAGGGGCGGCCCGCC
>JAABUQ010011841.1_pt1 | contig 11017 bp, 10 predicted proteins | sample 5560001 | NCBI WGS metagenome assembly JAABUQ01 (sample SAMN10711888, study PRJNA513371) | rock metagenome | isolation source: Antarctica rocks | place: Antarctica: Victoria Land, Finger Mt nord | collected 2015-12-18
TCCCCCGACATGGCATGCGGTCCTGGTCCGATCCGTGGCGCTCTACGCAGTGCTGCTGCCTGTGCAGCTGCTGTTCGGGCGCTCCCTCTGGGACGCACTCGTGCTGAGCAGCATCTACGTGGGTGGGCTGGCCCTCCTGCAGTCCCTGTCGCTCTACGGGGCAGCCCGGGGACGCGGGTATGCGGCTAACCGGCACCGCACCTCGGCTCCACCGAACCCGGAGGCCCGGCCTGGCCCGGACTGAGCCGCCGGCACCGTCCCGTCCTGGACGACGCCCCGGACGTGGCGCCAGTTCACGGCGAAGTCCGTCCTCACCCCCGGGTGCTGGTACTGGATCGGCGCGATACGCGAGATGGGTACGGCCGCTTCCAGGCAGAGAAGGCCGGACCGTCCCGGGTCTACCGCCACGTTCTCGGCGCCTGCACCGGACCCCTCCCCCACCACCTGGTCGCCGAGCACCGGGTCTGCGACGCACCCTGTGCAACCGGCGGTCACACCTGCGGCAAGCACCCAGGCCGAGAACCTGGCGACCGCGCGCCGACGGGACCGGGCCAGCAACGGGCACCGCACCGGCAGCCCGGACAAACGCGGCATGGCCGCCCGCTCACTGGTGCGATCCACCACGCGCTGCGCGACCCCGCCGGCGGGGGCTGGGTGTACGACGAGCAGCGGCTCGTTGTCGCGATGGCCACCGGCTCTTGTTCCTGCGGCAGGCCGTGCGGGAGCAGGCCGAAGCGTGGCCCACTGGAAGAGGTAGGTCTGCCCAGCACCGCATCTTCTGCGGAGTGGACGGAGCTGATAATGGTCGCGGCGGTGCTCGGGGTGGACCCGGCGAAGCGGTCGAACGCGGTGTCGGTGATCGACGGACGGGAGCGTGAGCTGGTCTGCCTGCAGGTGGTGAACGACAGCAACGGGTACTGGCAGCTGCTCGCGTTGGGCCGCCAATGACCCGAGCGTCGGTGGGCGGTGGAGGGCGGGACCTGTGTCGGCGCCTACCTGGCGCAGTGGCTGCTCAATGACGGCGAGACAGTGATCGATGTGCCGGCGAAGCTGTCGACGCGGGCCCGGATCTTCGCGATCGGGCACGGCCGCAAGAACGACCCGGCGGACGCCCGCACGGTCGCCGTGGTGCCATTGCGGACCCGGGGCTTGCCTGAGGTCGGGGTCGAGGATGAGATGGTCGCGCTGCGGTTGTTGTCGGATCGCCGGACCGAGCTCGTCGCCCGCCGGACCGCGACGGTGAACCGCCTGACGCACCCGCCCCCTCGCCCGGCATCCTGGACGAGGACGAACCCACGGGGCAAGAGCGACTCCGCGTCCACGACGTAAGTAGGCGAGAGCGCACCCTCCCATCCGGGATCTGTGGACCCGCGCAGGCTGCTAGTCCGCTCGCCGGTGGCTAGGGCTTGACTTGCAACGTGAGCCAGGTCACCCTAGCTCTCTTAGGGGCGCCGCCCTTCATCGAGGCTCCGCTCGCCGATCGCTACCCGCCGTCAAGGAAGCCCTCGCGCGTCCCCTCACCCCGACCGGAAGGACCGCATGTCCGCCATTGATCTCGATCTCCTTACAGCAGCTGTCTCGCCGGGAGGCCCGAGTTGTCTCTCCTCGAGCACTGAACTGCAACCGGCAGGTGGTGCGCACAGCTCCATCTCGCCAGCGAAGTACACGGCACGCATCCGCGGCAGTGACGCTGCGTCCTATGCCTACGAGCAGCGGTTTCTCGACGGCGTGCTCCGGCACACCGTGCTGGTGGACTCCAAGCAGTCGACGCTCAACCGCATCGAGGCCGGAGCAGCGCAGGCGGTGACAGCGGGAGTTGCCCCCTGGGACCGGCTTCCCCACGTGCGGGTGACTTACGGCGAGGAAACCTACACAGATCTCACGCTTCCCCACCGGATCTATGACGGGCATATCCGCGCGGGGACGATCGACGGGGCGCCCACGACGCAGGACCCGCGCTACCGCGCCGTGCGCGACGCAACTCCACTCAACGCGCGACCGTTGCTGGAGACCAGCCCGGTGACCCTGGTCTTCGGCGGCTGGGACGCGTCGCGCAGGTCGCGGCAGGGTCGCTGGCGCAGCGCTCTGGTCGGGGAGATCGTCGGCTTCTTGGCAGGCGACTCGGCGGGCCCGCACCCTCCCGCGGCACACCGGGGCGGAGCGCGGGTAGACCCGGTCGGCATGCAGGTCGCCCTCGACGGCTCCACCCTACGAGCACTGGCAGCTGACCAGCGCGACGAGATCAGCCCCAACCTCTACAAGAAGGCCAACGACGAGGCGAAGAAGGCGACCGCGGAGAAGCCGGTGTCGGCCTCCATGCTCGGCCTCGGCGGCATCCCGCCCTCACTGGACCAGCTCGCTGGCGTGGCGTGTGACCGCATCCTTCGCACTCACGTCCTGTCCTTCGCCACCCTGCGCCAGATGCGGTTTGGTAACGGGCCCGACGGTGACGCAGCCTGTCGCGCGTTGCTCGCGGCCCTCGCGCTCGCCGGGCTGGCTCGCGCTGACGCCGAGCTCTACCTCCGGGCCAACTGCGACCTCGTCGAGGCCGGACCGACCCAGCTGCGGCTGGACCAGCGTGGCGGTCAGGTGCTGGAGCTCACGCCGCTGTCGCCGGACGCAGCGGACGAGCTGTTCGCCGCCGCCCTCGAGCGGGCTGAGAGCGCGGCCGGGGTCGACTGGCACGGCCTGGTCCTCGACGTGGTCGGCAATCCCGCTGTCGTGCGCGGGGCTGTCGCTGAGGAAGAGGGCGACGCGTGAGCTTCGCCGTGCTCGCCGAGCTGCCCCTCGGCGTCTACCGCGGGCTGGCGTCCGACAGCAGCCTCGACCCTTTCCCGACTCCCGCACGGCTGCACGCCGCTCTGCTTTGCGCGGCAGCGGCCGGTCCCCGCGCTATTGCCGACGGCGACCTTCTGGGGCCTAACGACGATGACATCGGCGCTCTGGCGTGGATGGAGGGCAACCCTCCCGACGGTGTCGTACTTCCACGCCGCAGGGAGCTGCGCACCACCACGGTGGCCTTCCGAGTGGAGGGCACGCTGAAGAAGGAGGGGCCGGGCGCGACGGGTCCACGTGACAAGGTCACGTCTCGTGCGTTCGTCGGCCTCGTGGCGGTCGACGGGGCCTTCGGGTGGACCTGGGACACGCCGCCCCCGGAGCCGGTGCGCGCAAGTCTGGAGGCGCTGGTCAGCGATGTCAGCCACCTGGGCACGAGCGAGACCCCGGCCCGACTGCGCCTCGCTGAAGCGCAGCCGACGCATCGTCGTCAGCCCGGTGCGGACCTGTTCACCGGGAGCGGGCTCGACATCGATGTCGCTGCTCCCGGACGAGCCGAGGCACTGCGCCGGACCTACCGCGAACAGCACGCTCAGCGTCCGGCCGCCGCCCGTGATCGCTACGCCAGCAGCGAGGAACCGCTGCGCACAGCGCCCACCACCACGGCGCGGGTGCAGGCCCGTTACGTCGCGGACGCACCCGTCGACCAGCCTGCTCCCTGGCGGGTCGCCCACCTAGCGGTGCTCGATGTCCGCCCTCCCCGGCGGGAGGACGCCGTCTCCTGGGCCGTCGCTGCGCACCGCGCCTTGTGCGCCAGGCTCGGTGACGCGCCCCCGTTGCTGACCGGTGTCTACGCCGAAGGCGCCAGGCGCCCGGCCAACCGCGTCGCCCTGCACGTGCTGCACGGCCCGACCGCGGCCGCGGTGGACCTCCCCGGCGACAAGGCGACGCTCGTGGCCCTCGTGCCGTCCGATGCCGATCCGGTCGAGGCAGCGGCGGTCGCCGCGGTCATGGGGGGCCTGGACCAGGTGACGCTGCGCGGGCGTCGGGTCCGGGTGATCAGCACCGAGGTCCGGTCCGCAGCGACCTTCTGGCCGACACCCACCGACGGTGCGCAACGGCGCTGGGTCTCGCTCGTACCGGTGATCCCCGACGTACGACCTCCTCGTCGCAGCGAATGGACGCTCGCCGATGCGGTCACCCTTGCCCTCGCGCTTGTCGTGCGGGACGAGCTGCGGGTCCCCGGGCGCGGAGTTGCCCGCTACCTCGCCCTCCGTGACGCCGCAGTCGAGGCGGGAGCCGTCGTCCACGCCGCGCAGCGGGTCGTCTCGGGGAAGCTGACCCGGTACGTCCACCATGTGTCGCCGGGCACGCTGGTGCAGCCGCTGGACGTGGAGTTGGAAACCGGCACGCTCCTCCCGCCCGTCGCTCTGATGGCGATCGGGCAGAGCCGACACCTCGGCGGCGGCCTGCTCATTCCGACAGACCTGCTGGCTGATCGGCAGTGAGTCTGCAGCGCAGCGACTTCGCAGCCTTCTTCACGGCAGTCAGGCCGGGACAGCAGCCCTTCGCCTGGCAGCAACGGTTGGTCGACCACCTGGTCGACCGAGGCTGCTGGCCGGATCGCCTGGTCGCACCGACGGGCACAGGCAAGACCGCGGTCGTCGACGTCCACGTCTTCGTCAATGCGCTGGGTGGTGCCGGGGCTGCGCCTCGGCTGCCCCGCCGGTTGTCGGTGGTGGTCGACCGTCGCGTCGTGGTCGACAGTCACGACGAGCACGCTCGCCGGATTCGCGACCTGCTCGCCGAGGCGTCGGAGGGCGTGCTCGCCGCCGTCGCCGACGGCCTGCAGCGGCTGCGCCCAGAGGTGGACCGCCTGGTGGACCCCGCGCCGGCACCCCTGATCACTGCCCGCCTGCGTGGTGGCAGCCCGCCGCCGCGATCCTGGCGCGACGCCCCGGAGGCGTGTGAGGTGATCGTGGCGACCCCGGACATGTGGGGCAGTCGCCTGCTCCTCGGCGGGTACGGCGCTTCCCGCCGATCGTGGCCCCGCGAGGCCGGTCTGCTCGCCTACGACAACGTGCTCGTCGTCGACGAAGCGCACCTGTCACGCCAACTCCTGCACACCGCCCGCCGGGTGCGACAGCTGCTGGACGTGTGCGCTACTCCGCTGCCCGTTCCGCGGCTGCAGGTGGTTGAGACGACTGCCACCCCATCCCCCGCCGATCAGGGTGCCTCAACGGTCGGCGTAGATGCCGCAGATCTGGACGGCGACCACGTCCTGCACGCGAGACTGACGCGTCCCAAGCCGGTCGCCCTGCTGCCAATACCGTTGCCGCTGCCTGCGAGGGGCCCGGTCCGCGCAGGTGCGGTCACCGCGCTGACCGAGGAAGTCCAGAAGCTGCACAACAAGCTGGGCGGGACCGTCGGCTGTGTCGTCAACCGCGTCGCCACCGCCGTCGACGTCGCGGTGGCCTTGCGGGCCCGCGGTCTGCGCGTGGAGACGCTGGTGGGGCGGCTGCGACCGGCCGACGTGTGGCGACTGCCTCAAGGGCTGCTGACGGTGGAAGGTGCAGCCGGCGTGGACGTGCTGGTCGCGACGCAGACGGTCGAGGTCGGTGTGGACCTCGACTTCACCGGTCTGGTTACGGAGCTGGCGACCGGGGCTGCACTGGCCCAGCGCGCGGGCAGGGTCAACAGGCTGGGCCTGCGCGCCGAGGGCCCGGTCATCGTTGCCGTTCCCGATGCTCCGCTGTCGGAGCGAGCCGAGACGCTGCCCTACGCGGTCGCCGACCTGGAAGCGGCGCACACCTGGCTGCAGGAGGTGGCAGCGGACGCCGACGGTCTGGCGCCGTGGCGGCTGCGTCGGCTCGCACCTCCCAGCCCCACCCTGGCGCGGGTGCTTCTGCAGCGACCCGAGCTCGCGGACACGTGGCAGTGGGCCTGCACTTCGGAGGAGCACTACGCCGAGCCCGACCTCCAGCTCTGGCTGGCAGACGACCTCGACCCCGACCTGGACGCGGGCCTCGTCGTGCGCCGGGGACTGCCGACAGATGCTGCGGAGGCGTTGCCGCTGCTGCGTTCCTGCCCCCCTGCGCCGCACGAGGTGTTCCCGGTGCGCCTCGGCGACGCGCGGCGCATCGTGGAGCGAGAGGGCTTGTCCGGCTACCTGGTCCGCGCCGGGACTCCGGAGGAGCTGTCCGTGGCGGGCGCAGTGAGGCCCGGCGACATCGTCGTGCTCGCCGACGACGTGCCACTGTTGCGCGGAGGGGTCGTCGCCGCCGACGGCAGCGACGCGGCCGCAGACGTCTACGAGGACGACCCACGCCGCGCACACCTTCGGCTCGGCGCGGCCTCACGACTGGACCCCGCGATCGAGCCCGACCCCGGTGTCCGCGCCGCGCTGGATCGCGTGCTGGGCTCGGCCGGGCAGGTCGGCGAGTGGACCCTGCTCGCCAAGGCTCAGCTCGCCCGCGAGCTGTCGGACCTCGCGGACCTGCTGCCGCGACGGCTAGTGGCTGCGGCGGTGCGACGGGCCGCCTTGCTGCTGCGCGACGGACGAGCCCGCGAGAGCGAGGTCCGTGCGCTTCCCGTCGGTGACGCCCAGCAGCTGATCGTGGTCGACAGGCGCCGCGCCGCGGCTGATGAGGACCTCCGCCAGACCTGGACCACGCACGAACAACCTGTCCCGCTGTCCCAACACCAGCAGGCCGTCGCGGCACGGGCTCGCCTGTCGGCCGAGGCACTGGGCCTGCCAGCGTCGGAGGTGCGAGCACTGGAGCTGGCCGGACTCCACCATGACGACGGCAAGATCGACCCACGCTTCCAGCGCATGCTCACGGACATCGAGCCCGGGCAGGCGTTCCCCGCGGGGACCTCGCCGCACGAACCGCTAGCCAAGAGCGGCGCCCGGACCGCGCGGGCAGCCCAGACGGCCATCGACACTGCGGCGCTTCCCCGCGGCTGGCGCCACGAGCAGCTGTCGGTGCTGCTCGCTGACCGGGCCCTGCACAACGACCCTCAACATGCGCTGGCGGTCCGACTGACGGGCACCACCCATGGCCATGGTCGCAGCGGTTTCCCACACTCCGCCGAGCAGCTGCTGCACCCCGGGGACCCGCTGCTCGAGCGCGCGCGCCAGCTGTTCGACGTCGGCGAGTGGGATGAGCTGGTCGAAGCGACCGACCGCGAGTACGGCGTCTGGGGCTGCGCCTATCTGGAGGCCGTGCTGCGGGCGGCCGACGGCCGCGTCAGCGGGGCGGGCTCATGAGCGTCGTCCTGGCGGGTAGCGACCACCGCGAGTTGTTCAGCCACCTCCTGCTCTACGGCGTGGGTCAGCTGTGCGCGGACGCGGGTGTCAGCGACGTGCTCCTGTCCTGGACCGAGGGGGCGACACCGCGGCCGCAGATTGCTGGCGTCGATGGTGGGGAGCTGGCCGCCCTGGTGGCCGCGCATGCAGCTCGACACGCGGAGGAGGGTTCCTGGATCCAGCTGGGACAACCTGCAGAGCCCACGCGCGGATTGTTCAGCCCTCGCTTGAGGCCTCCCGCGGACGGCGCGGCCTGGGCGGACCTGCAGCTGGCCCGTCAGCGGGCGCTGGACGTCATGACCGAGGAGCGGGACGTCCTGGCGCTGCGGATGATCGCAGCTCTGGGCGAGCCCGCGTACTGGCCGGTGAGCGGACGAGATGGCGACGTGAGGCCCGACGACGGTGCAAGCCGGCTGGACATGCAGGCCCGTAACCAGGGTAGCGAGATCGTCGGGACCAAATTGCGGCCGCTGGCCTCCGCCGTGGCCATGCGGGAGCCCGACGTCGTCCTGGAGGGGCTGCTCGGCCGCCGTACGGTCGATGACCTGGCGGGCACGCGCACCGACGGTCGGACCGCGACGAACTTGCGGCAGCTCGGACCCACGGACAGCACGCAGGCGTGGGTTGCGCTATGGGGCCTGACCACCGTGCCGGTTGCCCCCCAGGTCGGGCACCCAACGAGGACAGCGATACACGTGCCGAGGAAGCGGAGCGACCCGGATGTCATCCCTCGTGCCGGAGCCTTCGCCGTACCCGTCTGGCACGCCTGGTGGCGACCAGCGCGACTGCGCGCGGTCCTGACGAGCAGGCCCCTTGCCGAGGTTGCCGCCGCTGTCGCCGCAGGGGAGGAACCACCTGGCAACGCACAAGACCACCTCCAACGGCGGGGCGTGCTGGGCATCGTGGTGTTCCCGGTGAGCACCGGCGGGAGCGCAAGCGCCCCCGAGCGCCGCGCTCTCGGTGGACAGCTGCACCGATTCGCCTCGACATGACGATCGAGCCGTTACCGATCAGTCTTGTGGCGCACCACGCCTTCTGTCCGCGACGGGCGTGGCTGGAGGCAGCGGGGGAGCGCAGCGACACCGAGCAAGTCGCGGTCGGGACGCGCGACCACCAGGCCGTCGATGATCCGTCACGCTCACGGTCGGGGCGAGTCCGAGCCCTGGACGTCGCATCGGAGTCGCTCGGGATCGTCGGCCGGTGCGACACCGTCGAGGTCGATGCCTTGGGCCGGGTGACGGTCGTGGAGCACAAGGCGACGCCGGTGCGACGGCGCCCAGAGGTGACCGACCCGATGCGCGTGCAGGTGTTGCTGCAGGTCCTGTGCCTGCGCGAGATGGGGCATGAGGTCGATGGCGCGGCCGTCTGGTTCTCCTCGCACGGCACGCGGGTGCCTGTCGCGCTCTCGGTGGAGGACGAGTCGCGGGCGCGCGACGAGGTCATGCTGACCCGCCAGGTAGTCGAGGCAGCCGAGGCTCCAGCACCCCTGGAGGACGACCCCCGCTGCACCCGGTGCTCGCACGTCGGAGTCTGCCTGCCTGACGAGCGGCCGCTGACTCAGGTGAGCCGCGTCATCCGCGTCGCCGACCCCGACGCGCAGGTGGTGCACCTCACGACACCGGGGTCACGCGCGAGCACGAGCCGCGGCCGCTTGCTCGTCCAAAAGGCCGGCGAGTCGATCGCCAGCCTGCCGCTGGAACGCGTGCAGGGGCTGGTGGTGCACGGCAACGTGGATGTCTCCGCAGCGCTGTTGCGGGAGATCCTGTGGCGTGGTCTGACGGTCGTGTGGTGCTCTGGCAGTGGGCGAGTTGTCGGGTGGGGGCAGCCGGCGCAGTCGCCCAACGGTGCGGTCCGGCCGCGCCAGCACCTGCAGAGTGCGACGGGGCGGCTTGATCTCGCCAAGGAGTTCGTTGCAGCGAAGATAGGCAACCAGGCGACGCTGCTGCGACGGCTCGGGCACGCGGCGCCCGCCGTCGCGCGCATCCGCGTGCTGCAACGCAGCGTGCCCCAGGTTCTGTCGCTCACCGAACTCTACGGCCTCGAGGGTGACGCTGCCGCCTGCTACTTCGCGAACTTCACGAGCATGTTGTCCCCACACGTCGGGGCTGTCGCGGAGCGGTTCCCTGGACGGCAGCGTCGCCCGGGACGTGACCCCCTCAACGCTTCCCTGAACTACGCCTACGGGCTGTTGCTATCGGACATCGTCCGCGCCCTGCTGGCATGCGGCCTGGACCCGCACGCCGGCTTCCTGCACAGCAGTGGACGCAACAAGCCCGCGCTCGGGCTCGACCTCATGGAGGAGTTCCGCAGCGCCGTCGCCGACTCGTCGGTGATCCGCGCCTTCAACAACGGCGAGCTACGTGAGCACCACTTCAGCAGCACCCTCGGCGAGACCCGCTTGAGGGACAGCGGCCGGAGAGCGCTGACGGCCGCCTTCGAGCAGCGGGTCGCGACGAGCTTCCGCCACCCCCTCTTCGGCTACGACGTGAGCTGGCGGCGCAGCATGGAAGTCCAGGCCCGGCTCCTCCTCGGGGTCCTGGACGGGTCGCAGCCGCACTACGTCGGCCTGCGGACTCGCTGAACCTCGTGGAACCGGCGCGCCGCTGGCTGATCGCCTACGACATCGGTCAAGACGACCGCCGTGGTCGCGTTGCGCGACTGCTCGAGGCCCACGGTGACCGCGTGCAGTACAGCGTCTTCGTCGTCGATCTGCGCCCCGCCCGCCTCGTGCGGCTCCGAGTATCGCTGGCCGCGCTGATCGCCGACAGCGACTCGCTCCTCGTTGTCGACCTCGGACCCATCGCGAATCTGACAGACCAGCGCTTCTCCTACCTGGGACGGCAACGGTCCATCACCTCGCCCGCGTCATTCGTAATCTGACTGTGGGGCAGCGGGTGAGCTCGCGAGCGCTCGCTCATGACCAACCTGCGCGGAAGCGCTCGCCACGCGTCGTACCTGGTCAGCGCTGCGCAAGCCTCCCAGAGGGAGGGCCTTGACCCCTATCAGTTGGGGTACGACCGCAGCGCTCGCGTCGCGCTACGTTGTGCCAGGTCAGCGATGGCGTCACCGGCACCCTATTGCGGCTCCTCCGGGAGCCGCCCTTCATTGAGGTTCAATATGACCGCGACTGTCCCGAAGGGCTTCTACATTGCGGCTCCTCCGGGAGCCGCCCTTCATTGAGGTAGGGATCAGCCGGCCGACTCTGACGCGCCGCCTGATTGCGGCTCCTCCGGGAGCCGCCCTTCATTGAGGTTGCCGGTCGGCGATCGCACGAGCGGCTGGGTCGGCCCATTGCGGCTCCTCCGGGAGCCGCCCTTCATTGAGGTAGGAGCAACACCCGTTCGTGCAGCCCGTCGAGGAAATTGCGGCTCCTCCGGGAGCCGCCCTTCATTGAGGTCTGGCGTACCAGCGCGACTGGAGTGCTGCCACCTTATTGCGGCTCCTCCGGGAGCCGCCCTTCATTGAGGTTACGCCACCCAGTCGTGGTCGGGAGTGGGCCTATCGGATTGCGGCTCCTCCGGGAGCCGCCCTTCATTGAGGTCCGGTTGGGAACCTGCCTCCCGTGCCGATGAGCCAATTGCGGCTCCTCCGGGAGCCGCCCTTCATTGAGGTGACGAGACGGTGGCGAGGCAGGCCCGGGCGCAGGCCATTGCGGCTCCTCCGGGAGCCGCCCTTCATTGAGGTAACGAAGGCGCGCACACGGGGCACCCCTACCCGTGGGATTGCGGCTCCTCCGGGAGCCGCCCTTCATTGAGGTCCGCCGTCCGTCCGAGGATGGTACTGGAGTCCTGAGATTGCGGCTCCTCCGGGAGCCGCCCTTCATTGAGGTTCGTCCAGCAGTGGTGCAAGGTCCAGGGAGGCGCCGATTGCGGCTCCTCCGGGAGCCGCCCTTCATTGAGGTGTGACCTCGGCGTGCCGGGCTGCCGTGTGGGA
>JAABUQ010011842.1_pt1 | contig 11017 bp, 10 predicted proteins | sample 5560001 | NCBI WGS metagenome assembly JAABUQ01 (sample SAMN10711888, study PRJNA513371) | rock metagenome | isolation source: Antarctica rocks | place: Antarctica: Victoria Land, Finger Mt nord | collected 2015-12-18
GCTCGCCTGCTCTCCCTGGACTGTCCCATCCACTGCTCCCTTCACTTTCGGCCCGAACCACGGGCTCCCCTAAAACTGTCATGAAGTCAGGGGAGGGGGCTGGGGGGAGGGGGGGCGCTAGGCGCCGGCGGCGACCAGGACCAGATCGGTGCCGTAGGCGATGGTAAATCCGACCACCAGACCCGCCATGACCAGTTGCTGCATCTGCGCCCGGCGGACCAGCGGCAGGAGCTGACTCAGCACGTAGATGATCGAGCCGGCGGCCAGGGCCAGGAAGAGAATGAAGATTACCTGAGAATGAAAGGAAATGCCCAGAATCGTTCCCAGGAAGGTAGGCCCGCCACCGATCAGCCCCGCCAGACCAATGAAGCGCCAGGATGCGTTGCCGGCCATCGGCGCCGAGATCCCGAAGCCCTCCGTCATATTGTGCAGCCCGAAGCCGATGATCAGGATCACGGCGAGCTGAACCGCTCCGTTGGCGACCGACTGGCCGATGGCCAGCCCCTCCGAAAAGTTATGCATGCCGATACCGGAGGCGATCATGTAGCCGAGCGACTGACCAGTGGGCGCGGCACCCGGCTCGCGTCGCAAAAAGCGCTGCTCGAAGACCACCAGGGCCAGGAGACCGACCGCCAGGCCGCCAACGAGAACCAGGAGATCGACGGCAAAGCTACCGCGGTGGCCGCGGGTAAGTGCCGCGTTGACCGGCTGTATTGCCTGCGAGAGCACATCGTATAACAGGAAAAAGAGAATGCCGGTGGCGACTGCGTTAAGAAATCCCTGGAGCGTGCGCGGTGGATTCTTGAGCCGGGCAATCGGGAGCCCCAGGAAGATCGTTCCTCCGGCCACGGCGCCCAGGCCAACCATCTGGAGCGTGTTCATGGCGTGTCTCCCGAACTGCCGGGCCGGCTCGGCGCGACCCAGATTTTTGATGCCAACTCAAAGGGGATGCGACGAATCTCGCCGTGCGTCTCGAACACCAGATCGGTCGCGGCATCCACCTGTCGCACCTGGAGCAGTGCCTGAGGGTGGATGCCCTTATCGGAGAGCCGGCGCAGGACCGCCGACTCGTCCTCGACCACTTCAGAGATGAGTACCACCTCAACCGTGCTGCCGGGCGTTGCGGCTGAGAGCCGAAAGGCGTGGCGTTCCCGCAGAAACGTGGTGGCACTGGGCGCATTGCCGGGGATGGGGTTGCCGTGCGGGCAAGTGAGCGGATGACCAAGCTGCTCCGAGATGCGCTGGGCCAGTTCGTCGCTCATCCCGTGCTCCAGCGTGTGCGCCTGTTCGTGTGCCTCGATCCAGTCCAGATGGAGCATGTCGAAGAGCAGCCGTTCGGCCAGGCGATGACGGCGCAAGACCTGCTCGGTCAGGATTCGCCCCTCGACCGTGAGAGCAACGCTCTTATCGTCCTGCTGCACCACGTAGCCGTCTGTCGTCAAGCGTCGAATGGTCTCGGTCACCGTGGGACGCGACACACGAAACTTATCGGCCAGGCGAGCGCCAATAACCGGCTCGCCTTCCATGGTCATGTTGTAGATGGTCTCAAGATACTCTTCGGCAACTGGTGACGCCATAGGTGTTAGGTCTCCCTAACACCATCCTAGCAAAACGGTGGGTAGGAACGGGTGTTCAGACCAATACGGTCGACTTAAGGGGCGCTCACGGCGATGTACGCGGCGGCGCCCGTAGCTCGGCCTGCCTGCCGTGTGCCCCCTTTTGCGGGGTATGCCCCTTAACGGCGGGGTATCCTGGCCGGATGGCACCGTCGTGTCGGCCCGGCGGGCCGATCCACCCGCTCCGATCCGGTATCCAGGCGCCGGCGTCTCCGCACCACTTCGCGACAGAAGCGTATTCAGACGTCGCTATCTCTGTGCCTGTATTGACGGAAGCGTGCTGCTCGCGAAGAGGCGGCAAGAACGCTGCTGAGACCGGCACACCCGACAAACAACAGTGGCGGCAGAAGCAGCGCCAGTCTGTCTCCCCAGGTTGGAGACGCACAGGATCGGGCCATGGGATCGCATCCCGGTCCCCAGCCGACGATCTGGTAGGAATGGAGCCCGGTCAGGGAAAGGCCCGCGACAAACAGCGAGAGGGTCGCCGCCAGCAGCGCGAAACGCACAGCCGGTTCATAATGGGTCCGCACAGAACTCCATGCAGCAGCGGCAACGGCAGCAATACCGCCGGCAGAAACGATGATGAGCAGAGCCATGCCCGGACTCCCGGGATCAGCGTTTGCCGCGCTGTTGGAGCGAACTGCCAGGCCGATCAGACCCAGCGCGGCGATGGTGACGACCAACCAGGTAGGTTGAAGCCGGCTGGTGGGTGTTTCCATACACCCATTGTAGCGATGCCTTCAGCGATGATGGACCGACCAAGGCGCCGTCGTACGGCGCCAGAAACGGTCGAGCGTTTTGCAAGTGCATTGATCGACATCGAACCTGGTCCATACCCTCGTCATCTATGTCGATGACAAAGCGGGCATGGTGTTGGAAGCGCAAGGGTTTTGATAGGAGAATAGTTGGCAGGGAGCAAGGTTTGCTCCTACTTCGCTGCGTTGCGCGCGGCAATACTGCCAAAATGAGTCCATGGACCAGCTACCTCCGGACCACATCATTCAAGATCACGAAAGTGCGCTGCGCCGGATGGTCGCTGATGGGCACGGGATGCCGTATCAGGCGTTTTGTTCCCTCAGTGACGCGCAGCAGACTGCCGACGGTGCAGTCGTGCTGGAAGGCGACTGGGGCGGTACGATCTACGCGACCTGTCCAGCTCGTCTGATCCGCTGTGACGAGGGGACGATTGGCCAATTGCTCCTCGACCTCGACGCCGTTATCTGGCCGGGGCAGCCCGATGGCGCAGGTGTCTACTACGAACGCCTGCCAGTCGGCTCACAGGTGCCAGGCGGTATGGGTGGCGGCATGGTGATTGACGGTGTCTGGGTACACGACAAAATCGAAGCGCTCGGGATAGCCCAAGAGATCCGAGACGTGATCACTGGCCGAGTGAACCGCATCACCACCCGTTATTAGGCTGTGTTGAAGAGGCTAACTCCGCTGCTTTGGCGCCCGCCGGTCCATTGGGTAATTGCCAATCCACAGTCGTATAACCTGGCCCCCATCATCCACGTCAAAGACGGCCAGTTCTCCTGTCAGCCGGCCCCCTTCCATGACAAAGGCGTGTTCTCCGACCTGCGTGGCCGGGAACTCGCCGCCGGAGAGCTGCGTTTCCATCACCAAACCCTCGTTCGAGATCCGTACATCCAGTTCGGAGACACCCGGCCAGCTGTAATGCCCCACGTACTTTTGCAGCGCCTCGGGGTCGATGGGGTGTTGACGCAGCTGGACCCGGGCTTGGATCTGCGTGACCACAGGGAGCAGCTTCTCAAGCGCTCCTACCACGAGCGAGGCAGGATTTACCCCCATGTTCATCGAGAGCACCATGCCGAGCTTGAGGTCTGGAAGGTAGGCAACCATGCTGGTGAAGCCATCTGCTCCGCCGGCTGCCAACAATCCACCCCATCCCGCCACTCGGCCCAGCACGCCTCCAAGCGCGATTGCCTCGTGCCAATCCGCGTCAATGAACATCACCGGCGCATGCATTTCCCGCAGGGTTGTGCCGCGGAGTATCTGGGCGCCCTCTGTCGGCCCGTCTCGAAACTGGAGCGAGATAAACTTCGCCATATCCATGACTGACGCCCAGACCCCGCCCGCCGGGACAAAGGCGCCAGCGTCGATTATGCGCCCTACCTCGGGCGCCGCTTCGCCCTGAGCCGGTACATATCCTACTGCCACCTGCTGGCTGGTCTCGGCGCGCATATCGAACCCGCTACTGGTCATGCCCAGGGGCTGAAGTATATGGGTCAGGACGTACTCTTTGTAAGACTGACTAGCTACCGTTTCCAGGGCATGACCCAGGACCGCAAAACCCAGATTCGAGTACTTGAACGTCTTCATCGGCGGGGCCAGCAGGTGATTATCCTCAAGGTTTTGAAGTACCGTCTCGATCGAGGGAAACCGAGTGCTTGTGACGTAATCCAGAGGAGCTTCCATCGGAAGGCCAGACGTATGTGAAGCGAGATGCCGGAAGGTGATTTGCGGCCGATCGGCAGACCGCCATCGAACGCCGAACTGGGGCAGGGACTGTTCAACGGGATCGTCCAGGCAGATGGCCCCGCGATCCCTCAACTGCATCATCATCGTCGTGGTGAAGAGCTTGCCGATGGATTGTTGATGATAGATGGTGTGCTCATCGGCGGGGGTCCGGCTGTCGCATCGAGCGACGCCGAACCCATGTGCCCAGATCACGTCCTGGTTGTACACAATGGCGGCTGACAAGCCCGGAATGCCGAGCGCGCGGCGCTGCTCCTCTAGACGCTCAGTGATTTGATCAAGCGTGGAGGCCAGATGCGGATCGGACAGATCGAGGGCGTCCGGAACATCCTGGCCAGGACGGAGTGAAGGAACCGGAACGCGGACCGTTCCTGGTCGAACTCGACGGCCGAGAGTTCGGGTAAGTAACCGCATTGAGACGAGCCACGAGGCCTGCACTTTCGGTTTCTGTCCTTGTGTCACGTCTCCGCCTCCTGGTCCGGCGGGATGACGCCGCTCGAATCGCCCATCTGCTGGTCGCTGACTGCATCTGTGCCGTCCACTGGATAGAAGGCCATTAGGAGGCGATACGTGTGCCCCGCCGGCCTGGGATTCCCTGCCGGGGGGAGTACAGGGAAATCGCGCAGCAGAGCATCGAGACGCGAGTAAAATTCGTCTGCCCGCTCATCTGAGAGCCGACCGAGAACCCAGGTGCTGCATAATCGACGCTCCCGAGGAGCGTCGAATGCCGGGTCCAGCAAGCCTGCCTGGGTCCGGGTGACAATATCGTCCCGCGTCTGATTCAATGCCGTGGTGACGAGCGCCGCGAGCCCTTCGTCTCGCACAGGAGAGTTCTCCGCCAGTACTGCGTTGTCCAGGCGAATAAGGTATGCCGTTGCTTGATACCACTTCTCATTGATGCCTCGAACCAGCCGAGTACGCACTGAACGGATAAGCCCGTGGTCTTCGAGCAAGCCGACATGGTAGTACAGGCTCTTTTGGGGAACTCCCATCTCGCTGGCGAGTTCTTTGACGGTGCGTGGCGCACCCCGTAAGGCCTGAATCAAACGAAGACGCAGGTCATCGGAAATTACTTTGAGGGTCTCGAGATCACTGATAACCATTTCCGGCAGCGGAGTTGGATCGCTCTGGCCTGGATGCATCTGATATCCCTAAGACGTCTGAATATATTTAGATGATAAGTTTTCTCAGCTGTATAGCACAAGAAGCATGGGCCAATCCTCGTACACTAAACCATGAACCGCACGCGCACCTCCTTCCTCCTGATACTCGTGATCGGCCTCGCCGGACTGATCGTCCTGATGGTGCCGCGTCCAACGCCGGCGGCGGCTAGCTTGGTCGGCGCCAATCTGCATGGCCGTCCCGCTCCCAATTTCACGCTGATCGGTCAATCTGGGCGCACCATCTCGCTCTCGCAGTTCCGGGGCGAGCCGGTGCTCCTCACCTTCATCGAGGCCAGTTGCAAAGAAACCTGTCCGCTGGTGGCCGAGAATATTCATCGCGCCGTGGCCAATGTTGATCGCGCTGGGGGGCATGCCGCGGTGCTGGCCATCACCGCGGCCCCGGAGGACGATACCCCGGCCTTGGTTCGACAGTTCTCGCGGGAGCACGGTTTGCTGGGACGCTGGCACTATCTCAGCGGCTCCCGGGCAAGCCTCACCCCGGTCTGGCATTCCTACGCGGTCTATGTGGCGCCGCGCCATGCGCCAGCCATCCTGCGCGACAACCACACCAGCGCGGTGTTCTTAATCGATAGCCGGGGACGCGAGCGAGTGCTGATGGCGGGGAATCCCAGCGCAGCGGATCTGACCCGCGATCTGCGCTTGCTGGCGGGCCTACCACCGTCGGACGCCAGCCAGGTCGCGGGCGTGCCACGCCCAGGGCAGATGGCCCCGGATTTTACCGCGCGTGATCTACACGGCAAGACCGTCCGCTTGAGCCAGTACCGTGGCTCCGTGGTCCTCCTCAACTTCTGGGCCACCTGGTGCCCCGCCTGTCAGCGCGAAATGCCGTTGCTCAACGCATGGTACGCCGCCAATGCGGCCGCACATCTGGTCGTGCTGGGCGTCGACAAGCAGGAAAGTATTTCCGACGTGCGGTCCTTTGTCCGTGCCAAGGGCCTCCGCTATCCGCTGACCATCGACGAGAACGGCGGCGCGGTGAGCGCCTACGCCTTACCCGGCATGCCTGCCTCGTTCGTGATCGACCGCTCGGGTCGGGTGCGAGGCTATCGGGTGGGGGAACTGGACCATGCATGGCTTCAGAAGACCGTCGAGCCGGTCCTCTACAGCTTCTACAGCTCCACGACTTCCCCATAGCGCGAAGACCGGATCGCCGCGTCGATCACCTCCAGGTCACGAAGTGCGTCCTCCGGCGCCACGTCCGGTCGCTTCCCGGTAGTGACACACGCATAGAAGTCTGCAAACTCCTGGTCGAGCCCGGTGGGTCCGCCGGCGCACGGAATCTCCTGCTCGCCGTCTCGGTTGGACAGCACCATTCGGTCCTCGTGAATCTCCAGCGTGCCCTCCGTGCCGTACACGCGTACCGGCGACTGCTCCTGGCGGTGGACATCCGTGGCATAGGTGAGGTGACCCACCGCGCCGGTCGCGAAACGCAGGTTGGCCAGCATGGTGTCGAGCACGTTTTCCCCGGAGTGGAAGGAGGTCACCAGCCCCTGCACCGTGGTGATCGGCCCGGCCAGCATCTGCAGCACGGCGACCTGGTGGACCCCGCCGTCGCTCAGGTACCCACCCAGGTGTTCCGGCTGCTGCCGCCAGGCGGTCTGGGTGTACGGGTTCTCGGGATCGAGCGTTGACAGTACGTCGGCGTGGAGCATAACGATCCGGCCGATGCGTCCCGCATCGAGCACTTCACGTGCTCGGCGGATACGCGGCTCGTAGCGCATGTTCTCGGCGACCAGCAGCACCTGCTCGGGCCGGCGGTGTGCTTCAGCCACCACTTCTTCCCCGGAGACGACGTCGCCGGCGATCGGTTTCTCCACGATGACGTGCTTGCCCGCTCGGAGGGCATCGATCGCCACGGGCGCGTTGAGCGCGATCGGTAGCGCAATATCCACGGCCTCGATGTCCGGTGCAGCGAGTAGATCGTGGTAGTCGGTGGTGATGCGTGGATCTTGTCCGGTGAGTTGGGCGAAGGCCTCTGCATTGGGACGTGTATGATTGCAGACGGCGACGATCTCAAAGTGATCGCTCTGGCGATGGAGGGGCGGCCAGTGTAGATCGCGAGCCGCGATGCCGGTGCCGATGATGCCGAGCCTGATCCGTCGATGTGCCATGGAATTCCCTTCCCAGTCTAGCGTGATTCACAGTCTGATGGGAGTTTGCTACGATAAGTGTCACAGTTATAGCAGGAGTCGATGTGAGTAGCCATGCGCCCGCGTCATGAGCAAGCGATATGTTCGTTACACGGCCTGACGGCGGGATAGAACTGCGGCTGCTGGAGGAGCGGCACACAGAGGCCGTCTATGCGCTGGTGGACGGGAACCGAGCGTATCTCCGCGAGTGGCTGCCGTGGGTCGATTCAACCCGTTCTCCCCAGGATATCGAAATTTATATCAAGGGAGGTCTCCAAGGGCTGGCGGATAATGGCGCCTTCAATGCCGGCATCTGGCTGAACAATGCGCTGGTTGGGGTGGTCAGCTACCATCGCATTGATTGGGCGGATCACACCACTGCCATCGGGTACTGGCTCGCTGCCGGCCACCAGGGTCGTGGCATCATGACCCGCGCCGTCCAGCAGATGATCGATTACGCCTTTGACGAACTTCAATTGAACCGGGTGGAGATCCACTGCGCCATCTCCAATGCAAGAAGCCGCTCTCTCCCTGAGCGACTGGGCTGTGTGGAGGAAGGAGTGCTACACCAGGCCGAGTGGCTGAACGACCGTTTTGTGGACCACGTCATCTATGCGGTGCTGGCCGAGGACTGGCGGAAAACTAGGGGCCGAGAAAGTCTTCCGTGACGAAGATGCGTAAGCCGCGCCGTTCAAGGTCGAGTCCGATGTGGGTGAAATGAGGTGAGAGCAGCCGGTCGCGCTGTTTCCTGGCCTGCATCGAATGCTGCTCAATGGTCTGCACCGCCGCCCACTCGTTCCCACTGGCGGCATCGACATTTTCCGCCGAGTACCTGCTGCGCTGGCAAATGTCGTGCGGGTAGCTGGCGTGCGGATAGCGTTTATTCCTGTGCCAGATGCGACCAGACCGTGCCATGGCGCGAGTATGGCCTCGGGTACCGACACAGCGGCGGTGGCCAGATGTGCCGGCGCTTCCCAGCGTCTGTGTCATGTCCAGCAACAGAGGCGTTCGGTGGTGGGCGTGCCGGTCCCCATTGATCAGCATGAGCAGAGCCGTCTGGCAATCGGAACCGGTGTGAGCGCAGGCGCTGGTAACCGGATCGAACACTGGCGGCGCCGGGGGGATCGGAGCGCTGATCGCGGTCGGGGACAGTGTGACCGGCTGGGACGTGCTGGTGGGCACGGCGGGCGTCGGCGTGCTCGTAGGCGCCGGTTTGGGCGCGGCTTGATGATTGTTGGGCGGATGTGCGATGGCCACGATGACACTCACCACCATAGCGACAACCGCAACCGCGCCCAGCAGCGCTACTCCCTTGAGAACCCGCAGCAGCATTATGACCTCATCCCTGGTTTGATCTGCTTAAGGCAGGATTCATGCCGGTCGGACCAGGTTAGTGGAACAACAGGTTCAGATCACCCCGCCCCGATTTCTTCCAGAGACGCGATGGTCTCCTCCAGCGGCGCGGCATGCCCTTCCGCTTGAGCAGCCACCCAGCTCGGCTCAGTGAAGTGGTTAGAGATCGCGCGCAGGTGCGGCGAGACGTGTGGCACGCGCGCCAATGGAACATAGTCATCGCGCGTTGCGGTTCCGAAGAGTTCCTCGTGTACCGCTTCGGCGGCTCCCCACAGGCGGGCAGCGGCATCTAGCTTTCCCAGGGCAGCCAGTGCCGCGGCGATGCCGTCGAGTGCGCTGGCCATACCCTCGCGATGGTGGACGTACATCGCGGCGTGCAGTCCATCTCGATAGCGCGTCAGAGCCTCGGTGTACTCGCCCTGGGCCAACGCGATCCCGCCCAAGGCGCGAAGTGCGGCGCCGACAGAATAGCGCTCTCCATGCGCCTGGAAGATGGTAACGGCCTCCTCGATGGAGGCACGGGCCTGGTCGTATGCTGCATCCAGCTGAAAAGCCAGTCCCAGACCGTAGCGCGACGTTCCCATCAGGTGCATCGCTCCCATTTCGTGGCACAGCCGGATCCCTTCTTTGAAGAAGCCAGTCGCCTGTGCGCCGTGTCCTTGACAGACCTCGACCATGCCGAGTCCTTCCACCGCGGCCCAAACCAGCGGCAGGTCTTCGATTGTGCGAGCAATGGCGATTCCCTCACGGTACCGGTCGCCTGCCGTGTCGATCTGCCCTTCGTGCAACGCGAGCCATCCGATGGCGATCGCCACGTGGGAGCGGACCCGAGGCGAAATGGACTCGTTCCTGACCAGCATCTGTTCGATCCATCCTCGCCACTGACTATAGTGACCGTCAATGATCCAGTAGCGGTAGATCGAAGAGGCAATTGTCAGGAACAACTCGGCATTGTGTTCGGCTGTCCAGGTCAAAACCTCGCGCATGTTATCCCGCTCCGCATCCAGTCGTCGGAACACTACCGCCTCATTGGCGAGGAATCGGTCACGCCATGCCTCTTCGGCGAGCGCCAGGACGTAGCCGGCTAAGGACATGCGTGCCGCCTCGCTCTCGCCCTGCTCCGCCAGACGTTCCCAGGCATATTCCCGAATCGTCTCCAGCATGGCGAAGCGTGCCTGCTCGCTGTCCGTTCCACGGACGATGAGCAGACTCTTATCAATCAGCCCGGAGAGAGCCGACGCCACGTCGGCCCGGGACATCGCGCCGTAGGCACAGACTGCTTGGGCTGCGTCAACCGTGTAGCTTCCAGCAAAAACCGCTAGCCGGCGAAACAGCGTTTGTTCTTCCACGCCCAACAGGGCGTAGCTCCAGGCAATGCAGTCGTGCATCGTGTGGTGGCGAGCAGGGACGTCGCGCGGACCGTCGATCAGGACCTCGAAGCGAGACTGCATGTGTCCGAGAAGCTGCTGGAGCGACTGGTATTTGAGCCGCGCGGCCGCTAACTCGATGGCCAGGGGTAAACCGTCCAGCCGGCGGCAGATGCTGACCACGGCCGGGCTGTTGTCGCTGACACTGAAACTGGGATTCGCTGCGCGCGCCCGCGCAAGGAAGAGTGCCGATGCTGGGTACCGTGCCAGATCCGTGGCCGGCAGGGAGTCGGCGCCGGGTGCGGCGAGTGGAGGCACCGGAAACTCCTGCTCTCCCTGGAGATGGAGTCGCGCGCGGCTGGTGACCAGGAGCGTGAGCCGTGGACACGACGCCAGCAGATCCGAAAGAAACGGGGCGGCATCCAACAAGTGTTCGATGTTGTCGAGGAGCAGGAGGATTCGGCGCGAATGCAGCGCATGCTGGAGAGTCTGCCGTACCGACTGGCCACGAACTTCGCTCAGCTCGAGGGCGAGGGCCATGGCCGCCGGCACCTGGTTTGGATCCCGTAGTGGCGCTAGCGGCACGAAGCGCACTCCATCAGGATAGCCGGCAGACTCCGTCCTCGCTACGCGTAGGGCGAGGCGTGTCTTGCCGACGCCACCCGGTCCAGTGAGGGTGAGCAGCCGAATATCACCGCGTCGCAAGAGGTGCATGAGAGCAGCTTCCTCTCGTTCCCTGCCCAGGAGCGGCGTCACCTCGAGCGGCAACGGCTCTGGCGAGGACTGTGCGCGGGGCTTGTCGGGCGCCGCACGCGCGCGATTGATGGCGCCTGCCAGCCCTTCTCGCTGTTCGCTGGTGAGTTGAAGGGCCT
>JAABUQ010011843.1_pt1 | contig 11016 bp, 7 predicted proteins | sample 5560001 | NCBI WGS metagenome assembly JAABUQ01 (sample SAMN10711888, study PRJNA513371) | rock metagenome | isolation source: Antarctica rocks | place: Antarctica: Victoria Land, Finger Mt nord | collected 2015-12-18
AGGCGAGCTTGAGCACCAAGGCGATCAGTGCGTCGCGATCCAGGGCGGACAGGTCGGTTGCGTTCATAAAGACCAACGTAAGCGTGACGCTCAACCAGGGCAAGAGGGGCGCTAATCAGTTACGAATTCCGGACAACAATCTGGATATGCGCCCGTGGGTTGATGCCACTTCCAGGCCGTAACTGATTAGCGACCCGATGGTCGGCTCAGCCGGGCTGGGGGGCGGCAGGATCGGTGAGGCGGACGACGGCGTCGAGCAGCGTGGGGCCGGATGCGGTCCGCGCCAGGGTCCGTAGGACACCTGTCCAAGCCTCGAAGGCCCGCGTCCCACGCCCGGTCTTCGTGCACTGCGACACCTTCCGCGCGATCACCGCCGGTCGCAACGCAAGCTCGGCAAGGTTATTCGTCGGCTCGATCGCCGGCTCGTCCAGGAACCGGATCAGCGAGCCCGCGTCGTAGCATCGGCCCAGATCGTTCAAAAGCCGCTGGTTGTCGCGGTCGGACAACGTTCGGTCGCGCAGGTGGCCCGTGATCGACCACTTCAGTCGTCGCAGCCACCCGCTCGGCTATTGCTTTCCGGGCATGGTGCTAAGTGCCTGCATGCATGGCTTGCCGGTTGCCCGGCTCCAGCCCCAACCCATATGCCAGCCGCCATTGCTCCGGGCAATTGGCGTAAGCGGCGATCTCGGAAGTGGAAATTAAGTGCTCGCGGTTTCTGTCAGGTGGCTCGATCACGCCGCCCACCGGCTGACCCCGGCGGGCGCTCGCTCCGCTCGCCTCCGCTAAGGCACAAGCAAATGTCGTCCTTATCTTGATGAGTCAGTAATCCGTCAACACATGATCCAGAGCTTGTAATACCGCAGGGTCTGGAATGCCTCGAGTGCCCTTGCTTCGTTGTGAAAGCAATCGTGCTTTGAGTGTGGCATAAGTAGAGCCATTGAAGGATGAAGCCCACGACGAACCGTTTGCAAACATCGTCAGATCGAAGATAGGATCAAACTGAACTATGCTCACATTGTTTACATTGTAGTGATTATCATATGTGTCAAAATAATCAGTAGTGTTTGGTGAATAAGTAGATGAATTGTAAGCTGATCTGTTATCATCCACATTCCCATTCCAAGTCAGATATTTGGGAATCCCATCTCCCGCAGCGGTCCAAGCCACATTAGTGCCAGGGAGCGAAGTCGGAGACGGCCCCGCCCCGATAGCCATATTCGCTACCCAATTAGCTATTGCCGTCGTAGAGGCAGTCGATGCCGAACCCGGATTCAGAATGTTCGCCGTGTTGTCGGCGGACCCATCCATGTGCCATTGGGCAGTGCTCATAGCGATGGGAATGCCGTCAATTCCAGGGTGACCACCTGGGAGCCAACCTCCCTGAACAGCGAGACTAGTTTGAAACTGATAGTGAAATCGAATTGATTGTAAGTAGCCCCAGGAAAGAAGATTCTCGACATACGCAAGGGGAGCGAACATCGGCGAATCCGAAGGTGGTTGAGCTAGGGTCCCAGGAGACATGGGTATGTTCGTAGTAGAACCTGATTCTACATAAATATTATATTGTAAATACCATAAACTTGATTGACCTTTAGGTGAATCAAAAAGACTTGTTCCTGAGGAATGCTTAAATGTACCGTCTGTGTATGACGCGGATCTTGTAATATCAATTAGCTGTATGTACCCCATGTCCAAAGCGTAATGAGTATTATTTGTAACGTTTGACCACATCATAATTTTGCCTTTGGCAGGGGGCGTCCCTGATGCCATGAGAAATCCTGGATTGCTGCCTGAAGTGGCGGGGTTCTTGTTCGAATCGACTAATCCGAACCACAATGGGGGCGCTGGCGTGGCGGAAGACGACACGTCCGCTATAGTGAACGAATTGACAGTAGGATTTTCAACCTTAAATGTGACAGTTGTTATCAAATCATCATACGTGGTTGGCCATTCCGGTCCGGTCTTGATCCACGCCTCTTCGTCGATTGTAATGGTTTCCGTGCCTCCCGCGCCGGGAAACATGGGAATATCGCCTATTGTAGGATGGTCTTCAAGTTTTATAAAATTGGGATATGTAAAACTAGTAGTACCTACCGTGCTATAGTTTCCAACCGAAGTCGTGTATTGTGTTGAGCTGCCGGGACCGATCTCGACGATTGAGGTGCTGGGGGTGAAATAGATCTTTTTTATGCTGTAATAGCCGGGTGGCAAGACGATCTGAAGGCTAAACGTCATTCCTGGGAAAGCGAATGCCGAATGCCCTGTGGGATCTGAGTCGTCGAGAACAACCGGACTATAAAAATTGCCAAAAACGGCGGGATTCGTATAAGTGGCCATGAGTATAAGATGTTCGCATGCCTCTATGGAAGGGACAAACTTGGTTGGGGACCGCATGGCCGATAGTCCTTGATGTGAATTCGCCCGATTGTTTCGTATCGTCCCAGCCGATACATGTCGAGGCCCAAGTTAGCAAGCCCGGATCGCTCTCGCAAGGAAAAAGAGGGGCAAAAAAATAATTTCTCCGGCTTTCTTGAGATTCATTTATGTAGACTTACTCAACCTCATGGCTGATCGAATCATCAGCACGGTGGCACCTGCACTGATCGCCATCGGCCACCAGACCCGCAGACTACCAACGACCGAAGGATACTTGAGCATAATAGGTCGTGTAGAAGGTTGGAATTCGTTTATCATTTCTATACTGTCGTCAGATTTGTATAAATACGTGATCATATGCATGCTATCAATTGTTTGATTGTTCCGGAGCTTTAGCCCTGAAATAATACCTGTGAGATTGACAGCGGCGATTGCTACTAGAATCATCAACCAGCGCACCGAGATGCACTTTTTGGCCGAACTCATCGCACCGTCTCCGATCATGGTGGGTTTGGCATAGGAGAGAATTTGCTTCGGACAATAGTCCATGACTGAAATGTCGACGGACGCCGCGCGAGTTTCGCGGCACAATTCACTAGAGCATGTCGAGCCTTCTAATCTTTCCCAAACATTGATACCGAAATCCGCTCGACGATGTTCTGCGATACCCGCTTCTGCCGCCTATCGTAGAGGCTGGTGTTCTTGGATTCGGCATGCCCGGCCAGGTATTGCACGTCTTCCAGCGTCACGCCCTGGCTGAGCAGGTGGGTAATCGCCATATCCAGGCCGAGGCCGTCCCTCTCCCGTCGGGACAAATACCGCTCTGCACGTGTCGATCGTCTGGCCAAGTGACTTGAATCGGAGATACGCCGTCTCGAAAATAGCGCAGTACAACCTCTCGTCTGCTCGAACATTCACGGCAGGCTCGCAACCCGCATCACTCTCCGCTTCCAGATATTCTTCGTAAACCCGACGAATCGCCTTGGCATTATCCGGTTCGAGAAGGTCAAAACAGTTCCCGAGCCGGATCATGCAAGCGACCACTGCTGTTTCTTCGACCCACCAATTCTTACGCCTCCGTCTTTCCGCCCATTGCCACGCCTGCTGTGGAGCGTACTCCAAAAATAAATGCCGTGTCTTAACCAGTCCCCGGTGTTGCGACTCCAACCCAGCACTTAAATCGCTTGGCCGGCATTGAGAGCTACTTATCTTCTCGTTCCGTGATATCCTACCACGGTTCGATGGTAATCTCCATAGATCGGCATATATCAGCCCGAAGTGGAGACGATCCGATTCGCCGCCTGATTCAGTATAGGCAGATCATCACGCCGGGATCAACGGCCTGGGCAAATTACCGATGACACGGTGACTCAAGAACTCTCCTCGGCGAAGCTGCCTACCTCTTTGCCTTGCGAACCGTCAAGAGCGAGAGAGTTGCCAATCAATTCTCGTGCCAAACCGTTCAGGCACAGAGTTCAAACCAGGACACGACCGAAATTGTCGGGGACCGGCGGCCGGGGTGTGATAGCCTGGGGCCGGACCAGGACGACCGACCGAAACGACGCACGATGACCGCCACCGACCCCGACGACCTCGGCCACCTCCCCGACCCGCCCGACCGCCGCGACCTCGGGATCGGAGTGGTCGGCGCTGGGTTCATCGTCCGGGACTGCCACCTGGTCGCGTATCGGTCGGTCGGGTTCAAGGTCGTCGGCCTGACCTCGCGGACGATCGAGACGGCCCGCGAGGTCGCCGCCCTCCGGGGCGTTCCCGCCGTGTTCGACTCGGTCGAGGCGCTGCTGGACTGCCCCGAGGTCGACGTGGTCGACGTGGCCGTCCCGCCGATGGATCAGCCCGAGGTCATCCGCCGGATCGTCCGCCACCCGAGGCGGGTCCGCGGCATCCTCGCCCAGAAGCCGCTGGCGATGACCCCGGCCGAGGCCCGCGACCTGGTCGACTCGTGCGAGGCCGCCGGGATCAAGCTACAAGTGAATCAGAACATGCGGTACGACCAGTCGGTCCGCGCCGCGCGGACATTGATCGCGCGGGGGACGCTGGGGACGCCGGTCTTCGCCTCGATCGAGATGCGGGCGATCCCGCACTGGATGCCCTGGGCGCGGGGGGGCCGGTCGCTGTCGACCTATATCATGAGCATCCATCACCTCGACACGTTCCGGTACTGGCTCGGCGACCCCGACCGGGTCCTCGCCAGCACCCGGCCCGACCCGAGGACCGCTTTCGCGCACGAGGACGGGATCAACCTGTACATCCTCGAATACGGCAATGGGGCCCGCGCCTCGGGCTGGGACGACGTCTGGGCGGGCCCGGCGCGCGAGGGGGCCGGCGCGGACATCGCGATCCGGTGGCGGATCGAGGGGACCGACGGCCTGGCGGTCGGGACGATCGGCTGGCCCGGCTGGCCCGACCGGGTGCCGAGCACGCTCGATTACTCGACCCGGTCCGACGCCGGCGCCTGGCACCGCCCGAGGTGGCCCGAGGCCTGGTTCCCCGACGCCTTCGTCGGCACGATGGCCGGCCTCCTGATCGCCATCGAGCGCGACGCCGAGCCCGACATCTCCGGCCGCGACAACCTCAGGACCCTGGACCTCTGCGAGGCCGTCCTCGCCGCCGGCCGCGAGCATCGGGTCGTGGCCTTCGGATCCGAGAGCCCCGACCCGGGCCGATGACCGGCCGCCCTGTCGGGATCAACCCCCTTCGAGCGAGCCTCGCCCATGATGAAACTCGGCCTGATCAACTCGGCCTGGGCCCAGGCCGGCCGGGACACCGCCTTCGGCATCCGGACGACGAAGGAGATCGGCTTCGACGCGATCGACATCTTCGCCGACCCGCTCGACACGCCCGAGGCCGACCGCATCGCGATCCGGGCCGAGTGCGACCGCGTCGGCCTGCCGATCGTCAGCGTGGCGTGCGTGGCGCTCGGCCTGATCGACTTCAACCCGAGCGTCCGCCGGTTCCACGCCGATCGGGTGCAGGCCTACCTCGACATGGCCCGGGGCCTTGGGGCGAAGAACGTCCTGCTCGTCCTGGGCGAATACGTCTGGCAGAAGGAGGTCATCCCGCCGGCCGAGCAGTGGGCCGCCGGGGTGGGCGAGGTCCGGGCGCTCGGGGAGCACGCCGCCGGGCTCGGCCTGGAGATCGCGCTGGAGCTGGAGCCGTTCGGGCTCTCGCTCCTGAACGACGTGGCGAGCATGGCGCGGTTCCTCGACGACGTGGGGCACCCGGCCGTGAAGGCCAACCTCGACATCTCGCACCTGGTCCTCGCCGGTCAGCCGGCGGAGCTGGTCGGGCGGCTCAAGGGGAAGGTGGCCCACGTGCACATCTCGGACTGTGATGGGAAGGTCCACGGCGACCTGCCGCCCGGCCGCGGCGTAGTCGACTTCGCCCCGTACCTCGACGCGATCCGGGGCCTCGGGCTCGACGGCGGGACGATCTCGATCGAGCTGGAGTATTCGCCCGAGCCGGACCGGATCGTCGAGTGGGTCCGCGAGGCGTACACGTCGACGGCGGCGCTGATGAAGGCGGCGGGGCTCCGCGGATGATCGGACGGTCCGGCGTCCGGATCGGGTCGCACGCCGCGCTCGCCCTCGGCCTGGCCGTCGTGCTCGGGTGGCCGGCCCTGGCGACGGTGATCGAGGCGGCGCGGGGGGCGGCGAACCCCGACGGCGGGCTGAGGGCGACGGTCGAGGGGGGGGCGACCGTCCGCCCGTGGCGGATGGCCGGCGAGACGGTCCGGCTCGTCGCGACGACCGAGGCCCTCGTCCTGCCGATCGGTGTCGCGCTGGCGGTCCTGCTCTTCCGGACCGACCTGCCGGGCTGCAAGCTCTGGCTGGGCCTGCTGGCCCTGGAGGCGTGCGTGCCGATGCCGCTGCACGCGACGGCCTGGCTCGGCGGCTTCGGCAACCTCGGCCGGTCGCAGGCGATCGGGACCGGGCCGATCCTGGTCGGCCGGTTCGGCGCGGCGTTCGTGCACGCGACGGCGAGCCTCCCCTGGGTCGTCTGGATCGTCGGGCTGGGCCTGCGCTCGGTCGAGCCCGAGCTGGAGGAGTCGGCCGCGCTGGAGATGCCGCCGTGGCGGGTCGTGGCGACGGTCACGCTCCGCCGGAGCCTGGGCGCGATCGCGGCGTCGGCGCTGGCGGTCGCGGTCCTGACGGCCGGCGACATGACGGTGACCGACCTGCTGGCGATCCGGACGTATGCCGAGGAGTCCTACATCCAGTTCGGCCTCGGCCGCGGCCCGGGCGCGGCGGCGGCGACGGCCCTGCCGCCGACCCTGGTGCTCGGGACCCTGATCGTCGCCGCGGCGGCCTCGCTCCTGCGGAGTGACCCGGCGCGGGTCGTCTCGCCGACGACCTCGGCTCCCCCCTGGCGGCTCGGGCCGTGGCGAGGCGTGGCGGGGGCGGCCGTCGCCCTGTTCGCGCTGGCGTTCGTCGGCCTGCCGCTGTACAGCCTGACCTGGCGGGCGGGCCGGGTCCGGGGGAACGCCGCGCTCGGGATCGCGCCGCGATGGTCGGCCCGGGGCCTGGCGGGGACGCTCGGCGCCTCATTCTCCGACCTGCTCGGGCCGAACCCGAGGCGGAGGCCCTTGCGGGGCCCGCTGGCGGCGAGCCTGCTCTGGGGGGCCGCCGGCGCCTCGGGGGCGGTCGCCCTGGCGTGGTCGCTCGCCTGGGCGAGCCGGAGGCCGGGCCCCTGGCGGTGGGCCACGGCCGTCGCCGTCGCGGTCGCGCTGGCGACCCCCGGGCCGGTCGCGGGGATGGCGCTGGTCCTGGCGTATCACGGGGTCACGCCGCTGTCCTCGTCGTCGGCGATCGTCGTCCTGGCCCACGTCGCGCGGACCTGGCCGTATGCCCTCCTGCTGCTCTGGCCGGCGGTCCGGGCGCTGCCGCCGGAGTACTTCGAGGCGGCGGAGCTGGACGGCTGCGGGCCCGCCGGGCGGGTCGGCCGGGTCGCGCTGCCGCTGACCCTGGGCGCGATCGGCCTGGCCTGGGCCGTCGCGTTCGTCCTGGCGCTCGGCGAGCTGCCCGCCGCCTGGCTGGTCATGCCCGCGGGCCAGACCTCGCTGACCTGCCTGATCTGGGACCTGCTCCACATCGGCGTCGAGAGCCGGCTGGCCGGCATCGCCCTGGTGACCCTCGGCGTCTTCGCGGCGTCGGGCCTGCTCGTCGCCCGCGGGTTCGCGCGGGCCGCCGGGATCGACCGCGCTCGGGATCGCTAGGCGCGGGGCGGCCCGGGCGGAAGGCCCTGGCGTCGGGCCTCCGAATTCCGTAAGGTTCGCGATGCGGCCGGGGCGGATCGGACGGACAGGGAGGCGGCGACCGATGCGACGAGCCGGGATCTTCGGGCCGGTGTTCACCTATGAGTCGCTGATCGCGTCGCGGCGGTGGCAGGTCTACGCGGCGCGAGCGGCGTTCGTGGCGCTGCTGCTCGCGGCGATGGCGAGCTTCTGGCGTGCGGGCCAGGCCGATAACTTCGGCGGGTGGCCGACCGCCCGGCAGCAGCTTGTCATCGCCGGGCAGCGGTTCTTCCACGCGATGGTCGTCGTCGAGCTGATCCTGGTCCTGGTGGCCGCGCCGGCGGCGACGGCCGGTGCGATCTGCGTCGACCGGTCGCGCGGGTCGCTGACGCACCTGCTGACGACCGACCTGACCGACCGCGAGATCGTCCTGGGCAAGCTCGCCGCGCGGCTCCTGCCGATCCTGGCCCTCCTGGCGTGCGCCCTGCCGGTCTCGGCGATCGCGGTGATGCTCGGCGGGGTCGAGCCGATGGCGCTGGCCTCGGCCTTCCTGGTCGCCGTCGGGATCGCCGTCCTCGGCTCGGCGCTGACGATGCTGCTCTCGGCCTGGGGGTCGAAGCCGCACGAGGTCCTCTCGGCCGTCTACCTGATCTGGGCCGCGTGGATCCTCCCCTGGTTCATCCTCGAACTGCTGAACGTCCCGGCGACCTACGCCGCGGTGAGCGTGATCCGCCAGGGCGAGCCGTTCTGGGTCGCGCTCGAGCCGTTCAACCCGTACGCGGGGCCGAAGGTCGAGCCGTCCATGCGGTATGCCCTGACCTTCCTGGCCGCGACGCTCGGGGTCGCGGCCGTGCTCGGGGCGCTGGCCGTCCGGTCGCTCCGGCCGTCGGCGTTCCGGGCGGCGAACCGGGCGGCGAAGCCGGTGGTCGAGTCGCGGACGGCCCGGCGGTTCCACCGGGACGTCCCCTGGTGGCCGAACCCGTCGCTCGACGGCAACCCCGTCCTCTGGCGCGAGTGGCATCGGTCGCGGCCGACGAAGTGGATGCGAGTCGTCTGGGGGATCTACCTCGGGATGTCCGGCCTGGCGAGCCTGGCCTGCGTCGGCGGTATCTTCCTGATCCCGTCCGACTCGTGGGACGATGAGATCCCGGCCATCCTCGTCGGCATGGCCGCGGCGTTCGGGCTCGTGCTGATGAGCGTGACGGCGGCCACGTCGCTCGCCGAGGAGCGGTCCCGGGGGAGCCTGGACGTCCTGATGACGACGCCGATGCCCAGCCGGTCGATCGTCTGGGGGAAGTGGCGGGGGACCTTCCGGCTCATGCCCCTGGTCCTGTTCTGGCCGATCGTGGTCGGCTACGCGCTGGTGGTGAAGAACACGCCGGGGGCGGCGATCCGGTCGTTCTACGTCCTGGTCCCGTACGGGATCGCCTGGGCGGCGTTCGTCACGAGCCTCGGGCTGGCCCTGGCGTGCTGGCTGAAGCGGCTGGGCCGGGCCCTGGCGGCGTCGGTGGCGATCAACGTCCTCCTGTCGATCGGCGTGCCGCTGATCATCGAGGCGACGAACGCGCGACAAGCCGACGCCTTCATGCCCGTCAGCCCCTTCTGGGGCATGGCCTACCTGACGATCATGATCCAGGACCACGGGGGCCAGATCGACCGCGGCCACATGTTCGCGAGCTGCGCGATCTGGGCGGCGGTGTACGCGGCCCTGGCGGCCCTGCTGCTGGGGGCGGTGACCCTGGGCTTCGACCGCGCCCTCGGCCGGGCGTCGGAGCGGCCGAGGCGGGCCCCGTCCCGCTCCGTCGACCGCAGGGAGCGACCGGCCGGGGTCGTGGCCTGATCCGGGCTTCGGATGGGGAGCACAGGAGCACAGAATCTTAAGACAATAGGAATCACGCAGTTGATCGCCCATGTCCAGGAGGTGCGACGCTCGTTGTCTTGCCCAAACGATGGCAGACGGCCTATTCCGTGCGGAGCGGCGAATGCACCTACTGGACAAAGGCCATCAACTGCGTAGCTCCTACAAAGTTTGATTCCAAGTCGATTCGTGACCGGCGCGGAGCGGGGGCCGGCTTATAGCCCACCGCACCGATAGCCGTAGGAACGGTAGCGCACCGGATCGGCCCCGACGTCCTCCCAACCGAAGCTATAGCGCCCCCAATGGTAGAGCCGGATGGAGGTGTCCGCCATCGCGGTAACTCCGACCAACCCGAGCCGGTGGCTGAACGCCCAATCCTCTCCCAGATAGCGCAGGCCGCCCTCATCCTGCGGTACGATCAGGGGCATGAAAAACGGCCAAACACCTCGGCCCCGGTCGGCATTGCACAGCGGCAGTCGTAGTTCGTCGGCCATCCGGCGGAGCACACGGGTGCGGACGCGGAGAAATCCCGCCGCCGCGTACCGCAGGGGGACGAGCCCGGGGGCGTTCGGGCCGAACAGTACGTCGGTCACACCATTGGCGAATTCGCAAGCGAAGGATCGGTTTCCCTTCTTCGCGTAGACGCCTGCGACCACCGGCTCGGGACGGGCCAGGAGCCGGAGGGCGTCCAGCGGCTCGAATCCGATGTCGGCGTCGATGAAGAAGATCGACTCGTATCCGTCGTGGACGGCCTCAGACGCCATCTCGTTCCGCGCCACGTCGATAGCCGAAGTTCCCCGGCGACGGACCACGCGGACGCCGGACTCTTCGAGCTTACGAAGCCCCTGCTCGCACTCCCACTCAATGCCATTGAGGTGGGGGACGAGGACGACGGACTTGGCCCGGGCCGCTCGACCCCCGGCCGGCGATCGCGGGCCTGGCCGGACGTTGCGGAAAAACTCGGAGTACAGCCCCCCGACTACCGCGGGCTCCCATCGACGCGCCTCGACGAAGGCCTTATGCCGGTGTTCGGCGTGGAAAGCCTCGTCGTCCCACAGGCGGATCACCGCCTCGACCCAAGGGGCGACCTCGTCGGCCGTAGGGAGCATCCGAGTGGCAGGGGTGAGCCGGTCCGGCAGTGGGAGCACGACCCCGGCATCCCCCAGCGTCTCGGGGACGCCGCCGCGATCGGTGCCGACGACGGGGATCCCGTTGAGCATGGCCTCCACGGCGGTCAAGGGCTGGCTCTCCCACCACAGCGACGGCAGTAAACAAACTCGGGTCACCTCCCAAAAAGTCCCGGGGTTGGGGGTGTGGGCCATCAGGTTTACGTTTCCCCAGGTGCGGAGATCCAGGCCGCAGGAGGCGAGGGTCGCCTCCGTCCCCCGCCCCTCGACCACCAGCAGGGGGATATCGGGCCGCAGGAGGCCTAGTGGGTCACTTGGCTTGCTTATTGCCATAAAGGCTTTGTGCGTGATAGCATCGGCGGCCACCGATCCCACGGAGGCCGCCATGTCCCGCAAAAAGAAGG
>JAABUQ010011845.1_pt1 | contig 11012 bp, 10 predicted proteins | sample 5560001 | NCBI WGS metagenome assembly JAABUQ01 (sample SAMN10711888, study PRJNA513371) | rock metagenome | isolation source: Antarctica rocks | place: Antarctica: Victoria Land, Finger Mt nord | collected 2015-12-18
CCGGATCCGCCAGTCCACTGGTCTCGATCAACACTCGCCGCAGCCTCGGTATCGTGCCCCGCTCATCCTGGTCGAGCAACTCCTTCAGACTCCGCACCAGGTCCTCCCGCCTCGAGCAGCACACGCAGCCACCGCTTACCACCACGCTTTGCTCTGCGGCCCGCCAGAGCAGATGATGGTCGATCGGGACCTCCCCGAACTCGTTGACCACCACGGCTATATCGCGGCCGCCATCCTCGGCCAGAAACCGCCGAAGAAGGGTGGTCTTGCCGGAGCCGAGAAATCCGCCAATCACTGTGACGGGCCGGCGCCCTCCGCTGCCACGGGTCAAGGGGCGCCGTCCTGGCCCTGGCCCTCCAGCCGATTTAGGAGGCCGGGGTCGAGCGGATCCAGAGGCCGCCCAGCCATCCGCTCAGCGGCCGGCCAGAGCTGACCCAGGCTCTGGACCAGCTCCGCCGCTCCCTTTCGATTCGCAAGCACATAGCTGGTGGCACTCCAGTCGTCACGGAACTCGAGGCCATAACCGCTCAGGACCTGATTCACCATGCGCGTCCGCTGAAAACGGTCTTGGCGACGACCGAGCTCCGCCCCCAGGCCTCCTGTGGCGCTGGCATCGAACCGGCGTTCGGACCAGTGCAGCTCTGTCATCAGCTGTCCGCAGAGAACACACATTCTTCTCGGGAACTCCTCGCGTCAGCGCGCGGCCGTCTCCGCTTTGGATCCGAACGGCTGCCGGCGCCTGAAGTCCTCGGCGATCTCCTCCATGGTCATCCATCTGATCCCCTCGTGGCCGTTGATATAGTCGATGATGCGCTCGAGCATCAGCAGCACCTGCGGCCGGCCGCTGACGTCTGGGTGGATCGTGAAGGGGAAGATCCCGTATTCCATCTCGCGGTAGACCCAGTCGAACTCGTCGCGCCACATCTGCTCGATGTCGCGCGGGTTCACGAAGCCGTGGCTGTTGGGGGACTTCTTGATGAACATCATGGGCGGTAGGTCGTCCACGTACCAGTTGCCACCGATTTCGACCAGGTCTATCTCCTGACCCCGGACGAGCGGCTTCATCCACTCGCCGGCCTCCCGCGAGTAGTCGATCTTTGTCCAGGTGTCGCCAACGTGCGCGTAGAACGGCAGGAAGTCGTGGTATGCCTGGCTGTGGTCGTATCTGAAGCCGTATTTGAGGAGGAGCTCGGCGGTGACACTGGACATCTCCCACCACGGGGCGACGTTGCCGCGCGGCGGTTTTCCGGCGACTTCCTCGATCAGGGCCACCGACTTCTTGAGAACATCTTCCTCCTGCTTCGGGGTCATGGCGATCGGGTTCTCGTGCGAGTAGCCGTGCGCTCCAATTTCATGCCCGGCATCGACGATCATCTTGGTCTGCTCGGGGAAAGTCTCGATCGAGTGGCCGGGTATGAACCAGCTCGTCTTGATCTTGTACTTGTCGAAGAGCTTGAGCAGCCTCGGCGTGCCAACCTCGCCGGCGAACATTCCGCGCTGGATGTCCGAGGGTGAGTCTTCACCGCCGTAGGACCCAAGCCAGCCGGCTACCGCGTCGATGTCGATACCGAACGCGCACTGGATCTCTTTTGCCATCTCTCAGCCTCCTTTCAGACGTAATCGTCGACCTTCATTTCCGTACCTGGCTAGCATGCCGAAGCCAGGGTCGCGGCGGGTGCTGGAAGCCCGTCCAAATAGGCGAAGCCGTCGTCCAGGCTTATCACATCCGCGTATTTCGACTCCATGTCGAAGAGGTTGGCTGCGTGCGGGCCTTGGGCCCGATCTGCCACGCATTCCCGGATCACAAAGGTCGGATAGCCGCACTGCATCGAGTCAACGACCGAAGCTCGAACGCAGCCCGAAGTCGTGGCGCCAGTCACGATTACTGTGTCCACCCTCTCTGCGGCCAACAGGCTGGCCAGCGGTGTGCCGAAGAACGCGGAGGCGCCCCGCTTGTATAGGATCAGCTCGTCATTGCGCCTGCCCAGGCGTGGGTCGATCTCGACCCGCAGGCTTCCCGCCTTCAGTTGGGCCAGAGTGGGCACTTTCTGAAGCCACACGCCTCCGTCCTTCAAGCTCGGCTCGAACGCAATGCTCGTGAACACTATCGGCAAGCTCTTGTCCCGTGCCCGGTCCAGAAGCGCCCGAGTCTTTTGAACCTCGGCGGTCATATCGCTGCCCACCGGACTTGTGGCGTCCGTGAACCCTCGACTGAAATCGACCACCAGGACGGCTGGCCGAGCGCCCGGGCGCAGCCGGCCGCCAAACCCAGCTCGCTCATAGAGATCTCGAACTTGTTCACTCATCTCTGGACCCTCTGGTCGAAGGAAAAGGCGACGGCACGGCCGCCGCCTCCCTCGATGTCTACGTTGCGATTCCTTCCAGGAGCTGACCTGGGGCGATGCGCCGAGCGGCAAGCAGCGTCAGTCCCGACAGGAAGACAGGGAGAGCCCCACCGAAGAGGGCGGCCATCGAGACTGAGAGCCCGGCTGCCTGTAGCGCGGTGAACAGTGCCGCTCCTATGATGGCGCCGATCGGTCCCATGGCGTTGATGAAAGCGGCGCCGGTCCCTCGGGAGCGGGTGGGATACGACTCGCCGATGTAGCCGAAGAGCGCGGAGTAGGGGCCGATGATGAAGAACAGCCCGATCATGTACGTGATCAGGACCGCTACGCCGTTGTTCGCGAGCAGCAGCATGATCGCGAAAGAGAGGCCGGCAAGGACCCAGCCACCGGCGATCGTCTCCCTACGTCCGATACGGTCCCCTACGTATCCATGCACCAAATAGCCGATGTACGCTAGTGCATTGGAGGCAATCAGGAATAGCAGGGCATTGGAAATCGAGACTTGCTTACCCGACACTAGCACCGTGGTCGCCAGCACGACAAGGATCTCGATTCCAATCCAGTTGAGCAGGAAGGAGATAGCAAGCCACAGCGTGTGCCAGCGCTCGTCGGCGTAGAATAGCTGGACGTAGCTGAAATGCTTGGCCTTTTCGGTGTCCACGCCATGGACGTCGCCGAAGGTCTTGGCTTCCTGTACCTTCCCAAGCCTGATCAGTCTGCGCACTTCCTTCGCCGCCTCATAGCGCGGCGACTCCCGCAGTTTGGTGGCCAGGATGGTGATCAGGACTATAGGAAAGGTGGCAACGGCGAAGACGCCACGCCAGCCTATTGTGGGTAGGAGCAACGACGCTACGGCTGCGGCAAAAAGAACTCCGATGGGCCAGCCACCCTGGACGAAGCTATAGAGAAAGCCGCGGCGCTTAGCTCCATAGATCTCCGAAAGGTAGGTCGTGTTGACCGCCTGCTCGGAGTAACCGAACCCGGAGAGCGCCCGAACGATGATCAGGTAGAGCGGGCTGAACGTCAGTGCGGCCAGACCGGAGCTCAAGGCCGCGCCCCCGGTGGTCAGAACCAGCGCCATCCGGCGGCCCAAGTAGTCGGTCATAGGGCCCACCGTGATGGCGATGAGAAAGGTGCCGAAGGCCACCCAGGTGGCGAGGAACGTGCTGAACTCAGTCGACCAGCCGAAGTCCTTGGCGATTACGGGCAACAGGGTGCCAAAAAGGATGTAGTCGTAGACCGAAAGCATCCAGGCGAGAAAGCACACGATGGAGGCATAGATGACCTGCGACTGGCTAACGGCCGGTATGTCAATTTTTCCTTTCGAGACGATTTCCGCCATGCGAATCTCCTCATTCACATAAAGGCATCGGCACCGACCTCCTGGAATGCCTCACAGCCGTCCTGACAATGGGCGAGCCTATTTGAGCGTTTCGGTCGCCGACAATTACCTATGCAACGGCTGAACTCTCAACTGCGCTCCGTCACTTCGCCCCCTCCCTGTAGAAGATGCAGATGAGCTTAGCACTTGGTCACGAGCCATGCGGCAACTCGTGACGCTCATCCCCGAGCCATCAGCCTCCTACCTAATGAAATCTGCGTCCCCCGCCCACGCCAGCCTGCAGAACGGCCCCGTGCAGCTCCTCGCCCACGCGGGCGCGGCCGATGAAGGCGCCGTCGCCCGGTTTGCCGACCAGCTGATCCCCTTCGACGATGACCTGGCCGCGCACCAGGACGACCTCCGGCGCGCCCACCACCTCTGTCCCTTCGAAAAGGTTGTAGTCGATCTTCGAGTGATGGCTGTGCGCCGAAAGCGTGAGCCGCTTCTCAGGGTCGAATACGACAATGTCGGCGTCGCTGCCAACGGCGATAGTTCCCTTGCGGGGATGGAGGCCGAAGGTCCTGGCCGGGTTGGTGGAGACCAACTCGACGAATCGGTTCAGGCTGATGCGGCCCGTCCGAACCCCGAAGTGGTGTAACATGTGCAGGCGGTTCTCGATCCCGGGCCCTCCATTGGGAATCTTCGAGAAGTCGTCGCGCCCAAGGGTCTTCTGGCCCTGCCAGTTGAAGGGGCAGTGGTCGGTTGAGACGACTGAGAGGACGTCGCCCGCGAGCGCGCTCCAGAGGCGTTCCTGGTTCTCTTTGTGGCGTGGCGGTGGTGTATAGACGTACTTGGCACCCTCAAAGTTCGGCCGCTCAAGGAACGACTCGTCGATGAACAGGTACTGGGTGCAGGTTTCGCCGCGAACCTGCCACCCGGCCGCCCGCGCCCTGGCAATAGGCTCAATGGCCTCGAGGCACGATACATGGACGACGTACAGGTGGGCCCCGGCGACGTGCGCGAGCTGGATGGCGCGGTTGGTTGCCTCCCCCTCCGTCTCTGGTGGTCGCGTGCGTGCGTGCCAGATTGGCTCTGTATGGCCCTCTGCCAGCGCTCGCTTGACCAGGACATCGATGGCGTCACCGTTCTCGGCATGGACTAGGACCTGAGAGCCACTGCGTGCCGCCACCTCCATGACCTTGAAGAGGGTCTCATCGTCCACCATGATTGCGTTCTTGTAGGCCATGAACAGCTTGTAGCTGGTGACTCCCAGCTCAGGCGCCCGGGCCAGGTCCTCCAGGTTGCCCCCCTCTTTCAAGTCGGTGACAGCCAGGTGGAAGCCGACGTCAATAACTGGCTTGGCCCGGTCAAGCTTCTCGTGCCAGGTGGCGAGCGCGTCGGGAAGGGTCTGCCCGCGCGCCTGGAGGCAAAAGTCGATCAGGCTGGTCGTGCCCCCGAAGGCCGCGGACACGGTGCCGGAGGTGAAGTCATCACAGCTCACGGTGCCGCCGAAGGGCATCTCCATATGGGTGTGCGGATCGACGGCGCCCGGGATGACGTACTTGCCGCTGGCGTCGATGACCCGGTCGGCGCTGAGATCGAGCGAGGTCCCGATCTGGGAGATGATCCCGTTCTCCACGTAGACGTCACCTAAGTAATGGTCAGTTGCCGTGATGACTCGGCCGCCCCTGATGAGTACAGACATCACCGCACCTCCTCCGTTCGCCCCATACAGACGCCTCCTGCCGATTGCGACTCGGCTCCGCTTTCAATGCTAGCGCAGAGCACCTCAGGATGCAAGTGCAGCGCTGGAGCGTTGGGCCTAGACTCAGACCCAAGGGAGACAGGCCATGTCGGAGCATTTCCTAGAGAACCTAACCTGGCCGGAGGCGGCCGCGCGCCTCCGGCGGGGCGTCGACGCCGTTCTCATTCCGATTGGATCGACGGAGCAGCACGGCCGGCACATGCCCTTGAATACTGACTGCTTCATCGCGCGCTCGATCTGCGAGCGGGCGGCCGAGCGGGCGGCCGCGGAGGGACTCGACCTTCTCATAGCACCCACCCTGAATGTCACCCTCTCCTGGTACCACATGCAGTTTCCGGGCTCGATGAGGCTATCCATCGCCACCTTCCTCCAGGTCTTCCGCGACGTCTGCGATTCGCTCGTCCAGCACGGCTTTAGGAACTTGATCGCCTTCAACGGCCACGGCGGCAATATCGCGGCCCTCACGGTGGCCGTCAATCACTACTTCGAGACCACGGGACGGCGCGTGTTCCTGGTCCAGTGGTGGGATCTCGCCAGTGACGTGCTGGGCCAGATAGAGGGTCCGCTGATCCACGCAGAGGAGGCGGAGACCTCGATCGCCCTGGCTCTTGGTCAGCGCGTCCTGATGGAGGAGGCGGCGTCTGACGCGTACGACCGGGGCGCTGCCGTCAGGGCGCAGGGGTTCACGTGGACCTCCTTTGGAAGGTATGGGATGAGGCCCAGCGGTCCCGGTGTCATCGTGCCCATGGACATGCTCCGCGACATCGCGCCCAGCGGCGTGGTGGGAGACGCTACGAGAGCTCGCAGCGAAACGGGCGAAAAGATTGTCGAGGCCCTGATCCCTCGCATCGTGCAGATCGCGCGCGACATGGCAAAGGAGGTTGAAGATGCCACGAGTCATTGACTTGACCCAGCCCCTGTCCAAGAAAACCCAGCTCCACCCCTTCTTCCCGCAGGTCCAGATCCTGCGTCACCTGCGCCACTACGACTATGAAGAAGGAACTAAGTCTTTTGACGCGGAGGTGATCATCACCTCCAACCACGCTGCCACCCATGTCGACGCGCTGTCACACTTCGACCCCCGCCCCGGGGCTGCAAAGATCGCCGAGATGCCAGTCGACACCTTCTACGGGGCTGCGATCTGCGTGGACGTACGCCAGTATACCGCCGGCCATGAGGTCACTGTTGCGGAGCTGGAGCAGGCCCTAGGCGTGGGTGGGCTCGAGATTAGGGCCGGTGACATTCTGCTGTTCTGCACCGACCATTACAACCGGACCGCCGGTACGCCCGAGTTTCTGAACGGGTTCAGCGGTGTGGCCGCCGAGACCGTCCACTGGATGGCTGACCGCGGCGTCAAGATCTTTGGGGTCGAGACGATCAGCCCCGACCTGACTTACCAGACCGACGCCTACCCCACCCATACCGCCTGCGCCGAGCGGGGCATCACGCACTACGAGAACCTGAACAACCTGAAGGAGGTCGTGAACCGGCGCTTCGAGTTCTACGGCTTCCCGCTCCTGCTCGATGATGCGGCCGGCTCGCCGGTTCGCGCCGTGGGAATCGTCCCCGACTGACGGGGCTAGTCCGGAAGGAGTCGCCTGACCGCGTTCAGGATGACCTGCGCCGCGAGGGCGGCGTCGGCCGGCTCGGCGTACTCCAGAGGAGAGTGGCTGATGCCGTCGCGGCACGGTACGAAGACCATCGCGCTGGGCACGTGCGGGGCCACACACATCGTGTCGTGCGCCGCGCCCGAGGGCATTAGCCGATATGGCTGCCCACTGGCGCGGACGCTCTCTTCCAGGGCGCTCACCACTCGCTGATCGAGCGGGGTAGCCGGCACAGACTGCCGTTGGGAAAAAGTCGCCTTCATTCCCCGTGCCTGTGCCCGCTCCTCGGCGAAGGCTGCGATGTCCTGAGCCACACCGTGGAAGGCGTCCTCGTCGACCCCACGGATGTCCAGTGAGAATCTGGCCTCGCCCGGCACGACATTGATCAGACTGGGTGCGAATTGGATCTCGCCAACCGTCCCGACTGTTCCTTTGCCGGCCTTGCGGGCCAGCCGTCCCAGCTCGAGGATGGTCTCGGCGGCGACCACGCCGGCGTCCTGGCGAAGGTCCATCGGAGTGGCTCCGGCGTGGTCGGCACGTCCGGTCACCGTGATGTCGCCGTGAACATATCCGGCGATGGCGTTCACTACGCCGATTCTGTCGCCGGCGTCCTGCAGCACCCTGCCCTGCTCGATGTGCATCTCGATCCAGCCGGTCAGCCCGTCCAGGATCCGAATGGACTCCCGCCAGCGCTGGGGCTCGTGGCCGGCGTCAGCAGCGTGTTCCCAGAAGCTGCGGCCGTCGTCGAGCGCGCGGAACAGTTCCCTCAGATCGACATCGGACACTCGCTGCGCCATGATCCGGCTGCCCAAAAGCATCTGGCCGAAACCCGAACCCTCCTCTTCCACGAACGAGATCAGCTGTAGCGGAAGACCCAGGTCGAGCTCGTGGTTGAGACGGCAGACCTCAAGGGCCGTGACGACGCCCATCGTGCCGTCGTACTTGCCGCCGTTACGGTTGGAGTCGCAGTGGGAACCAAGACCGAAGGCGCGCTCGCTCGGCGGTCGATTGCGAGCCACCATCGTCCCGACCGGGTCGTAGTCAACATCGAAGCCGATATCGGTGAGCTGACCCCTTATGTAATCGAGCGTGTTGCGATACACGGCGGTGTAGGCATAGCGGCAAATCGCCTCGCTCGATCGGGTGTAGTCCGGGCCGGCCAGGCGCTCGATGTCCCGACCGATCCTTTGGGCGCTCTTCTCAGTGTCGATTCGTACGGCCTGAGCCATATCAATCCCCCCGCGGCTGGTGAGCGAACAACTCGATCTTACGCAGGAGTCCAAGGGTATGCGGCGCAAGACGGCCTCTAAGGCGGCTAAGGTTGAGTTTGATGGGGCGACTCGATCCCGGACGAACGATCGCCGAACTGAGGGAGTTGAAGGAGCTAACGGGGGACGCCAGCGGAGCCCAGAGGGTGGCCTGGACTGAGACCTGGCGGCTCGCTCGCAACTGGTTCGAAGGGAAGGTGGCCGATCTCGGGGTTGCTGCGGAGACGGACGAGGCCGGAAACCAGTGGGTGACCCTGGCTGGCGACTCGCCGGAGGCGATTCTCATCGGCGGTCACCTGGACTCTGTGGTGAATGGCGGCTGGCTCGATGGCTGCCTCAACGTCTTGGCCGGTCTGGAGGTGCTGCGCGGCATCGCCGCTGAGGGCCGGCAGTCGCGCACCCTTCGGCTGGTGAGCTGGGCCGACGAGGAGGGGTCTCGCTTCGGCCGCAGCCTGCTCGGCTCCAGTGCGGCGGCCGGTGATCTAAAGCCAGATGCCGTCAGAGGACTGCGCGACCAAGATGGCGAGGCCCTGCCCGAGGCGATCCAGGCCTTCGGGCTGGATGTGGATCGGATGGGACAGAGCCGGCGTCGCCTGAAGGATGCGCGTGCCTATCTGGAGCTTCACATCGAGCAAGGTCCGGTGTTGGAGCGTCTTGGTCTGCCGCTCGGCGTCGTGCTCGGCACGTGCGGCGTGGAGCGGCACAGCATCCGCTTCACCGGCCAGGCGGCTCACGCAGGTTCGACGCCGATGGACATGCGGCGGGACCCGCTGGCGGCCGCGGCGCGGCTGGCCCTGGCGGTCCGGGACGGAGCAAAGCGGTTCGGCGGCGTCGCGACGGTGGGCCGGGTCGTGACCCGGCCCGGCATCGTCACAGCGGTGGCGGGCCTCTGCGAGATGACCCTGGACCAGCGACATCTGGAATCGGACGAGCTGGCTGGGATGCTCGCTGAGGCCAGGGCCGTCGCCGACGCAATCGTGCGGGAAGAGGGCGTACAGGTCGAGTGGGAAGAGGTCTTCCGCATCGAGCCGATTCATTTTCATCCAGGGCTCATCGAGCTCTGCGAGCAGGCGGTGATCGAGGTGGCCGGGCGCAGCCACAGGCTGCCCAGCGGACCATTGCACGACGCTTCCGAGGTGGCCAGGGCCGGCATTCCGACCGCCATGCTGTTCGTCCAGAGCCTGAACGGGCTCAGCCACACCAAGGAGGAGGACACCCGGCCGGAGCACCTGGAGCTGTCGGTCCGGGCTCTGGACGTGGCGGTTCGGAAAGCGCTGGCCTGGGTCGACAGCTGAGTCTGGAGCACCTAAGGCTGTTCAGCTCAGGGCTGGCTCAGCTGCTCGGAGTGAGCCTCTTTAGATCGCCCCATCTCGCTCCAGCTCCGCGATCGCGTCAGGGCTCAGTCCCAGCTCGGCCAGTATCGCCCTGGTCTGCTCGCCAAGCCCCGGCACAGGCTTCATCGCCACGTCTGCCCCCTCCATGATCACCGGTGGCAGCAGGCTGCGCAGTGTGCCGGCTGGTGAGCCCACCTCCCGCCAGCGCCCCCGCGACTCCAGCTGAGGGTGCTGGAGGAACTCGTGCACGTCATTCAGCCTGGCGTTGGCGATCTGAGCCGCATCCAGCCGGTCCATGATCTCGCTCGCGCTTAGCTCACGGAAGGACGCCACGATGGCGGCGTCAAGCTCCTCCCGGTTGGCGACTCGCGCCTGGTTGGACGAGAAGCGCGCATCGTCTGCCAGCTCGCTGCGCTTCAGGACAGACTCGCAGAAGCGCGTCCATTCTCTCTCGTTCTGAATGCCCATGAAAACGGTCTTGCCGTCAGCCGTCGGGAAGGGGCCGTACGGGGCAATGGTGGCGTGATGGGCACCCGTCCGGGGCGGTTGCCGGCCGCCGTAGGCGGTGAAGTAGGCGGCATAGCCCATCCACTCGGCCAGGGCGTCGAACATGGAGACCTTTAGGCTGGCGCCCCGGCCCGTCCGCTCCCGTTGGTAGAGGGCGGTCAGGATGCCGGTGTAGGCGTATATGCCAGCCGCGATGTCGGCGATTGAGATGCCGACTTTGGAAGGCACTTCTGGCGTGCCGGTGATCGAGACGAGGCCGGTCTCGCACTGTACGAGCAGATCGTAGGCCTTCTTGTTCCGATAAGGACCCTCGTCCCCGTAACCGGATATCGCGCAGGCGACCAGCCGCGGCTGCTTCGCCAGCAGTTGTTCCGCGCCGACCCCCAACCGCTCCGCGGCGCCAGGGGCGAGGTTCTGGACAAAGACGTCCGCTTGCGCGAGGAGCTGTTGCAGGATTGGAAGCGAAGCCGGGTGCTTCAGATTGAGGGTGATCGACTCTTTGGAGCGATTGGTCCAGACGAAGTGGCTGGCCAGGCCCAGAACGGTGGTGTCATAGCCGCGGGCGAAGTCGCCTGATCCGGGCCGCTCGACCTTTATCACACGCGCTCCCAGGTCCGCCAGCTGCCGGGTCGTGAAGGGTGCCGCGATGGCCTGCTCCAGGGACACAACAGTGACGCCTTCGAGCGGAAGCATCAGTAGGATCGGGGCAGGCGCAGGACGTGCTCTCCGATGTGGGCCAGGATAAGGTTGGTCGAGATGGGCGCCACCTGAAAGAGCCTCGTCTCCCGGAACTTGCGCTCAATCTGATAGGAGGACGCGAAACTGTATCCGCCGTAGGTCTGCATGGCCACATTGGCGGCCTGCC
>JAABUQ010011846.1_pt1 | contig 11011 bp, 13 predicted proteins | sample 5560001 | NCBI WGS metagenome assembly JAABUQ01 (sample SAMN10711888, study PRJNA513371) | rock metagenome | isolation source: Antarctica rocks | place: Antarctica: Victoria Land, Finger Mt nord | collected 2015-12-18
ACCTGGGATGGGGGTAGGCAGGTCCTGCGATGGTTGTAGGGAGGATCAGGTGAGCCGAATCGTTGTAATGAACCACGTCACGCTCGACGCGTGATGCAGGCCCCCGGCCAAGCCTATGAGGAACTCCGCGGCGGATTCCGACACGGTGGGTGGGCGGCGGGCGAACACCGACGAGGTCTTGGCAAGACTCTTGGGGAGCGGATGGGGGGCGCGACTCATCAGTCGAACGGCGAAGGCCGACAGGCACAACAAGGACCAGTTCAGGCCATGGGAGCTCTGGCTCGCGAGGAGGTGTGACTGTGGCGACATGGTCGAGCTCGCACTTCCCCCCTCGGCTCAGTGCCTCGGATGTCGCGGCAGGCGGGGCAGCACCTCTCGGCTGAGCAGCTGCAGGCCTTTGGCCACGCCATCGACCCCCAGTGGAGGGCCGAATTCGACCCGAAGCACGCCAGCCGCGAAAAGCTCTTCAGCCTTCCCTGCGACCTCCTCCGCGGTGCCCGCGAAGGCATAGCGTCGGAGCACGTCGTCCGGGATCAGGGCCGCCGCCGCCGCCCGGTTGCCAGCCTTCATCAGCTTGCGGAGTTGGGACTGCAGGTCCGGCTCCACGGCGCCCGAGGGGTCGAGGCCGCCAACCACGTCCAGATACATTGCGAGCTCGGCCTTGCCCGCCCGGCGGGCACGCGAACCGTCGTCGTCGACAACCGTCACAGCGCCCATCACCACTGCTGTGCGGGCATTGCCTAGGCGCGCCCGGGCCAGTGCCGCCATAGCCGGGCTGGCGCTGCCGCCGACCTTGAGCTCGTCCGCGATGACGGCGGCCAGCTCGGTCAGCTTCTCGCCCCAGGTCCCGATCATCAGCGGCACCGCCGGCCTCAGCACCGGCTGGTGCAGCCGGAGGCCAGGCTCGAGGCGGTAGACGAGGCCCTCGAAGCCGCGGTCATCGCCCGCCAGTAGCCGGCTGACGACCTCGTGCGCCTCGCGGATCGTGAGCACTGGTCGCGGCGTCTCCAGCCCGGCTTGCTCCAGCCAGGCGCCGCGGGCCAGCCCCAGATAAGCGCGGCCGCCGGAGAGGTGGTCCAGCGCGGCCACCTGGCCGGCGATCTCGACCGGGTGGGTGGTGTACGGGTTGAGACAGGCCGGCCCGAGGCGGATGCGGGTGGTCTCCATGGCAGCCAGCAGCAACGCCGGCAGCGGCAGTCCGAAGCCGAGATCGCCGAACACGCTGAGCACGTCGAAGCCGCCAGCCTCGGCGGCTGCGCCCAGTTCTCGGTAGGCGCCCGGAGGGAGGTCGCCGCGCAGGCCCAGGCCGATCTCGGTCACGTCGCCCGGTCGAGGTCGATCCGCCGCCGCCGGGTGCGCTCAATGCGCATTACCAAGCGCTCCTCAGGGTCCGGGCAGCAGACCAGGGAGTCCCGGTCCAGCCAGTCACCGGGGGCGAGGCGGCGCTGCTTGGCGGGCAGCAGCGGCAGCACCGCCTGCAGCGCGTAGATACAGAAATGACGGCCTGGCGGGATCACGAGCCGGCTGGAGTCGACCAGCTCGAACCAGTCGCCGACCTGAAGGCCGCAGACCGACCGGCCTTCGATCCGCTCGACGGTTACCCGCAGGTCGTAGAGATAAGCGGCCCGGCGCGCAGTCATCCCAGCTTCCGGAGCGCGGGCAGTACTTCGAGTCCGAGCGCTCGGACCGCGAGCTCGGGGTCGGGCCCGAGAGGGGGCCCGAACGAGAGGTGGCGGGCGCCTGCTCGGACGAGACCAGCACAGCGGTTAGCCACGTCGTCAGGGCTCCCGACGACGCCCAAAGAGAGCATCCGTTCAGTGACCAGTGAACTGGCACCGTCGAGGTCAGTAGCCGCCATGGCCGTCCGGATCGGCTCGAAGTCCGCCACTCTGAGGTCGGCGCGGGCCAGCAGGTGGGGCGAGAAAGAGGCGCCATAGTAGGCGATCTTCTCCGCCAGGGCACGCCGCGCCCGGCCGGCATCAGTGTCGATCGAGCACCAGAGGCAAGCGGCGACGTCGAGCACACAGGGATCGCGGCCGGCGGCGCGGGCGCCTCCGGCGATCTGCTCCGCAGCGGTGGCGAAATGCTCCGGTGGAAACAGCAGTGGTAGCGCCCCGTCGGCCATCTCCCCGGCGAGGGCCAGCATCCGTGGGCCCATGGCGCCGATGTAGATGGGGGTCGGTGACGGCCCGGTGCGCAGCCGGCCGTCGGGGGTCCAGGCGTTGGGGGCCGCTCCCGCCAGCAGCGACCGCAGCGCCTGCAATGCGCGGCGGGTGCGGGCCACGGGAGCGTCGAACGTCAAACCGGCCCAGACCAGAAACTGATCCGCGCCCGCGCCGAGGCCAAGCAGGAAGCGGCCGCCGGAGAGCTCCTGCAAGGTGGCGGCGGTCATCGCGATCTCGCTGGGATGTTGGGAAACCGGGTTGAATACGCCGACGCCGAGATGGATACGCGAGGTGGCCCCGAAAGCGGCGGTCAGCAGCACTGGCGCCGAGCGCCAGAACAGGTCGTGCGATACCCAGAGCTGCTGGAATCCGAGCTCTTCGCAAAGGGCGGCCAGACGCACGAAGCGCGCCACCCCGAGGTCGTTGTTGACGCGGATGCTGGCCCTCACCATCGGCCGTGGCTGTTGGTGCTAACGTCGCCGCCATGTCCACTCGATACCGAGACGGCAGCGGCTGGGAGGAGCAGGCCGGCTACTCGCGCGCGGCTCGAAGGGGGCACCGCATAGCGGTGAGCGGCACTACCGCTTCTGGCCCAGACGGCCAGGCCCTCCATCCGGGCGACGTTTACGGCCAGGCACGGGCCGCGTTGGAGCGGTCTCTTGCGGCGCTCGATGCGCTGGGCGGCGCGCCCGAGGACGTTCTCCGGACGCGCCTTTACCTCGCTCCCGGCGCCGATTGGGAGGCAGCCAGCCGAGCCCACGCGGACATGCTGGGAGAGGTCGCGCCCGCCAACACAACCCTCCATGTGGCCGGGCTCATCGGTGAGGGCTACCTGGTCGAGGTCGAGTTGGAAGCCGAGCTCAGCCCCGACTGAAACCCGCCCCATAGTTCTGCTATCGCGGCCGGCCAAAGGGGAATGTCTTGAGGTTGGTTGTCTGGCCGGCCTGGTGCTGCCAGAGCACGTAGGTCGCCGCCGTGGGGTCGCCGTTCTTATCGAACGCCATCTGCCCCCAGGCCCCCTGGTAGTTGATCGACTTGCCCTGCTGGGCGGCTTTGAAGGCATCGGGCAGCTGCTGCCAGCCGAATTTGTCACCGGAGGGGCCGGAAACCGCGCGCATCTGCAGCTTGATCTTCGAGGGGTCGGCGGAGCCGGCCTTGACGGCGGCCAGACTGGCGAGCACTACCGCGTCGAATGACGTGCCCTCGAAGCTCGTGAACTTGGCTCCCGGATTGGCCGCCTTGAATGCCGCCTCGAAGGCGTCCGCGCTCGCTCCCGCAGGGGCGCTGCCGGCGGTACCCCGCAGGCCGTCTGTGGCGGGCGCGCCGATCTGGTTGAGAGCGTCGTTGTTGTCCATCGCCTCGGTCATGAGGGTCTTCGCCGGCGCCCACTGGCCAGTACGGACCAGTGCCGGACCCATCTTGGCGAACGTGGGCGGAAAGTCGGCGATCACCCACGCGGTGGGATTGCCGGAGGCAAGCTTCAGGGCGTCGGCGTCAAAGCTGGCCTGGTTGGTGTTGTAGATCACCTCCTGTCCGATCTTGCCGCCGCCCGCCCGCCAGGCCCCCTCGAACTCTTGAGCGAGGGCGGTTCCGAATGCATCGTTGCGCGCGCCGACGTTGATGGTCGCGTTCTTGCCAAAGGTGTCGCCCATCGCCTGCGCCAGCGCCGCGCCCTGCAGAAGGTCGGAGGGATAGATCCGCCAGACCAACTGATTCTTCCCCTTCAGGGTCGTCAGGGCCGGGTCGGATGACGTCGGGGTGACAAGGAGCACGTTGTTGGGAATCGCGACGGACTGCGCGATGGCCAGCGTGACGCCGCTGGACATGGATCCGACAACAACCTGTGCGCCCTCCGTCTTGACCACCTTGGTCGCCGCCTCGACGCCGGCCGCCGGCGTGGTCTGGTCATCTTCCGAACCGACCACCTGCGCCGTCACATCAATACCGTCCTTTTTCAGGGCATCGTTGACCATCGTGACGGCCATTCGGGCCGACTTGTCGAGCGACGGACCGTACGTGGCCAGGTCGCCAGTGAAGGGCAGCACCATGCCTACCTTGAGCGTGAACTTGGCAGTCCCGGGCGAGCTGCTCGCACCGCCGCACGCAGCCACCGCCAAAGCGGAGACCACCGCCAGAACCCTGACCAGCCGATTGCCTCTTGCCATGTCTCCTCCCGGGCCTGAATAGTCCTTACTGGTCTGCGGCCGCGCGGGCGTGTTTTGTCTCCCCTGCCCCGCTGCCGCCCAGGTATAGCTCGACAACCCGAGCGTCTTCCAGCAGCTTCTGGCCCGGGCCCTCGTAGCGGTTGCGGCCCCCCTCAAGCACGTAGGCATTATCGGCGCTGGCCAGGGCCAGGCGCGCGTTCTGCTCCACGATCACTATGGTTAGGCCTTCTTTGCGCAGCCGGCCGAGATGGCCGAAGACGGTGCGAACCGCTTCCGGCGCCAGTCCCGCAGAGGGCTCGTCAAGGAGCAGCAGCGCCGGCTCCGACATCAGCGCCCGGGCCACTGCCAGGCTCTGCCGTTGACCACCGGAGAGCGCACCTGCCAGCCTGTCAAGCACCGCCCGGAGCGGCCCAAACTCGATCAGCAGCCGCTCCATCCGGGCCTGCGCCTGCCGCGGTCGTGCCGTCGCCCCGAGGAGCAGGTTCTCGCGCACCGACAGCGCGGCGAATACATTGTCGGTCTGAGGCACATAGTTCAGGCCTAGCGTGGTCAGGCGGTGCGGCGGCCAGCCCGTGATCTCGTGCTCGGCGCCGTCGCGCCGAAACACGACTCGGCCCGACCGCACCCTTGCCAGCCCGTAAACGGCCTTCAGCAGCGTCGATTTACCGGCGCCGTTGGGGCCAACGATGGCCACCGTCGAGCCAGGCGTGGCCCCCATCGAGACTCCATCGAGGACCAGCACGTCCTCGTAGCCGGCGTTGAGGCCGGTGACTTCGAGCATCGGCAGTATCATCCCGGCGTCCCAGAACCGACAATCGCGTCGGCAGAGCCGAGGTAGGCGTCGATCACGGCGGGGTCGCGACGCGTCGCGTCTGGCGGCCCTTGGAAGATGACTCGCCCCTGGCTCATCACGGCCACCTCGTCGCTAACTCGCATCACGGAGCCAAGGTCGTGCTCGATCACAAGGAAGGTGATCCCGCCGCCGGCCCGGACCTCGCGCAGCCGCTGCAGCAGCAACTCGCGGAGCGTGGGGTTGACGCCCGCCAGGGGCTCGTCGAGCAGTACGAGCAGTGGCTCAGCCATCAGCGCCTTGACGAACTCCAGCAACTTGCGCTGACCGCCCGAGAGTACACCCGCGTACGCGTCGGCCCGGTCCTCTAGCCGAACCAGCGCGAGCAGCTCCAGAGCTCGGCGGCGCAGCTCCCGATCACGCCGCCCCGCCCCAGGAGCTAGCGCTCGCCAGAACGATTCGCCGGGCTGGCGGCGACCGGCCAGAAGGAGGTTGTCCAGCACTGTCAGGCGGCGGAGAACGCGCGGCTGCTGGAACGTTCTTACGAGCCCGGCGCGCGCGACCCGATGTGGGGGCAGACGGGCGATGCTGCGGCCGCGGTACCGCACGCTTCCCGAGTCCGCCCGAGCAAAACCCGAGACGATGTTGAAGAGCGACGTCTTTCCGGCCCCGTTGGGCCCGATAAGGGCGGTGATCGAGCCCTCGGCCACATTGAGCGTGGCCCTGTCCACCGCGGCGACGCCCTGAAAGCGCTTCACTATGTCTCGGACCTCGAGTAGCCGCGTTCGGTCGACCTCGACCGCGGTTCCCCCGCGAAGCGAAGCGTTCATTCGAGCAGCATCTCTTGGCGACGGCCGAGTAGCCCCTGGGGGCGGTAGTACATCAGGCCGATTAGGAGGAGCCCGATGATGATGAGGCGCAGGTAGGCGCGGTCGGCCGAATCCAGCAACGAGAGCGGCCAGAAGTCGAAGAATCGGGTGCCGGCAAACAACAGCCCGAACATGAGCGCCCCCAGCGGGACTCCGGACACCCGCGCAGCCCCGCCCAGTATCAGCACGACCCACGCAAAGAACGTGACCAGCGGCTCGAAATCATCGGGCGTAAAGAAGGAGAACTGTAGCGCGTAGAGCACGCCCGCCCCGCCCGCGATGGCGGCTCCCAGCGCGAGTGCCTGAAGCTTGCGGGCGAAGACGTTCTTGCCCACGGAGCTGGCGGCCTCCTCGTCCTCGCGGATCGCGCGCAGGACCCGTCCCCACGGCATGACCGACACCCGGCGCACCACGAGCAACAGCGCAGCCGCGACGAGCCAGATCAGGAAAAGCATGAGGACGTCACGACTCACCTCGACCCCGGTGCCGGAGGAGACCATCTCCCGAACTCTGCCTACCAGGCCCTCCCAGTCAGTGTTGTAAGCCGCGGCTTGGCCGCGACCGAGCAGACCGATCGTGCCCTCGGGGCCGCCGGTCAGATCTTGGCGGTTGAGGAGGACGTAGCGGACGATCTCGCTGAAGCAAATGGTGACGATCGCGAAGTAGTCGGCGCGCAGGCGGAGCGACGTAAGCCCCACCAGCAGACCGGCCGCCACCGCGGCCCCGATGCCGAAGGCTGCCGCCAGCCACTCGGACAGGCCGAAACGCACCACCAAGATAGCCATCGTGTAGGCGGCGATCGCCATCGATGCGACGTGGCCGAAGTTGAGCAGGCCAGCGAGGCCGTACTGAACCTGGAGGCCAAGCGCGAAGATGGCGTAGATGCCGGCCGTCAGTCCGACGAAGGTCCAAAAACCGGGATCGAGCACAGCTACAAGGCCCGCGCCCGGCGGCCGAGCAGACCCTGGGGCCGGACCAGCAGCATCACGATCAGGGCGAGGAAGGCGACGACGTACTTGTAGCTGGCCGGGATGCCCCCACCGAGCACGCTCCACGTCGATAGCTCCATCACCAGCCCAAGCGCGAAGCCGCCCAGCAACGCCCCGTAAGCGTTGCCGATGGTGCCCAGCACCACGGCGGCAAAGATCGGGAGGAGCAGGTTCCAGCCCATATTGGGGTCGAATGCCCCCTGTATCAGACCCTGGAGCTCTCCTGCCAGCCCCGCTAGAGCGCCGGCGATGAGCCATGTCGCGAGCACGATCCGGCCGACGTCGACGCCTGCCACGGCGGCGAGTTCGGGGTTGTCAGCGAAGGCACGCATACTGCGGCCGATGCTCGTGCGGGCCAGCAGGAGCCCGATTACAGCGATCGCCACGATTGAGAGGCTGATCGCGATGAGCTGGCTGATCGAAACGCGCACTGGCCCCAGCCGTTCGACGCTGAACTGGTCTACCGGGTAAGCGCGGGAGCCAGCGCCGACGACCAGGAAAATGGCGTGACGGAGTACCAGTGCCAGCCCAATCGCGGTGATGAAGCTGCTGAGCAGCCCGGCACGACGGCGCCGCACGGGTCCCCAGAGCACCAGCTGCAGGCCGACCGCCAGCATGGCGGTGGCGACGATGGCGACGACGGTGGCAACGACCAAACTGAGGCCCAAGGCGGTGACCCCGAGCCCGGCGTAGGCGCCGAAAGTTAGGTAGTCACCGTGAGCGAAGTTGACCAGGTGCAAGATGCCGTAGACGAGCGAAACCCCGACGGCGGCGATGGCGAGGACGGCACCGCTGACCAGCCCGTCGACAACCAGCTGCGGCAGCTCGCTCATCTGGCTGGCCGCCGGGACGAGGCGGGGCGTCCGGCCGGGTGGGCGAGCGGCAGACATCCCGGCCATGGCCGCGTGCCCCAACCCATCGAGAGTGGCAGCATAACAGACAGCCAATCGTCTCAGGCCTGAAGGACAGGCGCTACGTCTGCCGCCTGAAGACCACCGCCGAGCAGCGCCGAGCCTGGAGCGTCGCCTCAGTGAGCTGAGGCTGAGGGACGCCTTCGTGGAGCTGCTCGCGCGGCGGCGTCCCCAGGCTCGAGGACCTCCTCTGGGAGGGGGCTCGGTTCGACGACCTGCTCGAGTTGAGCGAGGTGCTTCTCGACCATGCCCCGGAGTTTCAGCCTGTGGCGGGCTCGGCACATCCAGATGGGGGAGCGCCAAATCGGAAGCAAGACTGGAATTGGTGGCTCGACCCACCCGGCGTGGCGGACTCTGACCTGCCCACTTCCGGCGGGCCTGTTCACCGTGCCAGCGGAGCAGGGCCTCCCTAGGTTAGGGTGAGGTATCCGCCGCCTTCTGGCGGCTGCTCCTTTTCGTTTCAGGTTGGGGGGTGATGGCATGGTTGGCAGAGAGCACTCGATCGAGCGCGGGAAGGTTCACTACAAGTGGGACAACAGCCTCCCGGCGGTGGTTGAAATCGAGGCCGGGGACGTCGTCCACTTTGAGACCGAGGAGGTCAGTGATGGGCAGATCAAGCCTGGATCACCGGCCTCAGCGCTTACCAGCCTCGACTTCAGCCGCCTGTACCCGCTCGCGGGACCGGTTTTCGTCAAGGGTGCGCAGCCGGGCGACGTCCTCGAGATTGAGATGCTGGAGTTGCGCCCGCTGGAGTGGGGCTGGACAGGCCTGATCCCAGGCCTCGGCCTGCTGGCGGAAGACTTCCCGGAGCCGTACATCCGGCACTTCGACCTCAGCGACGGCGAGAGCACAGCGCTCGGTGACACTGTTCGGATCCCTCTCCAACCGTTCTGCGGCACTATGGGTGTGGCGACCGACGAGCCTGGGCAGATTGATGTCCTGCCACCCACCAAAGGAGCCGGCAACATCGACACCCGGCACTTGAACGTCGGCGCCAAGCTCTACCTGCCGCTGTTCCTGCCGGGAGGCATGTTCTCGACCGGCGATTGCCATGGCACCCAGGGCGACGGCGAGGTCTGCGTCACCGGGATTGAGTGTCCGATGGCATTCAGCCTTCGCTTCAACATCGTTAAGAACCGGACTGTCAAGCCCTGGCGCTACCAGTTCCAGACGCCGCCAGGATCGCTCCAACCCAGGTCTGACATCAAGGGTTACTTCGCCACCACGGCGCTCGGTCCAGACCTGATGGAGAACGCCCGGAACGCAGTTCGGGACCTCATTGACTGGCTGGGGATGGAACACGGCCTGAGCCGCGAGGATGCCTACGTCCTCTGCAGCCTCGCGGCCGACCTCAAGATCAGCCAGATCGTCGATCAGCCGAACTGGGGGGTTTCGGCCTATCTGTCCCTCGCCGTCTTCAAGACCTAAAACTGAGAAGGCGAATTTCGATCAACCCGCACACCGACGCCAGACCGCAGGTCAATGGCTCCGATTCTCCTCCCTGGCCCCCTCCGGTTGAATACGAATCGCGGCTCCGAGAGTCCAGATCGCCACCTCTGTTGGGGCGTTCTCAGAGACCCAGATAAGCGCGTCTGACCTCTTCGGATTCGGCCATCTCTGCGCTCGGGCCGGAGAGGACGATGCGCCCTGTCTGAAGCACGTACGCACGGGCCGCCAGCGCCAGCGCCTGCTTGAGACGCTGCTCGACGAGCAGAAGGGTCAGCCCGCGCTGATTGATCTCTCGCAGAGAGTTGAAGATCCTGTCCACCAGCAGGGGAGCGATTCCCAGCGACGGCTCGTCGAGCAGCAGCAGGCGCGGCTTCGACATCAGGGCCCGGCCAATGGCGAGCATCTGCTGCTCGCCGCCTGAAAGCGTCCCGGCGGCCTGATCCCGACGCTCTCTCAAGACAGGGAACATCTGAAACACGCTGTCGATCTGCATCTGGCGCCACGCTCGGTCGCGCTGCCGGTAGGCGCCCAGCATGAGGTTGCGCCAGACCGCCTGGCGAGGAAACAGCCGCCTGCCTTCCGGCACCAGCACAATGCCGAGCTGGACCAGTCGGTGCGCCGGCAGCCCCATGACATCCCGGCCCTCGAAGAGCACAGTTCCCGCCGAGGCAGGCTTCAGCCCCGCGATGGCCGCCAGAAGGGTCGTCTTGCCGGCGCCGTTCGCCCCGACCAGCGACACGATCTCGCCCTCCTGCACCTCTAACGAGACCCCCCTCAGCGCCGGCGCCTCGTCGTAGCCGACGGAGAGGTCTCTAACCTCCAGCAGCGGCATGCTGATCTCCCAGGTAGGCCTCGATGACTGCGCGGTCCCGGGACACCTCGGCGGGAGTCCCCTCGGCGATCTTCACGCCGTGGTCAAGCACGACGACGCGCCGGGAGAGCGGCATCACGACCTCCATCACATGCTCCACCAGCAGGACCGCGAGGCCGCTCTGGTTCAGCTTCCGCACAAGCTCGACAGCCTCCGACGTCTCGACCGGGGTGAGTCCCGACATGACCTCGTCCAGCAGCAGCAGCCGCGGCTGCGTCGCCAGCGCCCGGGCGAGCTCGAGGCGCTTTTTGGAAGCCACCGTAAGGTTGGCGGCCGCCTGCGCCCCCAGCTCGCCCAGACCTACCGTCTCCAGCACCTGCTCGGCCAGCTCGCGCGCCCGCGCCGGGCGGGTCTCACGCAGGTAAGAGCCGACCATCACGTTCTCCAGCACCGTCATCGACTTGAAAATTCGCATGATCTGGAAGGTCCTGCCGATCCCAGCTCGCGCCGCCCGGTCCGCCGACCAGCCGCCGACCTGGGCGCCCTGAAAGGCGATGCTTCCGCTTGAAGGCGGCAGGGAGCCCGCGATCAGCGCGAAGAGGGTCGTCTTACCGGCCCCGTTGGGCCCGATCAGGCCCACCACGTCGCCCTCCTCCAGCACCAGGTCGACGTCGTTCACGGCGACCAAGCCGCCAAATCGTCGAGTGAGTCCGTCTAGCTCGAGCAGGCTCATCGCTGCACCGCTCGCCGGCGCACCGGTAGGCGCCGCCCGAGTCGCCTGCCGATGCCGATCAGGCCGGCGGGTTCCACGACGGCGATGAGCATGACCAGCAGCCCGTAGATGACCAGGTCAAGCGCGTTT
>JAABUQ010011848.1_pt1 | contig 11009 bp, 13 predicted proteins | sample 5560001 | NCBI WGS metagenome assembly JAABUQ01 (sample SAMN10711888, study PRJNA513371) | rock metagenome | isolation source: Antarctica rocks | place: Antarctica: Victoria Land, Finger Mt nord | collected 2015-12-18
GAACGCGGCAAACGACCCTCCCGCACCGTCTACACTCGGACACGAAGTCGCGAGCGCAGGTCGATACCTTGCCGGAGACGAGATGGCCGGCTTCGCCTAGGAGGTGCCATTTTTGGGCGCCGAGTTTTGGGGGGAGGGGGGAGAGGGGGTAAAGGATTTCGTTTGAGCAGCGGAGGGTGCGGTGCAGGAGGAGGGGGCGGTGTTGGAGGAGGTTGTGGCGGATTTGGAGGCAGGTTTTTGAGAGGGCGTCGAGGGTGTTGAGGTCGATGTGGGTGGTTAGTTGGGTTATGATTCTGGGGTTGAGGCGGGTTGGTCAGATGGGATCGTGGGAGGCTGGACTGAGGTGGAGGGATTGGATGGAGAGTTGAGCTCACGGGTAGCATCCGAGGGCTGCGGAGAGGCTGTTGAGATTAGGATTGGGTGTTTCAATCTCATCGTGCTTGATTGCTGTGGGGGTTGATGTAGGTATATTCGTGGTCACGGGTCTGATAGGTAGGCGGCGTGATAATGCATACCCCGCCTCGTCAGGATCGACATGGTCGGATGCATCCTCATCGAGATCCAGGAATACCACCATCGTGCCATGCAGGATATATGTGGGGATGCTGTATGCTCCAGAAAGAGCTACAGCTAGGTTGTTTGATAGAATGATGGGTTTTTTGATGCTTGGATAGTGACGTTTGGATGACTTGGAGGGGAGCCCCACTGTTTTTCGCGCCACTCTTCGGCCCCACAAAGTGATAAAAGATTGGAAAGAACTAGACTTGGAATAGAAAGTGCAAAGGACATCATATTATAAACTATGTCTTTGGTGAAAGGAAGGGTGCTTCAAAGTCGCGTTTGGGTATACTTCATGAAAATGTGTGTAACCTTTTGCGCCATCGCTGTGCAGTGAAGAATCAAACCCCCTTTTGAACGCCAGCCAAGTATGACTGACAAGAACTGAAACCCATGAGCCGGTATGCCGTGAGAGAATCTAAGCTTTCTCTTTTGCCTTCCCTTTATCCAATTTCCCCGTCGCATCATGATCGACGGTGTCGACTCTCGAGATGTCAAACCGAATTCTGGGCTCCTCAAAAATTGCGGCTGAGGCTGGAATCCCCTTGATTTCTTCTCTGACATCCTCTTCGTCGTCCCCGATATGGGCTGGCATCTTTTCGCCTGAAAGGTGTGCACTCTCTGTTGCATCAAGATCATGCGTCTCGTCCATGGCCTTACTCTCCCCCTTGGCAGTTCGCTTTCGAAGGTCACTCCAATAGTCCTGATCGTTCACGTGAACACCCGCTGAATTGATAGCCTTGAGAAGGTTGTCAACACGGCGCTTAGCGGCATCTTCTTCCTCTTGATCATCTGGCTTTCCCTCGCGGTCTCTTGTTGCTTTGTCAAGCGCGCGGAGGAGCTGAGTCTGCACCTGCCGTCGAGAGGTCTGGTGGATGAAGTCACCCATGATGGCAGGCGTGGTATCTGCAAGATAGAACAGCTCGTCGCCACCTTGATCTAGAAAGGCTCGAACGGCGGCAAGCTTCTCTCTGTCGATCAAAGCACGCTTCATAGCGGCCATCAACGCTGCAATGTCTGGAATCTCACCGAGATCCGAGTCGCTCTCGCTCTCGTATGCGTAGCTTCCAAAAATACTAGAGCGGTTCATGGTATTTCGATCTGTACTTGATCCACGACTTCGGTCTCGTCTTCCTGCATGGATCGTAAAGTAGTCGGCAGTAAGCATATGTGCATCCTTCATGTCACTCTTTCTGTTTTGCGTAGACCGTCTGTGAACCTTGACTCTCTTTCTCAACCACCGCCTCCGCCTCACAAAAGAGTGCAACCAAGGATGATTGCCGTGCCATACAAAGCCACTCCCGAAGCTGAAAGAGTACTGCCACCCATCTTCGTCGACGTCGTAGGACATATCTGCATACCAGGTTCGCCATGCCCATTCCCAGCTTGGATCAGGGAGTTGGGCATTCGTGATGTTAACGCCGCTGTCTTGAAAGGTCGACGTTTGCCAGCCTGAAGGGTCGAGATTGAGGAGTGAATTGGATGAGTAGAACGGGATGCCGAAAAAGAAAAAGCCGCGCTGATTTTCGTACAAGACATCAATGAAGGTGTCTGTATCCTTAGTGGCTTTTGCTGCTCTCTTTTTGGTCCAGAAAGGGATTCTATCTCGCAATCGTCCACTGCGGGCAGTGCCCTGCCTAGTAGGTTTCGCTTGAGACGAACTCGAGGTTTCTTCGTCACCATCATCACCATCGGCTTCCGTCGCCGGTGTCTCTGGTGTCTTGTCTTCCTGCCATTTGGCGTACTTTCTCCTGGCGAGCTCCTTTCTCAAAGTGCCCTTCGTCCATTGTCGGTTCAAGAAGGTACCACTTCCTGATCGTGAGAGAGTGCCTGAACCAGATGGCTCATCGAGGCTTCCTTCGACTTCACCACCAGGTTTGGTACTGTCGACGAGATTTATTGCATGGTCGTAGGCGTTCCCGGGACTGGTCTGATTTCTTTCGAGTCCGAAGACAGACATCTCCGGTGGGAGCTTGGTTTTCTAGAGATCATCGTCGTACTGAACCGTTGTTGCCAAACAGCTCACGCGAGACAAGCACACGGCAGCTATTGATCACCCTGCTCAACGGCGATTGAACAACAGCGCCTCAAGCGTCAGCTGCCTGGAAACCTGGAGGAGCTCGGTTGAAGACTCAAAGGGTCTCGACACTACATTAAACTTCGTCAAGTGTGGCTGGTGACGCTAGAGTGATGAATAAACATTCTAAGCCCATAACAGCATTAGCATAAACGTCTGCCAAGGACGGCGAGCTAGCGATTTCCCAGCTTTTCGGTTTTGTGCAAGTGACAACAACTTCCCCATTCGCAGTAATCTGTCTTCAAATCCAGCCCTCAGACCAACAATATTCATACAAACCTCCGCGAAATCAGTCAAAATGTCTCGCCGGGTTTTACTTGGGAGTGGTGTTGCTCTAGCAGGTGCTGCTGGCTATTACCTTTATAACGCCGGCGGGGACCCCAAGGTCGCCGAGAAATCATTCGAACGTGAGTTTGTGAAATAGATACAAGCACAAGATCGTCAAATTGATGCTCTTCAGATGACGCCGCGAAGGTTGGTTCGTCGCTCAAGGGCGAGAAGGTCTCTGGCCAAGAAGCCAAGAAAGCAGGTGAAGAATGGGCACAGAGAGCTGGCGCGAAGCTCGATAGCACCGTAAGCCTATACATCTGGACCCCAGTCCTTCGAGATTACTGCAGGTCAATGCTTACCGTTAATCCGTTCAGGTCGGCGATGTGAAAACCAAGATCAGCCAGACCGACAAGAAAATTCAAGCCAAGGCGGGCGAAGCAGAGGCAAAGCTCGACCAACTTAAGCACGATAGCGCCGCCCAATTCGACAAGACCCGCAAGGATGCAAGTAAAGAGATTGATAAGTTCGACAAAACTGTAGAGAAGAAGGCGGCGGATGCGAAGAGTGGCATCTCAAGCTGGTTTGGGTTCGGTGGCAAGTAAGAGCTGAGAGCACGCAGCACCAGTGGCCTTGTTTACTAGGAGGGACATCTTCAAAGAATTCGATTGTTGGTTGCTTTGCCTTGGACAGCATATAAAGCTTCGGCCTCGTGTATAGTACGAAGCAAGTTATACTCTCAAGCTTGCCTACCCTATCTACCCAAAGGTCCCATTGCTCATCCCGAGAGCTATCAATCTGTGAGACATTTACTTGTCGTTCAAGCTCAGGTGACATCTGTAACATTGAATATCTACGCGTCTCTTTCTCGCACGACTGAATTGGCCCCTTGGAGCTTTTGGATCTCGATGGACCTCATAACATTGAGACAAATGGTTCTTAGCTATTGCTTTCGACTCCTTACACCGTCCTATCGATTCCTACCTTCTCCCTGCCCTTCCGATGTCTCACAAAGCCACTCCCAGGCCCGCTGCATCCACGATATCATGCAGTTGATATCTTAGCCTTTCGGAATCCTGTGACCCCACATCTGCCGAGGTTCGGATATAAGGTTTCCCTTCTCTAAAATTTCGTCACAAAGAGCCTTCACACCTGTGCAACTGATTCCTGTCCCTGATATATTACAACAATGATCATTTTGCGATCTCTCCCCTCGTACCAAGTCATCAAACTCATATTCTGCATCTCTAGACCGCGATCGCTCCCATTCTCCCGACCAGGCCCACGGCAACCTCGACTAGTTCCTGTCTCCACCCAACTCTCCCAAATGTCTACCAAGATGCCCACAGGCCAGAAGATCACAGTCAAGAACCCTATAGTCGAGCTTGATGGCGACGAAATGACCCGCATAATATGGAAAGACATTAAAGATAAATTCATTCACCCTTACCTCAACATCGACCTAAAATACTATGATCTTGGCCTTCCCTACCGAGACGAAACCCATGACCAAGTAACAATTGACGCTGCCGAAGCGATCAAGAAATACTCGGTTGGCGTCAAATGCGCCACTATAACCCCAGACGAAGCACGCGTGAAAGAATTCAATCTGAAGCAAATGTGGCTGTCGCCCAATGGCACAATCCGCAACGCCCTCGGTGGCACTGTCTTTAGAGAACCCATTGTCATCCCTCGCATCCCTCGTCTTGTTCCTGGATGGAAGAAACCCATAATCATAGGACGCCACGCCTTTGGAGATCAGTATCGCGCCAAAGACTTCGTCGCTCCGGGCCCAGGAACCTTGGAGATGGTTTATACTCCCCCGAACGGCCCAGCGGAACGGATCAAAGTCTTTGAATTTGGCAGGGATGGAGGGGTCGCGCAGACGCAGTATAACACCGACGAAAGCATAGGGGGCTTCGCGCATGCGAGTTTCAAGCTTGCGTTGAGTAAAGCGCTACCGCTTTATATGAGTACGAAGAATACAATTTTAAAGAAGTACGATGGGAGATTTAAAGATATATTTCAGGAGATTTTTGACTTAGAGTATGCGAGCCAGTTCGAGGAGAAGAAGATATGGTATGAACATCGACTCATTGACGATATGGTTGCGCAAATGATGAAGTCGAGCGGAGGCTTCATCATGGCGCTGAAGAATTACGACGGCGACGTTCAGTCGGATATCGTTGCTCAGGGCTTTGGGTCGCTGGGACTGATGACTAGTGTGCTCATCACACCCGACGGCAAGACTTTTGAATCCGAGGCCGCACATGGTACCGTGACTCGACATTTCAGAGAACATCAAAAAGGTAAGGCCACAAGCACGAATCCTATCGCATCGATCTTCGCGTGGACGAGGGGTTTGGTACAAAGGGGGCAATTGGATGACACACCTGAAGTTGTCACGTTTGCGGAGGGGCTGGAGAATGCTTGTGTGGATGTTGTGGATCAGGAGGGGATTATGACGAAGGATCTGGCGCTGGCTTGTGGCTTGACTGGGAAGGGGGATTATGTGACTACGGGAGAGTATATGGATGCTGTTGAGAGGAGATTGAAGGGGAATTTGAGGGAGAGGCTGTAGGTTGGATAATCATCAAGCCATCGTATAAATGGGTGGGAGGCTACTGGGATTACATTGGGATTTGTATATATATCGTTCCAGGGTATAATGTTCCTTACTATTCGTACGTACGAGTAGTACTCATACTCACTCGGCAAATATGTCCCTAATACCGCTTGAATTCCGAAACGGAGCGGAAATTCCGCTCCCGTTCGATGGTCAGGAATCAGCCTACCGTGCTACTTTACCCTACCTTTCAACTGTTCTTTGGAGCGGCCAATGTTCTAAAACCCAAGCAACGGTATCAGACCATTGTCAAATCCCGTCTCTATTGACCAGCCGACTCCATAAAAGCATGGAAACCCAATCGGCTTCGAGCACTAGTGTTCCATCCCCGTATGGGCGAGCCTGTACAACCTGTTCTAAGGCCAAGGCGAAGTGTGTCCTCTCCAGGGAAGGGGATGTCAAGTGTGAGAGGTATGTTACTACAGATCCGCTGGGAACTTGCCACGTTACATTTCATGTGGAGAGATTAGTCGATCTCCCTGCCACTTTTGCGGGTAAGGATAGTTTGAAATCCGATCATTTGGTTGATGTTCTATAGATGCAATCGATTGAATAAGGAATGCGGCCCTCCTTCGACATCCCGCAAACGCAGGACTCCCGGGCTAACGAACGCCTCTAAAACAGCGAAGCTTGAGGCAAAGGTAGGGTCTTCCGCCTCCGCCGTACTTCTACACTTAATCTCATAAGGGATTTAATCTTGCGTTGGAAAATAAATTTGCAATCCCACAAGACAGTTTTGGAGGCGAAGAGCTGACCTTTGGTAATGGTTAGTTAGATGGCCTGGTAACACTTCTTAAGTCCACGCCTCAACTCGACTCGTCGATTACGAACACCTTGCCGGCACCATCTCCCGATTCAATTGACATGCCGCCTGGTCCTTCCGATTCCCTTATTTTGAATCTGAGTACTGAAAATGTTCCTCGGCAAATGCTAACCCCAGCTACTTCTTATCATGGGTCTGAGCCTGCATCTTCAATCACCAGCTCTTCCCTGAGTGCGGTGTCCCTAGACGAGGCAAATGAATGTCTCTTAACCTTTCGTTCCCAGTATTTGATCCATTTTCCCTTCATGATTATACCGTCAGCCACCGATGCGGATGAGCTTCGTCAGAAGAGCCCCTTTTTATGGCTTGCTATCATGGCAATTGCTTCGAAATCCGCAGCAAAGCAGGCAGCACTAAGCAATGAATTAAGAAAGACGCTGGCTCTTTCAATACTTCTTGATGGCGAAAGAAATCTCGATCTCTTGCTGTGTACCCTAACGACTGTGGCGTGGGGACATTATTTCACGTGCAAAAAACCTATCGTAACCAGTCTTCTCCAGCTTGCTGTGGGGATGTCAGGGGATCTCGGCCTTAATAGACCACCACTTAAAGAATCAACATTCGTGCTTCTCGAATACAACATTCGAGGTTGCCCCAAAGATTGCTCCCACCTCCGGACAATGGAAGAGCGAAGGACTGCCGTCACTTGCTTCCTGCTCAACTCAGTAGTAGCGTCATATTTCTCAAGGATCGAGTGTCTTCGCTGGACGCCCTACCTCGATGAATGTGTCAGATTGTTATCTGAAAACAGCGAGGTGCCAACTGATCGTCTATTAGTGCAATTTCTTCGTCTTCAAATGATCAGCAACAAGGTGACACAAAATCCCGGTCAAGAGGGCTTCGTCGAGCCTGGTGGGCCGCTTAAAGAGCCCTGGGCTTTCTATTTGAACGCTCTGCAAGCGCAGTTGAAAGAATGCAAGCAAAATGTACCTCCTGAGCTTGAGCAAAATGGTATTGTTATTATCACACCAAAGTTATTTGTGCTTTTCTTACATCTGTTTCAGGGGTATGGCGGCTGTATATGCATAGTGCAGAGCTCAATGTGAACGACTTTGCCTTCACGAAAGGGCCATGCGAGAGTACAGGATTTGAACATGCACGGATAGAGTCTCTCTATGCAGCTCTCGATTCTGCAAAGTGTTGGTTCGAAATTTTTGATACCTTCTCGCCAGCAAGCTATATTGGACTCCCAATGTGAGCGTCATTGCCCTTAGGCTTAGCCATCCCGGCTGATCAACATAGGCACGTTTACACGCAACTAGCCCATGGCATCATAGCTCTCTACCGCCTCTCCACTTACGAATACCGTGGTACGTATTTTCGTTACGGCATACCCATCTACGCCTCATTGTTGCGCTTCCCAACCTTCGAATTCATTTCAATACTGATAAAACATTTTCCCAGGATGGGATCTCCATCTTGTACGGGAGACATGTAGTTTGTCCACAGTCTTGGACAAAGTTGTACTCAAAATGGCGCAGGTGCCGGAGGCAGCCGGATTAGACTACACAAGCATGGACAATCCCAAGTTATTCGAAGGAACGTATCGAAAGTTGAATGCTATCAAGAATTTTTGGGAAGACCGAATCGCGGGCAAAACGTCCTCGTGTCATGGGACTGGTCGAGACACGGCCCCAGTTGAGGGGCTACCCGAAGGCTTTACTGTAGACTTTGCAGACGAAGCCTGGCTAAATGATATTCTGGACCCTTCGTTCGATCTACCTAACCAAGGGTTTGACAATGGAGATTCGGGACTAGCGTTCGGGTGATGATGCATCCATATTCCGTCCCATGGGAGTGGAGACGGCGTTTCCATCAAGCCCGGTTCCGAATCCCGTTTGTCTTTCCTCCCATAAAGGCTCTCATTTATTCTCTATGCTAAATTGAGACTATCTACATCCGTTGCTTTCCCTCCTCTTCACCTCAGATCATCCTTGTTGACACCGAATTCACCTGGATGTATACTCAATGTTCGGAACCTAGAACTTCAACCATCACTAACGACTCTAAAATCCGAGCGCCTGTCGTCGATACTCGCGGACGTCTCGCCTGGAAGCACTGAGAAACGTTCCCTTGCAACCTTTCAATTATGGAGAAGAGCAACACACGTGACGCTGATATTGTCCGAGGGCCTTCGTCAGACATTGACCTACCGACAGACCCCATCACTAGCTCAGATGAGGACTCTGGTAACACTGGTACCAAGGCTGAAGATGATGCCGACAAATACGAATACATCACCGGGGTCAAATTAGCTATTGTCATGGCTTCTGTGACCTTAGTGGCCTTCCTGGTAATGCTGGATCAAAGCATTGTCTCCACAGTATGTCGCATTTAGTGCTGGCATATCCTGACCCTTATTCTCTTGTTACTAATCAACGCAGGCAATTCCCCGGATTACTAGTGACTTCCACAGCCTTCCAGACGTAGGCTGGTATGGCAGCGCATACCTCATGTCGAGCGCCTCGGTACGTGTCTTTTGGTGAGCCGCCTAGCATGGTTCGAGAGTAACAAGCTAGTCTCAGGCCGCAAATGGTCCCTGTGGCCTGAATTGTTGGCTAATCTTGTGATCCCAAAATGATAATGCTAACGCCTAGATCTACGGTAGTTACAACCATTGACCGGCAAATTCTACACCTACTTCGGCTCAAAATACACCTTCCTGAAGTTTCTTGCGGTTTTCGAACTCGGTTCGTTGCTCTGTGGTGTTGCCAATTCTTCCCACATGTTCATCATTGGCAGAGCGATTGCTGGGCTAGGGAGCTCGGGGCTGGTCAACGGCGCATTGACTATCATCGCTGCTTGCGTCCTATTGGTCAAGAGGCCCATGTATCTTGGTATCATGATGGGTGTGAGTCAACTTGGAATCGTCCTAGGTCCCCTGATCGGAGGAGTATTGACGCAGTACGCAACGTGGCGATGGTGCTTCTATGTAAATCTGCCCCTGGGTGCAGCAACGGCGATCCTGCTCCTAGCGATCAGCATCCCAGATCGGACTATCAAGTACGAATCTCTACGTCGTTTGCTACTTGAAAAGATGGATATTCTCGGATTCGCCCTCTTTGCACCAGCCGCAATCCAGTGCCTCTTAGCTCTAGAATGGGGCGGAAATGGATATGCTTGGGACAGCGCCACGGTCATCGGACTCTTCTGTGGTGCCGCCGGGACATTTTCTGTATTCCTCGTATGGGAGAATCGAAGAGGTGACGAGGCAATGATTCCTCTATCTATGGTCCGCCAAAGGATTGTCTGGTCCAGCAGCTTGGTCATGTTCTTCTTTTTTGGATCATTGTTAACCCTGTCATATTATCTGCCCATCTATTTCCAAGCAGTGAAAGGAGTTTCACCTACACTGAGGTACGTATCGTGTCTCTCAGACCCATCTCAGCAAAGCTGACCCCGCGCTCCAGCGGCGTAGACCTTCTGCCCTCAATCCTGAGCCAGATGCTATTTGCCATACTATCCGGCTTCCTAGGTACCACCCCAAAAGCCACCCACCCTTCCCACCACAACATCCAAACATCCCACTAACAGACCCAAGTCGGCAAACTAGGCTATTACCTCCCCTGGTCCATCGCTAGCGCAATCCTGACCTCAATCGGCGCCGGTCTAATCTCAACCTTCAACCCCACGACCTCAACCGGAGAATGGATCGGATACCAGGTCATAGTCGGCGTCGGCCGCGGCTGCGGGCTCCAAATGCCCATCGTGGCCATCCAAAACACGCTTCCAGCCTCTCAACTCAGTGTCGCCATGTCCCTCCTCATATTCACGCAGACATTCGGCGGCGCGCTCTTCCTGGCCTCGGCGCAGACTGCATTTACCAGTGGCCTGCAGGGTGCTTTGAAGACGTATGCACCAAATGTCGATGCGCAAACGCTTTTAGTAGCTGGGGCGGCCAGGGTGAGGGATGTGGTATCCAAGGGGGAGCTGGAGGGGGTGCTGGTTGCTTATAATTTGGCCGTCAGGCATACCTTTTTTCTTGCTGCGGGGCTGGCTGCTGCGACTGGGCTGGCTTGTTGGGGATTGGGGTGGAAGGATATTAGGGTGAACGAAGAGAAGAAAGTAAGCGCGGTTTGAGAAGTGTAGATATTCAGACTCATGGAGCTGTACTAACTTCGAGTGAGCGTTGCATTTGCTGATAAGATGGTGGGTGGGGAAATGTTGGTGCAATGACTGCATGCTTATTGAATTACCGTATCATCTAAGTCATAACATCTAGCATGCATCCACGTCGCTCTCACACCCCAATCCAGCACTCCTCCACTCCCACTCCTTACCCCCCTCCTCTCCCCTTCTATTTCTCATCCACAGGCAACCCCGTCTTCGGACTAATCTTCAGCACCCTCGCCACCCGATTCAACAACTGCTGGTTCTTAATCGCATCCCCGCTCTCCAGCAGCTTGATATCGTTGGCCTGCGCATTCACCTTCTGCGCCAGCTGCGCCTGCGTCATCTTGTATGGCCCCTCCTTGGAGCGCCGGTTGCGGATGTTGGCACCCATTTCGCCCGAGATCTTTTGGGGCGCCACGATGTCGTCGGCGCGGTCGACTTTGGTCAGGCGTTGGCCTTCGCTGGTGGCTTTGTTGAGCTGGGAGGGGGAGGGGGGAGGTCAATCATGGGGGATTTGTGGGGGATGAGAGGGTGGGAAGATGGTT
>JAABUQ010011849.1_pt1 | contig 11008 bp, 13 predicted proteins | sample 5560001 | NCBI WGS metagenome assembly JAABUQ01 (sample SAMN10711888, study PRJNA513371) | rock metagenome | isolation source: Antarctica rocks | place: Antarctica: Victoria Land, Finger Mt nord | collected 2015-12-18
GACAGACAGGCCGCCATGCACCCCTGGTTGTGCGACTACAATACCCGCAGACCACACTCAGCCCTCGGCGGTAAACCACCCGTCAGCAGGCTCACCAGGGACAACCTCCTTGGCAGCGACATCTAGATCGTCAGTCCTGGACCACGAGGCTGCGCAGCAGCCTGCCCTGCGTGTGCAGCAGTTGCGGATCGTCCGGAGCGCGCGGGATCGATCCCGGCACGATGATCGGCTCCGACAGCCATGCCGGCTCGCCGGAAAGCACCACCAGATAATGCCCCAGCCGGCAGGCTTCGAGCGGATCATGGGTGATCAGCAGCACCGTGCGATCCTGCAGCAGCTCGGCGGCGAGATCCTGCACCCGCGTGCGGGTGAAACTGTCCAGCGCGGAGAAAGGCTCGTCCATCAGGACGATCGGGCGATCCTCATACAGCGTGCGGGCGAGGGCGGCGCGCTGGCGCATGCCGCCGGACAGCTCCGCCGGCAGCGCCTGCCGCCGGTCCGCGAGCCCGACACGTTCCAGCAGGGCGCCGGCGCGTTCCGGCTCGGGGGGCTCGCCCCGCAGCCTCGCGCCGATCGTCACGTTGTCGATCAGCCGCAGCCACGGGTAGAGCAGGTCCTGCTGCGCCATGTAGGCGATACGGTGTGCCAGCGGTACGCCGTCGCTGGCACCGATACGGCCGGCCGCGGGTTCCTGGAGTCCCGCCGCCATCCTCAGCAGGCCGGTCTTGCCGACGCCGCTCGGCCCCAGCAGGACTACGAACCGGCCTCCCGGAACCTCCAGCGTCAGGTCCTGGAAGATGGTCCGGTCGCCGTGGCGCAACGCGACGCCATCGAGATGCAGGCCAGGGCAGGCGGCGCCGGATCCGCGCCCGGTCGGCATCAACGCCTCGCCGAGGCGGTCTTTCCGGTGTCTCCATCGCGCAGGTCCCGTCGCGACGATCGCTCTTCCGCACGGTTCATGAGCATGAACCCGGTATCCGGCGCGATCCTGGCCAACAGGCGCGCCAGCCTGGAGATCCCGATGACGATCTCGTCGTCGCCCCGGTGAAGTCCCCGGAAGATCCGCTTCGCCACGGACTCGGAAGTCATCTTGGAACCGGCATAGTGGCTCGCCATCGCCGTATCCACCGCCGGCGGCATCACTTCGACCACCCGTACCGACGTCGAGCGGAGCTGGAAGCGCAGCGAGCGCGTGATGGCGTGCAACGCGCTCTTGGTCGCGCTGTATGGCGCGGTACGGGCGCTCGGCAGGAAAACATAGCCGGTGGTGACGTTCACGACGGTCGCGGCAGGCTGGCTTCGCAGCACCGGGAGCAGCAGGCTGGTCAAGGCGACCGGTGCGACCAGGTTGGTGAGGACCTCCGCCTCCAGCTCCTGGACGTGCGAGGAGCCGGTGAGGTCGGAGACATGCAGCGATCCTGCATTGTTGACCAGGACGTTCAGGCTGGGAAATCGCGCCGTGACCTCGTCCGCAAGGGACCGCCGGCTGGCGGCGTCGGCCACGTCGGCCCGGATGGCGGTCAGTCCGGGCAGGACGGTACAGGCCGCATCCAGCCTTGCCTGGTCGCGGCCGCACACGATCACGCTGTTGCCGTTCTCGATCAGCACCCGCGCGAGCGCCAATCCTATGCCGCTGGCGCCATCGGTGATCAGGGCCGTGTTGCCGCCGGGTCGCATTGGGCGCCGCTCGTCAGCGCCCGATGCGCGAGATGGTACTCGTATTGCCTGCTTCGCGCGTCACGTCCTGCGGCGAGACCGCGGCGCGGGCGTAGGTCACGTAGAGGGCGGTGCCGGTGAACACCACGGCACCGACCATGTTGCCCAGCGTGACCGGGATCTCGTTCCAGAGCCACCACTGCGCGAGGGACACGTGCGCGCCCAGCATCATGCCGACGGGTATAGCGAACATGTTGACCACGGAATGCTCGAAGCCCAGCTCGACGAAGATGAAGATTGGCAGCCAGGCACCGAGGATCTTGCCGACGGTGGAGGTGGAAGCGAGGCCCATCACCGAGCCCAGGCTGACCATCCAGTTGCACAGGATCGCCTTGACGAAGACGGTGAGCAGGCCCGCCATGCCGAGTGCCTCGTAGGCGGTGGTCTTGCTGACGGCGAGCGCCCGCAACCGATCACCGATGAGCCCACCGGTATTATGTCCCGCTTCGGTGGCGGTAATCCAGAACAGCGAGGCATAGATCAGGCTGCCGATGAGGTTGCCGAGGAACACCCAGGCCCAGTTCGCGATGACCTGCCCGGCGCTGACGCGACCCGCCAGCAGCCCCGTCGGCATGATGCCGAAATTGCCGGTCAGCAGCTCCAGCCCGAGGATGACGATGAGCGCGAAGCCGGCCGGAAACAGCAGGGCACCGACGATAGGCTGACCAGTTTGTGCCCCGGCCAGGAACGCCATTGTGGTCACGAAGCCCAGGAAGGCACCGGCAAGCCCGCCGCGTATCAATAGGTCGATCGGTGAAAGCCCGGCCTTGATCACCGCGGCCTCCACCATGTTGCCGACGATCTGGGACGGCTTCATGTAGTCTGCCATGCGGACTGCTCCCTGCCGTCGCCTTGCTGGCGATCACGCGCGAGGCCGCTAACGACTTGCAAGAACGGTAAGTTGCAGCCAGGTGCCGCGGCGACGCAATCGCTGAAATGACGATGCAGACGCGGGCAGGGTTGCTGCGTTGTGGGCCCATGGCAGACAGCATTCCACGACAGCGCGTCGACCGAACGCAGCTCCAGCAGATCATCGTCGGGCTGACCGAAGGCATCATCATCATCGACCCGGACCGGACCATCGCGTGGGCCAACGAGAAGGCGCTCATGATGCACGGGGTCAAGGCGGTGAAGGATCTCGGCAGCAGCATCTCCGACTACCGATCCCGCTTCGAGCTGCGCTACCGCAACCGGCACGGGCTGGAGGCTGAGGAATACCCGATGGAGCGGGTCGCCGCGGGGGAGGTCTTCAGCAAGGTCGTGGTGGAGGTCTCGCGGTCCGGCGAGGACAGGCACTGGGTGCACGAGATCCGCAGCCTGGTCCTGATCGACCCGGAGGGCGTGCCCGACTGCCTAGTCCTAGTGCTGGAAGACCAGACCGAGCGCTTCAATGCCGAGGAGCGCTTCGAGCGGGCGTTCGGCGCCAACCCGGCCCCCGCCATCATCGCCCGGGTCTCGGACATGCGCTACGTCAAGGTGAACCAGGGCTTCCTGGAGCTGACCGGCTATCGTCGGGAAGTCTTGATCGGCAGGTCGGTCTACGAGATCGACATCCTGGAAGGGGTCGAGAAACGCGACCTGGCGGTGGCGCGGCTGCATACGGGGGCCACCATCCCGCAGATGGAGGCGTGCCTGCGTACCGCAGACGGCAGCAGCAAGATGGTCATCGTCGCAGGCCAGCCGATCGAGGTCGGCGATGCGGCCTGCATGCTGTTCAGCTTCGCCGACCTGCATCCGCGCAAGCAGGCCGAGGATGCCCTGCGCCAGAGTGAGCAGCGTTTCGCCGTCGCCTTCCGCCTGGCTCCCGGACCGATGGCCGTGCTGGCGCTCGACGGCCTCCGCCTGCTCGACGTGAACGATGCCTTCACCGCCGCGACCGGATGGCGCCGGGAGGAGGTCATCGGCCGCACCGAGCCTGACATCGGCCTGTGGGGCGGCGCGTCACGTGAGGAACTTGCGACCCTGGTGAAGCAGACCGGTCATCTGCACAGCGTGGACGTCCAGCTCCGGACCAAGGACGGCCGGCGCGGCGACTACCTGCTTTCGGCCGAGACCGTCATCATCAACGGCGAGCATTGCATCCTGACCGTCATGCTGGACATCACCGAGCGCAAGCAGACCGAGCTCCAGCTGCTGGCCGCGATCGAGGCGGTCCTGCACGACACCTCCTGGTTCGGGCAGAAGATCGTGGAGAAGCTCGCCAGCCTGACCAGACCAGGTGCGGTAGACCAGCCGGGACCCAACATAAGCGACCTGACGGCGCGCGCCCGGGATGTGCTCGAACTGATGGCGCAGGGGCTGTCGGACGATGATATCGCCGGCAGGCTCGGCGTCAGCCGGAACACCATCCGCAATCACGTTTCAGCGATCTACCAGAAGATCGGAGTTCATCGACGTAGCGCGGTGGTCGTCTGGGCACGCGAACGAGGTCTTGGCAGTCCAAGGAAAACAACGCCGAAACACCGTGCCTCCAGGCAGCAATAGAGCAGGCTAATACTGAGTTAATGGCGTTCTAGTGCAGAAACACTAGGCTATTCAATTCGGCTGCTTGAAAATAAAGGCTGGATGACGCGAACCTTGGCGCTCGAATCCGGTTAGTCCGTCACCCGGGCTTGACCGAGGTACGTGCCGTTTTGGACGCAGGACAAGCCATGTCGCAGCATAAAGATGAGGTTTCGCCTGTAGACGGCGATCAATCAGCACGAGCGGAAGATCTAGTGCTTCCGCTCTATGGCGAGGATCTCGCCGTATCGCGTCGCACGGTCGAGCGGGCGACGGTCCGGGTGGCCACGGTCACCCACCGCCGTGACCATGCAATCGACGAGATGCTGGCCCACGAAGGCGTCGAAGTCACGCATGTGCCCATCGGCCGGCTCGTCGATGCCGTTCCTCCGGTGCGTGAGGAGGGTGACGTCACGATCATGTCCGTGGTCGAGGAGGTGATCGTCGTCGAGCGCCGGCTGCAGCTCAAGGAGGAGGTGCATATTCGGCGGATCAGGACCACGGAGAAACACCTGGAGACGGTGGTGCTTCGCGAGCAGGAAGCGGTGGTCACCCGTCTTCCCGCAGGTGAGCGTGGTCGGGACGTTTCGTAAATTTTCACATCAAACCACGCAATCAAGGGATTCCATTCATGGCTGAAGAGACACTCGTAGCTGTTTATGACACGGCGGCGCAGGCTGCGGCAGCGGTGCAGGACCTGCATGCGGCCAACGTGCCGCCCGGCGCGATCAGCAGCCAGGCGACATCGTCCGGCGCTGCGACCGGGACGACCCCTAGCACATCTTCCGGCACCGGCCGCGAGCCCGGTTTCTGGAGCAGTCTGTTCGGTGGGCAGCCGGAGCATGACACAGCGGTGTATGATCGCAGCGTCGAGGCTGGCTCGACGGTGGTGACGGTGCGCACGCCCGACGAGCATGTCGAGAGCGTCAGCCGCATCCTGGAGCAGCACAACCCGATCGACATCGACGGCCGCGCGAGCGGCTACGGGCTCGGCAGGACGCCTGCGGCCAGCACGACGACCACTGCCACGACCGCGGCCGTAGGCGGTGCGCCTGTTGCCGGTGCTGGCGAGCAGGCGATCCAGCTGGCCGAGGAGCAGTTGGTGGTCGGCAAGCGTCTGGTCGATCGCGGCACCACGCGCGTGCGCCGCTTCGTGGTCGAGACGCCAGTCGAGGAGAACGTCACCCTGCGCGCCGAGCACGTCTCCATCCAGCGCAGGCCCGTCACCGAGGGCACCCGCGTCGCAGATACTGAGTTCAGCGATCGCGTCATCGAGGTGAACGAGACCGCTGAGGAAGCTGTGGTCGGCAAGACAGCGCATGTGCGTGAGGAAGTCGTCATCCGCAAGGATGCGGCCGAGCGCGTCGAGACCGTCCACGACACCGTCCGACGCGAGGACATCGAGGTCGAGAAGGTGCCGAACGGAACCGCGACCACCGGCACGCCGGTCGGCCGCACTCCCAAGATCTGAAGCATCGCCGAACGCGCCTGGAGGCGGCAGTGCCGCCTCCATTCGTAACATCATAGCCTAGGACACCAACCATGAAATCGATCCCGCTCGCCTTCGCCGCCGCGCTGTTCGCGACGACCGCCATGGCGCAACCTGCTGCGACCACACCGGATGCGGCTCCGGGCGCTACCTCGAACGCGCCGATGAAGGGCGTGAACCCCAGCACCGGAACCACTCCCGGCACGAGCCTGACGGACCGCAACGCCGGCACCGCGGCCGCGAGCGGCGACCGCAACCAGGCTGTCGCGACCACGGACGCCAATGCACCGCAGCCGGCACAGGGTGCGAACTCGTTCAGCAGGGGCGAGGCAAGGCGCCGCATCGAGGGCCAGGGCTTCCAGAAGGTGGCGGGCCTGCACAAGGACGGTGGCGGCGTCTGGCGCGGCAAGGGCATGAAGGATGGCGAGCAGGTCGGCGTGTGGCTCGATTACAAGGGCAATATCGGCCATCAGTAAGGCTGAATATCGCTAGCACTTAGCCAATCAAGACAGGAGGCTTAAATGGCCACACGCACCTTTACCCACCTCTACGACAGCTATGACGACGCGCGGCAGACCGTCGAGGCGCTGGAAGCCTCGGGTGTCCCGCACAGCGACATCAGCATCGTCTCGAACAACGTCGATAGTCGCCATGCGGGCGCCGGCACGACAGCCGCCGACTGTACCGCAACCCCGAGCAACGCCACGGGCACGGGCGTCACGACGGGCACGCTCGTCGGTGGCGGCGTGGGACTGCTGACCGGCCTCGGGCTGCTCGCCATTCCGGGTGTCGGTCCGGTCGTGGCAGCCGGCTGGCTGGTGGCGACCCTCACCGGCGCAGGCCTGGGTGCCGCCAGCGGCGGCCTGCTCGGCTCGCTGGTGCACGCCGGCGTATCCGAGGAGGATGCGCACACCTATGCCGAGGGTGTGCGCCGTGGTGGCACCCTCGTCACCGTGCGCGCCGACGAGAGCCAGGCCAGCCGGATCGAGACGGTCCTGACGGGCCGTACCGCCAGCGCGGTGAACATGACCACGCGTCGCGCCGACTACCAGGCCGACGGCTGGAGCCGCTACGACGACAATGCTGCGCCCTACACCACGGACCAGCTCACCGCGGAGCGTTCGCGTCGGGTCCGGGTCGTCAAGGCGGACTGATCCCGGCCTTCAGGCGAGCTGATCTCTCTGACCGCGGTGGGCGAATGTCGTCCACCGCGTTTTGAGCAATAAAAGGAGGCGTGCATGAGTGACAAGGGTGCGACGGACCCCGTCGGTAAAGGTATGGCGAACCTGCAGGCTGCCGGAGAGGCTGCGCGGCAGGTCGGCGGGCAGGCTCGGGAAGCCGGAGCCCAGGCGGTAAGCCAGGCGCAGGATCTCGCGCAGGAAGCCAAAGAGCGTGGTGCCTCGCTCGCCGGGGCAGTGGGACAACAGGCCGCTTCCGCCGCGCAGGCCCAGAAAGAGACGCTTGCCGAACGCATCGAGGATGTGGCGAAGGCGGTGCATCGTTCCGGCGAGCAGCTCGAAGGGCACCAGGACTGGGTTGCTGGTCTCGTGGAGAGCGGCGCCAACGAGTTGAGCACCCTCGCGACTACCCTGCGCACCAACGACCTGCAGGGCCTCATGGGCGGTCTTCAGGATCTCGCACGTCGCCAGCCGGCCCTGTTCGCGGGCGCCTCGCTGGCGGCTGGGTTTGCCCTGGCAAGGGTCGGTCGCGTCGCCGTGGCGGGCGCTTCCAAGGCCGACCTGCCCAAGCTGCCGGAGGTGGGCGGTGAGCGGTAATAGGCAGGAGGGCGGGCAGGGCATCGGCGAGATCCTCGTCAGTCTTGCCAGCGACATCCAGGACCTGGTGCGTGGCGAGATCAGGCTCGCCCGGGCTGAGCTGGACCAGAAGCTGGAGCGCGTCCTGACGGCTGCGATCTTCCTGCTGGGCGGCGCACTGCTCGCCTTCGCCGGCTTGGTCGTGGTGCTGCAGGGCGTAGCGGCAGCACTGGCCCTGGTGATCCCGACCTGGGCGGCGTCCCTGATCGTCGGTGTCCTGATCGTGGTGATCGGCGGCGTCTTCGCACGCTCCGGTCTGAGCAAGCTCTCGCTGAAAACCCTCACCCCGGACCGGACCACGTCCAGCCTGCAGAAAGACGTGCGCGTCCTGAAGGAGCATACCTGATGTCCGACAATACCTCCGACCCACGCCGCATCGAGCGCGATCTCGACCAGACACGGTCGCGACTGGATACCCACCTGAGCGCGCTTCAGAACAGGCTCTCGCCGGGACAGGTCGTCGATGACCTGATGAGTTATTTCCGCGGTAGCGAGGGCGCCGACTTTGGGCGCAACCTGCTGGAGAGCGTCCGCAGCAATCCCTTGCCGGTAGCGGTGACGGGCATCGGCCTGGCTTGGCTGATGACCGTCAACCCGCGTCCTGGTGCCGCGAGCCAGACGGCGACGACCGGTTCGGGAGTGCGGGTGCTGCGTGGCCCGTCCACCCAGGGCAGCTACGAAGCCATGACGTCGCGCATGCGCACGGCGGAGCAGGGCGTAGTGCGCACGAGCGGCGAGGTCGGGCCTGCCTACGCGGCGCGGCTCGACGATGCGCGCGGCCAGGCGATCGGCTTGGCGCGTCAGGCGCAGGAAACCACGGAGTCGTTCGGCCAGCGTATTCGCGACGCCCTGACGGCTGCCCAGCAGGCGGTCGTCGAAGGTGCCCACGACCTCCGCGATCAGGCAGGCGGGGTCGCCGGTTCGGTCGGCAGTGCCGCACAAGGCGCCGTCCACAGCATTGGCGGTGCAGCCCAGCGCGCCGGCGGAGCGATGACGCAGGGCGGCCAGGCTGCCGGTCAGGCAGGCGGCAACCTGATGACCACGATCGCCGAGAATCCGATGCTGCTGGGAGCACTTGGCCTCGCGGCAGGCGCGTTGCTCGGCGCCCTGCTGCCTCAGTCGGATAGGGAAGAGGCGGCGCTCGGCGACATCGCGGGGCAGGCGCGCGATACCGCCCGCAGCCTCGCGCAGGAGGTCGTCGATCGGGGCGGCCACGTTGCCCAGGCCGTCGTGGACAAGGGCTACGACAGCGCGCAGACGCATGGCCTCACCGGTGGCGCGACACCCGGCAGCCTGGTGGACGCGGCGATGAGCGGCAAGCTTGCCGGCGAAGCCAAGCAGGTCGTCGCGGACGTACTGCATACCGGCGACGAGGCCATCCGCAAGGAGACGCTCGGCCAGGGTCAGGGCGCCACGCCGTCCAAGTAACGTTTGCCTGACAGGATCGGGCGCCGAGCATGAACCGCTCGGCGCCCGATCCGGGTACATCGGACCACGGCACCGGACATGATCCGGATGTTCTGGCGCCTGCTCCACATCCCTGATCAGAGGAAATGCCGCCATGGCTGAAGAGACACTCGTAGCTGTTTACGACACGGCGGCGCAGGCTGCGGCGGTGGTGCAGGATCTGCATGCGGCCAACGTGCCATCGGGCGCGATCAGCAGTCACGCCGCATCGTCCGGTGCTGCGGGCGGGACGTCGTGGAGCAGTCTGTTCGGTGGGCAGCCGGAGCATGACACAGCGGTGTATGATCGCAGCGTCGAGGCTGGCTCGACGGTGGTGACGGTGCGCACGCCCGACGAGCATGTCGAGAGCGTCAGCCGCATCCTGGAGCAGCACAACCCGATCGACATCGACGGCCGCGCGAGCGGCTACGGGCTCGGCAGGACGCCTGCGGCCAGCACGACGACCACTGCCACGACCGCGGCCGTAGGCGGTGCGCCTGTTGCCGGTGCTGGCGAGCAGGCGATCCAGCTGGCCGAGGAGCAGTTGGTGGTCGGCAAGCGTCTGGTCGATCGCGGCACCACGCGCGTGCGCCGCTTCGTGGTCGAGACGCCAGTCGAGGAGAACGTCACCCTGCGCGCCGAGCACGTCTCCATCCAGCGCAAGCCTGGCAGCGGAGCCGTCGTGACCGACGCCGATTTTACCGATCGCGTCATCGAGGTCAGCGAGACCGTTGAGGAGATCGTCGTCAGCAAGACGGCGCGCGTGCGTGAGGAAGTCGTCATCCGCAAGGATATCGAAGATCGTGTCGAGACCATCCGCGACACCGTGCGCCGGGAGGATGTCGAGATCACCCGGGATGACGCGGCACACACGGCTCGCGCGGTGTCGACGACCGGCAGTGACCTGCCGGCCTCCGGCACTTTGCCGTCGACGCCCATGAGAACCTGACCCGACCGGTTTCCGGTCCACATGGAGAACGACATGTCCGCGAGCATTCACGACAACGACCCCGGGCGCAGATCGGGTTTGATCGAGACCAACACGACGGTGATCGGAGCGGGCCCGCATACGCATCGGCGCATTTCCTGGGCTGCGATCTTCGGTGGGGTCATTCTCGCCCTGGCGGTGCAGATCCTGCTGAGCTTCCTCGGCAGCGGCATCGGTCTCAGCCAGGTCGGCGTCAATGCGGGCACCACGCCCGCGGCCGGAAACCTCGGCATCGGCGCCGGCATCTGGTGGATCGTCAGCAGCTGCATCGCCCTGGCGATCGGCGGCTACGTAGCCGCTTGGCTGGCAGGCATAGAGACCCGCTTCGACGGTCTGCTGCACGGGCTGATCGCCTGGGGCATCTCCATGCTGGTGATCCTCTATCTGCTGACGTCCGCGCTCGGCGGCATTATCGGAAGCGGCTTCTCCGCCTTGGGCAGCGTCACCAAGGCAGCCGGCAGCGGTATCAGCGAAGTAGCCAAGCCGGCCGCACAGGCAGCCGGCATCACGCCTGACATGGTGCAGCAGCAGGCAAGCGGTTACCTGCAGCCGACCAATCCCGATCCGGCGACGATGAGCGCGCAGGATGCCCAGAAGGACATAGCCAGCAACCTGGTGACCTACGCGAAGGGCGGCGACGGTGCTCCGGCAGCGAAGGAGCGCATCATCACGGTGATGGCCGCCCAGATGCACATCAGCCATGACCAGGCGGCGCAGAAGTTCGATGACAGCCAGGCCAAGGTGCAGCAGGCCCGCGACAAGACGGTGCAGGAAGCCAAGGACGCCGCGGATGCAAGCGCCGCAGCCGCGGCCAAGGGTGCTTTCGCGGCTTTCGGGATGCTCCTGCTGGGTGCTATCTGCGCGGCCATCGGCGGCACCCTCGCGGTGCAGCGGCGTGTGCAGGTTTCTCAGCGCATGCTCAACTAGATCATGCTCTAGAGCACGTTCGTATCTGTCCGAATCACGATTCCGGCGCGGGCTGAGATGTGATTCAAGCTGCTGGCTGGATTGGAGGCCAGCGGCAATGGCACGTCCTTATTCTGATGATTTGCG
>JAABUQ010011850.1_pt1 | contig 11007 bp, 1 predicted proteins | sample 5560001 | NCBI WGS metagenome assembly JAABUQ01 (sample SAMN10711888, study PRJNA513371) | rock metagenome | isolation source: Antarctica rocks | place: Antarctica: Victoria Land, Finger Mt nord | collected 2015-12-18
TGTATTTAATTTGTAGCTTATAATTCGTGGTGGTCATAGTCTAATTAGTAAATAGATGATTTTGTATATTAGAATTAAATTCGGCATTGACCCGGAGTCGGCATTATCCCGGGAGATCTCCTAGAGCTTAGTTGCGTCGCGTCGACGCTCTCTCTTCGTACCTTGCTCTATTATAATAGATTGCATGTTGTGCGAGGAGATTCAGGCCTGTTTCGTAATCGCAGTGGGAGCAAGTTCGAAGTCCCTGGACCAGATATATTCTCACTACAGGCTCTCTATATAGCTAAAACCTATCTATCCCGATGAGTGCAATGCATAGTCAGCAATACCAAATTAACACATTCTATGGTGTAGCGCTTCTCATAGCATTACAAAGACTACTTTTTAGGGCTTCCGACTTCCGACTTCCGCATCTGATATTCAAGTCTCAGTGCTAGACAAATTTTTGCTTCAATTTGTATGTCCCCATCATCTTATATCAAAGGCCACATTTCCTAATATTTTTTCGCCTATTGATTGATTATCAGTGCTTATCGCACTTATTATAGCTTGGACCGATAGAGACCGAAATCTTCGAATCAGGTACTTGGGGTCGTACCAAGCTTCTAAGTTCACTAAAGAAAGGGTTTCGATATTGGGTGAGTACTGCTTTTCATCCTGTTTCTCAGTAGTCGAGCGGTTCCCAATGTGGGCGCCACTGTTGCAGACAGCCTCCCGTTATCGACGCTATCGCAAGGGAACTCTTTTCTAGGCAGCAGGAGGCTGAGCCAGGCAGCAGTGCTGACGAAAATTGTTATAAATAACGTGAGCAGCTATAGCCGGGTACAAGGCAGCCAGTTCAGGCTCCCACCTGCTGCGCCCCTGCACTGCCCTATAGTGCTCCCTTTTGCTCCCTCGTTGCTCCCCTATGCTCCCTCAGTGCTCCCCCCTGCTCCCTCGCTGCTCCCTCTGAAGCGGCCCTGCTCCCTTTCCCGAACGGAAACGGCAATTTCAGATCCTAAGTTCGGGGTGTATATAATATATATATATATATTTATTAATAGAAATATTTTATATTAAATAATATATATTAATATTATTAATCTCGTTGATTATTCCTTGTTATTAAAGTTTATTTGTTAATAATCTCCGTTCTTGAACTCAAACTCTATAACTATTGCGTACGTAATCAGCAGCGGCTAACCCCGAAGGGTATTAGTACATAAAGTCTGAGTAACTGAGGCAACTTTAATATAAGGAGGCAAGTTATTTGACTATTACTAAAAAACTCAGACGATTACGTTAAGAATTAGAGTTTGGGTATAATTTATCTTTGTTTTATTTATAATTGCCTTATTATCTTTCTTATATTATATACCTTTTATATAATTAATTATAAATTTATTATATAATTAATTAATAATTAATCCTTAATTAATCAAATCTATTATAATAACTAATTTAAAGAAAAATAATATTTATATTTAATATAAGATTCTGACCTAGCGCCCTATAAATTAGTTTATATAAGATAAAAAATTAGTAAATAAGATAATAACAATAATTCAATTTTAAATCAATTTTAATTTAATTTAATTTAATTTTTATTTTAAAATTATTTGCTAATTAATTCTAATTTAATTTAATTTATCTTTAATATTAAAATTCTATTTATTTAAATTAATTCAAAATTATTTGCTAATCAATTCGAATAGGATAGGTTATATATTATAATAAATAAGCTCTTTTATTATCTTAATATAAGCGATAAAAAGTTCTATCCTATTATAATAAGATTAATTCTTATTTAATTTAAATTTAATTTAAAATTAATATAATTATAAGTTTATTTTTTAAGTATTTTAGCCCTCCGTAAATATATATTGAAAGGTTATAAAATAAATATCTTCTAAAAAAATTATAATTTTCAGGGATTTTAAAGTATTATATAATTAATTAATAAATTTAATTTTAAATTAATTCAGGATTGAATATTAATTAATTTAAAATTCTTTAAATAATTTATATATTATTAATTAGGAAATATAGCTTCCGAAATTTTTAATTTAATAAAAAAGATTATTAAAGCCTTAATTAAATAGAAATTATTTTTAAAAAAGGATTAAATAATAATTAATTCAAAATTGAAATAAAATTAATTATTAATTAATTTAGCCTTATAAAATATATATTTATATTCTATTTAAAATTCTAAAGAAAGAAATATTTTGTTATAATTATAAAAATTATAAAATTAATAAGTTTTTAACTTTTTAATAATTTAATTCTAAATCAAATTTAATTTAAATCTAAATTGATTATTAATTAAATATAAAATATTTATAAAATCTTATTTATTATAATTATTTAAAATACTTTAATTACTCGGATTATAATTTTAATATAATAAAAGTTAAAAATATATTTATTATTAATAAGTATTTTAACAAAAACAATAGGAATAATAGGGAGGTTAAAGGGGAGACTAAGGGGGAGACTAAAAGGGAGACTAAGGGGGAAGCTAGAGGGGAAACTATAAGGGGGACAAAGGGGGAGACGGAGGGGGAGGCTAGGAGGGAGACGGGGGGGGAGGCTGAGGGGGAGACAGGGGGGGAGGCTAAGGGGGAGGCTGGGGGGGAGACGGGGAAGGAGATTAAAAAGGAGATTAGAAAGGGTAAGGGCAATAAGGAATAAACTAGTTAAATCGAATCGAGATTAATCTAGGATTGAATAAAGATTAATCTTAATTAATAAATTAAATTAACTTAATTTAAAATAAATAAATAATAAAATTAATTAGAATTATTTCTAATTTAATCCTAATTTAATTATATTCTTTTATTATTTATCTGATTTTTTAATTATATTATTTTTAATTCTGCTTTTTTATTTTTAAATTCTAGTTTTTGAATTTTTACTTTTTTTTATTTTTATTCTAAATTATTAATTAATAATTAATTAAATAAATTTTATTAATTTATTAAAATTATTTATTAAAGAAAGTTAAAATTAATTAATAAATAAATTAAAATTAATTAAGATTTAATTTTATTTTTCAGATTTTTAAAAGCTTAATCTTAATTTTAATTATAATTAAGGATTATTATTAAATTTAGAATTTAATTATCTTTTTTAGCTCTTAAAAAATATAAAAGATTCTATATTATCTTCTTTATTAAAGTTTATTTCGATTAATAATTATTTCTAATTTTTATGATAATTTCTTAATATTTAAATTAATTCTAAATTAAATTTAAAATAAAATAAAATAAATTATTATTCGATTTCTATTTAAACTCGTAAAACCTTTTTAATAAATTTATTTAATAATATATATATTATATATCGAAATCGAAAAACGTTAAATATTATTAAATATTATATTAATTAAGGTTTCTAATATTAAATTAAATATAAATTAATTTAGATTTGATTTAAATTTGATTTAAATTTAAACTTATTTTATAATAATATATAATAATATTAAACCTTTCCTAATAATATTATTTTTATAATATATTTATTTAATTATATTAATATAATTATAAATTATAATAAAGACTTCTTTTAGGATTTCGGAATAATATATATTAATATTTAAAATAATATTAATATTTTATTTATAATAAACCTAATTATAAATCTTCGGAATAAATAATAATAAGTTTAAAAAGATAATAAATATTTAATTTAAATTTAATTTAGATTTAATTTAGATTTAATTATTAATTAAAAGTTAATAGATTTTAAAATAATCTTTTTTTGAAAAATATTTTAATAGAATTATTATTCGTTTATAAATAGATTTATTATATTAATTAATTCTAATATTTTAATAAACTTTATATTTAAAATAAATATTATAATAAATAATTATTTATTATATATATTAATATTAAGGCCGAAAATAAAAATTGATAAATTGAAAATATTACTTAAATCCTAATTAAATTAATATTAAATTAGGATTGAATCTAAATTATATATACCTTTAATTTATATTTTATTTATATTTATAAAGATTATCTTAAGGCTATTATTATAAAGATAAAATTAATAAATAGGAGATTATAATAATTTGGAAACCAATTCAAATACTTTTGTAAATATTTATTAATAATATTCGCTATTCAACTTATTTATATAAATTTGATAAAGTATAAAAACTATAAAATATATAATTAATAAAATTTTTAGATTAATTATAAATTAATCCCGAATTGAATCTTTTATATTTTCTTGATTTTAGTTCGAATATTATAAATATAATTTTATTAATTAATCCTTTTATTTTCTTAAATATTATATCTATTTCGTAAGCTTCTAATTGCGAAAAGATTTAGGTTTATTTTTTATAAAAGATAATAATAATTTTAATATTAATCTTATTAATATTAAGATATTGAATATATTGATATTAATTAATTATAAATTAATTTAAGATCGAATAAAAATTAATTAATAAATAATTAAAAACTTATTCTTTTATTTATATTTCGATATTTAAATTTATATTCAAATTAAATATTATTAAATATTTATCTTTTAAAATAATAAAATATTTTTTACTTCTAAATAATAGTTTCGATTTAATCTATTTAATTAATACTTTAATAAATATTTATAATATATTCTATTTAATAGTTTAAATAAAATATATTTAATAATAAATTATAAAGGAATTTTCCTATATAATTAATTAAATTCAATTTCAAATTAATTTCGATTTAATTTTAAATCGATTATTAATCTTAAGTCTTTTATTTACTTAATAAGCTTGAAAAAGCTATTTTATAATTTTAATAAAAAACGATTATATAATAGCGGCAGATATATATATATTTTATATAAAATAAAAATAAAATATAAATAATAAGTTAAATTATTAGGGATAAGAATATTAAATTTTATTTAATAATTTATATATTATAAAGCTCTAGAATCAGTTTAATAATTAATACTTAAATTAATTTAAAATTAATTTTAAAATAATTTTGAATCGAATATAAATTAATTATTATAATTTTTCTTCTTAATTAATATATATTTAATAATATAATATAAATTCTCCGGCTTTGATTAGGAATTATTTAACTTTGAAAAAAGATTTTTAAAATATTTAATATAAATATTTTTGATAATATTTAATAATTAGAAAAAATATATTTTTTATTTTAAATCTTTATTATTTATATAGTTAATATAGAATAAAAGTTTATTAGAAATAGTCTAAAATTAATTCAGTTTTAAATTATAATCAATTTAAAATTAATTTTAAATTGAATATTTAAATTCTTGTTTATTTAATTATAAAATTATATTCTTTATTTTATTATTTATATATATTCTTTTACTTAAATCGCTTTTAAACTTAAATAAATTACTTTTTTAAATATTAAATAAATTCGATTATAGATTAATTTAGAGTTAATTCTTATACGATTATAAATCGAATTTATAAATTATATAAATTATTATAAGATTATCGAATCTTTTAAATCTGTTTCAAATTATCTTTAATAAAAGATATATATTATATTTTTATAAAATCTAAATATAAATATTAATAATATATAATTCTAAAATATTAATATATATATTAAATATAAAAAATATTATTCAAATATATTAATAAAGAATATTTTTTTAAATACTTTTGCTTCTATAAATATTAAATCTATTATTAAATTAAATTTAAATCTAAATTAAATTATAAACTTCCTTTATTTTTCTTCGGTCTTTTAAGGATATATTAATAATATATATATATTTATTAGAATAACTTTAAAGATAATTAAAAAAGATAAGAGAATATTTAATAAATAATATTTTTAAGCTAATATAATAATATATAAATATAATAATAAGTTTAGATATAATAATTTATTTAATATTAAAGTTATTTTTATTAATAATTAATTTAAAATTAATCTCGAATTGATCCTGATTTATTCTATAATTTTAAAATTTATAAAATTATATAAAAAATAAAAAATTATCTGATCAAAAAGTTTTTTTAAATTTTTTTTTTAAAGTTAATTTTGATATAGCTAGACTAATAGTCGTCCGACCCTAACATAGTCGGCCGAGTTTTTTAGTAGTGGTCGGATGACCTATAGGCTCCTTAAATATATAGGAGAATACCTACTTAGTAAGCATACGCTATCCCTGAAGGGGTCCACACGTCTGAGTACTAAAGTAAGTGAAAAGACAACTTTCAAGGTACCGCCTTTCCAAAAGAGGAATAATTGCCAATCCAAGGGATCCCGCGTCAACATCCCAACTCGTCCTCGGCTTTCTTGAAGTTGCAGCTTTCCCCATCCTTTGCACATGGCGCATTTTGTTCGCTTATTTGTAAAGTGTTTGGAGAATGCCGAGCTTTCTATTTGAAACAGGTGATGAAAGCCTCGTGAAGTTGTGGGTGGTGCTTACACTTGAAACACAATGCTGCCGTCTTGATTCAGCCAATTGCAGTCATCCCACTGGGCCCTAGGTGTGCACGCGCTGAGCCCCCTTTAGTGTTTTCAGCTACGTACCACCGCAATATTGAAGCTCAAGATAGAGACCAATCACCGAAGACGAAGTGTTGACCATGTGGACATGCATAATACGATCCAAAATGGAGTCCTATGTGCAGGACAGCTTACTGAAAAACATCATCATCTGAAGCTCGTCGGTTCGATATTCCCAAGGGGAAGTTGAAGAAATTGAAGTCCTCGTCATTTGTTTCAAAGAATCCTGGGGGCTTAGATTACCTCCACCCTACTCCATGATGCTGTACGCCCGCCGCGCGTTTTTAGCTTGCGTTGCTGTTTCCGATTTTGACTGTGCGACCGAGGCCAGGGCTCAGGTCAGGTAGTATTCACATCCTCGTCAAAACTGAAATGATCGGGGTATCCGCACAGCTTTAAGACCTGAGTTGATACACCGCGAATCAATTCAACCCCCACGCAATCTCCTTTCTCCCTTCAATAGGACACCGGCTCCCAACCTATACTCCTCTCTGTTCGTTCTTGCAAGACTTGAGAATGCACTCAAAATGCTTTCGTCCATTGTATCTTGATTTCTTTTGGTCAGGCTCAGGATGAGCAAGATTCCCTCCGTCTCTCTGTTACTAACGATAATAATCAACACCACTGCAGTCTGTATGTTACACCCTTCCCATGTGGATATTCTTTGAGCTCGGGACGTTTGAGTTGATAAAGCTCAACAAAGAAGCACACTGAGTTTACTTGGTATCGTTTCGAAAACATTACTGATGTTACGCATGTGCCATATCTAGTTGCATTGGGCTATACTGCATCAAACTCTAGCACTCTTTCTTCAAGCGCACTTTTCCCAAATTTCTCAAGCAACATCCTGACCTCGACTTATGTGGCTTCGAGTTCGAGCAGACCAATCAATCTAACATCCTCGTCCCATAATTCTGACCATAGCACAACATCCTCTCTACTATCCCCTATACCGTCCTCTCGAGCGTCCTATCTAGTACCCATCGACGCAGCCCAGAAAGACTATGGTCGATTAGGCTCAGCTGGAATAATCTCTATTACCGCGGAAGGAAAGTCGATAAATTCCTCTGCGATACGTGCCTCTTTGGTTGGCTCCTCTCTAAATGGTTCTTCGTCGACGGGATCCACTCCGAAAGGGCGTTCGTCCTTGGACGGGTCACCGCCGCCACATTCTTCTGCAACAGCCCCAATTCCGTTGTACAACTCTTCAGGAGGATTCCCTTCTTTCCGCGCAGGTTCGAAGAAATATTATAACAATGTCATGTCACTCAATTCTACCCCTCGACCTTCAGGCTCTATCACCATCGGAATTCCAATAAAATCAAGCATACCTGTGAAACATTCCAACTCGTCGGTCCGCATCCCATTTCCAATCTCGAGGGGACCAGCCGGACCTGTCTTTGCGGTCAATGCTACATTGCCAGAAAATTATGATACTGGCGTCCTTAGATTACGTTGGGGTGGGGGGAATTGTACAATGGCTGCAGGTCCTGATGCTTACAAGTCCGACTAACTATCGTCTCACTACAAGAACAATGCTGACTTATAGTCTTCCAGTGCAAAATCATGCTCCTGCTGGAATCGGGTCGAAGACTGGTATCACAAATACGCTACGGGCACAATGACCACACAGCAATGCCAGTCAATTTACCCAACAGGCAATGCAACCGCTGTCCAATCTCTTGCATGCTCACCCCTCACAGTGACCCAATTGTCGCAGGCGTATAAGGCTGTTCCGTCAGATTGCTGCAATAAGTGCGTTGTTCGAGCAGGAGCCGTTCGCCTGGTTTATTGGCCTCCTCCCGCCACCGCAAATTCAACTGGTGGACCATATCAAAATGCCACTGCCACCCCAGTAGTTTCAAGGGCAACGGGACTAACCTATCAAAACATTACCGCCGCCTCGGTAACACCAACTTACGGCTTGGTCTCAGATGGGTTCACTTTCGTCTCGCCTTCGGTCTATCTTATCTACACAGACGTTCGCGCCTCTGCATCATGTATAGCAAGAACAGCCAGTAGTATTGACATTGAAACGACTCACCGCTTCGTGACCCGTGCTTACGCACCAGACGCACTTTCATCTGCGAACTGCGTTGTCTCGGACGTCTGGGGGTTCATACATGTCTGTCATGGTGGGTTAGGAAATACACCCAAACCCAAGGATTGTTTTACTGGCAGGGACACTGGTTGGGGAAAGGTCAACTACGCAGAGCTTTATAACCCTCCATCTGATGCAGAGATCCTCGCTAGGAAACAGCCATGTTTCAACGACCAGTCTATCGACGCTGGATTTGCTTCGCAGATCTTTGTAAGCCCACAGTTATCACTTCCCCACGATGTCACCGACATCGACCCTCAGTGGGTGACATGGGGCGGCAACACGTGCACTGCGACTGACCTAGGGGTCTTGGACCCACCCAGTGCTTTAGGTCAAGCAACAGCTCTTAGGCCTGTCGCGGAGCAACAACCCACACCAGTCATTGAAGCCGTGGTGCAAAATACACCAGCGCAACCTGCGGGACAAGTACAGAATCCTGAGGCCTCGCCTACGAATGCCCCCGTGAACAATGAGATCGGGGTAAAACAGGGGATGCCGAATAACGATCCGAATAATTCTCCTACCCCTCAGAATATGCCTCAACAGTCGCCTCAGACTTCCCCGGATCTTCCACAGAACTCACCTCAAAGCCCCGCTCAAAATTCAGTTGGCCAGCCAGATAAGCCTAACGACGTTGTCAAATCTCCCACAGGAGGGGCTCCTCAAAATGGTAACAACAACAAACAAATAACAGATCCAAGTCATGTAACGCCGGAGCAGATGGATCAAATATACGCTGCTCTGTCTCCGAGTTCATCACCCGTAGCTGCTGCCGCCATTCCAGCTCCAGCTGCAGTGGCTGCGGTACCACTGCCGAATCCTCAGACTGTGCCTGTCGTATTGACACCAGTGAATAATGCTGACGCTCAAGGAGCAGGTACGGCTCAGGGCAGCAGTAGCAATCCATCAAAAAATGCACCGCAAGGCAGTACTCAGGTTTTACCTATCAATGACGTACAGCAAGGAGATGGTTCCATGAATTCAGCTCCTGTTCATGATGTGAAGCAAGGAGGCACGCAGAACTCTCCTATCGACAATACACAACAGCCTGGTACTCTACAAAACCCTGCCGCTATCAAGAATGGACAGACCGACAATAACCTTTTAAATCCTGTACCTGTGGTACAGCCTCTCCCAGTTATTGGCAGTCAACCAATCCAGAAACAACCCAACGGTGATGCAATTGTCGCAGGCTCAACCCTACCAGTCGGAAGCCAGACCACAGTTGCCGGCCATGTTGTCTCTAATGGGCTAAATAATGTCGTCGTCGATGGCAGTACGCACAGTACAGAGCCCACTCAAGTACCCGCTCCTGCAGGAGGCCAGGTTATCGGCAATAACCAGATCGTACAAATCTCCAATGGCAATCTGCAGCTAGCAGGGCAAACAATTGCACCAGGAACGCACACGACAATCTCCGGCCAAGCAGTCGACTACTCTGGTCAGAGCCAAGTGATCGTAGATGGTACCACCCATGCTCTCTCCCCAGTCTCAACCTCAAATCCGCTCATCATAGGCGACCAAACACTCTCTCGAGCTCCAAACAACAACCTCGCAATCGCCGGATCAACCATTGCCCCAGACGGCCAAGCAACCATTGCAGGCCACACCTACTCCGTTGCAGGCACATCCAGCGTCATCGCAGACGGAAACACCTACGCCCTCCCCCCAACCTCAAACGCCTTCCTCGTTCAATCCATATCGACCAACTCCCCCACCAGCAACGCCCCAATCCCCTTGACTCTCCCCAACGGCGTCACCGTAGCCCCTGCCCCCGCCACTCCAGGCCAGTCCGCAGCTTACACCCTCCCCAACGGCTCCATCCTCAGTGCAGGCGGCCCCTCAGCCATAATATCCGGCACAACCTACTCGGCCCTCCCCTCATCATCCGGCTTCCTCATCAACGGCGCCACCGTCCCTCTCCCCACACCCACCCCAAGCGCAACCCACAACACGAACCCAACCCAGTCCCTCTTCACAGCCGGTTCCTCAACCTTCACCGCCGGCCCGACAGGCATAATCCTTGCGCCAGGCACTACCCTAACACCGGGCGGCTCAGCAGCCACAATCTCCGGCACAGCAATCAGCCTCAACCCGTCCGGCGCGCTCGTGCTCGGCTCCAGCACCATCGCCTTGCCTACACCTTCACTGTACACAGTCGGAAATAATGTAATCACCGCGGCAGCCACCGCCATCACTCTGGGTCCCGGCACTACCTTGCACCCGGGGGACGCCGCGGTGACGCTTTCCGGGACTGCGGTCTCCCTAGGGCAGAACTCGATGCTCCAGATTGGAACGGCGAACGTCAAATTGCCGGCGCAGAGCGTATTCACGTTGAGCGATGGGGAGACGGTGACGGCGAATCCGACGGGGTTTATTGTGGGGGGGCAGACGTTGGTGCCGGGGAAGGATGTC
>JAABUQ010011851.1_pt1 | contig 11006 bp, 10 predicted proteins | sample 5560001 | NCBI WGS metagenome assembly JAABUQ01 (sample SAMN10711888, study PRJNA513371) | rock metagenome | isolation source: Antarctica rocks | place: Antarctica: Victoria Land, Finger Mt nord | collected 2015-12-18
CGCAGGGCTGGCGTTCCCCGAGGGACCACGCTGGCACGATGACCGGCTTTGGTTCTCCGACATATTCGCTGAGACCGTGTGTACTGTGGACCTGTCAGGCGGCGCCGAGGTGATCGCCGAGGTTGCCGCCCGGCCGTCGGGACTGGGCTGGACTACGTGCAACGAACTCCTCGTTGTGTCGATGAATGACCGACAGCTGCTGCGGATGGAGGACGGCGCGTTGTGTCCGTTCACGGACCTCTCCGCCTTTGCAACGGGTCCCTGCAACGACATGGTCGTGGACGGGCATGGCCGCGCCTATATCGGCAACTTCGGCTTCGACATGTTTGGCGGCGCGGAGCGCCGTCCGGGCGCTATCATCGGTGTCGATGTCGACGGCACGGTCTCGCTTGCCGCTGCTGAACTGGATTTCCCGAACGGCATGGTGGTGACGCCGGACGGCCGCGCGCTGATCGCGGCGGAAAGCTATGGCAACCGGCTGAGCCGGTTCACGATTGCCGTTGACGGGACGCTTGTTGACCGTCGTCTCTTCGCCGAACTCGACAACGTCGTGCCGGACGGCATCTGCCTCGATGCGGAGGGTGCCGTGTGGGTGGCAGATGCGCGCGCCAACCGGGCGCTGCGCGTGCTCGACGGCGGCCGCGTCGCGGAAACCGTGACGGTGGCCGAGGGTCGGGCCGTCTATGCCTGCGCGCTCGGCGGGCCGGACCGGCAGACGCTGCTGCTCTGCACCAGCGCGGCGCGCGGACCGGAATCGCGCGTGGTCCGGCAGGGGCGGATCGAGATGACCCGCGTCGCTGTGCGGGGGGCGGGCTGGCCGTAAACGCGAGGAAAGGACGTCACAGATGAAAATCGGGGTCTTCTCGACATTCATGTCGCCGCAGGCAACGCCGCAGATGATCCGCGATTTCGGGCGACACGCGGAGGAGATCGGTCTCGAATCGATCTGGATGGGCGAGCATGTCGTGCTGTTCGATAAGAACACCTTCCGCTATACGAGCTCCAAGGACGGGAAGATCCCTGTCCCCGAAGGCGGCGGCATGCTCGACGTGACCGCCACGTTCGGCTTTCTTGCGGCGGCGACGAAGACCGTGCGGCTCGGCACCGGCGTGGCGCTCGTGCCGCAGCGGAACCCGATCTACACGGCCAAGGAGTTCTCCACGCTCGACTGGCTAAGCAACGGACGCATCGATTTCGGCATGGGCGTCGGCTGGAACAAGGAGGAGGTCGAGGCCTGCGGCTATGGCTGGGAGGATCGCGGCCCGCGCTGCGACGAGTTCCTCGAGGTCATGCGGCGCCTGTGGACTGAGCCGGTCGTCGACTTCGCCGGGAAATGGGTGCAGTTCGAAACCTGCCGGCTCGACCCCAAGCCGATCCAGAAGCCGCTTCCGATCATCGTGGGCGGCCACGCCCCGCCCTCCTTGCGTCGGGCGGTGCGGTTCGGCGCCGGCTGGTATGGCTTCAACCTCGATCCCGAGGGGGTCACGCAGGCGCTCGCCCAACTCGATGCCGCCTTTGCCAAGGCCGGCCAGACTCGCGGCGCCGATTTCCAGATCATCGTCACGCCGCCATTGGCGATGTCCGTCGATGCGATGCTGGACTATGCGGAGCTCGGCGTGCACCGGCTGCTGCCCAATCTCGGCAGCCAGCGCAGCGAACGCGCAAAGGCGCGGATGACGGAGCTCGCGACGCTGGTGAAACGCGCCGGGTGAGTTTGACCGCGGGCGGCGCGCCGGTGATTAGTGCTAGGCGACCGGTCCGAGCGAGGGAGCAGGCAGTGGGTATGGAGAGCGGATTTTCGACGTCGCGGCTAGCACGTCTGGATAAGGTGATGACGCAGCGCTACGTCGATACCGGGCTACTCCCGGGCTTGCTGACGATGGTGTATCGGCGCGGACAGCTCGCGCACACCGGCCTGTCCGGCCAAATGGATGTCGAGCGCGGCAAGGCCATGCGCGGGGACACCATCTTCCGCATCTACTCGATGAGCAAGCCGATCACCGCGGTCGCGCTGATGATGCTGGTGGAGGAGGGCTATCTCGGTCTCGACGACGACGTTGCGACGCACATCCCGTCCTGGAAGCATCTCGGGGTTTACGCGAGCGGCATGCCGAGCCTGCTGTCGAGCGCGTCGCCGCTGTTCATCACGACACCGCCGGCGCGGCCGATGAAGGTCGTCGACTTGGTGACGCACACCTCCGGCCTGACATACGGCTTCATGAACCGCACGAGCGTCGATCGCGCCTATCGCCGGCTGAAGGTCGCCGAGTTCCACAGCGAGACCAATCTCGACACGATGATCGAGCAGCTCTCGACCTTGCCGCTCGAGTTCTCGCCCGGAACGGCATGGAACTACTCGGTCTCGATCGACGTGATGGGCTACCTCGTGCAGAAGCTCAGCGGGCAGAGCTTTGGCGAGTTCCTCCGCACGCGGCTGTTCGAGCCGCTCGGCATGACGGACACCGCGTTCTGGTGCCCACCGGAGAAGATCGACCGCTTCGCCTCCTGCTACATGCCCGGCGAGAGCGGCGCCCTCCGGTTGCAGGACGATGCCGGCAAGAGCACCTATGCCGAGCCGCCGCGCCTCGAGTCCGGCGGCGGCGGGTTGGTCTCGACGGCGCACGACTACATGCGATTCTGCCGCATGATGCTGAACAGCGGCACATTGGACGGCGTGCAGATCCTGAGCCCGAAGACGGTCGCGCTGTTCAGCGTCAATTTTCTCCCTGGTAACAAGGAGCTGGCACAGTTGGCGCCGCCGGGCATGTTCAGCGAGGCCGGCTATGCGGGCGTCGGCTTCTCGATCGGCTGCGGGGTGACGCTCGACCTCGCGCGCACACGGCTGCCCGGGACGCCGGGCGAGTATTTCTGGGGTGGCGCGGCGTCGACTGCGTTCTGGATCGACCCGAAGGAGAAGCTGGCCGTAGTGTTCATGACGCAGGTCATTGGCAGCCCGGCACGGCTGACCCTGCGGCGTGATTTACGGACGTTGGTCTATTCGGCGATGACGGACTCGTTAGTCCGGCAATGAGCTTGGACCCTTCGAGCACCTCCGTAGGTCTAGGCGCCGGCTTTTGCGGCCGCGTACCTGGTGGAGTTCGGACTTGCGAACCGTCGATAGCGCATCGTCGATCGGGACGACACGATGGCGCGCAACCAGTGTCGCGATGATATCAACTCGAGTGCTACCCTGGATGTTGGTGATTCGGCCTGTGCAGCGGAGACTGCGGCGGGCGGGGCGCGGAAGGAGTGGTTTCGAAGGAGAGTGCGGATGCGCACGTTCTTCGGATCTGCGGGATCTGTAAGCCGTCTAATCGTTGAGAGCGAGATCCTGAAGGGGAACCTTCTCGGCGACCCCGCATCACGCGCGGTCGATGTCTACCTCCCGGCCGGACATGACGGCGAAGCGTTCCGCTGCTCGTCAACCTGGTCGGGATAACAAGCAGCGGGTTATCCCAGACCAATGGGCAGGTTTTCGGGAGAACATGCCGGAACGCCTCGATCGGCTGATTGGCGAAGAGCGCATGCCGCCGGTCGTCGTTGCCTTCCCCGATTGCTTCACCCGAATTGGCGGCAATCAATACATCAACTCGGCAGCCACCGGTGCCTGGGAGGATTATCTGCTTGTCGAGATGCTGCCTGCGATCGAGCAGCGGTTTGGATGTTGGGGGCGCCGGGCGGCGAGGCGTTTCGGTAAGAGCTCCGGCGGGTATGGAGCGATCACGCCGCGTCGGATCGTTTGACGATCTCCACGCCGACTTGCCGCACGACGTCAAGCAGGGCTCCCTGGAACTGCGGGCCCTGGTAGCCGCCATCGGCGTAGAGCTTCAGCAGGAAGGGATACAGGCCGAACAGGGTGGCCATCACCAACACGCCGCCGTCGCGGTCTTTCAGCGCTCTTGACGCTTTGACTGTCGATGATGGTAGCGGTCGGAGAAGCCTCTTGCTGGGCCAGTTCCCGGCATTTCACGTAGAAAACATGGTGGATGCGATCCAACGTACCGTCATAATCCCACAGGCCGAAATAACCGTTGGCCGTTCTGCGAGGCGGGAAGTCCTTCGGGATCGCGCGCCACTGGCAGCCCGTGCTGAGCACATACATCAGCCCGTTGACCACCTCGCGAAGGTCAACCGTCCGATTGCCGCCTCCACGTCTGGCCCGCGGGATCACCGGCGCGATCAGCGCCCACTCGGCCTCCGTCAGATCACTCGGGTAGCGAAGCTTGCTGCGGTCGTAGCGGCTGCGGTTCTCGGTGGTCCACATCGGGCGGCCTCATGCGAATCGGGGCCGCATGATGGAATCACAACCGACTCCACCCGACTCAAGATGTCTTCGGACCGACACTTAACAGATCCTGAGCCGCACCCCGAACACGTCGGTAAACCCCGTCCGCCCGTCCGCGGTGATCGCTACCGCGCGCGTGTCGCGCAGGCGCTCGACCCAGCCGAGCTCGAAGCAACGCGCGGCCACGGTGGCGCCGACCGCGCCGGCGATGTGCGGGCGGCGCTCGCTCCAGTCGAGACACGGGCGGCAGTACACCCGGCCGGCCCGCATCCGGGGCGCGATGCCGATGCCGGCCAGCACCGCCTGACCTTCCTGCGTGAGCTCGCCGCCGTCGGTATCGAGACGCACGACTCACGCTCCTGCAGCGCGTCGGCGATCGCGACACCGAGCCGTCCGGCAAGATGGTCGTAGCAGGTTCGCGCGGCGCGCAGCGTCTCGCCGCCGCGCCAGACCCGGGGACGTGGTTCCGTTGTCATGCCGGCGACCGCCATGACGCTCTCAACCATTTGCGCGACCATCGGCGACGCGATCCGGTGGTAGCGATGCCGTCCTTGCTTGTGTACCGCGAGCAGTCCAGCCTCGGAAAGCTGCCCAAGGTGTCCACTCGCCGTTTGCGCCGAGACGTGAGCGGCGAAGGCAAGCTCCTTCGCGGTGAGCGCGCCGCCGTCCATGAGCGCCATCAGCATGTTGGCGCGCGCCGGATCACCGAGCAGCACCGCCACGCGCGCCATCTCCACCGCTCCGGTCATCCCGTTCTGCTCCCTCAATGGGAGAATCTTACGGCCGAGGTGGGCCAACGTCGCCGTAGTTCGCTTCGACCCGGGCCGAAGCTTGCCGCTCCGGCACGGGTCTGGGAAGATCGCCTCCGGCTTGGAGGAAACCTGATGCCCACATGGCAGAAGCGGCGGATCGGCCGCACCGGGCTGCATGTCACTGCGCTCGGCATCGGCACCGCCACGCTCGGCGGCAGCCGGATCGACGTCACGCGCGAGGAGAGCGAGGCGATCATCCACGCCGGCTGGGCTGACGGCGTGCGCTATGTCGACACCGCGCCGTTCTACGGCGTGGGCGCCGCCGAGCGCCGGGTCGGCGACGCGCTGCGCGACAAGCCGCGCGACGACTGGGTACTCTCGACCAAGGTCGGGCGCCTGCTCCGCGCGGACGCGAATGCCGAAGGCCCGGGCGGGCGCAAGCCGCCGCTGCCGTTCGCGGTGATCTACGACTATTCGTATGACGGCATCATGCGATCCTTGGAGGACAGCTTTCAGCGCCTCGGCCTCGCCCGCGCCGATATGCTGTTCGCGCACGATATCGGCGTCTACCAGCACGGCGCCGAGCAGAACGCGATCCACATGCGCGCCCTGCGCGACAGCGGCTACCGCGCGCTCGACAAGCTGCGGAGCGAGGGCACGGTGCAGGCGATCGGCATCGGCGTGAACGAGCGTGAGGCGTGCATGGAAGTCATGCAGTTCGGCCAGTGGGACGCCTTCCTGCTCGCCGGGCGCTACACCCTGTTGGAGCAGGCGCCGCTCGAGGATCTGATCCCGAAATGCCGGGCCGCGGGCACCACGCTCGTCATCGGCGGCCCGCTCAACTCGGGCCTGCTCGCCGGTCGGGACACCTGGAACTACGCCCCGGCGCCCCCCGACATGACGGCGCGGGCCGACGCGATCCGACGCGTGTGCGAGAGCCATGGCGCCTCGCTTCCCGCCGCCGCGCTGCAATTCCCCCTGGCGCACCCGGTCGTCTCGGCGATCATTCCCGGGCCGCGCAACGAGGACGAGTTCGAGACCAACCTGAAGCTGCTGCAGCACAAGCTGCCGGCGGCGCTGTGGTCCGACCTCAAGCGCGAGGGCTTGTTGCACGCGGACGCGCCGGTGCCGGCCGACAACGATCAATCCTTCATCGAAGCGGCATGAGTAACCAGGCGCAGGCGCTCGATTTCGGCCTCGGCGAAACGGCCGACATGCTCCGCGCGCAGGTGGAGAACTTCGCCGCCGACGAGATCGCGCCCCGTGCCGCGGATATCGACCGGACCAACGACTTTCCGGCCGACCTGTGGCCCAAGATGGGCGCGCTGGGCGTGCTCGGGATCACCGTCGAGGAGGAGTACGGCGGCGCCGGAATGGGTTATCTGGAGCATGTCGTGGCGATGGAGGAGATCAGCCGCGCCTCGGCCTCCGTCGGTTTGTCCTACGGCGCGCACAGCAATCTCTGCGTCAACCAAATCCGCCGTAACGGCACGCCCGAGCAGAAGGCGCGCTTCCTGCCGAAGCTGATCCAGGGCAAGTTCGTCGGCGCGCTCGCGATGTCGGAACCGGGGGCGGGGTCCGATGTCGTCGGGATGCGCACGCGGGCCGACAAGCGTGGCGACCGCTACGCGCTGAACGGCAGCAAGATGTGGATCACCAACGGCCCCGACGCCGACGTGCTGGTGGTCTACGCCAAGACCGATCCCGAGGCCGGTCCGCGCGGCATCACGGCGTTTCTGATCGAGCGCGGGTTCCGGGGCTTCTCCACCGCGCAGAAACTCGACAAGCTCGGGATGCGCGGCTCGAACACCTGCGAGTTGGTGTTTCAGGATTGCGAGGTGCCGGCGGAGAACGTGCTCGGCGCGGTCGGGCGCGGGGTCAACGTGCTGATGAGCGGGCTCGATTACGAGCGCGCCGTGCTGGCCGCTGGGCCGCTCGGCATCATGCAGGCTTGCATGGACGCGGTGATGCCGTATGTGCACGAACGCAAGCAGTTCGGCCAGGCGATCGGCGAGTTCCAGCTGATGCAAGGCAAGCTCGCTGACATGTACACGACGATGAACGCCTGCCGAGCCTACGTCTATGCAGTGGCGCGCGTGCGATCGCGGCCGGACCACGCGCAAGGACGCCGCCGGGGCGATCCTCTACGCGGCCGAGAAGGCGACCTGGATGGCGCTGGAGGCGATCCAGGCGCTCGGCGGCAACGGTTACATCAACGACTATCCCACGGGACGGCTGCTGCGCGACGCCAAGCTGTACGAGATCGGCGCGGGAACCAGCGAGATCAGGCGGATGCTGATCGGGCGCGAGTTGTTCCAGGAGACCGCGTGAGAACCCCGCACAACCCTCCCCCAACCCCCTCCCGCAAGGGGAGGGGGCGTTCTGCTCCTCCTCCCCTTGCGGGAGGAGGCCGGGAGGAGGGGTAAGCGGGATGCCGGTCCTAGCCTCCGTCGTCGACCCCCGCTCCGACGCCTTTCGCGTCAATGCCGAGCACATGGCGGCGCTCGTTGCCAAGTTGCGCGAAACCGTCGAAACCATCCGCCAGGGCGGCAGCGAGTCGTCCCGCGCCCGCCATGTCGGGCGCGGCAAGCTGCTGCCGCGCGACCGGGTGCGCGCGCTGATCGACCCGCTCTCACCCTTCCTCGAGTTCTCCCAGCTCGCTGCACACGGCGTTTACGAGGAGCCGATCCCGGGTGCCGGTCTGATCACCGGCATCGGCCGCGTTGCCGGCCGCGAATGCGTCATCGTTGCCAACGACGCCACGGTAAAGGGCGGCACCTACTACCCGCTCACCGTCAAGAAGCACCTTCGGGCGCAGGAGATCGCTCAGCAGAACCGGCTGCCCTGCGTCTACCTCGTCGATAGCGGCGGCGCCAACCTGCCGAACCAGGACGAGGTGTTTCCCGACCGCGAGCATTTCGGCCGCATCTTTTACAATCAGGCGACGATGTCCTCGCTCGGCATCCCGCAGGTCGCGGTGGTGATGGGCTCCTGCACCGCCGGCGGCGCCTACGTGCCGGCGATGTCGGATGAAAGCATCATCGTACGCAATCAGGGCACGATTTTCCTGGGCGGACCGCCGCTGGTGAAGGCGGCGACCGGCGAGATCGTCACCGCGGAGGACCTGGGCGGCGGCGACCTGCATAGCCGCACTTCCGGCGTCACCGACCACCTCGCCGAGAACGACGCCCACGCGCTCGGCATCGCGCGCCGCATCGTCGGCACGTTCCGTCACGACAAGCACCCGACCGCGCCGCCCGAGGTGCCGCGTACGCCGCTGCTCGATCCAGCGGAACTCGGCGGCATCGTGCCGGCCGATTACCGCGAGCCGTACGACGTGCGCGAGGTGATCGCGCGCATCGTCGACGGATCGGAGCTCGACGAGTTCAAGCGCCTCTACGGCCCCACCCTGGTGACGGGGTTTGCGCGCGTCTGGGGCTACCGGGTCGGCATCGTCGCCAACAACGGCATCCTGTTCAGCGAGAGCGCGCAGAAGGGGGCGCATTTCATCGAGCTCTGCGCCCAGCGCGGCATCCCGCTCGTGTTCCTGCAGAACATCACCGGTTTCATGGTCGGCCGCAAATACGAGGCGGGCGGCATCGCCCGGGACGGCGCCAAGATGGTCACCGCCGTCGCCACGGCCGCCGTGCCCAAGTTCACGGTCATCGTCGGCGGCAGTTTCGGTGCCGGCAATTACGGCATGTGCGGCCGCGCCTACTCGCCGCGCTTGCTCTGGATGTGGCCGAACGCCCGCATCTCGGTGATGGGTGGCGTGCAGGCGGCGAGCGTGCTGGCGCAGGTGCGGCGCGACAACATCGAGGCGCGAGGCAAGGCGTGGCCGGCCGCCGAGGAGGCCGCGTTCAAGGCCCCGATCGAGGCGCAGTTCGAGGCGCAGGCCAACCCCTACTACGCCAGCGCCCGCCTCTGGGACGACGGCGTGATCGCGCCCGAGGACACGCGGCTGGTGCTCGCGCTCGGCCTCTCCGCGGCGCTGAACGCCCCCGCCGAGCCGACGCGCTTCGGGCTGTTCCGGATGTGACGGTGCTCACCGATCCGTCATTGCGAGGAGCGCAGCGACGAAGCAATCCAGGGTCGTACGCTCGGAGCGGGCGGCCCTGGATTGCGACGCCGCCGAGGGGCGGCTCGCAATGACCCGCATGTTCGGAACGATCCTGATCGCCAACCGCGGCGAGATCGCCTGTCGCGTGATCCGCACCGCGCGACGCATGGGCATCCGCAGCGTCGCGGTGTTCTCGGAGGTCGACCGCGAAGCGCCGCATGTGGCGCTGGCGGACGTCGCTTACCCGATCGGCCCCGGGCCCGCCCGCGAGAGCTATCTGCGTGCCGATCGCATCCTGCAGGCGGCGCGCGCGTCAGGAGCGGAGGCGATCCATCCGGGATACGGCTTTCTTTCCGAGAACGCCGATTTCGCGCAAGCCTGCGCATCCGCCGGCATCGTGTTCATCGGCCCGCCACCGGACGCGATCCGCGCGATGGGCAGCAAGTCGGCCGCCAAGGCGCTGATGCAGCGCGCCGACGTGCCGCTGGTTCCCGGCTACCACGGCGAGGCACAGGAGGAGTCCCGGCTCGCCGAGGAGGCGGCGCGCATCGGCTATCCCGTTCTCATCAAGGCGAGCGCCGGTGGCGGCGGCAAGGGAATGCGCGTGGTCGAGGGCGCCGCCGATTTCGCCGACGCGCTGGCGCTCGCACAGGGCGAGGCGCGCGCGTCGTTCGGCGACGACCGCGTGCTGATCGAACGCTATCTCTCGCGCCCCAGGCACATCGAGATGCAAGTGTTCGCCGATGCGCACGGCAATGTCGTGCACTTGTTCGAGCGCGACTGCTCGATCCAGCGCCGCTACCAGAAAGTGGTCGAGGAGGCGCCCGCGCCCGGGATGACCGCCGAACGCCGCGAGGCCATGGGCCGTGCCGCCTGCGCGGCGGCGCGCGCCGTGGGCTACCAGGGCGCCGGCACGGTCGAGTTCATAGTCGAGGGCGATGCGTTCTACTTCATGGAGATGAACACCCGGCTGCAGGTCGAGCATCCGGTGACGGAGATGGTCACCGGGCAGGATCTCGTCGAATGGCAGCTCCGTGTCGCCGCCGGCGAAACACTGCCGCTGCCCCAGGATGCAATCCGGCTGCAAGGTCACGCGATCGAGGTGCGGCTCTACGCCGAGGATCCCGCGCGCGACTACATGCCGAGCACCGGCACCTTGCAGCGGCTGCGCCCGCCAGCGGAGGGGCCGCATGTCCGGGTCGATGCCGGCGTGAGCGAGGGCGGCGCCATTACCGTTCACTATGACCCGATGATCGCCAAGCTGATCGTCTGGGACACGACGCGGGCGGACGCGATCCGCCGACTGCAGGCGGCGCTCGCCGAGTATCAGGTCGTCGGACCAATCTCGACCTGCTGCGCCGTCTCGCCGCCCACCCCGAGTTTCGCGCCGCCGAGCTGGACACCGGCTTCCTCGCGCGCCACCCCGAGATCGCGGACCCCGCCGAGCCTGCGGTGCCGGTGCTCGCCTTCGCCGCGATCGCCGCCCGCGTCGTCGCGGACTACGCGCAAGCGGCGCCCCGGGCGAGCGCCGATCCACACTCGCCCTGGACGCTCGCGAACGCCTGGCGGCTGAACGGCGCGGGCTACCAGGATTTCACGCTGCACGCCGGAGACGTCGCGCACGGCATTCGCGCCATGCCGCAGCAAGATGGTGCCGTTCGGGTGGATTGCCCGGGCGCGCTCCTGGAAGTGCGACGCGGCCCCAGTGACGTGCTGGTCGTCGATGGTGTCCATTGCCGGGTGCCGGTTGCGCGGACCGGCGACGCGCTGACCGCGATCGTTGACGGAACAGGTTGGACCCTGACCCTCGCCGATCCGCTAGCCCGGCCGGAGACCGAGGGCGCCGGCGGCGACCGCGTGGTCTCGCCGATGCCGGGCCGGATCGTCAGCGTGCATGTCGAGCCGGGTG
>JAABUQ010011852.1_pt1 | contig 11006 bp, 11 predicted proteins | sample 5560001 | NCBI WGS metagenome assembly JAABUQ01 (sample SAMN10711888, study PRJNA513371) | rock metagenome | isolation source: Antarctica rocks | place: Antarctica: Victoria Land, Finger Mt nord | collected 2015-12-18
TAGTTGCCGTCATCCTCATGCCGATCCTAGCGTGGCGAAAACGCGTCATTGCGGCTGGCATTGACAGCAGTTCGCTTCGGGGCGATGCGGCCTGCTCGATCACCTGTGCATATATGGCCGGTGCGCTCCTCGTCGGCTTGGGACTCAATGCCGCCTTCGGCTGGTGGTGGGCTGATCCGATTGCGGCACTCGTGCTGCTGTATTGGCTCGGCGGGGAAGCGCGTGAGGCCATTCAAGGTGCACGGGCAGGACATGGGGCATGTTCATGCGGCGACGATCACTGCGACGACTAACTCTGCTCATTTTCGCGGCGTAAGGAGTAACCTTCGTGGTGCACGATCACGGCCACAGTCATGGTGTTGGTGGACACAGTCACGCCCCGGCGAGCTTCGGCAAAGCGTTTGCCATCGGCGTCATCCTCAACACGGGTTACGTGGTCACGGAGGTCATCTACGGCCGTCTCGCACATTCCGTCGCACTCGTTGCCGATGCGGGGCATAACTTGGGGGACGTGCTCGGGCTTCTCTTCGCGTGGGGTGCCAGTTACCTTGTCACGCGCCCACCATCCGGCAAGCACACGTATGGGTTCCGGGCTTCCTCGATCCTCGCGGCGCTCGTCAATGCCGTCGTGCTGCTCGTCACGATCGGCGGGATTGCCTGGGAAGCCATCAGACGACTGCAACAGCCGAGTGACGTTGCCGGTGGCATCGTCATCTGGGTCGCCGCTGCGGGCATTCTCGTGAACGGTATCACGGCGCTGCTCTTCCTCTCCGGTCGCAAGGGCGATCTGAATATCCGTGGTGCGTTCGTCCACATGGCGGGGGACACGGGGATCGCCTTCGGCGTGGTGCTCGCCGGTTTCGCCATCCTCATTACCGGCCTCCGGTGGATCGACCCGGTAGTAAGCCTCATCATCGTTGCAATCATCCTGCACAGTACGTGGTCGTTGTTGCGGGATTCGGTGAATCTGGCGCTCGATGCCGTGCCGGAAGGCATCAAGATTGACGACGTGCGTGCCTACCTCGAAGGATTGCCGGATGTCACCGAGGTCCACGATCTGCACATCTGGGCGATGAGCACGACGGAAACAGCACTCACGGCGCATCTGGTCATCCCTGAGATAGCAGATCATGACGGCCTGCTTGCGCGCTGCTGCGGGGATCTTCACGACCAGTTCGGGATTGAGCACGCGACCTTGCAGCTCGAATGCGGCAACGAAGCACATCCGTGTGCTCGCGCAGTAGTTGGTGCCGTCTGACCAGTGGCGCCATCAATGCCCACTTCGCTCAGTTGCTTGCTACAACCTGTCTCAAAACCTCTGATCGGTTAGCATACTGGGCATGAGAGACTTGACTGACGCCCAATGGAATGTTCTGCAGCTGCTTCTCCCGCCCCGGAACCGGGTTGGCCGCCCGCGCGCCGACGACCGCCGCATCCTCAACGCCATCCTCTATGTCCTTCGTACCGGCTGCGCGTGGCGCGATTTGCCTGAGAAATACGGCGACGATTCCACCGCCCACCGCCGCCTCCAACGCTGGCAAGCAGAAGGAGTATGGCAACGCATCCACCGGACGCTGCTCGGCATGCTGGACAAGATGAAGCGGATTGACTGGTCGTCGGGGCTGCTGGACGGCAGTTTCGTCCCCGCCAAAAAGGGGGCGATGCAGTCGGCATGACCGGCAAGGGCAAAGGGAGCCGCCTGATGCTCGCCACCGACGCCGACGGCTTGCCCCTCGGGATGCTGACCATGAGTGCCGGAGTCGGCGAAGTACGGATGGCCGAGGCGACGCTCGCGAGCATCTCCGTTCCACAAAAGAAGGGACGCCCGAAGTCGCGTCCCCTGCAACTGATCGCCGATAGGGGTTATGACAGCCGACCGCTGCGCAGGAGACTGCGGGAGCGCGGCATCCGTCCCTGCATCCCGCCGAGGCACCGTCCGGGCCACTGGAAGCCCGCGTCCGGTCGACCAATGGAGCAGTTCGCCGTCGAATACGCGCATCGGTGGCCCGTCGAGCGGACGTTCGCGTGGCTGGGGCACCAGCGCCGCCTGCTCGTGCGGCATGAGTACAAGTGCGAGAATTTCCACGCCTTTTACACCATCGCCTGCATCCGCATCGCGCTCTTGCATGTGCTCCGCTGACCGCTGCTATACTGCGCACCGGGACTCCACATTGCACGCCGACGCACGGGACACCCACCCCAGGGAGGAGAACCTGCATGCGAATGCTCTTGACCACAACCCCGTTTACCGGGCACATCAACCCGCTGATCCCGCTCGCACGGGCCGCCCGGGACGCCGGGCATGCGGTCGCCTTCGCGTGCGCCCCGTCGCTCCATCCAACCGCCGAGCGGGACGGCTTCGCGACCTTTCCGGTAGGCTTCGACATGCGCGGGCGCTCCCCCCGCGACCTCTTCGCGGGCTGGCACGCGGCACCGCCCGGCGAGATTTCCTACTGGTTCTGGCGGCACATGTTCGTCGAGGTCTTCGCCGCCGCGATGGTGCCCGACCTCCTGACACTCGCCCGCGAATGGCGGCCCGATGTCATCGTGCGCGAGGCTGCCGAGCACGGGGGCTGCGTCGCTGCAGAGGTGCTCGACCTCCCGCACGCCAGCGTCCGCTCGGGTGCGGAGCCGAGTTCGTTCATGCTGCGCACCGTCATCGCCCAACCCCTGGCGGCGTTGCGAGCGCGGCATGGCCTGCCTCCCGACCCCGACGTGGTGATGCCCTTCCGCTATCTCCATCTCGCCGCCGAGCCGCCCGGCTTCCTGCTGCCCGGCGACACCCGGCCCCCGACCGCCCATCTGCTGCGCCCGCCGACCTTCGAGGACGTCGGAGACGGACTGCCCGCGTGGGTGGCGGGTCTGCCCGACCGCCCCACCATCTACGTGACGCTCGGCACCCTCTCGCACACCTATCCGGCCGCCCGCGCCCTCTTCGCCGCGATCCTCGCTGCACTGCGCGACGAGCCGATGAATCTGGTCGTCACCGTCGGCAGGGACGGCGACGCGGCGCAGTTCGGCCCCCAGCCACCGAACGTGCACATCGCGCGATACATCCCGCAGAGCATGCTGCTGCCCCATTGTGACCTGGTGATCGATCAGGGGGGCTTCAACACGGTGACGGGCGTGCTGGCCGCCGGGCTGCCGCCGGTCTTCACGCCGCTCGGAGCGGATCAACCGCTGAACGCGGCGTGCTGCGCGGCGCTCGGGGCGGGGCGAGTGCTCGGGCCGGAGGAGCGGACACCGGCGATAATTCGTTCCACTGTGCGCGACGTGCTGGCGAACGACGCCTATCGAGCTGCGGCGGAACGGGTGCGGGACGAGATGGCGGCATTGCCGGGGCCGGGCCGAGCCGTAGAGATACTGGAGCGTCTCGCGCAGGAGAAGGCACCCGTCCTTTCCGGGTAGCTCGCCGTTGCAGACGAGCCTACGTACACCCCGGCGTGTGACTTTACCGGTTTTGAGACAGTCTGTAGCGGTATCAGGGCTACACTTGCCGGTATAGAGCAGCGAGAGGCGGACGCACCAGTCGAACAGCGATCTTCCTGGCCAAGCGCGTGGCGACACGTCGGCATGGCGCTGCTGCTTGTCCTCCTCACGCATCAGATCATCATGGCCACGCCACTCCCCGCAGCGGCGACCGCTATGGCAGCGACAAACCAGCAAGCGAACATCGGGATGCCCTGCGACGGTGCGTGCCCGACAGGGATCGTCACCCTCTGTGTTCCCGGCCGCATCTGTGCCGGGGTTGAGGCGGCCCTGACCCGGCTGTCGTTCATACCACTGCTGCTCCTGGCGCTCCTGATCGTCACATTGCTGGCGATCCGGACACCGATCCTCGCCTTCCGGCGTGAGCACTGGCTCTGGCCACCGGATCGCCGACGTGCTTTCCTCCAAGTCTTCCTGATCTGATATCCCGTTCCTGACGCAGCTTACCTGCCCGCATTGCGCGGCGGGCAGTTGATGTCTTGCCGTGCGCACCGGTGCGCACAACGGGAGGTCGGTTCATGGCCAAGACGGCGACAACGCCAAGCAAACAACCCAACCAGCGCGAACGGATGCAGCGGGAAGCGAAGGGCAGGCAGCACCGGCGCCGGTTGCTCCTCAGCGGTCTCGTCGCGGCGACCGTCGTCGGTATCGCGATCGGTGTCTGGGCGATCACGTCCCGCGTCGGATCGGAGCCGAGTGCGAACGCACTCTATCAGTTCCACACGCAGGACATTCATTCGCTCGCGTTCGACCCGGGCGACGCGAACACGATCTTCTTCGGCCATCACACCGGCCTGAAGATCAGCCACGACGCCGGTCTCACCTGGCAGGACGTGCCGGTGGGCAAGGTGGACGCGATGCAGCTTGCCATGCCCGCCTCGGGCGGGGATCGCCGGTATCTCACCGGCCACAGCGTCTTCATGGTGAGCACCGACGGCGGCAAGACGTGGCGCAATCAGCCGACGAATCTCCCCGGCCTCGACCTCCACACGTTCACGGCCAGTCCCTCGGACCCGTTGCGCCTCTACACCGCACCCGTTGGCTTCAATGGGCTCTTCACCAGTGCCGATGGCGGCAATCAGTGGCAGCAACTCCCGTTGCCACCGGGCGGATCGAGCGGGATGGGTCTTGCCGTCGCGCCGGATAGCCCGCTGCATCTCTACGCGGGTATCGGGACGCACATCGCGGAGAGTCGCGACGGCGGCAAGACGTGGACGACGCAACCCGGCCCAACGGCGGAGACGATTCAACTGACGGTCGATCCGTCGGGCATCCTCTACGCCGGAACCGTGCAGGGACTCGCGAAGCGCGCACCGGACGGGACGTGGCACACGCTGCCACTCCCCGCTGGCACGGCGGTTTTCGCGATTTCCGTCAGTCCCGCGCAGCCGGATCGGGTGGCCGTAGTCGATCAGCAGGGGCACTTCTATCGCAGCGACGACGCCGGACAAAGCTGGGTGGCGAAATAACGCCTGCCCATGCCAGTCCGGCAGCAAAGGAACACAGAAACGATGGCACAAACGACCAAGCGAGAACATCTCGCCGAGAAACGCCGGGAACGGGAAGCGTTGGCGCGGGAGGCGACGCGGAAGAAACAGCGCATCCGCTCGCTCGTGACGATTGGCGGGGGCGTCCTCGGTATTGGCATCCTGATCCTTGTCGGCGTCGTGCTCGTCCGTTCCCATCGGGGAACCAACACGGCCCCGATCGGCATGTCAGTCCCCAGCGAAGGGTCCGCCGCGCATGTGCCCGACGGCTCGACGCTCACGTACACGCACTACCCGCCGTCCAGTGGCCACCATTATCCGTCTCCCGCGCCTGCGGGCTTCTCCGCCACGCCAATACCCGAGGGGAACTGGGTGCACAGCCTCGAACACGGCTATGTGGTGATTCTCTACAAACCGACTGCGTCCGGCGCCCCCTCGGAGGCGCAACTGCGCGACATCCTGGCGACGTTCCCCAAAGAGAAGCACGGCGAGGTGAAACTCGTCATCACGCCCTATGACCACATGGACAGCCCAATCACGGCGGTAGCCTGGGAGCGGCAACTGTCGCTCGACACGTTCGATGCCGGTCAGTTGCGGCAGTTCTATCAAGCATATGTCGATCACGGGCCGGAGGACGTGCCATAACGGCGGGAAGGCTGACGCCGGCGGACGTGATGGAGAACGCGCCAATGCTCCCGCTGCTGCGACGCGCGATGTTCCGCTGGCGGGTGAAGCCGAGACAGGTGATCGGCGACACCACCTATGGGACCGCGGACAACATCCGGGAGCTTGAGCAGAGCGGGATTCGCGCCTATGTGCCGCTGCCCGATTGGGACCAGCGCACCCCATACTATGGCCCGTCCTTGTTCACGTACGACGCGGAGCGGGACCTCTACCTCTGTCCGCAGGGCGCGACGCTGCGCCGCCAGAAGGTGGACCGCACCGCCCGCAAGATCGTGCGTTATCAGGCGGATGCGGCGGTGTGCAACGCCTGTCCGGTGAAGGCAGCCTGCACGCCGGGGGAGCATGGACGCGGGATCGCCCGCTCCTTCGACGCCAACTACCTCGATCGGGTGCGGGGCTACCATGAAACGGAGGACTACCGGAAGGCGATGCGCAAGCGGAAGGTCTGGATCGAACCGCTCTTCGGGGAAGCGAAGCAGTGGCACGGGATGCGGCAGTTCCGGTCACGAGGTTTGCAGAAGGTCAACATGGAGGGACTCTTCATCGCGGCGGGGCAGAATCTGAAGCGATTGCTGAGCGCGACAGGCTGGGGACGGCGACCGTGGCCGGATGGAACAGCCGGTTTCGCCGATATGAGCGCGCAAATTCGCTTCACGCTGGCCTGACACGCGACTCCCCGACACTTTTACGAACAATCATCGGCGATTCGCGCCAATGGGCTCCGCACGCCGACCCATTCACTACCGACTTTTCACCACCCTCCACGATTATCGCTACCAAAGACTCAGAATTGGTTGGACACATTTCGGGTGTAGGCTCAGTACACCGTGCTCCCCTGCACGTTGACCAGCGCCACGTCAAGCGTCTCTGGGACATGGGGAAATTGCCCGATCGTGGCCCCTGTTTTCTTGTTACCGACGGCATGGAGACAAGCTCGTTCGCGCACAGAGGGATCCTGCCGTGGCGAAATGTCCTTGAACCCGTACTCGCGAAAGTCGATGTCTCCGTAGAAGTACTTCGCAATAGATTGATTAACGCTTCATGCGGGGATCGAGGGCATCGCGCAGGCCGTCGCCGATATAGTTGAAGGAGAGCACGGTCAGGGCGAGAGCGACACCGGGCGCGAGGACGAGATGCGGCACGGAACGGAGACCCGTCAGACCTTCCGAGATCATCTGCCCCCAGGACGGCGTTGGGGGATTGACGCCGAGGCCGATAAATGAGAGCCCCGCCTCCGCCAGGATGGCCGCTGGCACGCCGATCGTCGCGGAGACAATCACCGGCGCGAGGATATTGGGCAGCACATGATGGCGCATAATCCGCCCGTTCGTCGCACCGATGGATCGTGCCGCCTCCGCGTATTCCCGTCGTTTGATCGAAAGCGTTTCTCCACGAACCAATCGCGAGAGCGTCAGCCACGAGGTGAGGGCGAGCGCGATAAAGATACCCATCATACCGCCGGTCGCATTGTAGAATGCCTTGACTGGCAGGAGCCAGCCACTCTGCACGGAGGGGAGCTTCGCCTTCAGATACGTCATGAGCGTGATCATCAGCAAGATGTCCGGGAATGCGTACATCACATCCACGAAGCGCATGACCAGGGTATCCACCCAACCGCCGAAAAAACCTGCCAGGAGCCCGAGCGGCACGCCGATCATCAGAATGAGCGCTTCCGCCACAAACCCGACGGTGAGCGACACGCGCGAGCCGTAAATCACGCGGCTCAGCACATCGCGACCTTGCGCGTCCGTGCCGAGGAGATGGTCATGACTCGGTTTCTGGGTCGTCGCGCCGGATGTATGCTCCGTGTACCCATACGGAGCGATCACGGGCGCCGCCAGCGCGACGAAAATCTCCAGACAGACGAAGACGAGACCCGCGACCGTCGCCTTGTTCCGCACGAGCCGTTTCCCGGCATCAAGCCAGAGATTACGGGTTTTCCCGGTCGGCACGGCGATCGCGGTGGGTCGCGCAATCGTCTCGATCGTCGTTCGAACGGTGCTCATTGCGGTTCGCTCCCTTTGGGCGTCACTTGTAACTGATCCGTGGATCGAGCCAGGCGTAGAGGATATCCACAATCAGGTTCACGATGGTAATGAGCGCGGCAAAGAGCAACGTGAGCGCCATGAGCAAGGGATAATCACGCCCCGTTGCGCTACGGACGAAGTAATTGCCGATCCCGGGGATGTTGCAGACCGTCTCGACAAAGAATGAGCCGGTGATGATGAAGACAAACTGCACACCGCCAATCGTCGCCACCGGCACGAGCGCGTTGCGGAGGACGTGCCGCAGCAGCACGGCCCGCGCGCGCAGACCCTTTGCGCGCGCGGTGCGGACGAAGTCCTGATTGAGGACGCCAAGCACGGAGGCGCGGGTATAGCGCGCGAAGATCGCTGTCGGCAGGAGCGCCAGCGCGAGAGCGGGGATGATAATGCGCTTGTCAAGGAGGCCGCCCCAGCCGTTAGTCGGGACAAGGCCAAAGCGGAGCGAGAGCAGCCAGATCAGCAGGGTCGCGAAGACGTACGATGGCGTGGAGATACCAATCGTCGCCAGAAACATCGAGCCGTAATCAATGATGGAGTTTTGCTTGATCGCGGAGATAATACCGAGGCTGATTCCGCCAAATGTGGCCATCAGAATGGCGACGAGGCCGAGTTTCGCGGAAATAGGAAAGAATTGCTTGACGATGTCCGTGACGGTGCGGTTCTGCTGGGCATAGGAAACACCGAGGTCGCCATGCACGAGGTTATTCAAATAGTATACATATTGCTTATAGAGGGGATCACTCGTGTGATATTTCAACTCAAGATTGCGTTTGGCCGCTGCCGGTAGTGGTTTGTCACCGGCGCTATCCCAGGGGCCGCCGGGCGTGGCGTGCATGATGAAGAAGGTAATGGTGTAGACCACGAGGAGCGTGGGAATCACCAATAAGATGCGCCGAATGATATACGTCCCCAAAATAGCCACTCCTCGCCACAACGACGGCAGCCCCATGCGGCGGGAGAGATCACGCCCATCTCCCCCGCCACACGGAAGCGGTGGCTGCTGCCAGCGAGCCACCGCGCCATTCGATTAATGCTGGAGAATTTTCACGCCCTTGAAGATGTCCTGCGCCAGGTTGGTGTGGACAAGCCCCTTCACGTACGGCTTCACCATCACCGCGTCAAGTTGTGTAATGATCGGCGCGATCGGCACCTCCGTAAGGAGGACTTTCTCCGCCTGAATGTAGAGCTGTTCCCGCTTCGCCCGATCCCCTTCTTTGTCCCCATCCCCGATCAGTTTGAGGAACTCCGGGTTCTGCCAGTGATCGTGCCAGAAGTTGGCGGCGGCGCTTTGTGTCCAGAAGAAATTATACCAGTTGTTGGGGTCCTCATAGTCCGAGAACCAGCCACCTTGATAGATCTCGAACGGTTGGTCCTTGCGCGCTGTGCGCCAGGCGGAGTACGCTTTTCGCTCGAGAATATCGAGCCGGATATTCACCCCGGCCTCTTTGAGATCGGACTGAATGAACTGCGCGATCGTCTTGCTCAGTGTTTGATCACTGTGCGTATAGACGATTTCCTGACCGGTGTAGCCCGCCTGCTGGAACAACTGCTTGGCTGCGGCTTTATCCCCCTTGATCAGGTCCCCTGGAAGCACGCCTTTATCAATGTGACCGAGGATGCCCTTCGGGGCGAACGTCGTGTTTGGGAGATACTGCCCCTTCAGGATATCGGTCGCCAGCCGATCACGGTTGATCGCGGTGTATACCGCTTGGCGGAAGATTTTGTTGGAAACGAGCGACTTGGTATTCGTCGTATCGAAGACGAGCATTCCGCTATACGAGACCGAGATCAGGTTCAACTGATCCTTCAATTTCGAATCGTTGCGAATGCGGTCGAGATCGGTCGGCGAGAGAGACGAAGGCGAGGCAATATCCAGCTCGCCGTTTTCGTAAGCGGGCAGGCCAGAGGCTGCGATGTCCTTGTAGATGACCAGCGTGATCTGCGAGAGGCTCGGCTTGTCGCCATAGTAGTTGTCATCGGGCACGAGAACCATAGACTGGTCGTGGTCCCAGCTCTTGAGTTTGAATGGACCGGCAGAGACCAGGTTTCCCGCCTCCGTCCACTTCTCCTTGTTCTTCTCGATCGTGGCGCGCTGCAAGGGGACATACGTCCAGGTCGAAACGAGCGCGAGGAAATACGGTGCGGCCTGTTCGAGCGTCACTTTCAGCGTCGTGTCGTCCACCGCCATCACTTGAACACCGGCGCTGTCCTTTGCCTTGCCGCTATTGTAATCTTCCGCGCCCTTGATGACATAGAGGGCGGTGGCGTATTCAGAGGCAAGCGCCGGGTCGAGATTGCGCTTCCACGTCCACTCATAATCCTTGGCAGTCAGCGGGCTACCGTCCGAGAACTTAAGACCCTTCTTCAGCGTGAAGGTGTAGGTGATGCCATCGGGGGAGATCACCCATTTATCGGCGTGCGCCGGCTTGGGATCACCCAACTGATTCGAGCTGACGAGGCCATCCCAGCACTGGAGGATATACTGCACTTCCAATATGGCGGTCGACTTTCCCGGATCGGGATTGACGATCTCGTTGTACGGATAGCGCAACTCCTGTTTCGCCGCGAGTTTCGCGTCCTTCGGGACTTCGCCACCGAGCAGGGTGCCTTGGGCGGTCGCGATACCGGCGGGCGCGGCACCAGTCGCTGGCGACCCGGCCGCAGCGCTGCCGCTCGCGCTCGTGGCGCTCGTGCTGCCTCCTGCTGTTGTCGCACCCGGCGCGTTGGTACTCGCCGCAGTCGTGCTCACGGCGGCGCCAGTGGTCGGCACTTTGGTTGCAGTGGTAGTTGCGGCGGTGGTCACGGCCGCGGGGGTCACGGTGGGGCTGGCGGAGCCACCACAAGCAATCAGAAAAACGTCGATCACTGCAGCGGAGAAGCCGAGCGTGGAGGCGCGGCGCATGAAATCCCGCCGGGATACGGTGCCGTTCCTGAGTGCACCGACCAACTGAAACGATTCCATCGCCTGGTGCTCGTGCGTTTTCTGCTCCCGATCCGTCACCACGGCACCTCCTCATACGACGTACTCGCCACGTCACCTGGTTTTTCCGACTCCGCTCGGACCGATGCAGTGTGCCTTTGCACGGAACATCCCGTCCATCGATCCCTTGCCACTCATTTATCCAACGAGATATTGCGACAATAATAACAGTAGACTGCATCTCTGTAAAGAAGGTGAATAGGTTGTATCTGTTCAGGGATGAGGGGAGGCGGTATGCTGCGCGGATGATCGACTTGAAGAGCGCCAGTCGTGCGGAGTTGATTCGGCTTGTCGTTGCCCAGCATGAGCGGATCGCTGTGC
>JAABUQ010011853.1_pt1 | contig 11006 bp, 11 predicted proteins | sample 5560001 | NCBI WGS metagenome assembly JAABUQ01 (sample SAMN10711888, study PRJNA513371) | rock metagenome | isolation source: Antarctica rocks | place: Antarctica: Victoria Land, Finger Mt nord | collected 2015-12-18
GCATGACAGCAGCGGCGGGCGCTTGCGTGTTTGTCCCGTGCAGGCCGTCCACGCGCAGGTGGTTGATTGTCGCCAGGCCCATCAGCGTGAACACGAAGAACAATCCCCAGGCCACATATTGATTGAGGCGCTGCGAATGCGCCGAGATAGTCAGGCCCCAGCGAATGCAGAAGTTCCACCAGCCGTTGGTGAAGTGGAACACAGTCGCGATAATCCCAATCGCCTGGAGCCAGAACAGTGTGGGATGGGTCATCTGCGCCGCCATCGCCGCATAGCTGATCTTGTCTTCCGGGTGCGGGTTGCCGTGCCACAAGGCGATATACTTGGCAATGCTCGTGTTCCACACATGGACGCTAATATACACCACCGCCACCAGGCCGCTGACGCGCTGCAGGAAATACATCCAGTTGCGCCCATACGCATAGCGGCTCAGATTAGATTGCCCATAGGCGGTAATCCATATTCCGTAGATGGAGTGGTACAACAGCGGCACATAAATCAGCGCCACTTCCAGCACAGCGACAAAGGGCAGCCCGCCGTAGACCTTGATCACCGTGTTGTATGCCGCCGCGCCACGCAGGGCATAGGAGTTGGCTATCAAATGCTGCAACAGAAAGAAGCCGATGGGGAAAATACCCGAGGCGGAGTGCAGCCGGTGCCAAAGATACGGGTCGTGCAGACGCCCTTTGACATTGGTCGTCTCATTGCTTGAGGTGGAGGGGGCGGGCGCAATCGTCGCCATAACAGAAAGTCCTTTCAACAGTGTAACCCTTGCAGTATACCTAGAGGCTTGCCAAAAGTAAAATGAAATGTTATCATGCTTATGATAAGTGGGGCTAATAACTTTAAGGATGTGGTTATATCAGCCAATCTAGAGTACCTTGGCATTGAAGGGAAACTAAACATGCCTTTTTTTGAAGATGAGACATGCGCGCATGGCGGAGCCTTCTTCGAAGCAATTGGCGAAACGTTCCACACACTGCACCGCAGCATGCAAGTTGTAAATGCTGATGTGCTGGACGCCTGGTTCCTTCCCGCTCCGGGGGCGGTGCAGGCCGTACAGGAGTACCTTCCCTGGCTGCTCAAGACCTCGCCGCCTGCGGGTAGCGAGGGGCTGGTTCAGAAGATTGCCCAGACACGCGGGGTTCCCATCGACTCTCTTGCGATTAGTGCAGGATCGTCAAGCTTGATCTACCTAGCGTTCCGGGAGTGGCTGAACCCGCAGTCGCGGGTGCTTCTGCTTGATCCCACCTATGGTGAGTATGCCCACGTCCTGGAACAAGTGATTGGGTGCAAGCCGGAGCGTTTTTTGCTTTCTTCCTTTGATGGTTTCCGTGTTGACACTGACGCTCTGCTCGCGCGCATGGAGCAGGCACATTTTGACTTAGTCGTTCTGGTGAACCCCAACAATCCGACAGGGCAGCTTATCCCCCGCCGCGTCTTAGAGCCACTTCTGGCACAGGTTCCCCCACAGACCCGGCTTTGGATTGATGAAGCCTATATCGACTATGTGGACGGTGCAGAGTCAGTTGAGACGTTAGCGGCTTCGAGCGACAACATCCTCGTGTGTAAGTCCTTGTCAAAAGGGTACGCGCTGAGTGGTGCGCGGGCCGCTTACCTTTGTGGCCCTTCGACCCTCGTCCGTCGTCTGCGCCACCTGACACCGCCCTGGGCAGTAGGCCTTCCGACGCAGGTGGCAGCGGTGGCCGCCCTGCATGACCCGGCTTACTATCACAGGCGCTATCGTGAAACAGCGGCCTTGCGCAACGCTTTAGTGTCGAAATTGAGGCAGGCGATCCCTTCGCTCCGCATAATAGAAGGCGTTGCAAACTTTATCCTCTGCTTTCTTTCGCCGGAGGGGCCGGATGCAGCGACAGTCATCGCGCGATGCCGCTTGCATGACATCTTCCTGCGCGACGTGGGCCGCATGGGGCGCACTTTGGGCAACCATGCACTGCGTATCGCAGTCAAAGACAGCGATAGTAATCGGCGGATTGTAGAAGCACTTGCTACCGCCACAGTTATGGCTTGACCTACTTCATTGACGGTAGAACGCGGGCGGCACGTAATTGTAGGGGTAGAAGTAATGACAGCAAGCACACGGGGTTTTAACCCCGTGTCCATAATTGAGCTGTTTTCGCTCTGCGTCTTCTTCGCTCCGTGTCTTCGCCATGCCGAACAACGCTTTGCGGCTGATACAAACGAGTCTGGCTTCCCAACGGTTTGCTATTAAATCCCTATTGAGTTGCTATTGAATTCTTGTTGAAAGTGTGTTGCTTGCAGTCGCCTTGCTCTTTATCATTAGAGGCGCATCAAAGCCAATCCCCCATGCTTAACTTAGATGCATTGCAAATCTTCTGCGACCTGGTGGAGACGGGCAGCTTTTTGCGCACAGCCGATAAGAACTTTGTTTCGCAGTCCGCAGTCAGCCAACGCCTGCGGGCTTTGGAGCGCGATTATGGGCAGACACTGCTGGACCGAGGACAGGGACGCGGACTGGTACGCCCTACGGAAGCCGGGCAGACGCTCTACGCGCAGGGACGGCAGCTTCTGCGCGATGCCCATGCCCTGGAGGCTTTGCTGCGGGGGCTGAGCGATGATGTGGCAGGAACGGTGCGAGTGGCGACTGTGTATTCGGTTGGGCTGCACGCCCTGCCGCCGCGCCTGAAGCCGTTCCTCGCCGCCCATCCTCGCGTCAATGTGCATCTAGAGTACCGACGCACCGACAGCGTTTACCAGGACGTCATGGCGGGAGCGGCAGACATCGGCATTGTCGCCTGCCCGGCTTTGCGGCGCGGCGTGGAGGTGGTTCCATTCGGCAGCGAGGCTATGACACTCATCTGTGCGCCGGAACACCCTCTGGCACGGCTTGAGTGTGTGCGGCTGGCGCAGCTCGACGGCACGGCGTTTATTGCGTTTGACACAGACATTCCCACGCGCCGCCTGGTGGATGAGCATCTGCGGGCGGCAGGCGCAAGGGTGCGTGTGGTCACGGCCTACGATAACATTGAAACCATTAAGAACCTGGTAGAGATTGGCTCGGGCGTGTCTATCGTGCCCGCCGATACGGTGCAGCAAGAAGTGCGGGCCGGGGCACTCGCGGCTGTCCCCTTCGCACCGGAGGATGCCTTCCAGCGCCCAACCGGGCTGCTGCTGAAGAAAAGCGGGGCACGCCGTGCGACTGTGCGGGCGTTTGTCGCCGCTATGCGCGCGGCTTCGCTTTAATTTCCCTGTAGAAACTGCCGGGATCAGCCACAATAGGAGAGTAGGCCCCGCTTAACAACCTGGAAGAGTTCCCATGATTGAGCCGGTTTTTGCTGTGCGAACTGCTTCTGCTCCTGACGCAAAGCCAGGTTTTCGGCGGCTGCCTTATCTTGACGGCCTGCGCGCATTGGCGGCTTTGTTCGTGGTTGTGCATCATGCGTGGGCGCAGGTCTGGCCTGTGTTTGAGGCTCCGCACGCAGCGTCCTGGCCGCAGGGCGCGCTGCTTTATGCCACCGGTTTTTTGTACTATGGACACTTTGCCGTCGGCGTTTTTATTGTCTTGTCCGGGTTTTGCCTCATGCTTCCATCGGTCGGCACCGGCGCTCTTGCCGGCGGCGCAGTGAGCTTCTTTTGCAAGCGGGCGCGGCGCATATTGCCGCCTTACTTTGCTTCGCTCGCGCTGTCGCTGGTGTTGATTGCATCCTGCCTCGGCCACAAAAGCGGCACGCATTGGGACAATTCGCTGCCTGTGACCTGGGATGGCCTGCTGGCGCATCTGTTTCTGCTACATGATCTGTGGCAGCCGCATCAAATCAACTACCCCCTTTGGTCGATTGCCGTGGAGTGGCACATCTACTTCTTGTTTCCTTTGCTGCTGGTTTCGTGGCGGCGTCTTGGGCCATTATTAACAACGCTGCTGGCGGTTGTGCTGTCTTACAATGCCCAATTTCTGCTGGCAGGGACGCTGTTTGCTTCTATCACGCCGCAGTATTTTGCGCTGTTTGTTCTGGGAATGCTGGCAGCCACCGTGTCTTTCTCGCCCGATCCGTTCTGGCTTGCGCGGCGACAGCGTCCGTTTTGGGCGGCTCTGGCGGGCGGCCTTGCCGTGCTGCTGATCGGCTTGTGCTGGAGACTGGGGTTTGTGCGGGCCGGGGCATATCAAGCCGATCTGGATTATCGGGCGGGCATTGCGGCGGCGGCACTGCTGGTATCCGTGTCGTCAGCGCCCAATGGCAGGCTGCATGCCTTCCTCGCCTGGAAGCCTCTGGTCTGGCTTGGAAGCTTTTCCTACAGCCTGTACCTAGTGCATGCGCCGCTTCTTCAGCTTGTCTCGCAATATGTTCTTGTTCCATATGGCGCGGGTTGGAGCCGTGGCGAGATGTTTGCCGTGATGGTTTGCGGCGGCCTTCCTGTTGTTGTCGCCTGCGCTTACCTTTTCTTCCGGCTGGCGGAAAAGCCGTTTCTGCCTGGCCGCTCTTTGCTTTCCTACGGAGCGCGTTATGCCGACACCCTCAAAACTTAACCCAACACTGCCTCACTTGACATTGGCCGCCCTGGTTTTTGCGCCGCTTGCGGCCCTTCTGCTGGTCGGCCTTGCGGTGCTGTACAGCCCGGATTTGTTTTTCAACCCGCTTTACACCCGTGGCAACGATGTGTGGCTATATTACACCAGCGCTTTGCATTTGCGTCAAGGCCAGATGCCGTTTCGTGACTTTCCTTTGGAATATCCGCCGTTTGCTCTAGTTTCGTTTTTTCTGCCGCAGGCGCTTGTGCCCCTGCATGCACTGACGTATAGTGCCTACTCGCTCGGTTTTCTGCTGGAAAACGCGTTTTTCGCCGCCATCGCCGCCCTAACCTTGCAGCAGATTGCCGCCCACGACTATTCTCTTCACGACCATTCTTCAGGCTGGCCGAAGCGCACGGGGCAGGCGTTCTTGCTGCTGATTGTTGTGCTGTCCCCGCTTTTGCCGTGGCGCTACGACCTTTTCCCGGCCCTGCTGACTTTGTTTTCTGTGCGCGCGGTGCAGACAAACCGTCCAGGCTGGGGCGGCCTGTTCGTGGGCTTGGGGATCGCCGCCAAATTGTATCCCATCGTGCTGCTGCCGGTTTATCTGCTGTTTTACTTTGCGCAGGCGCGGCGTCGCGATGCCGTGCGCCTGCTGGGCGGGGCCGTGCTGGCAGTGGCGCTGAGCTTTCTGCCGCTGCTGCGTGTACCGCCTGCGACTTTGTTATCATTCGTGAAATATCATCAGATGCGCGGCCTGGAAATCGGCAGTTTGGGGGCCGGGCTGATTACCACAGCGCGCTTGTTCGGCCTCATGCGTGCCGGAATTGTGTTCAATTATGGCGCGTTCCACCTGGTTTCTCCTGCCGCCGGTTTTATTTTGAAGATACTTCCTGTTGTCTTTGCAGCCTGCCTCGGATGGGTCTTGTGGCGCACGCGGGCGGGCTTTGCCCGCGCCTCGGCTGCGCGCCAGGCCATTCCGCTGCAACTTCTGGTAAGATTTCTTGCTGCCGCGCTGCTGGCGTTTATCCTTGCCAACAAAGTATTTTCGCCGCAGTACTTGATCTGGCTGCTGCCTTTTGCGCCGCTGCTGCCGCGCCGCGAGCGCGACTTGTTTATGGCGGCGACTGTGCTCACCATCACCATCTTCCCGATGCTCTTCAACAGCCAGCTTTCCCTGGATGCGTTTGGCGCGCTGCTGCTGGACACGCGTAATTTGCTCTTGCTCTGGCTGCTGATTCGCCTGCTGCGCCCTGCAAAGCCTGCCCCTGCCGCCCTATTTGACGCGACACTTCAGGAAGAACTCCCCGCATTGCCTGCCTTGTCTCGCTAACGACGCACAAAAGCCCCTTCTCGTTGGAGAAGGGGCTTTTGTGTTTTGCTGATACATGGACGCTTACAAGCCCAGAGCCTGCTTGACGAGGCCCGGAATGTCGGCTGTGCTTTCGGCCATATGCACGCCGGCGGCCCTCAGCGCCTCCACTTTGGCCTGCGGGCCGCCAGACGACCCGGACACAATCGCCCCGGCGTGGCCCATGCGCTTGCCGGGTGGGGCCGTTAATCCCGCGATAAACCCCACCACGGGCTTGGTCATAGTCTTGATATACTCGGCGGCAATCTCTTCATCCGACCCGCCGACCTCGCCGCACATGACGACCGCTTTTGTTTCCGGGTCGGCTTCAAACAGCGGCAGGACATCAATAAAGCGCGTGCCCGGCATGGGGTCGCCCCCGATGCCGACGCATGTTGTCTGCCCCAGGCCCGCCCGCGTCAAGGCGTCCACCGATTCGTAGGTGAGCGTGCCGGAACGAGACACAATGCCCACCGGGCCGGGCGTGAAGATGTTGGACGGAATAATGCCTATCTTGCACGACCCAACGCTTAGAATGCCCGGACAGTTCGGCCCCAGCAGGCGGGATTTGGAGATTTTCACGACATTGACCGCTTTGATCTCGTCCTCAATGGGGATGCCTTCGGTGATGCAGACAATGAAGTCTACGCCTGCGTCTACGGCCTCCAGGATGCCATCGGCGGCCCCGCGCGCGGGCACGAAGATGCAGGTCGCATTGGCGCCTGTATGCGCCACAGCCTCGCGGACGGTGTCAAAGACGGGCACGCCCTGCACAGTCAGGCCGCCCTTGCCGGGCGTGACGCCGCCGACTACCTGCGTGCCATACGCGATCATCTGCGATGTGTGGAACTCGCCTTCGCGTCCCGTGATGCCCTGCACGATTACTTTCGTGTCTTTGCCGACTAAAATGCTCATAGTTTATCGCCGTTTCTCATAATCTGCCGCCGTTTTCCGGTGTGCTGGGAATGGTGAAATCGGGCGGCGGGGGCCATACCGTGGGGTCCTGCGGCGCGTGCGCGGACGCGAGATAGCCTGCAAAATGCGCGGTCACATCTCTGCCGCCGCGCAGGTTGGTGAACACAGCCATGGGTGTCCAGATCAGCCCCCACGGGAAGCCCCACCAGCCCGCCACCAATGTCAGCAGTGTCCAGGGCAGGCCCGTGACGACCGCGTTCTCTCCCGCCCGCACAAAGTAGATGGGCGACGAGCGGCGGAACGTAATCACCAGGGCAGACACGCAGTAGGAAAAAAGGACGAACTTTGCGCCCTGTTCCACTTCGCGGCGCACCTGCTCCGGGGCCAGTCCTTCAATGCCTTTGATAGTCACTCTGCGCTGCCTTAGCCTGTCGTGCGCTTTTTGAAGTAAAATACCGTGACGGGCACGTTGTCATCGTCCTCGCCATCCCCGCCGCCGTCGCCGTCTTCGCTCGCCCGGACATCGGCGACCGCGCTGACCAGTTCCCACCCTTGCGCGCCGTGCGTGTTGAGGGTTTCTTCATCGGTTTCGTCGTCGGCATCGCTGACCAGTATCTTGTACTGAAATGTGTCGGCCATAATTGTGTGTCTCCTGTTTGTTTGCTGTTTGTGCGGCTGTCCTAAGGGCATTGTTTAGGCGTTTTATCAGTGTTCCCAGCGCGAACCAACGACGGAAGAAATTGTTCCGTCGTTGCTACGGGCTTAACAAGCCCTAAAAACAACTGTACAAGCCCTGTGCATTGCCTTAGCCTGTCAGCAGATAGTACCCAATCAGGCGGGCCGTGTCTACCAGGGCGTCGCGATGGGTGCGCTCGCAGCCATGGGACGCATCCACGCCCGGCCCGACAAGCGCGACCTGCACATCCGCGCCCGCGCGCCACAAAGCCTCGCCATCGGAGCCATAAGAGGGGTAAATGTCTGTTTTCAAGTCAATGGCATTGTCCTGGGCTAGACGGCGCAGGCGGCGATTAAAATCAATGGAATACGGGCCGCCGCTGTCTTTGACGCACAGGGTGCAATGGTATTCATCGGATGTTTGCCCCTGCCCAATCGCGGCCATGTCCACAGTCAGCAGCTCGGCCATATCGGGCGGAAAGCCTGACGCGGCCTCGTGCCCCACTTCTTCATAGGGGCTGAAGTGCAAAGTGGTGGTTTGCGCCGGTGTTTGTTTGGCGTCCAGCAGGGCTTTGACAGCGGCAAGGACGCAGGCTACGCCCGCTTTGTCGTCCAGGTGGCGGCTTTTGATAAACCCGTTCCCCTGCTCTACGCGGGGGTCGAGAGACACAAAGTCCCCCACTCCGATGCCCAGCGCGCGCGTTTCTTCCGGGCTTGAGGTGCGGGCGTCCAGGCGCACTTCCAGGCTGGCCGCGTCGCGCTTCGCCTCGCCCACCGCCGCACCGTGGACGTGGACAGACGCTTGGACAGGCTGCACCGTGCCGCGGATTGTGCCGTGCGCGTGGGTGGAAACAGTGACATATTCGCCTTCAATCGCGTTCCAGGCGTAGGAGCCAAGCTGGGTCAATGTCAAGCGACCGCTAGCGCGAATGTCTTTGACCATCGCGCCCAAGGTGTCCACATGGGCGGTGATGCCGCGCGGGGCAGTGCCCGAGAGGCCGGGCAGTGTCGCCACCAATGCGCCTTTGCGGGTGCGCGTAGACGGGATGCTGAGTGCGTTCAGGGCGGCTTCAATGCAGGCAATGCCGCGCTCGGTATCGCCGGTCGGGCTGGGTGCCTGCAATAAGTCTACTAAAAACCCGGTGAGATAAGCCTCGTCAATAGTCATAAGCCAGTGCTTTAGTCACAAGCCAGTGTGCTTTTCAGGCCCAAATGGGTATCAAGTCCAGGGTAAAGCCGGGCAGAACATCTTCCCCGGAGAGCGAAGCAGGGTCGGCAAGCGCTTCCACATCGCGGCCTGCACGGTAGATTTCCACGGTCTTGTCGCGGGGGTTGATGAGCCATGCCAGGCGCACGCCGCTGGCGATATACTCGCGCATCTTGGCTTGCAGGGTGCTGAGGCGGTCGGTGCTTGAGCGCAGCTCAATAACAAAGTCGGGGCAGAGGGGGGCAAAGCCGATGCGCTGCTCAGGGGCAAGCGCGTCCCAGCGCGATTGTGCTGCCCAGGACGTATCGGGAGAGCGAATTGCGCCACTGGGGAACAGAAAGCCCGCAGACGAGTCAAACACTTTGCCCAGCCGTGCCGCGCGGTTCCAAATAACGAGGTCGGCAGTGAGGTCCGCGTTGCGGCGGCTGGATTCATCCCCGGCAGGCGGCATGATAATTATCTCCCCTTGCGCTGTGAGTTCCGCGCGCAGGTCGGGATAGCCGGCGCAGAAGCGCGCGAACTCCTCCGGCATATAAGGCGCAAAATCGCTTGTGGCGGCGGAGGGCGGCAGGCTGTGCGGGTCAGCAAGAATGGCGGCCATGCGTAACACCTTTCTTTTAAGCGTGTGCCGTGCGGGGCGCAAAGGGAGGCTAAACGGGCCAGGCAGGGCTTATCAATCGCCGGAGTTGGTCTTTTTATGCGAGGACGCGCTGTCCAGAACGGCCTTGGCGGCGGCGGCGCTGACTTGCGTGACCAGGGCGGACAGCTTGCTGAGGTCGGGGTAGCCGTCGGCGCGCATGACGGCGATGGTTCCCGGCACCTGCACCATAACGGCGTAGCCGCGCGTATGTCCAAACGAGACCATGGTGAGGTGCAGCGGGTCAACGTTGGTGTACAAAATGCGATGTCCGCCTTCCGCGCCAAAGGCGGTTTCGTAGAACGCGGTTTGGTCGGACAAGGCAGCGGGGACGCGGACGGCGGCTTTGTGCTTGAGAGTTTTGACAGGCATGGGGGCAGCGAACGGAGACGCGCCCGGCACTTGCATCACGAGCAGGTGAACGTGGGTGGTGCCTTTGAGCACATCACTGAGATCGGTGCTGTTGATGATGGCCGACATCTGGGCATTGCTGACACTGGTGTGGGCGGCTTCGGGATACAAGGGCATGGTCTGCGCGGCCTGGCCGATGCCCCGCAGGAACGACTTGTAGACACCCAAAAGGTCATCGTCATGCACATCCATTTCCACTTGCACAGTCGCGCCTGCAGGCATGGGAATGGGCAGCAGAGCATCGCTGACGCTCAGAGGGACGGGGGCAGAAACAGGCACGGCGGCTGGCGTTGGGGCAGGCATGACGGCAGGGAAAGCAGTTGTCGGGGCGGGCGCAGCGGCAGGGGAGGCGGTTGTTTGTGCCTGCGCAGGCAGAGGCAGACACGCGGCAAAGGCGAGCAGTACGGCAGCGGGCAGTGCAGGGCAGATGGGGCGGACAGTTCGCATGGTGTTCTCCTGGGTAGTGTTGGTTTGTGCGAAAGGCGGGGCAAAAGGAAGGCGAGCGGGCATTAGGCTTTTTGGCGGGTCAGGATTGCCGGCGGCGTGCCGTCCAGCGAATCCAGCGACAGGGTATTGCCGTGTACGGAGAAGCGGAGCACGCGCGGTTTGGTGTCAGTGTTGAGCGTGAGCGGAAACGGCGGGGGCTGCCCATGCGCGTCGCTCATTGTCACTTGGGTCGTGCTGACTGTCAGCACATCATCTTTGACGGTGTAATGGCTTGCGCTGTGTATGTTGGCGACAGTGTCCAGGAGAGCCGAGGAAAGCGAGGCAGTTTCAGCGGTGCGGTGCGGGGGAAGCTTGGCGGTAAACTGCATAAGTCCATCTGAGCCGAACTCGTAGGTCACGGCGGCGATAGGCCCGCCATTGTCAAAAGGCTCTGCGCCGCGCCAGGTGCCGACCAGTGAAGCCGGGTGGCTGCAACCGAATACGCACAGCGCGAACAGACTTGCGAATATGCACGCGCTGCGCCGCCTCACGTCTTGAACGGTGTTCATGTCAGCCTTCTGCCGCCAGAGCGTGCCCGGCCCTGCTCAGGCGAATATGTCGGATAAGTCCAGGGTGAAGCCGGGCAGCACGCCCTACCCGGAGAGTGACGGCGGATTGATTGACACTTGAGGCGTCGTTGTCATGGAGGCGCAACCCGGTGCGGCGCACAGGAGCACGGCATAGACAAGAAGCCGCAACCCGGTGCGGTGTTTACGCGCGGCATAAACATGGGGTTTTAACCCCGTGTGCATGCCGATGCCACGCACAGAGACATAGCGTAGCATCGGGCGTTGGCCCTATAACAACAGCGGTTTCATTTGGCGGCGTAGGCGAG
>JAABUQ010011854.1_pt1 | contig 11004 bp, 8 predicted proteins | sample 5560001 | NCBI WGS metagenome assembly JAABUQ01 (sample SAMN10711888, study PRJNA513371) | rock metagenome | isolation source: Antarctica rocks | place: Antarctica: Victoria Land, Finger Mt nord | collected 2015-12-18
GGATCACGCCATGAGATAGCTTGACCTGGACACCCTCATGTGAGGCCGGACACATGACCGCCATCGCACCGCTTGTCAGATCATGCAGCAGACCCCTTGCACCCAAGGGGCCGTCCACACATGCACCCTGGTTAGAAACGGTTCGAAGTCGTGAAAAAGAGACTTCTCTCTTTGACCTCGGCAGCCCCGATGATTATACCCGTCCTTAATACTCCGTCCGCGGCCAGAACGGAATTGCCACGGCGCCGTGCCGTAGCGGCGCAGACGTAGGCGGCTGGGACGGCGCCGCGGCAGGCCCGCACCGGGCGACAAGGCCAACGTCGGCATCCGGCCTCGGATGGGATGGGATATGCAAGTGCAAGCTGATCTCGGGAGGTAGCCGTCCGTTGGACATCATCGAGCTTACGCGGCTGGATGCACTCGATCAGTTCGAGGTGCTGGACACCCCGCCGGAACCGGAATTCGACCGGATTGTCCACCTCGCCGCGCGCCTGTTCCGGACGCCGGCCGCTGCGATCTGCCTGATCGACGAGCAGCGCCTCTGGTTTAAGGCGAGGGTCGGCATCGAGGAGGCGGAGCTGCCGCGGTCCACCTCGTTCTGCACCCACACCATTGCCCAGCCTGGCGTGACGGTTGTCCTGGACGCTAACCATGACAAGCGCTTCTGCAACGGCCCGGCGGTGGGACAGGGGTATGCCTTCTACGCCGGTGCACCCCTAACGGCCGCCAGGGGCGAGCGGATCGGCACCTTGTCCGTGCTGGACCACGTCAGCCACACGGGCTTCTCGGCCGATGACGAGGCGGCGCTGGCCGACCTGGCGGTCATCGTCTCGCAGCAGCTTGAGCACCGGCGCCGCAACCTGGCGCTGGAGCGGGCCAACCAGCGCACCACCCGCACGGACGCCATGGTGCACACCGTCGCCGACGCCGCCACCTGCGAGCAGGCGCTGGTCGGCGTCCTGGCCCGGCTATGCAACGACCACGGCGCCGCCGCCGGCTACATCTGGAAGCTGGCCCGGCCGGACCACGTACTGCGGGAGGTCAGCCGCAATCTCAGCCCACGCATGAACATGGATGCGCATTTCGAGCTGGCGCGCACGCTCGGCATCAAGCCCGGCAGCTCCCTGGCGGCGGACGCGATCATCAGCGGCACGCCGCGCACGGTGCGCTTCGCCGGGGTGGCCGACCTGGGCCGCTACCCGTTGGTGGCGTCGGCGATGCGGCACGGGCTGCTGTGCCAGGTGATCCAGCCGATCCAGGTCTCTGGGGAGCGCTTCGCCGTCACCCTGTCGTTCGATGTGGACCGGACGGACCTGGACGCTGTGCTGTCGGACGTGGGGTCGCTGGTGGACACAATCCGCCCCGCCCTCTACCGCAAGGTGGCGGAGGAGCGGATGTACCTGCTCAGCCTCGCGCTCGACCGCGCTAACGACGCGGTGATGATCACCGAGGAGCTGCCGCACGAGCAGGCGGGGCCGCGGATCGCTTATGTCAACTCCAGCTTCTGCCGGGCAACCGGCTATGCGTTGAAGGACGTGATCGGCCAGTCGCCGCGGCTGCTGCTGGGGCCGGATGCCGACCATCAGACGCAGAGCCAGTTCGCCCAGGCGCTGCAGCAGTGGACCCCTACCCGGACCGAGATGCAGCACTGCCGCAAGGACGGCTCGCGCTTCTGGGTGGAGATGGACGTGACGCCCATCGCCGACGATTCAGGCTGGCAGACCCACTGGATCAGCATCCAGCGCGACATCACCGACCGCCGCCAGGCCGATGAGGAGCGGCGCGAGCGGGAGGCCTCCAACCGCAAGCTGTTCGAGCAAAGCCCGTTGCCGACCCTGGTGTTCGACCGGCGCAGCCTGCGCTTCCTGGACGTGAACGGCGCCGCGGTGACGCAGTATGGCTGGACCCGTGCGCAGTTCCTGCAGATGTCGCTGCCCGACGTGCAGACGACCGATGAGCAGCCGGCGTTCGGCAGCCTGATCGCCTCGAACCACAACGTCGAGATCGCCCGGCGCAGTTGGACCCACCTGCGCGCCAACGGCAGCCACATCCAGGTGCAGGTGGCCTCGCACGCGCTGACCTATGCCGGGGAGGACGCCATCATGGCCGTCCTGCAGGACGTGACGGAGGTGGAGGCGGCGCACCGCGCGATGCAGGAGGCCAACCTGCGCCTAGCCGACCTGGCCGCGCAGTTGCAGGCCCGAACCGCCGAGTTGACCGAGGTGCATCGCCTGGCCCGGCTGGGCACCTGGCGCCGGTCGCTGGACCGCACGGAGGGCACCTGGTCAGACGAGATGCACGACGTCATGGCAATCCCGAAGACCGGCAGCGTGCCGTCGTTCGAGGACTTCCTGCAGCGCGTCCATCCGGACGACCGGGCAGCGGTCCGGGCAACGCAGGACGCCGCCGCCGCCGCCCGCACGGCCCGGCAGATCGACTTCCGCGTAGTGCTGCCGCAAGAAGGGCAGCCCGGAGGAGGCCAACCAGGGGATGGATTGCGCCATTGCCGCCTGGACGCCCGGCCGATGCTGGACGAGGCCGGCGCCGTCACCGGCCTGTACGGCTACTGCCAGGACATCACCGCTCACAAGCAGATCGAGATAGCGCTGCTGCGGTCGGAGAAGCTGAAGTCCATCGGGCAACTGACCGGCGGCATCGCGCACGACTTCAACAACCTGCTGACGGTGGTGTCGCTGAACCTGGAGGAGGCGATCGAGATGACGCCGCCGGGGGCGCCGCTGCAGGAGATCCTGCAGCCGGCGATGCACGCGGCGCAGCGCGGCGCGGAGCTGACGAAGCAATTGCTGTCCTATGCCCGCCGCGCCACCCTGCGGCCGGAGCGGGTGGAGCTATCCGGCTTCTTCCGCAACCTGAGGCCGCTGCTGACCCGCACCCTGGGCAAGCGGTTCGACCTGCAGTTGGAGATGCGCCACGACGGAGCGGCGTTCGTCGATCCCGCCCAGTTGGAGAACGCGCTGCTGAACCTGGTCATCAACGCCCGCGACGCGATGCCGGACGGCGGCGTCATCCGTGTCGAGACCTCGCTCGCCACCATCACCGCGGCGCACGGCGATGGGCCGGACGACCTGGCGCCGGGGAGCTACTTGGTGGCCAGCGTCTCCGACAATGGCAGCGGCATCCCGCCGGGGGTGCTGTCGCATGTGTTCGAGCCGTTTTTCACCACCAAGGATGTCGGCCGGGGCAGCGGACTGGGGCTGAGCATGGTGTATGGGTTCGCCAAGCAGTCCGGCGGCCATGCGGTCATCACCAGCGAGGTGGGCGTGGGCACGACGGTCAAGCTGTTCCTGCCGTTGGTGGAAGCCGTGGAGGTGTCCGCGCCGGCGCCCACCAGCCCGGCCTGGCAGCGCCGCGGCCTGCGCGCGCTGGTGGTGGACGACGAGCCGGACGTGCTGAGCACCGCGGCACGGATGCTGTCCAACATGGGCCTGGAGGTCTCGACGGCGGGGACCGCGGAGGACGCGGCGGCGCAGTTGGGCGACGGGTTCGATCTGCTGTTCAGCGACGTGCGGCTGCCCGGACCCGTGGACGGCGTGCGGCTGGCGGCGCAGGCGCGGGCCCAGGCGCCGGGGATCAGCGTGCTGCTGACCAGCGGCTACACCGACCACAGCGCGGCCGACCTGGATGACCCGGAGGGCGGTCTGCCGGGGGACACCAAGTTCCTGCCGAAGCCTTACACCCGTCAGGCGCTTCAGGCGGCGCTGACGGCGTTGCTGGGATAGGATCGAGCCGGACACCCTCGCGGGACGATGGTCTCCGCAGTCAGTGCCGGTCCATGAGGCCCAGGGGGCACTGTCCCTTTAAGCCCCGGCGCTAGGTCCCGCGCAGCCCCGCCAACCGCACCGGTGCCGCATGGGGCCGCGTCGCCAGCATTCCGTCGATGAGCGCCAGCGCCTCTGCACGCCCGCTGTTGACCGCCTGCTCGAACGGCGTCCAGGTCTGCGTGAAGTCGAGCGCGGCGAACACCTCGCGGTAGCGGCGTAGCTCGTTCGGGGTCAGCGGGATGCCGCGCACGAACGCCTTGTGGGCGGAGATGGTCAGCGCCCGGCGCGGGTCGGTTGGGTCCAGTTCGAATTTCAGCGCGTCGCCGCAGAACAGGATGTGGCGCGTTCGGTCGAACAGCACGGTGTGCCCAGCGAAGTGCCCCGCCGTCAGGTGCAGCTCCAGCCCCGGCAGCGGCTCCAGCACGTCGTCGAACGGCCAGCTCACCTGCAGCGCACCGGACCACTCGAGGTCGCCGGGGTGCAGCGCCAGCTCGGGGTCGAAGCGGTCCTGCAACTGCCACAACGCGCCGTAGGCATGGGGATGCGACGCCGCCAGCACCTGCATCCCACCCAACGACGCGATGTGGTCCAGCGCAGCGTCGCTGAACACCGGGCAGCCCTCGAAGCCCATGTTGCCCGCTGGCGTCTGGATCAGGTAGGCACTGGGGCCGATCCCGCTGACGGGCTCGTTCCAGAAGCGCCACACTCCTGCCTCCAGCTCGGCCCAGTGGCAGGGGAAGCGGGCCTGCGCCTCTTCCCGCGTCCAGAACTGCCAGCCGTGCTGGGGCACGACATGCCGGGCGTCCAGGCACATGGGGCAGGATGGCGGGACGGCAAAGTGCCGCTGCCAGTAACCGCAGTTGTCGCATACGAAGGCGGGCAGGCGCAACGCGCCGGCGAAGGGGAGATAGCCTGGGCTCATTACCCCGATGTCGCCTGCACGCCACGGGAACGCAAGGGCGTCCAAGGAGCGCAAAGGCAACCCAAGGCAGGCCATCCGCCTTTGCACCCCGATAGACGAAACCTTTTAGGGTGTTAACCTCGTGCGTCTGGAACTGGGTGTACACCCGCACCGCATCGCGTATGCTGATGGCACCACCTCCTGTTCCAGGCTATACGACCCTGCTTAGCGCACCGGAACCGGACTCACCGGGTTGCGCGGCGGATCGACGGTCTCATCGTGCAGCAGTTGCTTGTCCAGTTGATCAACCGACCGTGCGTCCGTGCCGCCTGCAGGGGGTGGATTGAGACCGGCATTCTCGTCGGCCTTGGCGACTTCGCCCGGCGTCGGCTGGTGTTTCTTGCCATCATACTCGTTGCCGATCCGGGCTGGCTGCGCGAGGGCGGGCGACGCGAAGGCGAATGACGCGAAGGCGGGCGGCGCCGCCAGCAGCGCCAGCAGCGCCGCCGTCCTCATCGCGCCACGCCCGTCGTGACGCCGATGTTGGGCTGGTTGCCCAGCGCGCGCGTGCCACCGCCGTTGCTTGACGTAATGCCGCTGTCGAGCTGCGGCGACGCGACCGGGTCGGGCCTGGCGTCCGCGCACGCTGCCAGGCCGAGGGCGAGGAGAACGGGAAGAATACGGTACATGATGGTTCCTTTTGAAACGCAAGCTATCTGGAGCCGGCAGGGAGCCGCGGCAAATCGGCCTAACGGTATTCCATCGCAGCACGACGGGTCCCGGTTCCATCAAGCAGGGCAATCCCAGCACCGCCAGCCATTCCGCCCCTGACGAATTGCGTTCTGATGGACTGCGGTTCGCCGGTGAAGCTATCCATTCAAGCGTATGCAGCCCGGCGGATTGCAGTTCCGCCGGGCACCGCGATCTCGGCATTGTGAGCAGCCCCTTGCTCGCCGACTGCGGTACTCGGGGGTAACCTCCATAGTCATTACAGTGTGTTGCCAAGTGCGCTACCGCGCAATCCAACCATCTTGCGCTTATGCTCTGGTGCCTTCACATGCCATGGCCGTCGCCCTCTCCCAATTCTAAGGACTTGCCCATGCTCGATGCCATGTCTCCCGATCCCTTGCCGCTGCGTCTGCATGTGAACGGCCACGACCACCTGCTGGCGTTGGATGCGCGCACCACCCTACTGGATGCGTTGCGCGAGCACCTGGGCTTGACCGGCACCAAGGTCGGCTGCAACCACGGCACCTGCGGCGCCTGCACCGTGCATATCGATGGCAGGCGCCAACTGGCCTGCTTGATATTGGCAGCGGCGGCGGCTGGACGCGAGATCCGCACCATCGAGGGCCTGGCCGATGCCGACGGCACGCTGCACCCGATGCAGGCGGCCTTCGTGGCGCACGATGCGCTGCAGTGCGGCTACTGCACGCCGGGCCAGATCATGTCGGCGGTGGCGTGCGTCCAGGAGGGCCATGCCCGCAGCGACGCCGAGATCCGCGAGTACATGAGCGGGAACCTATGCCGCTGCGGGGCCTATCCGAACATCGTCGCCGCCGTGCGCGACGTAGCCCAGCAGAGCACGACCCAGCAGGCGGCCTGAACCATGCAGCCCTTCACCTACAACCGCGCCGCCACATTGGACGAAGCGTTCCACCTGGCGGGACAGCCCGGCGCCGCACTGATGGCCGGCGGCACCACCATGGTTGACCTGATGCGCGGCGACTTGGCGGCACCGGCCAGCATCGTCGACATCGGCCACCTGCAGGAACTGGCCGCCTTCGACACCTCCGGCCCTGTCCTTCGCTTCGGCGCCCTGGCCCGCATGGCCGACGTGGCAGAGGACGCCACCCTATTGCGCGACTACCCCGCCCTGGCCGAAAGCCTGCAGCTTGCATCGTCGCAGCAATTGCGCATCGCCGCCACGGTTGGCGGCAACCTGCTGCAGCGCACCCGCTGCGTTTACTTCCGCGACAGCGTGTCCGCCTGCAACAAGCGCGTGCCCGGCAGCGGGTGCGCCGCGCTGGACGGCGTGACGCGCGAAATGGCGCTGTTCGGCGCCAGCGACCGCTGCATCGCCACCTACCCCGGCGACTGGGGTTATACCCTGGCGGCGTTCGACACGTCCATTGAGGTGCAGTCCGCCAGCGGCACCCGGGTCATCCCGTATGCCGACCTGCACGTCGCCTACGGGGACGACCCGGCTAAGGAGACCACCTTGCGCCCCGGTGAGATCATCACCGCCATCCTGGTGGAGGCGACCTCGATGGGACGGCATTCCACCTACATCAAGGTCCGCGACCGGCAGAGCTATGCCTACGCCGTGGTGTCCGCCGCCGTCGCGCTGCGGATGGAGGGCGGCGTTGTGCAGGAAGCCCGCGTGGCGCTCGGCGGCGTGGCCACCAAGCCCTGGCGGTCCCGGGAAGCCGAGGCGGCGCTCGCCGGCGTCACCCTGGACGAGGGCACGGCGCTCGCCGCCGGCCATGCCGCGTTCGCCGGCGCCAAGCCGCTGGCGGAGAACGGCTTCAAGATTGAACTCGGCGCCCGCGCCGTCGCACGTGCGGCGCTGGTTGCCAGCAAGAGGAACTAGACCCATGGATGGAAGCATCGGCTCCCCCACCGTCCGCCGCGACGGCCCCGCCAAGTCCACCGGCGCCGCGCGCTACGCCGCCGATTACGGCCACGCTGGCACTGCCTATGCGGCGCTGACGCTCAGCACCGTGGCGCGCGGGCGCATCACCCGCGTGGACACCGCCGCCGCGGAGGCCGTGCCTGGCGTGCAGCTCGTGCTGACGCACCGTGACATGAACCGGGACCTCGGCGAAGAAAAGTTCATCATGCAGGGCGGGCACATGCAGTCCTCCTTCATGCCGCTGACGTCGGACGAGGTGCACTACTCCGGACAGATTGTCGGCCTGGTGGTGGCAGACACCACCGAGGCGGCCGAGCAGGCGGCGCAGGCGCTGAACCTGGAATATGCCACGCAGCACGCCGACGCCGCCATGGACCGGCCGGATGCCGAGCTGAAGCCGGACGGCGAGCCAGTCGTTGTGGTCGGCGACGCTGACGCCGCGCTGTCCCGCGCGCCAGTGCGGGTGGACCAGGAGTACACCACGCCGACGCAGCACCACCACCCGATGGAGCTGTACGCCACAACGGCAAGCTGGAACGATGGCAAGCTGACCATCGAGTCCCCAAGCCAGTGGGTAATCGGCCAGCGCGCGGCGCTTGCGACCATCTTCGGCATTCCGGCCGAGGACGTGCATGTCGTATCGCCCTACATCGGCGGCGCGTTCGGCTGCAAGGCGACGCTGCTGCCACACACCATCCTGGTCGCCGCGGCGGCGCAGCGGCTGGGCCGCCCGGTCAAGCTGGTGGTGCCGCGCGGCGCGATGTTCACCGTCGGCTCGTTCCGCCCGGCCACCCGCAACCGCATCGCCATCGGCGCCGAGCGTGACGGCACGATGACCGCGCTGATCCACGAGGCCGTCGGCCAGTCGTCGGAAATCGACCACATCGCCTTCCCCGGCACCAATGTCACCACGCGGATGTATGACATCCCGAACATCCGCACGTCTGAGTCCACCATCGCCACCGACGTGAACACCCCTGGCTTCCAGCGCGGCCCCGCAGAGGCCCCGGCGTTCTTCGCATTCGAGAGTGCGGTGGACGAGTTGGCCGTTGCCCTGGCGATGGACCCCGTCGAGCTGCGTATCAAGAACGAGCCGGCGGTCGATCCCGTGAAGAAGCTGCCCTGGAGCAGCCGCTCGCTGGTGCAGTGCTATCGCCGCGGCGCCGAGCTGTTCGGCTGGGACAAGCGGACGCCGGGCATCGGGTCGATGAAGACCGAGGACGGCGTGCTGATCGGCTATGGCTGCGCCACCGCGACCTATCCGTCGGCCATGGTGCCGGCGTCGGCGCATGTCGCGCTGACCGGCGACGGGCTGCTGCGGGTGCGAACGGCGGCGCATGACGTGGGCACTGGCGCTTACACCGTCCTGGGCCAGGTCGCGGCCGACGCGCTAGGTGTGGCGAACGAGATGGTGCGGGTGGAACTGGGCGACAGCGGGCTGCCGTCAGGGCCGATGTCCGGCGGTTCCGTCACGACCGGCTCGGCCGGGTCGGCGGTCCATCTGGCGGCAATGGCGTTGCGCGCGAAGGTCCTGGAAGTTGCAACGGCCGAGAAAGGTCCGTTCGCCGGCCGCGACCCGGCAACGCTGCAATTCGCCGGCGGCCACCTGATTGGTGCCGATGGCGCGTCGCACAGCCTGGCCGACGTGCTGAAGGCGTCCCCTGCCGGGTTGCTTGAGGCCGCGGCTGAGTGGAAGCCGGACCTGATGGACGCCGACAAGGCGCAGTACGGCCTGCTGGGCGGCTTCGCTATCGAGGGACCGATCACCAAGACGCACGCTATTTACTCCTTCGGCGCGCAGTTCGCCGAGGTGCGGGTGGATCCCCTGCTGCGGACTATCCGGGTGGCCCGCATGGTGGGGGCGTTCGCGTGCGGCCGGGTCATCAACCCGCGGACGGCACGCAGCAACCTGGTCGGCGGTATGATTTGGGGCGCGAGCTTCGCCTTGCTGGAAGAGACACAGGTGGACCGGCCACGGGCGCGCTTCGCCAATCAGGACTTGGCGGGGTACCACATCTCCACCAGCGCCGACATTGGCGAGGTCACGGCGGAGATCGTGGACGAGACGGATACCGTGGTGAACGCCATTGGGGCGAAGGCGGTGGGGGAGATCGGCATTGTCGGGATGCCGGCGGCCATCGCCAACGCGGTTTACCACGCAACGGGCATCCGGGTCCGCAAGACGCCGATCCTGATCGAGGACCTGCTGCCGGGCCTGTAGCGCTTCTCCTCCCTCTTCCTTCAAGATGGAGCCGGGATGAGGGGGCGGGGAGACCCTGCCCTTTCTGACCCGAGCACGACTCTGCTGCGGGCCGGCAACTGTGTCGCAAAACCCCCTCACCCCAACCCTTTTCCGAAGGAGGAGGGAGTAGCGACCGCCAATCACGTAAGCGTTGCGCGTGCCCGACCAACCCAATGCATTCCATGGCGTTGCCTGCCGGTCCAACCGGAGCACACCCATGTCTGACCTTTTGACCATGCAGGACCCGACCACACAGTACCCCCGTCCGCCCTTTCCGTCGCAGCCGCAATCCGCGCCGGGCCTGGCCATGGACATGAACCCAAAGCCTGATCACGGCGAAACCAGCTACAAGGGCAGCGGGCGCCTGCATGGCCGCAAGGCTTTGATCACCGGCGCCGACAGCGGCATTGGCCGCGCTGTCGCCATCGCCTTCGCGCGGGAAGGCGCCGACTTGGTGCTGACCTACCTGCCAGAAGAGGAAAAGGACGCCAAGGAAGTCGTGCAGCTCGTCGAGGCCGCCGGCCGCCGCGCCGTCGCCATCCCCGGCGACCTGCAGGACGAGCACTTCTGCTTCCGCCTGGTCGAGCAGGGCCGCACGGCGCTGGGCAGCCTGGACATCTTGGTGAACGTCGCCGGCAAGCAGACGGCGCAGAAGGACATCGCCGACATCACGACTGCCGAGTTCGACGCCACCTTCCGCACCAACGTCTATGCCATGTTCTGGCTCTGCAAGGCGGCGCTGCCGCACCTGCCGCCGGGTGCGACGATCGTCAACACCGCGTCGATCCAGTCCTACCAGCCGTCAAAGACCTTGTTGGACTATGCGCCCACTAAGGCCGCCATCACCGCCTTCACCCACGCGCTGGCCAAGCAGGTCGCCACCAAGGGCATCCGGGTGAACGCCGTCGCTCCCGGCCCATTCTGGACGCCCTTGCAGCCCAGCGGCGGCCAGCCGCAGGAGAAGATCACCGACTTCGGGTCCGAGGTGCCGATGGGCCGCCCGGGGCAGCCGGTGGAGTGTGCGCCGATCTACGTGCTGCTGGCATCGCAGGAAAGCAGCTTCGTCACCGGCGAGGTGTATGGCGTGACAGGCGGCAACCACCTGCCCTGATTCCGCTATACCCGGCGTGCTGCCATGCAGCAGCACGCCGGGTATGACGAGCGATCAGCAAGGTCTACCCTGCCGATTTCAGTGGTGGAGTGCCGGCGTGATGCCTCGCGAGGGTTGGGCCGACTGCATCATCGGCTGACGGCGGCGCACCACGGCGGCACCAACCATCCCGGCCGTAAGCAGCAAAAGCGAGAGCGGATTTGGTACTATACCCCGTTCACGTCAGGATCCGAAAATCCTCCGGTGAGATGATCCGGAAGTTATCCGTTACGGCATCGCAGAACACGTGCCAGTTTCTGGGCACCTCCTCGCGCAGGAACGTCAGGATCGCGA
>JAABUQ010011855.1_pt1 | contig 11004 bp, 6 predicted proteins | sample 5560001 | NCBI WGS metagenome assembly JAABUQ01 (sample SAMN10711888, study PRJNA513371) | rock metagenome | isolation source: Antarctica rocks | place: Antarctica: Victoria Land, Finger Mt nord | collected 2015-12-18
TCTTGTGGTAAGAGTGACACCAAGCCGCTAGCGGTGGGCATCGTCTCGTGGCATTGATGTCATCTGCCGAACGATTCCCCCCAACCCTGAACAGATACCGGTACACGGTACACCGCGCGTGGTGCATGGCACATGATAGGATACACGCACGCTGCACACAATTGTGCAATGAACAACGGGTGGAGCGCGACTGAGTGCCGAGAATCTTCGACAACATTGACGATGGCCTGCTCCCCGCCTTGCGGAGTACGCTGAAGGTGTCGCAACGGGCCGACTTCTGCGTCGGCTACTTCAACCTGCGCGGATGGCAGCGTATTGACGCGCTGATTGACGGATGGGCGGGCGGCGAGGGCGCATGCTGCCGCCTGCTCGTCGGCATGCAGCGCGTCCCACGGGACGAATTGCAGCAAGCGCTCAGCCTCCTCCCCGATCAGGGCGAGATGGATAATCAGACCGCCAGCCGCCTCAAAACCCGCATCGCGACTGAGTTCCGCGAGCAATTAACGCTCGGCGCGCCGACGAACGGGGATGAGGCGGGGCTGCGCCGTCTGAGCGCGCAACTGCGGGCGAAGAAAGTCGTCGTCCGCCTCTTCCTTCGCTTCCCCCTGCACGCCAAACTCTATCTCGCCTACCGCGCGGACCCGAACAACCCGATCACCGGCTTCCTCGGCAGCAGCAACCTCACCTTCGCGGGGCTGGCGAAGCAGGGCGAGCTGAATGTGGACGTCCTCGATCACGACGCCTGCGAGAAATTGCAACGCTGGTTTGCGGATCGCTGGAGCGACCGGCTCTGTCTCGACATCTCCGACGAACTGGCGGCGATCATTGACGAGAGTTGGGCGCGGCCCAACGATCCACCGCCCTATCACATCTACCTGAAGATGGCGTACCACCTCTCGCAGGAGGCGCGGGCGGGCCTCGCGGAGTTCGGCATTCCAGCGGAACTCGACCGGATGCTCTTCGACTATCAGAAGGCGGCGGTGAAGATCGCGGCGCACCATGTCAAGAAGCGCGATGGCGTCCTGATCGGCGATGTCGTCGGCCTCGGCAAGACGCTGATGGCGACGACGCTGGCGCGGATGTTCGAGGAGCGCGAAGACTGGCGCACGCTGATCATCTGCCCGAAGAATCTCGTGCCGATGTGGCAGGATTACGTGGATCGGTATGTGCCCTCCGCACGCGTCAAATCCCTGACGACCGTCGCCGCCGAACTGCCGGAGTTGCGGCGCTTCCCGATTGTCCTGATTGACGAGAGCCAGAACCTGCGGAACCGCGAGGGGAAGCGGTACAAGGCGATTCAGGAGTACATCACCGCGAATGAGAGCAAGTGCATTCTGCTCTCCGCGACGCCGTACAACAAGACCTACCTCGATCTCTCCGCGCAGTTGCGCCTCTTCGTGCCGGAGAATCACGACCTCGGCATCCGCCCGGAGCGCATCCTCGACGCGCTGGGCGAGACGGAGTTCATTCGGCGGCACCAGTGCCCCGTGCGCTCGCTCGCCGCCTTCGAGAAGAGCGATTACCCGGACGACTGGCGCGACCTGATGCGCCTCTACCTCGTCCGCCGCACGCGCGGCTTCATCCGGGACAACTATGCCGAGGCGGACCCGATCACGCACCGCAAATATCTGCCGCTCGCGGACGGCACGCGCTCCTACTTCCCGGAGCGTGCCGCGCGCACGATTGCCTACCCAATCGAGGAGGCGGACCCCAACGACCAGTACGCGCGCCTCTTCTCCGCGCCGGTCGAGAACACGATCAACGCGCTCTCGCTGCCGCGCTACGGCCTCGGCAACTACATCGCCTCGCGACCTACGCAGCCGCCGACGCCGAAAGAGGCGGAGACACTGAAGAACCTCTCGTACGCCGGGAAGCGGCTGATGGGGTTCTGCCGCACGAACCTCTTCAAGCGGTTGGAGAGCGGCGGCGCGGCCTTCGTGCAGTCCATCGAGCGGCACATCCTGCGCAACTATGTCTATCTCCACGCGATCGAGAACGACCTGCCCCTGCCCATCGGCACGCAGGACGCGGCGTCGCTCGATACGCGCGTCTCGGACGAGGATGCCGACGCGAAAACGCCGAGCCTCCTCGATGACGAGGAGGAGGCCGCCACGCCGGAGCCAGTCCCCGATCTGGCGGCGCAGAGCGAAGCGGCGTATCGCGCGCGGGCGGCGGAGATTTACGCGGACTACACCGGGCGCTACAAACGGAAGTTCACCTGGCTGCGCCTCGGCCTCTTCGTGGCGGCGCTCGCCACCGATCTCCGCACCGACGCGCGCGCCCTGCTCGCGGTGCGCGATGCGTGCGGCGACTGGGAGGCCGCCACCGACCGCAAACTGGCGCATCTCGTCGCGTTGCTGACGGTGCATCACCCGCGCGAGAAGGTACTCGTCTTCACGCAGTTCGCGGACACGGTGCGCTACCTGACGACGCACCTGAAGGCGCGCGGCATCGCGGCGCTCGACGGGGCGACGGGCGACACGGCGGACCCGACCGCGCTCGCCTGGCGCTTCAGCCCGGTCAGCAACGGGAAAGTAGTCGCGCCCGGTGACGAACTGCGCGTGCTGATCGCGACGGATGTGCTGAGTGAAGGACAAAATCTGCAAGACTGCGCGATCGTCGTCAACTACGACCTGCCGTGGGCGATCATCCGGCTGATTCAGCGGGCGGGGCGCGTGGATCGGATCGGGCAGCAGGCCGAGCGTATCCTCTGCTACTCCTTCCTGCCCGCCGATGGCGTCGAGCGGATCATCACGTTGCGCGGCCGCGTGCGCCAGCGGCTGATGGAAAACGCCGAAGTCGTCGGCACGGACGAATCGTTCTTCGACGACGACCGGAACGACGGCGCGCTGCGCGACCTCTTCACCGAGAAATCGAACATCTACGATGCCGACGACGAGGGCGAGGTGGACCTGACCTCCTACGCCTACCAGATCTGGAAGAACGCGACGGACGCCGACCCGTCGCTGGTTAAGACGATCACCGAATTGCCCGATGTCGTCTATTCCACCCGCGCGCACACGCCGACGTGGGAGCAGCCACAGGGCGTGCTCGTCTACACGCGGACGGCGGCGGGCAACGACGCGCTCGCCTACGTCAATGAGCATGGGCAGAGCATCACCGAGTCGCAACTGACGATCCTGCGGGCGGCGGCGTGCCGGTCGGACACACCGGCGATGGCGCGCCATCCGAACCACCACGACCTCGTGCAGCGCGGCGTCGCGCACATGGTGGCGGAGGAGCAGGCGGTCGGGGGGCAGTTGGGCCGTCCGTCCGGCGCGCGTTTCCGCGCCTACGAGCGGCTGAAGTGGCACGCCCACGCCACGCGCGGCACGCTCTTCGACACGCCCGACCTGCGCCGCGCGATAGACGACATTTACCGCTTCCCTTTGTACCAATCCGCGACGGACACGCTCAACCGCCTGCTGAAGAGCGCCGTCACCGACGAAACGCTCGCGGAGACGGTCGTGGCGATGCGCGCGGACGGGCGGCTCTGCATCATCGAGGAGGAAGGGACGCGGCACGAGCCGCAAATTATTTGTTCGCTCGGCCTCTGGCCCCCATCTCCGTAGGAGCGATGCTTGAATCGCCCGCTCGCGATGGCAGGGCGCTTTGACAGAGGCCCGGATGCTCCGGGAAGGGCGATTCGAGCATCGCCCCTACGGGAACGGTCAAAGGCCCGGAGGATTCGGGGAGAGCGATTCAAGCATCGCCCCTACGGAGATGGATAGGACGCAATTCGCTGCGTAGGGGCGGTGCTCGAACCGCCCTCTCCGTCCGGATTGCCGCAACAGATTGGGGAAGGCCGCGATGCAGCGGGAGGGCGATTCAAGCGTCACCCGTACGGAAGGGATGCACACATGGCGATGAATCCGGCGCGGATGCGGGAACTGTTGCAGGCGTTCGCGTTCCGCCAACTGTTTATCGAGGAACTCGGCTGGTCGCAGCCACCGGGCAACGCCCCGGCGCCATTTTCGTGCGGCGACCGATCATTCACGCGGCGGCCGATCGCGCAACTGGGCGGGGTGGTCGTCTTCGCGATCACGGCGGACGATGGCAGGATTCCCGACCTGACGATCTGCGCGGCGGTCCATCGGGAGATCGCGAAGCAGTACCACGAGAACCTACTGATCTTCCTCGACGGCGCGGAGACGCAGGCGCGCTGGTATTGGGCGAAGCGGGAGGGCGGGAAGTGGCTCGCCCGCCCGCACCTCTACGTGCGCGGGCAGCCCGGCGACCTCTTCCTGAGCAAGATCAGCGCCCTCTTCGTGGACATTAGCGCGTTCGGCGTGGAGGGGGACATCTCGGTCGTCGAGATGGCGGAGCGGCTGCGGCGGGCGCTCGATGTCCAGCCAACGACGAAGAAGTTCTACGAGGAGTATCAGCGCGAGCATCTGCGCTTCATCGAGCATATCGCGGGGGTCGGAGACGAGCGCGACCGCCGCTGGTACGCCTCCGTGCTGCTCAACCGGCTAATGTTCATCTACTTCCTCCAGCGCAAGGGGTGGCTGGACGGCGGGAATCGCGAGTATTTGCAAGAGAAACTGGCGGCGAGCGCGGCGGGTGGCCCCGACCGCTTCTACAGCGCCTTTCTCCGCCCCCTCTTCTTCGATGCCTTCGCCATCCCGGAGAGCGACCGCCCCGACGCGGTGCGGGCCGCCGTCGGCGCCATTCCCTACCTGAGCGGCAGCATCTTCCTCCTTCATCCCGTCGAGGAGCGCTGGCCGGCGATCGCCGTGGACGACGCGGCGTTCGCCAACCTCTTCCACCTGTTCACCCGTTTCTCGTGGAACCTCGACGACACGCCCGGCGCGAGCGACGACGAGATCAACCCGGACGTGCTCGGCTACATCTTCGAGAAGTACATCAACCAGAAAGCCTTCGGCGCCTATTACACCCGCCCCGAAATCACCGACTACCTCTGCGAGCAGACCATCCACCGTGTCATCCTCAACAAGATCAACCCGGAGCCCGGCGGGGAGGGCGATTCGGGCATGGGATCGCCCGCAATGCCATCCGTAGGGGCGATTCGTGAATCGCCCTCCGCAGAAGGTCGGATCGAACATGGAGGGCAATCCAGTGCCGCGAGAGGGCGATTCGAGCATCGCCCCTACGGGGAACGCGGGCGGCGGTTCGACACGATGGACGATCTGCTGACGCATCTCGATGCGGCGCGGTGCCGCGCGCTGCTCGGCGACATCCTGCCGAACCTGCGCATCCTCGACCCGGCGTGCGGCTCCGGCGCGTTTCTCGTCGCGGCGATGAAGACGCTGATCCCGATTTACAGCGCCGTCGTCGGCCAGATCCACTTCCTGCACGACGCCTGGCTGAACGACTGGCTCCGGCAGGCGCGGCAGCACCAGAGCGTCAACTACCACATCAAGAAGCGGATCATCTCAGACAACCTCTTCGGCGTGGACATCATGGAAGAAGCGGCGGAGATCGCGCAGTTGCGCCTCTACCTCGCGCTCGTCTCCTCCGTCGAGCACGAGCGGCAACTGGAACCGCTGCCGAACATAGATTTCAACATCCTCACCGGCAACTCGCAGATCGGCCTGCTGCATGTGGACGAGGCGAAGTACCCCGCGACGCTCTTCTACAGTTACAAGGATGTGGTGCGGGAAAAGAACAATCTGATCGCCAAATATCGCGCGTTCGCCCGACCGGACGAGGATTTGCGCGCCCTGCGGAACGACATTCAGGCGCACCGGGACGAGGCGGCGGTCAACCTCAATGACCTCCTGCTGGACGACTGGAAGCGGCTCGGCATCAAATACGAGCAGGCGACGTGGGATGCGGCCAAGAACAAGGAGCGCAAGCCCGCCAAACGCGCTCTGACCGCAGGCGACATCGCGCGGCTGCGCCCCTTCCACTGGGGCTACGAGTTCGATCAGGCGCTGAACGAGCGCGGCGGCTTCGATGTCATCATCACCAACCCGCCGTGGGAAATCTTCAAACCGCAGGCGAAGGAGTTCTTCGCCCACTATTCCGCGCTCGTCACGAAGAACACCATGACGATCAAGGAGTTCGAGGAGCATCAGAGCGAGGCGTTGCGCGACCCGGAATTGCGCGCGGCGTGGCTGGAATACCTGAGCGCCTTCCCCTACCAGAGCCTCTTCTATCGCTCCGCGAAGCAGTACGCGAACCAGATTTCCGTCGTCAATGGCAAGAAGGCGGGCACGGACATCAACCTCTACAAACTCTTCACCGAGCAGTGCTACAACCTGCTCCGACCGGGCGGGCAATGCGGCATCGTCATCCCCAGCGGCATCTACACCGACCTCGGCACGAAGCAACTGCGCGAGATGCTCTTCTCGGAGACACAGATCAGCGGCCTCTTCTGCTTTGAAAACTCCCGAGCGATCTTCGAGGGCGTGCATCGGAGTTTCAAGTTCATCGTCCTGACCTACGGCAAGGGCGGCAGCACCACGACCTTCCCCGCCGCCTTCATGCGCCACGCGGTCGCGGAACTGGATCGCTTCCCGCAGGAGGGCGCGCTCGATCTCTCCGTCGCCCTCATCCGCCGCCTCTCGCCCGATTCCCTCTCCGTGATGGAGTTCAAGAACGCGACGGACGTGCAAATCGCGGAGAAGATGCTGCAATTTCCTCTGCTCGGCGAAAAGATCGAAGGCACATGGAACCTCGTACTCACCAACGAGTTTCACATGACGAACGACAGCCATCTCTTCCAGACCGCGCCGGGGCCGGGCCGCTTGCCGCTCTACGAAGGCAAGATGATGCATCAATTTTCACATCAGTTGAGCCAACCGCGCTACTGGGTGAACGAGAACGAAGGCAGAAAGGCTCTAATGGGCCGCAGTGGGGCTGATAATGGACAAACGCTTGACTACCAAGATTACCGTCTCGCTTTTCGTCGGATCGGGCGCAACACAGACGAAAGGACAATGATCGCCACGATCCTGCCGAAAAATAACTTCGCGTCCGAGTCATTTAACTACGTCGTGCGAGGAAGTCTAACCTATGGGGAGGCGTGCGCTCTTACTGCGGTATTGAACAGCCTCACATTAGATAGTTGCTCGCGGCAGCGAGTGTCCGCGAATATCAATATGTTCTATGCCTACCAACTCCCCATCCCGCGCCTGACCGAGCGCGATGCCGCGTTCAAGCCGATTGTCGAGCGCGCTGCCCGGCTGATCTGCACGACGCCGGAATTCGATGATCTGGCGCGGGCGGTCGGGCTGCGCGGCCACGAAGAGGGCGCGACCGACCCCGCCGAGCGCGCCCGTCTGCGCGCCGAACTGGACGGCATCGTCGCCCACCTCTACGGCCTGACCGACGACGAGTTCGCCCACATCCTCCGCACCTTCCCGCTCGTCGCGCAGCCTATCAAAGAGGCCGCGCTCGCCGCCTACCGCGCCCGCACGCCCCAACCCGGCGACACCGAGATCGCGGCCCTGATCGCCCAGCGGGAAAGCGGCGCGTTGGAGTTCAAGGAAGCGGTGCGCTGGGATATGAAAGAGAAGACGGGCGAGAAGGTCTTCCTCAAAGAGATCGCCGCGTTCATGAACGCGAAGGGCGGCACGCTGCTGATCGGCGTCGCGGACGACGGCACGATCACCGGCCTCGACGCGGACTACCAGACATTGAGCGAGAAGATGGGCCGGAATCGCGACGGCTACGAGCGCTTCCTGACCAGCCTGCTCGCCAGCCGCCTCGGCGCGGACAACGTGGCGCTCTCCGCGATCACCTTCCACGCGATGGGCGACCGGGAAATCTGCCGCGTCGTCGTGCAGCCCGCCGCCGAGGAAGTCTGGCTGAAGGAAGGCGCGGACGAAATCTTCTACGTCCGCATCGGCAACAAGAGTGAGCCTCTCCGCGGCCCGGCCCTCACCCGCTACACCCGCACCCGCTGGCCGTGAATCATGTGCGGTATTCAAGGCAGGATGCAATGGAGGACGAAATATGACGGAAGACGATCTCCTTGCCCTCATTGCAGAAGTCCGCCGCACGAAGAGCGAGTTGGACACCGTCGAGGTGAAGGCCGCGAAAGGCGGCACGCCGAAAGTCCACGACTCCCTCTCCGCCCTCGCCAACCGCACAGGTGGCGGCGTCATTCTGTTCGGCATTGACGAGAAACAAGGCTTCGCGGTCTGCGGCGTCCACGACCTGCAACCCCTCCAGGAACGGCTTGGCGATCAGGCCGCCAGCGAGATGGAACCGCCGATCCGCGCGACATTCTCGTATGTGGAGATCGAGGGCAAGACCGTCGTCGCAATGGAAATTCCCGAAGCGGCGTACAACCAGAAGCCGTGCTACAAGAAGTCAGAGGGCTGGCAGGACGGCGCGTATATCCGTGTCGGTGGCACCGACCGCCGGATGACGCAGTACGAGGTTCATGGCTACCTGAGCGCCCGCAACCCGCCACGCGATGACTGCCAGCCTGTGCTCAATGCAACTGCTGACGATCTCGATCTGCCGCACGTCGAGCATTACTTTGCACAAGTACGGGTAATGAAACCACGCGCCGCCTACTTCAGCGCAACGTACGAAGCGTTGCTGGAACGGTTTCGTTTGGCTGTACACATAGATGGCGTGCTCCGCCCGACCCTCACGGGGTTGCTCGTCTTCGGTGACGAACCGGACCGCTTCGAGCGGCAACTGGTTATCACCTTCCTCCACTACTACGGGACAAGCGAGGAGGAGAAAACACCGCGCGGCGAGCGGTTTCTGAATAACCGCAAGTTTGCCGGGCCGATTCCGGCGATGGTGGAGGACACAATCCGGCATATCCTCGCGAGCATCCGCAAGGGAAGCCGGATCGGGACGGTGTTCCGCGAAGACGTGCCGGAGTACCCGGAAGAAGCGATCCGCGAGGCCGTCATCAATGCGGTGGCGCACCGCGACTACAGCGCGTACGCGCGCGGCAGTTACATCCAGATTCGTCTGTTTGCCGACCGGTTGGAGATTCAAAGCCCCGGCGGGCTGTACGGCAATGTCACCGAGGAGACGCTGGACCGCAATCACTCCACGCGCAATAGCGAACTGATGCATCTGCTGGAAGACCTCGGGATCGTCGAGAATCGGGGCAGCGGCATTCGCACGATGATCACCGCGATGCGCGCGGCGCGGTTGGAGCCACCACGTTTCATGGACGACCGCACCTCATTCGTCGTGACCTTCTTCAATGTCTCATTCATGGACCCGGAAACCGTGCGATGGCTCGAGCAATTCGCGGCACGCGACTTCACACACACGCAGCGATATGCACTTGCCTATCTGCGCCATCACCAGACGATCACGAACGCCGAATACCAGACCCTCAACCGCCTCAATTTCACCGACGCATCGCGGGATTTGCGCGGTCTCGTCGCTGCCGACCTCGTTACCGTCCTCGGGAGTGGGAGTAGTGCGTCATACGTCCTCCATGTCGCTACGGACGTTCCGACCAAGCCGCCACCAGAGCCGGTGGAGCAGCAGCCCCAAAGTGCGGAGGAGAAAATCATTGCGTTCGTACGTGCGAACGGCGCGATTAGCAACCAGCAATGCCGGGAAATCCTCGGCGTTCAGGCGAGACGTGCACGAGCCATTCTCAATAAGATGGTTCACGCAGGACGACTGCATCGCCTCGGTGCAGGGCCGACAACACGCTATATCCTCCCATAGCCATCTATCCGGCACTATCCGGCACTATCCGGCACTATCCGGCACTATCTGGCACTCTATCCCGTACTTCGGCGCGATTAACTACGGGATAGTCGCGCGAATCAGCAAACGACGGCGATGAGGCGGTCCGCGCAGACGCCGGGGTATGACGATCAGGTCGCGAGTGGTGGTAACTCGGATGCTTCCTGACCAGCCTACTCGCCAGCCGCCTCGGCAATAAGAGCGAGCCACTCCGCAGCCCGGCCCTCACCCGCTACACCCGCAGCCGCTGGCCGTGATGCTATACTTTCCGCAGGAGGCGCATGATGCTGAATGATTACATCAACGCCGCGATGCGGCACGCGGAATACAAGCAGTTCGACGATGGCACAGTCTACGCCCATATTCCCGAATTGCGGGGGGTCTGGGCCAATGAGCAGGACCGCAAAGCGACCGAAGCCGAACTGCGCAGCGCCCTCGAAGATTGGGTACACTTTCGGATGATGAACCGGAGGCCGATCCCTACGATGACGGCGCAGTGACAATCACATCGCGAGTGGTAGCTCCGATATTTCGCCCCGCTCCTCGTTCACGACGCGCACGATGGGATCGGTCGCCATCCGGAGTTGTTCGTTCGCATTGAGCAGTTCTATACCATAAAGAGTTCCATCCGGTGCGAGGTCAATATTTATCTGATCGCTCACATGGATGGTTTCCACCTGTGCGGTTTTCTCTTGGAACGCCAAGTATGCAATGTTATAGCGTGGGTCGTAGGTCAGTTTCATCTCGGCCTCTTCTCAAAAGAACTTGACGATCACCGTAATCACGAGCCAGCCATCTTCCTCGACCGCGAACGCCTCGATTTGTTTGGTCGCATAATACTTCCCCCGCCACTGACCGTCAAAAACGAAGTTCCGCCTGAAACCCGTGCGACCGAGTTTGGCGGGGAATGATTCGCCTTCCTGAACGGTGGCGATCATCTCCGCCTCGGTCGTGCCCCGTTCATCCAGGCGGCCTTTCGCGTGCGGATGCAAACGAACGGCGGTCATCCGGCGCGCTCCGCGTTCGTCGCTGTCATCACCGCATCACGGCAGTCAGACGGTCGGCGCTAAAGACGCCGGGGTGCGTGCCGGCGAGCATGAATTCGGCGGTGCGTTCGGCGGTGGCGGGGCCGATGCCCATGCCACCGCCCGTGAAGCCGACGGCGAAATAGACATTCGGCATATCGGGTAACCGTCCGACGAGGGGCATTTCGTCCGCCGTGAAGCCCATGATGCCGCTCCAGCGATGCGCGATCGGCAGGCCGTCCAGTTCGGGGAAGTATTTGTGCAGGAAGGATTCGAGGCCCGCCTGCAAGTGCGGCGTCGTCTCGGCGTCGTTGTAACCGACTTCCTCCTCGAC
>JAABUQ010011856.1_pt1 | contig 11004 bp, 10 predicted proteins | sample 5560001 | NCBI WGS metagenome assembly JAABUQ01 (sample SAMN10711888, study PRJNA513371) | rock metagenome | isolation source: Antarctica rocks | place: Antarctica: Victoria Land, Finger Mt nord | collected 2015-12-18
AACCCGTTGCTCGGCTTGCTCCACGCCGCCGCCCTCGTCCCGTTCACGGCGCCCATCAACGTGACTGGCCAGCCCGCCATCTCCCTCCCGCTGCACCAGAGCACCGACGGCCTGCCCATCGGCGTGCAGCTCGTGGCCGCCGCCGGGCGAGAGGACGTGCTGTTGCGGGTGGCCGCCCAGTTGGAGCAAGCCCTGCCGTGGTCCGGCCGTCGCCCACTGGTGCACGCGTGACTTACGGCGGGTTGGTCGAAGTTCAGGCCAACCGGTCGCGGTAGGCGGCCACCTCCACCAGCGGGGGGCGTTCGCCGGTGCCGACCAGGGTGCCGGGCCGATCGGGCCGGATCAGCTCCACCTCGGCGCGCCGCACCACGCCGGCCCGGCACAGCACGGCGTGCAGCACGGCGAGGGCCTGGGGCCCCAGCTCGTCGAGGGACCGGTGACGATGCCGGCGGACACCCAAGTCCACTTGGGCCAGGGCCCCGGGCCCGGAGCGCTGGTGAGCGTCGAGCAGGAGCCCGAGATCGACGCCGTAGCCGGTCACGAACGGCAGCGTCTCCAGCAACGATCGACGTCCCGCGTACTCACCGGCGAGGGGCTGGACCACCGAGGCCAGCTCGGGGAACAACAGGCAGATGGCAGGGCGGGCCACCAGCTCGGTCACGCGGCCGCCATCCATCAAGCCATCAGCGGGGCGCTCATAGAACCCTTTGACGAAGCCCACCTCCGGGCGGGAGAGCAGCGGACCGAGCAAGCCGACCACGAACTGCGGGTCGAAGGCGTAGATGTCGGCGTCGCACCAGACGACCAGGTCACCTTTGGCCACGAAAAGCGACTTCCACATGGCCTCACCCTTGCCGGGGCCGGGGGCGAGCTCGCTCAGCACCGAGGCGGCGGGGACCACTCGAGCCCCGGCATCGGCGGCCGCCACCGCGGTGGCATCACAGGAGTGGTCATCGATCACCAGCACCTCGTCGACAAGCGCGACCCGGCCCATCAGCGTCGACCGCACCGACTCCACGATGGGGCCGATGGTGCCGGCTTCGTCGCGAGCGGGCAGGCAGAACGAGACCACCTCCCCACATTCCTGTTTGGCGTCGGCCAGCTCGCCGGCGTTGAACTCGGCGGCGGCGAAGGTGGCGATCGGGGGCCCGGCCATGGCCGTATCGTCACCGAGGCGACCCGTGACGGCAAGGCCACGGCAGGGGCCCACGGCAGAGCGGCCACTACCATCAATCGACGCACTGCCTCCCTGGAACTCGCCTCCCTGGAAATCGGAGTCCTCATGAGCGTCATCGTCCGTGTGCCCACCACCTTGCGCACCTTGACCGCGGGAGAGTCAGAGGTGAAGGTCGAGGGCGCCACCGTCGGGGAGGTGCTCGCTGGCCTGGAGTCGGCGCACCCCGGCTTCAAGGAGCGGATCTTCGACGAGGACGGCGGCCTCCGGCGCTTCGTAAACGTGTTCGTGGCCGACGACGACGTCCGCTTCCTCCAAGGCCTCGACACCCCCGTCCCCGAAGGCGAGACGCTCAGCATCATCCCGGCGGTGGCTGGAGGCTGACCCTCTCCAAGAGGTCGGCGCGCTCGGGGCCGAGGTCAGGTTCCGGCGGCCGGTTGCCCCGGTCCTGGTAGACGGCCATGACGCGGGTCACCACGTCGCCGTCGGTCATCAGCGCATCGGGTGGGGTCAGTAGGTTGAACATGCGAAGAAAGGCCCGGAACACCACCGGGTCGACCCGCAGCGCCGGGAACAAGCCGTGGCGCAACACGTCGCGGAACAGATCGGCGGGAAGCTGGGTGGCGGTCGACACCGCTTCGCTCACCAGCGGCGCCGCGTTCTCCGTTCGATTCATCCGGTCCTGAGCCACCGCCGCCTCGTACCACGGCGTGATCTCTCGCTCGCAGGCCCGTTCATAGGCCACGCTTCGCTCGACGGCGTCGACGGCGTCGACGGGTTCGGCGGCCAAGGCGTCGGCGAGGAGGGTGGCTTGCACCATGGCCAACGAGCAGCCCCGGCCGTACATGGGGTTGGTGCAGGTGTGGGCATCGCCGACGGCGTGGGCTGCGAGCACCCGGGGCCGGCCGCGGTCATCCAGGAACCGGCGTCGCCGGTTCAGCAACTTGGCCATGACCTGCACCTCTGTCACCGCCTCGGCCATCCCGGGCGCCAACCATGGCGCGGTGGACGGCAGGGTGGCGGCGGTGCGGTTGAACGTCAGCGGGTCGATCAACAGGGCGCGCAGGTCCTTGTCGTCGGCTTGGCAGGCCAGGGTGATCGAGAACGTGCGGCTATCGCCTTGGAACACGCCGTACTTGAGGTAGCCGAGGTTGCCGCCGACGGGACCGGTCAAGCGGGGCGGTTCGGCGCCGTCAACCAAACCGAAGAACCGGGAGTAGTACACGATCCCGGTGTCCTCCACCGTCTCGGGCAGGGTGACTCCACCTTCGGCCAACCAGGCCGGGAGGTTGGAGCGGGGCCCGTTGGCCACCACCACGAGGTCGGCGTCGACGGTCTCGATGTCGCTGCCTCCGGCTCGAGCCACTCGCACCCCGGTCACCAGCGGGCTCGCGGAGTCGCCGTCAGTGGTGGCAGGGGAGAAGCACAGTCCCTGGACGGCCACGCCGTCGATGAGGTCCACCCGCTCCGCGGCCAGCACGGCCCGCCGGAGGACCCACTCAAAGGTGGTGCGGCGCCCGGCCAGGGCCACCAGGTCCTCGTCACCCGGCTGAGGCGACCGGTCGGTGATGGTCTCGGGCAACATCTCGGCGAAGTGGATCTCGGTGACGCCGGCGTGGTGGAGGTCGGCCAGCACGTCCGGGAAGCGGTCGCGCAGCAGGTTGCGGAGGCGGGCCAGCAGTGCGTGGGAGTGGCGGACCTGGGGCGCACCTCGACGGTCCCATTGAAAGGCGGCATCGGCGCTGGCCGGCAGCGGCGTGGCGTCTCGCTCGAGCACGGTCACCTCGTGCCCGGCCCGCGACAGCGCCAAGGCCGAGCCGAGCCCCCCGATCCCAGCTCCCACCACGACCACGCGCATCGGCGGATCGTACGGTTGCGGGCGGGCTCCCAACGTGGTTTCCTGTTAGCACTCGATACACGAGAGTGCTAACCGACACGTCGCCTTGGGAGGGCATCACCTATGGCCAAGATCATCGCTTTCGATGAGCAGGCTCGCCGGGCGCTGGAGTCCGGCATGAACCAGCTCGCCGACGCCGTCAGCGTCACCCTCGGGCCCAAGGGCCGCAACGTCGTGCTCGACAAGAAGTGGGGCGCGCCCACCATCACCAAGGACGGCGTGAGCGTCGCCAAGGAGATCGAGCTCGAGGACCCCTACGAGAAGATCGGCGCGGAGCTGGTCAAAGAGGTGGCCAAGAAGACCGACGACGTGGCTGGCGACGGTACCACCACGGCCACCGTGCTGGCCCGGGCCATGGTCCGTGAGGGGCTGCGCAACGTGGCCGCCGGCGCCAACCCGATGGCCCTGAAGAAGGGCATCGAGGTGGCCGTCGAGGCCGCCGTCAGCTCACTGGCCGCCATCTCCAAGGACATCGACGACAAGGACCAGATCGCCCAGGTGGCGGCCATCTCGGCCAACAACGACGACGAGATCGGCGGGTTCATCTCCGAGGCCATGGACAAGGTGGGCAAGGACGGCGTCATCACCGTCGAGGAGAGCAACACCTTTGGCATGGAGATGGACCTGGTCGAGGGCATGCGCTTCGACAAGGGCTACATCTCGCCCTACTTCGTCACCGATCCCGACAGCATGGAGGTGTCCCTCGACGACCCCTACATCCTGCTCGTGAGCTCCAAGATCACCGCCGTGCGGGACCTTGTACCGGTCCTGGAGAAGGTCATGCAGGGCGGCAAGCCGCTGGTGATCGTGGCCGAGGACATCGAAGGCGAGGCCCTGGCCACGCTGGTGGTCAACAAGATCCGGGGCACGTTCAAGTCGGCGGCGGTCAAGGCCCCCGGCTTCGGCGAGCGCCGCAAGGCGATGTTGCAGGACATGGCCATCCTCACCGGCGGCCAAGTCATCTCCGAGGATGTCGGCCTCAAGGTGGAGAACGCCACCCTCGACCTGCTGGGCCGGGCTCGCCGGGTGGTCATCACCAAGGACGAGACCACCATCGTGGAGGGCGCCGGTGCCGACGCCGACATCAAGGGTCGCATCACCCAGATCAAGAACGAGATCGACAACACCGACTCCGACTACGACCGCGAGAAGCTCCAGGAGCGCCTGGCCAAGCTGTCCGGCGGCGTGGCCATCCTCAAGGTCGGCGCCGCCACCGAGGTGGAGCTGAAGGAGAAGAAGCACCGCATCGAGGACGCTGTCTCCACCGCCAAGGCTGCCGTGGAAGAGGGTGTGGTGCCCGGCGGTGGCGTCGCCCTGCTGCGCTGCCGCACCGCCGTGCTCGACGCCGCCGAGAAGCTCGAGGGCGACGAGGCCACCGGGGCGCGCATCGTGGCCAAGGCGGTCGAGGAGCCGCTCAAGCAGCTGGCCATCAACGCCGGCATGGAGGGCGGTGTGGTCGTCTCCAAGGTGCTCGAGCTCAAGGGTTCCCACGGGTACAACGCGGCCACCGACACCTACGAGGATCTGCTCCCCAAGGTTCCGGATGCGGCCAAGGTCACCCGGTCGGCGCTGCAGAACGCGGCGTCCATCGCCGGCCTGTTCCTCACCACCGAAGCGGTGATCGTGGACAAGCCCGAGGAGAAGGCACCGGCCATGCCCGGTGGAGGCATGGAGGACTACTGAAAATCCTGTTCTGGCGTAGCTGACCTCCGTATGCGGAGCTCAGCTACGCCAGAACGCCGGGGGATCGGTAGGGTCGCCGGCAGTGACCACCGCTCCCGCGCCGGACGCTCCCTTGGTCACGGTGGAACGGCGGCCCGACGGCGTGGCCGTGGTGCGCCTCGATCACCCGAAGGTCAACGCCTTGTCGAGCGAGGTGCTGCGCCAGCTGGAGGGGGCGGCCATGGCCCTCACCGAGGACCCCGCCGGCGCCGTCGTGGTCACTGGTGGCGACAAGGTCTTCGCCGCGGGGGCCGACATCACCGAGCTCGGCGGGCCGGAGGAGGCTCGGGTCCTCGGCGCCCTGTTCCTTCGCACCCTGAACTCCGTGGCCGCCATCCCCCGGGCCACCATCGCCGCCGTGTCCGGCTACGCACTGGGCGGCGGCTGCGAGCTGGCCTTGGCGTGCGACTTCCGCATCGCGTCCGCCAAGGCCCGGTTCGGCCAGCCCGAGATCGTGCTCGGCATCATCCCCGGAGGCGGCGGCACGCAGCGGCTGGCTCGGCTCATCGGGCCGGCGCGAGCCAAGGACCTCGTGTTCACCGGCCGCCAGGTCGATGCCACCGAGGCGTTGCGCATCGGTCTGATCGACGAGGTGGTCGAGCCCGGCGCGGTGCACGACCGGGCGTTGGAGAAGGCGGCCGAGCTGGCCTCCGGTGCGGTGGCCGCCCAGGCGCTGGCCAAGCGGGCGATCGACGGTGGGCTCGACGGGTCGCTGAGCGCCGGTCTCGACGTGGAGCAGCAGCTCTTCGAGGAGGTGTTCCGAACCGACGACGCCCGCGTGGGTGTGCAGGCGTTCCTCGACCACGGCCCTGGCCACGCCACCTTCACCGGCCGCTGACCCGACCTGGTCCCGACTTGGGTCCGATCGCTACCGGACGTCGGTAGTAACAAGACCCAATGTGGCTTGACCGACCGGTCAAGGTGGGTGCCGGCGGCGCTACGATCACGGGCCGTGACCCAGCGCCCTCGCCCTCAACGTCGCCCGGCGTTCGTCGCCCTCTGCTTTGGTTCGCTCGCCATGCTGGCCGCCGCCTGCTCATCGGGCTCGAGCACCAAGTCAGCGGCAGACAAGGGCGCCTCGAGCACCAAGACGTCGGCCGCCGTGCTGCCCAAGGGGCAGCTCGAGCGCACGTCGGACACCATTGAGCAGAAGACCAAGACGGCGATGCCCGAGGGCACGCAGCACCTCAACTTCAAGTTCGGTCCCATCGACGTGAAGCCCGGCCAGAACTTCATCGAGTACAGCGGCGGCCAGGTGCCCAAGCCACCGGTCGACGGATACATCCTGCGGCTGGCGCCCAACATCGAACGCCTCGACGGGAGCGTGCCGCCGGTCGACGTGATCCATCTGCACCATGGCGTATGGGTGAACCTGTCGGCCAAGGACGCCACCTCCGCCCTCCCCGAGCGCTTCTTCGCCGCCGGTGAGGAGAAGACGGCATCGGAGCTCCCGCCTGGCTACGGCTACCGGTACAAGGCGACGGATCGCTGGCTCATCAACTACATGATCCACAACCTCACGCCGGCCGCCGACAAGATCTTCATCACGTACCAGCTCGACTTCCTGCCGGCCACGGCCCCGGCGGCCAAGGACCTGCGCGCCGCCCGACCGGTGTGGATGGACGTGCAGAACGGGTCGACCTACCCGGTGTTCGACGCCATCAAGGGCACCGGCACCGATGGCACCTACACCTATCCCGACCAGGCCACCGACCCCTACGCCGGCAAGACGCCCCTCAACGAGTGGAAGGTCGACCGGCCGAGCGTGATCATCGGGGCCGGCGGCCACCTCCATCCCGGCGGCCTCCACGACGACCTGTTCGTGCAGCGCCCCGGTGCCTCCGCCGCCCCCGGCTCACCGGCAGCGGCGTCGGTGAAGGGCGACACCGCCCATGTCTTCCGATCCGACGCCCACTACTGGGAGCCCGCCGGTGCGGTGTCGTGGGACGTGGCCATGACCGTCACCAACCCCGACTACAAGGTGGCGGTGCAACCGGGTGACACGTTGAAGATCAACACCACCTATGACACCAAGCGGGCCTCGTGGTACGAGTCGATGGGGATCATGGTGCTGTGGCTCGCCGACGGCACGGACGGGGCTGACCCGTTCGCCACCAAGGTCGACGGGCCGGGACACCTCACCCACGGCCACTTGCCCGAGAACGACCACCACGGCGGGGATGCGGCGTCGGCCCTGCCCGACCCCAAGGACCGCAAGACCGCTCCGGTGAACGGCCCCATCAACATCGCCAAGTACGTCTATGCGGCCGGCGACCTCAGCACCAGCACGCCGATTCCGACTGTGCAGCAGGGCCAGTCGCTCTCGTTCGTGAACCAGGACAACAGCCTGCCGTCGTCGGTGTGGCACTCGATCACCGCCTGCAAGGCGCCGTGCAACAAGGGCACCGGCATCGCCTACCCGCTGGCCGACGCCGCCATCCCCTTCGACTCCGGCCAGCTCGGCACTTCGCGGGGACCACCCACGGCGAACCGGCTCGACTGGCAGACACCCGCCGACTTGCCCGCCGGCACCTACACCTACTTCTGCCGCATCCACCCGTTCATGCGGGGGGCCTTCACCGTCACCGCCAAAGGCTGACCCGGCTCTGGCTTGTCGCCCGACGACGAAGTCGGCGGGCGATCACACGGCAACCGGTCCTATCCTCTGAACGTCTAGAGGGGGTCCTCATGGCCCAGCCCGACCCGCCGGCCGACCTGCCGATCAAGCTCGACCCGTGTTCCAACGGGGAGTTCCTGCCGCCGCCGGCCACGCCGCTGATCCGAGAGACCCAGCGCCGCGCCCGTGAAGGAGCCGACGCCACCGCCCGCCGCCTGGACTGGTCGCGGCGGCGGTTCCTCTCCTCGCTGGGCGCGTCGGCCCTGACCCTCCTCACCATCGACGCCTGCTCCCGGGAGAAGCACGCCTCGCAACGTCGACCTCCTCCCGGTGGCTCCTACCGGGTGCCGCCCCAAGCGACCACCGAACCCGACGCCGCCGCCCACGCCCTATCGGATGAGGGCCAGTTCATCATGGACGTGCAGGGGCACCTGCTCGAGTATGACGTGTCCCGTCCCGGAAGCCGCGACGACGGCGGCTTCTGGCGGGCCTTCCCCCAAGCCGGCTGCGACGCCGCTGACCCGCGGTCGTGCTTCGACACCGAGCACTTCCTCACGGATGTCTTCTTGCAGAGCGACACCTCGCTGGTGGTGCTGTCCGCGGTGCCGTTGTTCGGCCCGGACAACCCGCTGTCCATCGAGGTGATGGAGCGCACCCGTCGCACCATGGCCGCGCTGTGTCAGGGCACCGATCGCGTGCTCCTCCACGGTCAGGCGGCGCCGAGCGTTGGTGACCCGGCCCGGGCCCTCGATGGCATGGCCAAGTTGGCGGCCGAGCATCCCATCGTTGCGTGGAAGACCTACACCCACAGCCCGGCCGGCGCCGGTTACTTCCTCGACGATCACGATCGCAGCGCGCCGCAGGTCGGCGCCGCCATGCTGCGCCACGCGGTGGCGCTGAAGAAGCCCATCGTGTGCGTGCACAAGGGCTTCGGCGGCGGCAGCCGCTTCGCGTCTCCGGTGGACATCGGGCCGGCCGCCGCCGCCAATCCCGACGTGAAGCTGGTCGTCTACCACTCCGGCTATGAGACCGCCACCACTGAAGGCTCGTACGCACCGGCCACCGCCGACCAGGGTGTGAACCGGCTGATCTCGTCGCTGAAGCGCGCTGGCATCGGGGCCGGCCAGAACGTGTACGCCGAGCTCGGGTCCACGTGGCGGGCGGTGATGGGAGACCCGGACCAGGGCGCCCACGTGCTCGGCAAACTGCTGCGGTACGTGGGCGAGGACAACGTCCTCTGGGGGACCGACTCCATCTGGTACGGCTCACCGCAGGACCAGATCCAGGCCTTCCGGGCGTTTGCCATCACGGCGACCTTCCAGGAGCGTTACGGGTACCCGGAGCTCACGCCTGAGCGGAAGGCCAAGATCCTCGGCCTCAACGCGGCCAAGCTGTACGGCGTCGAGCCGAAGAAGGTCAGTTGCCCGTTCACGCCACAGCAGCTGCAAGCGGCCAGAGAAGCGGCCCCAGCGTCGTTCCCCGTCTACGGCCCCACCACGGCCACGGCGGTACGTGAGCTGCAGGCCGCCCATGCCGGCTGGCTCTAGCTGTGTCAGATGGGTACCTCGAGGCCTTCCGTTGCTGCGGAGGCGGCGAGCTGTTGGTCAAAGGTGAGAAAGGTGGTGCTCCCGGGGACCGCATCACGGAGCCGGCATGCTGATGCAAGTTGCACTGCGTCGTAGGCCCGCAGGCCGTGGACGCCACACATGCGAGCGGCGTCGTCCAACACGGTTGGGGTGGCTGAGATGACGGCGAAGTTCTGGGGCTCGTGCGGCTCGGGAGTGAGGTCCAACTCAAACTCTCCGATCAGCAACGAAGCGGTGTGAAGGTCAAGCTCATCGGTTCGGTGCTTGCGCCACACGGCTGCCACCACCTCAACCCTGCTGATGGCCGCCACCACAAAAGGCCGTGGTTGACGCCTGACTCGACTATGGCCCGACTCGTCGACGTAGAGCTTCACGACGGCAGAAGCGTCGGCAAAGACGGTCAACCGCGGTCCTCGAGCAGGATCTCTGACACCGGCTTTCCTCGCGCCGCACGCCGGCCGGCGGCCCGCACCGCTCTGGGGTCGGACCTCACCGAGCTCGGTCGAGCGAAGGGTTCGGCCAGCAGGCCAGCCGCCGCCAACCTCTCCCGCACCTCTGCGGCCTCAGAACCCGCATGTTGAGGGTCGGTGGCGGCCTCGACGACCAGGGTGAGGTATTCGTTCAGGCTCGTGTTGAGCGCTCGCGCCCGCTGTTTGGCCAGGGCCACCAACTCGTCCGGTGCTCGCCACGAGACTTGCGCCATGCTTGCATGCTAGCAATCATGACTCAAGGAAGGGAAGCGATACGGCTCACAGCGGGCGGATCAGGCCCTCTTGCACCACCGACGCCACCAGCGCACCGGACCGCGCGTAGATCAAGCCACGCGCCAGACCGCGGGCGTCCGACGCGGTGGGCGTGTCGTGGTCGTACAGCAGCCACTCGTCGGCTCGGAACGGGCGATGGAACCACATGGCATGGTCGAGACTGGCCATCATGAAGTGGCCCTCCAAGTAGGAGCCGCCGTGGGGCAGCAGCGCGGTGTCGAGCAGCGTCATGTCCGACGCGTAGGTGAGCACGCACGTGTGCAGCAACAGGTCATCGGGTAGCGTACCGTCGGCACGGATCCAGACCCGTTGCCGGGGCGGGAGCGGGTCCTTGCGATCGGGCGGGTTCCAATCGGCGTACCGCGAATCGATGGCGCGGGGACGGTCGTACCACTCGCCCAACTTGTCCTTCCACGGGCCCCAGCGGGTCTTGAGGTCGGGCAAGTCCTCGGGCTGGGCCACGTCGGTGGGCATCGGGAACTGGTGGTCGAGGCCCGCTTCCTGCACGTGGAAGGAGGCCTGCAGGTTGAAGATGGCCCGGCCGTGCTGGATGGCGACGACGCGCCGAGTGGTGAACGACCGACCGTCGCGGATGCGGTCGACGTCATAGAGGATCGGCACCTTCGGGTCACCGCCGCGCAGGAAGTAGGCGTGCATGGAGTGGACCGAGAACCGTTCGTCGTCAACGGTGCGCGCCGCCGCCACCAACGCCTGACCGGCCACCTGACCCCCGAACACGCGCTGGGTCTCCACGTCGGGGCTGACCCCGCGGAAGATGTTGACCTCGATCGGCTCGAGATCGAGGAGGGCGATGAGGTCATCAACCGCCGCTTGCTGCACGCCGCCCATCCTTGCCGGTCGATGCGACACTCCCGACCATGACCGCCGACGACCAGCGCTTCCCTGACGGCTTTCAGTGGGGGACGGCCACCGCCGCCCACCAGATCGAGGGCGGGAACTGGAACAACGACTGGTGGCGTTTTGAGCACACGCCCGGATCGGGTTGCACCGACGTCAGCGGCGACGCCTGCGACAGCATTCACCGCTGGGCTGAGGACGCCGACCTGGTGGCGTCGCTCGGCTTCGACAACTACCGGTTCTCGGTGGAGTGGAGCCGCATCGAGCCCGAGGACGGCGAGTGGTCCCAGGCCGCCCTCGACCACTACCGCCGGGTGTGTGACGGGCTGGGCGAGCGCGGCGTGGATCCGGTGGTCACGTTTCACCACTTCACGTCGCCCCGGTGG
>JAABUQ010011857.1_pt1 | contig 11002 bp, 10 predicted proteins | sample 5560001 | NCBI WGS metagenome assembly JAABUQ01 (sample SAMN10711888, study PRJNA513371) | rock metagenome | isolation source: Antarctica rocks | place: Antarctica: Victoria Land, Finger Mt nord | collected 2015-12-18
CAGTCGCGAACGCAGCCAGTCTCGCGCGACGACGGCGCCACCACCGCCCACCTCACAGCCGGTGTTCTGGGGCAGGCGAGGTCACGGTGGCGCACACACGCGTGCACCAGTGCCCGATCCGCACAGTCCCCAGCCCAAGGAGTCGCCGAGCGTCGATCAAGCGACCCTTCCCCACACCGAGATATGGCTCCGGTCATCGCTGGTAAACGCGTCGCGCTCCCAGCTGCTCCAGCGTTCCTTCAGCTGCATCCCTGCGAGTCGCGCCATGAGATCGAGCTCTGAGGGCCAGACGTATCGGAAGGGCGCCGAGAAGTTCTTCGTCTCGCCGTCGACGAACCAGTAATGGTGTGACCACGAATTCTGGGTGGCAACGTCGATCTCGTCGAAGCCGAGGTGGTCTGGGCTCACCTGGAACGCGACGATTGTCTCGCCAGGTTGCAGTCGCTGCCAGGGAGGAACCACGACTTCGATAGCGAACTGACCCCCACGATCGAGGTGCGCGGCAACGTTGCGGAAGCATTCGACCTGTGCGTCTTGGGTGGTCAGGTTCATGATCGTGTTCCGCACCAGGTACGCGAGCCTGAATGTTCCGGCAACCCTCGTCGTCGCGAAATCGCCAATGGTCACGTCGATTTCGTCGGCACCCGGTTGAGCGCGGAGCTGCTCGACCATTGCCGGCGACAGCTCGATACCGTGGATCGAGATCCCGCGGCGACTCAGCGGAAGCGCGAGGCGTCCCGTGCCAACCCCGAGTTCTAGCGCTGGCCCTGTTCCAGCGAGATCGGCAAGAAAGGCAACCGCCGGATCGACGACCTCGGGAGAGAAGATGTGCGGCCAGAGGATGCGGTACCGCGGGGCGATCCACTCATCGAAGTAGTTGTCGGCCACACCCTGATGCTGCCGACACGACCGCCGCGGTCGCCAGCGAGTTACCACGGAAGTCGGCTCCGCATGCTGTCGGCCGAGCCACCCGGCGTTCGGGGGCAGTCCTTTGCCGGGTGACGGATCCGGTGGCGCGCTGACCCTGCCTGCAGGACAACGCGACCGCGGTCCCGGCCCGAGCACGTAGCGTCGGCGTGTGGTCGGGGTGAAGCAGGAGCTCGTAGATCTCTCCGATGAAGGATCCTGCAAGCCCGACTCGCCTACCTGGACCGCATCCAGCAAACGCGACCCGGCGACCAACTGGTGCTCGCGGCGCATCTCGGTGCGGCGCAGCTCCCTAAGGATGGGGGGCATGACCGGCCGGCGGTGGGATCAGCGTTCGGGACCGATGAGTTCGCGATCCGGGGGTCGTCTTCATCCACGAGCGGACTGCAGTCCGTGCCGTCGAGAGGAGCAAATGATGTCGACACAGACCACACATGACGGCAGCCAGCCTGTCGCCGTTCCGACGATCGTCGACCAGCGCAGCTGGGAAGTCGCGCTGGCTGAGCTGCGGGCGCGGGAGAAGGCCGCGACGCGTGAGCTCGACGCCATCGCAGCTCTCCGCCGACGTCTCCCGATGGTGGAGCTGCCTGACTACACCCTCGATGGCGCCGACGGCCCGGTTCGGCTTGTGGATGTGTTCGAAGGCAGGCGGCAGCTGATCGTGTACAACCACATGTGGTTCCCGGGTGAGGAGTGGCAATGCCCGGGCTGTACCGGCTTCACGAGCCAGTTCACCCGGCTCGAGTTCCTCGATGGCTATGACGCCCGTTTCGTGATCGTCACCCAGGGTCCGATCGATGAGGCGCTCGCCTACAAGGAGCGGGTGGGCAACAAGATGAGCTGGTACTCCTCGGCCCGTAGCTCTTTCGGCGCCGACGTGGGTGCACCGGCAGGCGGAGGCTTTCAGGTGAACGTCTTCTTTCGCGTCGGTGACTCCGTGTACCGGACGTACAACACCCAAGGTCGTGGTACTGAGCAACTCAGCCACAGCTTTGCCCTCATCGACCTGCTCCCCTACGGACGCCAGGAGGAGTGGCAGGACTCGCCCGAGGGCTGGCCACAGTCGCCGACCTACAGTCGGTGGGCTCCATCGGAGGCGTTCGCCCAATACGCCGAGCGAACCTGACGAAGCCACGAACTGCACACCCTTCGTCTCTGACGATCCCGGTAGCGCCGGGACCATGATCCGGACCTGGGAGGTGACCGCAGTTGATGGAGGCACTCGCATGGACATCACCGCCGACCACGTTCCCGATGGATCGACCATCCGGGCGCTCAGGAGATCGACTACATCCGAGGTGACTCCTCACGTACCCGTTCGAGCCGGCGTCGTTCGACCTCATCGCTTGCGTGGCGGCGTTGCACCACATGGACGAGGCCGCCGCCCTGTCCCGGATGCGCCACCTGTTGCGGCCCGGCGGCTCGCTCGCGGTCATCGGCCTGGCCCGCCCACGCCTGCCGGCTGACCTGCCGGTGACCCTGGCCGGGACGGCGCTGACCCGGCTCCTCAAGGCCAACCGGACGTATTGGGAGACGCCGGCTCCGAAGGTGTGGCCACCCCCGCACACCTTCGGCCATAGGTGCGGCGCCTGGTCGAGCGGACCTTTCCGGGAGCCCGCCACCGGCGCCACGTGCTGTGGCGCTACTCGGTGACCTGGTGCAAGCGGCGCGACTGACCGCTTGACTCGCGGGCACCTTCATGAGATAAATCATCTCATGACCGAGCGGGCCGGGCAGAAGGCGCGGACCCATCGGCGGATCGTCGAAGCGGTCGTCGAGCTCGTGACCGCCGAGCACCCGGCGTCGTTGTCGGTGCCCGCCGTCGCTCGCACCGCCGGCACGTCGGTGGCGACCGTGTACCGCTACTTCCCGACGAAGGAGGCGCTGCTCGACGCCGCGTCGCTGATCGGTGGCGAGGAGACGAGGGAGAAGCTGTCGGGCTTCCCGGCGACGTTCGCCGAGCTCGACGCCGTCCTCCCGTTCGCCTTCGCCGAGCTCGCTCGTCACCTTCCCCTGGTCCGCAACCAGCTGTCGTCGCCGGTCGGGCGCGACCTCCGGCGTCGCCGCTGGCAGGCCAAGGCGGTGGCCGTCGACGCCGCCATGGCCAGAGACGGCGTGGACCCGTCGTCGGCGGCGGGCCGTCGCCTGGCCGCCGTCATCGACGTGCTCACGTCGTCGACCGCGCTGCTCGAACTGCACGACAAGGCGGGCCTGCCGGTCGACGAGGCGGCCGACGCCGTCAGCTGGGCCGTCAAGACGCTCCTGGACGCATCCCGATGACCACGACCGACGACGACAACGCGACCTCGTCGACCACGTCGACCACCGACTTCTCCCCACCCGGCAAGGGCGAGTGGCGCTCGATGGCCGACCACTTCCCCCGCGCCTGCACCGCCGAGTACCGCCGGCTGCTGGCCACGGCCATGGAGGCCGGGGAGGCCGAGCACTTCGCCGCCTACGGCATGCCGGCGCGGACCCTGCGACCCGGGTTCGTGCACGGCCACGTGTACCTCGGCGCCGTCCCCCTCGTCGGCAAGGCGGCGAACGCCCTGCCGCCGGCACCGATCCTCAAGCTGGCGGGCCGCCTGCACCCCGCCTTCCGGGCCCGGGAGCGGGCCGCCCGTCGTGCCCTGGCCGAGGGCCTGGCCGTCACCGAAGCCGAGCGCTGGTGGCACGAAAAACGTGATCGCTGGCGGGAGCGCAACGCCGCCCTCGAAGCGGTCGAGCCCGGCGCCCTCGACGACGCCACCCTGGCCGCGCACCTCACGGACGTTCGCACGTTGTGCGACGACGGCTACCGCGAGCACTTCCGCCTCCACGGCTGCGACCTGCTCCCCACGGCGCTCCTGCTCGTGTTCGCCGCCGACCGGAGCATCGCCGCCGCCGACGTGCTCACCCAGTTGGTCGGCCACTCGCCGGCGTCGCTGGGCGAGGAGGCGCCGCCGCCGTGGCGTCTCGTGACCGGCTACGACCTCGACAGCCTCGCCGCCGCCGAGCTGCCGCCGGTGCCGCAGCGCCCGAAGCGCGAACCGGTAGCCGTACCCGACGAGCAGGTGCTGCTCGATCGGGTCGATGCCGCCGAGCGCGATGAGCTGGCCCGGCTGCTGGCCGACGCCCGCGCCACCTATGGCGTGCGCGACGACAACGGGCTGCTCACCGCGGCGTGGCCGGTCGGTCTCCTGCGTCGGGCGATGCTCGAAGCCGGACGCCGTGTCCTCGGCGACGCCGATCTCGGCATCGAAGCCACCGTCGACGAGCTCGTGGCCCGCCTCGGGGGGGCGCCGTCGCCGTCGGCGGCGACCATCGCCACGCGGGCGGCTGAGCGGCGCGACGACTCGGCGCTGGTGCCGCCGCCCTTGCTCGGTCCCGACCTGGGTCTGCCGATCGATGCCCTCCCCCGAGGCATGGCGACGGTGGCGCGGGCGTTGGTCGCCCTGCGAGACCTCAGCACCTCCGAAGCTGGTCGGCGAGCGCCGCTCCGGGGCGACGGCATCGGCACCGGACGGGCGACGGGACGGGCGGTAGTGGCCGACGATCCGTCCGAGGCGCTGACGCGGGTCGAGCCCGGCGACGTGCTCGTGGCCAGGGGCACCGCACCGGCCTGGAACGCGGTGCTCGGCATCGTCAGCGCCGTCGTCGTCGAGGAGGGCGGCCCGCTCGGCCACGCCGCCATCATCGCCCGAGAGCTGGCCATCCCGGCCGTCGTCGGCGCCGCTGACGCCGTGAGGCTCGTCCCCGACGGCGCGACGGTCGAGGTCGACGCCACCACCGGCACGATCAGGGTCCTGGCCGAGCCAACCGACCCCTGACGCGCCGTTCGACAGTCCGGTTGACTGCGCATATGGGCCGGCCAGCGGTTGCGGCGGTGAAGGCCGCGAGTTCGAGCTGCTGGATCACCGAGGGCTCGTTGGCGAGGTGTTCGACACCAGGAGCCAGCGGAGAGCAGCGGCGGCCGATGATGCGCGGATCGTGAGGAAAGTTGCGGGCTCGGCAAGGGCCCAGATCGCTGGCACTGCGCGTTCGACGAATGCGGGCGCGAAGCCGTAGAAGGCCGACGTCACGGTCGCGGCAGGGCAGCCGCCGAACGGCGCCGCTCGGAACCCGAAGTAGGTCCGCCAGAAGCCGCGGACACCGACCTTCGATGACGCAGCGGTGCTTTCACTGGCGAAGTAGGTCACGGCGTGTGTGGCCTCGACGAGTTGCCGCAGGGCCCGCGCCTGCACCCGAAGCGCTTCCCCGGCGTCGTCGTGCTGTTGCTGCGCGACGTGCTGTCGTTCTCCGCGACCGAGACCGCCGAGCTCCTCGACGTGTCCGTTCCCGCCGCCAACAGCGCGCTCCAACGCGCCAGGGCGACCCTCGCCCGCCACCGCCGCCCCGACGAACCCCGGCGGCCCGACCCGGCGTCGAGCGCAGCGGAGCAGGCGCTGCTTCAGCGCTACATGCGGGCCCACGAGCAAGCCGACCCGGCCGCCATCGTCGCCGTGCTCCGGGAGGACGCCCGCCTCACGATCTCACCGATGGGTCTCTGCTGGGACGGCCGCGACGAGATCACCCAGCCCTTCCTCGACAACATGGGTGCACTCGAAACATGGCGATGCTTCCCCACCGCGGCCAACGGGCAACTTGCGGTGGCGAACTACCTACGGCGGTGGGACGACGACACCTACAAGGCGTTCACCCTGGTCGTCCTCACCGTCGACGGCGACGCCCTGGTCGAGATGGCCACCTTCGCCACACCCGAACTGTTCGCCGCCTTCGACCTCCCCAGAGTCCTGTGAGCGGCGACGGCCACCCCGACGCTGACGGCCGCCGCCTGTCGCGAACGCCGGGCGAGGGACCCAACGCAGCGGATCGGACCCGGGCTCGTCTAACCACCGATGCCCTGCCCTCTCGTTTCGCACGCCGCGTGACGGCCATTCCCGCCAGTCGGTCGCTCCGCTACACAGCCACCGACTGGACTGATGCGCTCATCGTCATCGCCTCAGGCGAGATCGAGCTCGAGGATGTCAGCGGCCATCGTAGCCGGTTCCGCTCCGGAGAAATGCTGGCCCTGGTCGGCCTACCCATGCGTGCACTGCACAGCGTCGGAACCGACCCCGCCACGCTCGTTGCCATCAACCGGCGGGGTGGAACTCGCACCCCTGCGTGCACTGCACAGCGTCGGAACCGACCCCGCCACGCTCGTTGCCATCAACCGGCGGGGTGGAACTCGCGCCGGTGGCGCTCGGTGAGCGTCGCTAAGGCCCCACTTTTCCCTGGCCACCGCCGCTGCCACGGCGCCGATCGGCGGATCGCCTGCCGTCGTGGTCACGCTCCGGGCTTTGTGTACCCGACCGCTTCAGCCGGTCCGTTAGAAAAACCCGTTAGAACCGGGTCGATTCCGGATGCAGCAGTGTTCGTTCAGCGCGCTCGGAGGGACTCGAACCCCCAACCTTCTGATCCGTAGTCAGATGCTCTGTCCAATTGAGCTACGAGCGCCGAAGGCGTGAGCCTAGGGCACGGCCAGAACGGTCCGAGACGCGAAACGGCCGCCTCGAGGGCGACCATCTCGTCATGTTCAATCTCTGTGCTTCAGCCGAGCTGGCGCTCGGCCAAACCGCTCAGCGCGCCGGCGTCAGGCGCAGGACCAGGGTCCCCAACCACCAGCCTGGTTGTAGACCTGCCGAGCCACCCGTGCGTTCACGTAGGGGTCGTTGATCTGGCTCCACTGGTACCCCATGCTGTTGGCGAGGCCCTCGTGCCAGTACCGGCTGAGCTGGAAGAGGCCGTAGTAGCCGCCGTTGGGGTTGTAGGCGTTGGGGTCGAGACCGGACTCGCACCGCGCGACGGCGACGGCCTTCTGGTTCATGGCGGGGTAGTCCCCGAAGTTCTGGGCGATGGCGTTCTGAACGGCGTCACCGGACTGGCGGGGTGCCGCACACGCTCCCGTGCTCAGCGCCAGCGCGCCGATGGCGGCGGCGACGATGAGGATTCTGAGGCTTTTCACGATCATGATCTCCTTGGTTGACTGCCAGAGCAGGGCCACCACGCGGCGATGAAGGGAGCGGGAAGGCGGGCCAGCGGGCGCTTCGACCGGCTCTCGATCGTGGCTCTGGGTTCGCTGGGCGACAGTATGACGAACCCGTTACGAACGCGCAACATCAGCGGCCAGAAAAGTCATTACGTTCCACCGGCTCCGGTGCCCATCGTTCCGGCGGCCGGCCCCGATGTGCGCTGCGCATCCGGGCCGCGCGGTGCCTTGTGGCTGACGGCCGCCTCCCCGCCACCCGTCCGATGACCAAGCTTCATCTGACGGCGGCTGCCTCTCTCCGAGACGACCGCGACCGGTTCGTTCCCTTACGACGACCGCCTCATCAGGGCAGCGACGCTGCAGTGCCTGGATGCCGTCGACGCAACCCAATGGAGGCCGGCAGACGAGCCCCGTCCCTACGGCGGCGCTGGGCCAGCGGAGAGGACTGGCCCGAGCGAGCTCGCTAGGCGGGAAAGCCCACGGAGCAGCTGATGGCCTTGTTGTTGGTGGGGTCGAGGGCGTTGGTGATCATGGTGAACACGCCCGAGTCGTAGGCGAGGCTGACGTGGCCGACCGGGTCGAGGGAACCCGGCCGAGAACACAGAGGGCATCATCGGGCGATGCGCAGCCGTTCGTCGCCTCCCGGCGCGTGGCTCAGGCTGAGGCGTTCAAGCTTGACGTTGGCTTCACCGGGGCGGTCGAACACGCGGACGCCGTCGCCGAGCAGCGCTCTCGTGTACCCGCAGGTGCGTTTTGCTCATCCCCAACAACCTGAGAAGGAGAGAGCGGAGGGTGTGGGATTTGAACCCACGGTGACCTTGCAGCCACAACGGTTTTCGAGACCGTCCCATTCGTCCGCTCTGGCAACCCTCCGGGCGTCACCGTAGCGGGGGCAAGTCAGACACCCGGTTGGTTAGCTTGCGTCGATGGCCAGCCCCCAGCGACTCACGCCGCCCCTGGCGGGGCAATCCGCCATCGTCACCAGGCGGAAGCGGCATCGGGTTGGCCTGTGCCGCCGCCCTCGCGCGAGACGGGGCGTCGGTGACCATCTGCGGTCGCAGCCAGGACAGACTGCGTACCGCCGCCACGCAGCTGGGGGCGCTGGCTGCCGGGGGCGCCGCCGTCGGCTGGGCCACCTGTGACGTGGCCAAGAAGACAGCGTGGCCGCAGCCGTCGCCTCGGCCGCCGACGGGGCCGGCGGGTTCGCTCGACCTGGCCGTGGCGTCGGCGGGAACCGGCACCATGGGCCCGGTCATCGCCTTGCCGCTGGAGGAGTGGGATCGGGTGCTGGCCACCAACCTCACCGGGGCCTTCCTGCTGTTCAAGCACGCCGGCGCGGCCATGGCCCGCAGCGGTGGTGGCGCCATGGTGGCCATCTCGTCGATCGCCGCGCCTCTCACCCACCGCTACATGGCGCCCTACTCGGTGTCGAAGGCCGGTCTCGACGTGCTCGTCAAGGTGACGGCGGACGAGTTGGGACGCGCCGGCGTGCGGGTGAACTCGGTGCGGCCCGGGGTGGTGGCCACCGAGCTCGGGGACCACCTGCTCGGGGACCCGGCGGTGGTGGCCGACTACCTGGCCCAGATGCCGCTCGCTCGCGTCGGCACGGTGCAGGACGTGGCCGCCGCCGTGCGGTTCCTGCTCGGGCCCGAGTCGTCGTGGATCACCGGCCAGTGTCTCGGCGTGGATGGCGGGCACGCGTTGCGGCGCGGCCCCGACCTCGAGCACTGGGCCCGAGCGGCCTACGGTGACGCCGCGGTGGACGGCGGCTGAGGTCGCCGCTGCGCGAAGAAGTCGTCGAGCACGAGGGCGCACTCCTCGGCGAGCACACCGGCCACCACCTGGCTGCGGTGGTTGAGGCGGGGGTCGACGGCCAGGTTGTAGATCGAGCCGACGGCCCCCGCGCGGGGGTCGACGGCGCCGAACACCACCCGGCTCACCTGGGACGCCCACGCCGCTCCCGCGCACATCGGGCACGGTTCGAGCGTGACCACCAGTGAGGCGCCCGCGAGCCGCCACTGCCCCATGACGGCGGCCGCGTCGCGCAGGGCCAGCACCTCGGCGTGTGCGGTGGGATCACCGGTGGCCTCGCGCTCGTTGTGCCGCTGAGCCACGATCCGCCCGTCGTGCACGACCACCGCGCCCACGGGCACGTCGCCCTGCTCGCCGGCGTGGGCCGCCTCGATCAGCGCGACCCGCATCGCCTCGTCGTCGCGCACCACCCGGACGGTACTGCGGCCGGGCCTGACGCGGTCCTTTCGAGCACGAGGACGACGCCAGCAGGACGGCAGGAGAAACAGCCCGAAGCAGGAGATAGGGCCTCCAGTGGCGAACCGTTCCGGTCAACCGCCGCGTCCATCACCCACCGCGGCGGCGGCCAACACCGAGGTTCGGCCGGGCGAAGCTGGGGTCGTCCGACCGAACCGCGGTGGAGGGTTCGCCCAAGGCCGACGAACAGCGCCGGGCACGCTCACCCAACTGGTTCAGTGGTGCTTGAGGGCGTCGGCGCTGGGCCCCACGGTGTCGGCCATCTCGGCGTTGCGCTCACCCAGCGGCTGCGGCGGCCCGGTGGTGGTGTCCTGCTGGGTCTGATGTTCCAGCTCGGCGTTGATCTCGGCCGCCACCAGCACCGCCAGGCCACTCAGGAACAGCCACATGAGCAACAGCACCACCCCGGCGAGAGCACCGTAGGTCTTGTTGTAGGAGCTGAAGTTGGCGGCGTACACCTGGAACAACACCGACGCCGTGACCCACAGGGCCAGACCCACGAGCGCTCCCGGCGTGACCCAACGCCACTTCGGTTCGTCTCGTTCGGGCGAGTAGCGGAACAGCACGGACAGGCCCACCACGAACAACAAGGCCAACACCAGCCAGCCGGCCACGTTCAACAGGGCCCGGAGCGGTGTCGGCAGACTGGTGGCGCCGAGGGCGGCAGGGAACACCGTCATGGCGGTGACGGCAGCGATGACCACCACAAGCGATCCCACGGTGAGACCGAGGGCCATGGCTCGCTGCTTGAGGAACTTCCGGGTGTGCTTTTCGCCGTAGGCCAGGTTCACCGCTTGCATCAGGTGGGCCATCCCGCTCGACGCCGACCACAGGGACAGCAATATGCCCACCGCCGCGGTCAAGCTGAGCCCGGCCGACGACCCGCCGGCGATGGCCTTGAGCTGGTTGCTCAACAGGCGGCGGGCGTCTTCGGGAAGGGCGCCGAACAGGTCGTTGACCCTCGATCCCACCTGGCGGGGGGTGGCGAACAACCCGTAGATGGAGACCAGCGCGGCCAGCGCCGGAACGGCGGCGAGAAAGCCGTAGAAGGCCACACCGGCCGCGGCCAGCGGCACGTTGTCCTCCTGCATCTCCTTCACCACCCGCAGGCCAACATCCTTCCAGCCCTTGGCCGGGACCTCGCTTGGCTTGGTCGCGTGGCGTCCCCGGCCGGGTTCGTCGGGAACGGCGCCGTCGGCCCGCTCGGTCTCGGAGGTACCGCTCGCCGCTTCGGCCGCGGTCGGGGACGACATGAGCGCGCTGGTTCCCGCCGCCGGGCAGTTCAAACCCAGTCCGCCGCCACACCATGATCCAGCCCGCCGATCGCAGACGCCGGCCGGACCGCCACAATGGCACGTCCATGACCACCGGCCCGCGGCGTCGACGATGACCACCGCGGTGGGCGGCACCTTGTTGGCCCTGGCCGTGATCGGCGCCGTGGCGCGGCCCAGAGGGCTCCCGTCGTGGGTGGCGGCGGTGCTGGCCGCGGTGGTGGCGGTGGCCGTGGGCGTGGTGTCGCGGCGCACCGCCTCGACCGCCTTGCACCCGCTCGTGGAGCCTCTGGTCTTCCTGCTCTTGGCCGTGCCGTTGGCCGCCATGCTGGACGAGCTCGGGGTGTTCGATGCCGCCGCTCGATTGGCCAGAGGACGTCACCTCACCATCGCCACCTGGCTTCTGGCCATCACCACGGTGGCGTTGTTCAACCTCGACGCCGCCGTGGTGTTGCTCACCCCTCTCTACGTGCGCATCGCTCGGGGTCAACACCTCGACGCAGTGGCGCTGGCCTTCCAACCGATG
>JAABUQ010011858.1_pt1 | contig 11001 bp, 6 predicted proteins | sample 5560001 | NCBI WGS metagenome assembly JAABUQ01 (sample SAMN10711888, study PRJNA513371) | rock metagenome | isolation source: Antarctica rocks | place: Antarctica: Victoria Land, Finger Mt nord | collected 2015-12-18
AGGGTGCTCATACTGTACAAGATGGTCGCTTCGGATCATCTTTCAAGTCGCTGACCCGTCATCAGGGATGGTCTCTCGCCAAAAACCCCTTTTTTCCAGGGTTCCCAGCCCGTGAACGCTTACAATATCGCGGCCAATTGATCACAACGGGACCAGGATTCCGGAGGGGGGAGGGGGCGAGCCCGCGAGCGGGATTCTTCGCGAGATCGCACCCGCCCTCTCCCCCGATCCTGGCGTCTCAGTGGTGGACGCCGGTTTCGGGCAGGGCATCGTGGGCTTGCCGCCCGGGCTGGCCGGGCTTGTCCTTGACCATGAGCAGGTAGAGGCAAGGCAGGACGAACAGCGTGGCGGGCTCGCCGGCCAAGAGGCCGCCGAGGATCGCCCGGGCCAGCGGGGCGTTGGCCTCGGAGCCGCGCTCCAGGGCCATCGCCGCCGGGATCATGGCGAAGAACGCCGCCAGGGCGGTCATCGTCACCGGGCGGACGCGGACCGAGGCGGCCTTGCGGATCGCCTGCGTCGGCGTGAGCCCTTCGTGGCGGCGGATCTCCTGGGCGAAGTCGGTCATCAAGACCGTGTTGGCCACCTTGATCCCGATGATGAAGATGATCCCCAGGATCGACTGGACGTTGATCGCCGTCCCGGTGAGGTACAGGAACGGGAACACGCCGGCCATGCTGATGGGCACCGTCAGCATGACCGTCAGCGGCACGACATACGACTTGTCGAGCGCGACCATCAGGAAGTACATGAGCAAGACCGCCAGGACCATGCCGATCCCGAGGTCGCGGAAGGTTTGCCGCATCCGGGCGTATTCGCCGCTCAGGACGATCTTCGAACCCTTCATGACCTCCCGCTTCGAGCCGGTCGAGGCCGGGTCGTAGGGGGCCCAGTCGCCGTCGGGGAGCTTCCGGCCGAAGTCTCCGAGGGCCCGCGCGATGTCGTCGGCGACGTGCCCGAGGTCGCGCCCCTCGACGCCCATCGTCAGGTCGATCGACGGTTGGATGTTGTTGTGCGTGATCTCGGTCGGCACGGTGGTCCGGGTGATGTTGGCCAGGGTCCGGAGCGGGACCGGCTCGGCCTGGAAGACGCCGGTGATCGGGATGTCGAGCATCGTCTCGATCGACCTGATGTCCTTCTCGGGGTACGCCACGCCGACGAAGTACTGGTTGTGGCTCTTGGGGTCGATCCAGAAATTCTTCTTGTTGAAGGTGATCGACGAGTTCAGGGCCGCGACCACGTTGCGCATCACGTCTTCCTGGGTCATCCCCAGGTCGGCGGCCTTGGTCCGGTCGACGTTGACGATGAACTCGGGGTAGTTCTGCCGCTGGAGAATCCGGGCGTCGACGACCCCGTCGATCCGGGACACCCGGTCCTGGATCATCGCCGCGATCTGGGCGGGCTTGGCCAGGTCCTTGCCGGTGACCCGGACGTTGATCGGCGTCGACTTCCCCTCGTTCAGGGCCCCCCGGATCAGGCCGCCGGTGTCGAAGGCGAACTCCAGGTCCCGGAACCGGGCCTCCCGGGCCACCGCGGCGCGGACCTTCGAGGCGTATTCCTGGGCCGACCGGGTCCGGTCCTCGGCGAGCTGGACCCGGACCATCGCGTCCATCGGGCCGGCGTTCTGGGTGTAGGCGGCCGACCAGTCGGCGGTGACGCCCAGCTCGGAGACGATCAGTTCGAGGTCGTGACCGGGGATCTGGTCGCGGAGGAACTTCTCGACCTCGTCGACCCGCTGGTTGGTGACCTCGATCCGGGTCCCGCTGGGGGCGCGGACGGCCATCTCGAAGGCGCCGGCGTCGGCCTCGGGGAAGAACTCGCGGCGGATGACCGGGATCAACGCGACCAGGACGACCGCCAGCAACCCGAAGGCGACGGTGATCGTCGTCCGGGGTCGGCGCATCACGCCGTCAAGCCCCTTGATGTACAGCGCGATCCCGCGGTCGATCACCCGCTCCCACCGGGCGAAGGCCCGGCCGATCGGCCCTTTCGCCCCCTCGTGGCCGGGGACGTGGGCCTTGAGCCACATGGCGCTCCGGGACGGGACGAAGGTCCTCGACAGGATGTAGGCGGAGATCATCGCGAACGCCACGGCCAGGGCCATCGGCCGGAACAGGAACGCGCCCATGCCCGGCATCAAGGCCAGCGGGGCCAGGACCAGGAAGGTACAGAGCGTCGAGACCAACTCGGGCAAGGCCACCTCGCTCGCCCCCTTGAAGGCGGCCTCCTCGGGCGCGACCCCTGCGCCGAGGTGCCGGTGCGTGTTCTCCAGGCAGATGATCGCGCTGTCGACCATCGGCCCGATCGCCAGCGACAGCCCGGATAATGTCATCACGTTGATCGTGTTGCCGGTGGCCAGCAGGCAGACGACCGCCGCCAGGACCGACAGCGGCAACGTCATGATGGCGATGGCCGTCATCCGGACCTGGCCGAGGAACAAGAGGATCACCAGCGAGCAGAGCACCGAACCGAGGACCCCTTCCTGGACCAGGCTCGCGATCGACTGCCGGACGTAGACCGACTGGTCCATGACCAGCTTCAGGTCGATCCCCGGCTTGCTCAACCGCGCCTTCATGTCTTCGAGCGACGCCTTGATGGTGTCGACGACCTTGAGCGTGCTCGCCCCGAGCTGGCGGAAGACGGGGATGTAGACCTGTTTCCGGCCGTCGACCCGGACGATGTTGGTCTGGATGAAAGAATCGTCCCGGGGCGTGGCCACGTCCTTCATGAACGCGGCGTTGCCGTGGACGGTGCGCAACGGGATGTCGCCCATCTTCGCGACCAGGTCGTACATCGAGTTCGAGTCGATCGCGTAGTCGATCCCGGAGAACCGGCCGTCCTTGTCGACGCCGCCGAACTTGGCGTCGCCGGCCGGCAGGAAGACGTTGTAGTTGTCCATCGCCTTCATGACGTCGAGCGGCGACAGCCCCCGCGCCTGCATCTTGTCGCGGTCCATGTACAGCATCACGGCGCGGACCTTGCCGCCGTAGACCACCGGGGCCACGGCGCCCGGCTGGGCCATGATCATGTTCCGGACCTCATACCGGCCGACGTCGTAGAGGGTCGACTCGGACTCGCTCTCGCTGTTCAGGGCCACCAGGCCGATCGGCGTCGAGCTGGTCGGGTCGAACGGCAGGACCACCGGCGGCAAGGTGCCCGGCGGGAGATTGGGGACCGACGCCAGGGCCAGCGAATTGACCTGGGTCAAGGCGCCATTGGGGTCGACGTCCCCCTGGAAATAGTCGCGGACGATGCTGGCGCCGACGATCGATCGCGATTCTTGCCGGGCCAGGCCGTTGGCCTGCCCGACCCACCGCTCCATCCGGCTGGTGATATCCTTCTCCATCCCCTCGGCCGGCATCCCGCCGTAGAACGTCAAGACCTGCACGGCCGGGCTCTTGAACACCGGGAGGATGTCCACCGGGATCATGTACAGGCAAAGCGTGCCGATGAGCAGGAGCGTCAGGCAGAAGACGGTGACAGCATAAGGATTGCTTAGCGATGCGCGGATCAATCCGTTCATCGGTCCTCGGGACCTCCGGTTTTGGGGCTGCTGGGATCAGATGACGACGCGACGGCCCGGGGCCTCGATGTCGAGGCGAGCGCAGGGCGGGGCTCCCGGATCCGAGTCCGGGGCCGCGCGGCGTCATCTAGCAGCGGAGGCGGAGGACCGCCGGGAACGAACGGGGACGAGGGGCGGGAGCCGTGGGCTTCGAGGGGGACGAGCGTCGAGGCGGGAAGGTCGGCGATGGCCGGGGTTGGCGTCCCTCGCCGCTGGCGATCGGGGCGAGGGCCGGGCGGGCTTCGGGATGGGCCGGCGCGCCGATCCGATTCCGGCCGCGCGCCTGGGGCGTCTTCTTGGCGTCGGTTGAATCCGGCCGGGAAGTCTCGGCGATCCACAGGTTCAGGACACGCGGGGGCGGGAACGCCGCCGCGAGCAGGACCAGGATCGTCAGAAGTCGGAGAGGCCGAACCGCCATGCATCCCGCTCCGAACCAGGACGCTTGATTGCCACATTCCGTCGCCGGGGACGGATCGTCGAATCATACGGGTCGCCGGGCAACCCGGCAATCAACCCCACGGATTCTTGGGTATGCCCCGGCGACCTCTCGGGGTTGGTAATCCCGATCCCGCCAGGCCGCGCCCTCGGGCGTGGCGATCCTCGGAAGGTCGAGACGGACATCTGGTTCCTGGAAAAAAGGAGGATAATCCGAGCCCAGAAAGAACGATCCTTTTACCGACGGGCTTGATCTGGAACCGCTTACGCCAACCTCGCCGATTCCCGGAGGGGCCGGATCGACTTGGCGATCTTCCACGACGAAACGAACCCATTTTGTCGGAGCCTTGCCGACGGCCATCGGGGCTCGAATCCAATAATCCGCCGGTACGCCCCGACCCGGCGTCAACCGAAGGATCGCGCGCCCGGGCCGTTGACCTGGCATCTGCTCATCTCTACCGTTATTCAAGGCGAGACGTCGTGCGCCCGGACCCGCCCCATTTTGCCCTCCCGCCGAGGTACATGATCGTGGACCACCCAGGGACAATCGCCGCCGACGCACCCGAGGTCCAGCGAACCCCCGCCGACTCGCGGGCCGAGCCCCCTCGGCGGTCCCGGGCCTGGCTCCTGGCCCCGATCCTCGTCATCTTCGGCGCGGGGGGTGCCTATTACTTCTGGGAGAAGGATCACCGGCAGGCGGCGGCCCAGGTCGGCGACCACTCGGGCGGACGGGCGGACGAACACGACGCGGCCACCGCGTTGCCCGTCCAGGTCGCCCACCCTCGACGAGGCGGGATCGAGCGGACGACCACCCAGGCCGGGTCGGTCCATGCGTTCCAGCATGCCTCGCTCTACGCCAAGCTTTCGGGCTATCTGAAGGTCCAGAAGGTCGACATCGGCGACCGCGTCAAGCTCGGCGACCTCCTCGCCGTGATCGAGGACCCCGAGGTCGACAAGGCGGTCGACCAGAACCAGGCCGCCCTGGACCAGACCCAGGCCCAGGTCCGGGTCGCCGACGCGAAGATCCGCGGCGCCCAGGCCGCCAAGGAGGCTTCCGAGGCGCTGGTCAAGGTGGCCGAGGCGATGGTCCCCTCGAAGACGTCCAACCAAGACCTCCAGAAGAAGCAACTCGTCCGGATCGCCGGCCTGGTCGCGAGCAATTCCGTCGAGGCGAAGCTCCAGGACGAGCAGCAGGACCGACTCGACATGGCGGTGGCCGACGTCGGCGTCGCCCGGGCCGAGGTCCTCTCGGCCAAGGCCGTCGTCATCAACAAGGCGGCGCTGATCGAGGGGGCGCAGGCCGACCTCGCCGAGGCCAGGGCCAACGTCGAGGTCGCCCGGGCGAACCTCGCCAAGGCGAAGGTGATGCAAGAATATACGCGGATCACATCCCCTTATGACGGCGTCGTCACCGTCCGGAGCTTCCACCCGGGGGATTTCATCCGCTCGGCCTCCGAAGGGGGCAACGTCCCGGTGCTCGCCGTGGCCCGGACCGACAAGATGCGGGTCGTCCTGCCCGTGCCCGACACCGACGTCCCGTTCGTGGACAAGGGGGATAAGGCCGTCCTCCAGATCGTCGCCCTGCCCGGCGAAACCTTCGCCGGGTCGATCGCCCGGTTTTCCGAGACCGAGGACCCCGCCAGCCGGAACATGCGGACCGAGGTCGACCTGCCCAACCTCGATGGCAAGCTCCGCGAGGGGATGTACGGCCGGGTCACCGTCGTCCTCAAGCCCGCCGCCCCGGACAGCGTGACCATCCCCTCGTCGGGCCTGCTCGGCCAGACCGGCAAGGGGGAGGGGAGCGTTTACGTCGTCCGCGGCGGCAAGGCCCACAAAGTCGACGTCCACGTCGGCAACGACAACGGCGTCGAGACCGAGGTCCTGAGCGGGTTGAAGCCCGAGGATCAGGTCATCACCAGCTACAACGGCTCCCTCGCCGATGGGACGCCGGTCAAGGCCGAGATCCGCCAGGTGGCCCAGGCCGGACATTAGCCCGGGGCCGTCGCCGGGACATCTCGCGACCGCGACGGGGGACGACCGATAAAGCCTTAACAAAGGGTAATCTGTTTCGGGTCGCCCAGGTCGACCGATCCCTCGCCAAGGACTCCCATGCCCACCCAACGTCTCCCGATCCGTCCCGGCGTCGAGCCGCTCGAGGCCCGGGTCGTCATGTCCGCCGCCCCCCTGGCCCCTCCGGCGCACCTGGTCCCCGGGTCGCAACCAAGCGCAGACGCCCGCCGGCCGTTCGGCCCGGCCGACCTCGGGGCCTACGCCTTGGCCTACCTGTCGTTCCGGGGGGCGCCCGACTTCACGCCCCAGTACGACTTCAACGGGACCGGCTTCATCGGCCAGAACGACGCGACGCCGATCCTCAGGGGCCTGGCCGGGATCACGCCGCGAGGGCCGCTCCGACTCCAGCTCGCCCTTGCCCCCGGCCAGCAGGTCCAGGGCCACCACCCGGCCGACAGCGGCGGGGTGACCCGGATGGCCACCGTCACCGTGATCGGCAAGACCACGCCCAACTCGATCGTCTTCGTCGACGGCCCGACGACATCGAAGTATGCCCAATCCACCGGCAACTTCAAGTTCCGGGGAGGGGCCCTGACGACGAACGGCGCGGGGGAATTCGATTACACGATCCGCCTGACCCCGCTGGGCCACAGCGGATCGCTCACGGCCCCGGCCTTCCTGATCCGGACGCCGTTCGGCCAGCAGACGATCCGCTCGTTCCCGATCCTCCGCATTCGGTGAGGCCGGAACTTCCCGAGTGAACCCGACCGGCCGGGTCCGTCCGTCGTCAAGGCCCGCCGACGCCCGCCGGCGGGAGCGGCGGGAGTCCGGGTTGAGGGGGCGCGACCGGAGCGGGCCCGAGGGGTGGCGGGGCCCCGAGCGACACGAACAGGGCGAACTGGTTGCGGTTGGCCCGGGTGATGGCCTCGATCAGGGCGACCCGGGAATCGGCCAGGAGCCGGAGGCTGTCGAGGGCCTCGATCGGCAGCGCCAGGGTTTCCCGGAGCCGGGCCTGGTCCTGGCGATACCCTTCCTCGGCGGTCCGGAGCCCGGCTCGGGCGGCGGTCACCTGCGCCCGGAGGGCCATCGCCTCGGCCCGGCCGGTGGCGACCTCGGCCCGGGCCTGGTTGAGGGCCCGCGACCGCTCGGCCATCGCCTGCCCGGCCTGGGCCCGGCGTTGCTTGATGAGCGAGGCGTTGCCCGCGCCCAGGTTCAGGACCGTCCAGTACGCCCGGACGTCGAAGTCGGTCCGGCCGGCGAAGCTCCCCAGCGGGGTCGTCGTCAGGTTGCTCCCGCCGCCGAACGCGCCGCCGCTGAACCCGAGCCAGATCGTGGGCAAGAGCGGCCGGGCCTGCTCCTTGCGGACCTGATATCCCGCCTGGGCCACGAGGGCCTCGCGGGCCGCGAGGTCGGGGCGTCGGCTCAGGGCCGAGCGGACCAGGTCCTCGGCCGGCGTCTCCGGGTCGACCAGCTCGATCGGCTCCAGCGGCCCGGCCAGCGGGCGGAGCCGCGCCGACGGGTCGAGGTTGAGCCGCTCCGCCAGCAAAGCCGAGGCGACGGCGACCCGCTCCTCGGCCCGCTGGATCGCCGCCTGGAAGAGCCGGCGGTCGGCCTCGGCGCGGTCGGAGTCGGACCGCCGGCCCTGGCCGCTCGCGGCGAAGGCGGCCACCGAATCGGCGACCCGGTCGGCTTCGGCCGAGTTCTCCCTCCTGGCTTGCAGGACGGCCTCGGCGCCGATCAGGTCGATGTAAAGCGAGGCGACGTCGAGCAAGACCTTGTTGGCGGTGTCCGAGGCGTTGAACCGCGCCCCGACCACCCGCTGCTGGGCGGCGAGCGGCTCGAAGATCGCCTCGGTCAACGGGCTGAAGAGGTTCACCGCCGGGAAGGCGACCGATTCCGCCGCCAAGGTCCGGGCCCCCCCGCCCACGTAGAGCGACTGCTCGGTCAACTTGAGGATGGTGCCGGAGGCCCGTTGCAACGGCCCGGTGTGGTCGTGATAGTTGGTCCCCGCGTTGAGGGTAGGCAGGAGCAACGCCCGCGCGGCCTGCCGCTCGGCCAGCGCGGCCAGGATCAAGACCCGGGCCTCGCCGATGACCGGATTCTGACCGTCGGCGAGCCGGAGGGCGGACGACAGGTCGATCGGATGCGGGGCCGCCGATTCGGGGATCGACGGCGGGGTCGCCGCGGTCGGCGTCGTCACGGCCGGAGTCGGCCCCAACAAGCCGGCCTCCGGGTTGACGGGGGGCCGGGAAAGCGCGGGCGACGTCGAGGCCGGCGCCACGGCCTTGTCGGTCGCAACCTTCGGCGAACGACGGGACGGGCCGGCGTTGATCGCGGGGGCGACCGCCGAGACGTTCAAGACGTCGGGAACCTTCGGATCGGCCGGCAAGGCTGGGCGAGCGGATTGGGAGCGGGTCGCGCAACCCGACCACGCCACGAGGGCCGAGGCCAACAAGACCGCCGGTCGCCGTCGACCGTCGCGAGCTTTCGGGATCATCACCGTGTCCTCCCTTCGTGGTTCCGGTTTCATCGGAGGGAAGGGCCGGCGGTCCCGGCGACGCGCGGGGCGATGGGCGAGGGTCGCGGCGGGCTTGCCGCCGGTCCGGGATCGACCCCCGGGGGCGTGACGACCTCGCGCGTCCCCGGCAGGCCCGACGGGGCCAGGCCCTCGACCGGGACCGGACGCGCCAGGGCGTCGGCGGGGGGCTGGCCCAGGGCCACGTACAGCTCGAACTGGGCCCGGTTGTAATCGACGATCGCGTCGAGATATTCACGGCGCGACAGGTTGAGCAGGCGGAAGTTGTTCAATAACTCGATCGGCAAGACTTTCCGGCCGGTCTGCTGGATGGTGAGGTCGTAGTCCTCGCGAAACCCGCGCTGGCTGGCGCGGACGGCCGCCTCGGTCGTCCCGATCTGGGCGAACCGGGCGTGGGTCCGCGCGTAGGCGGTGGCGACCTCGGCCCGGACCTGGTTGAGGACCGCGATCTCCTGGAACCGGGTTGCTCCCAGCCGGGCATTCGCCACCTTGATCAGGGCGACGTTGCCGACGCCCAGGTTCTGGAGCGTCCAGTAGGCGATGATGTCGACGTCGGTCCGGCCGCTCATGCTCCCGAAGACGGGGCGGACGAGGTTGCTCCCCCCCCCGAATCCGCCCGCGCTGAAGCCGACGAGGACGGTCGGCGAGAACGGCAGCACCTTGGCCCCCCTCAGCGACAGGAACGCCTCGCGGATCGCCGCCCGCCGCTCGCCCAGCTCGGGGCGACGGAGCAGGCCGAGGGCGATCAGCTCGGCGAGCGGTTGCGGGTCGGGCACGATCGGCAACGGGACGACGTAGGCGTCGGTCGGATGGAGTCGGATCGACGGGTCCAGGTTCAGGGCCCGGCACAGCTCGGCCGAGGCGCTCAGGATCAAGCCTTCCGAGGCGAGGACTTCCCCCTCGCGCCGGGCCAGCTCGGTGGCCGCGCGGTCGGCGTCGGCCGAGCGTCCCTGGCCGGTCGCGGCATACTCGGCGGTGAGCCGGGCGACCTCGCGGACCTCGTCCCGGGCCTGGAGCGACACGGCCCGAATCCCCTCGGCCCGGACCAGCTCGGAATAGGCCAGGGCCACCCGGAGGAACACCTGGTTCCGGACCGCCAGCGACGCGAACTCTCGCTGGATCATCACCTGCTTGGTGGTCAGGAACGCGAAGATCCCCTGGCCGATGTTCCCCCCGAGGAACACCCCGGGGATGTTGACCGTGCCCGCCGCCACGGCGTTGGCCCCCGCCCCGACGTAAACGGCGCTCCGCTGGACCGAGAGGATGTTGCCGTTGGATTGCTGGAGGACGCCCGTGTGCGAGTCGTAATTAGTCCCGAAGTTGATCGACGGCAGGATCTGGGCGGCGGCGAACTGCCGGAACGCCGCCGCCTCGACCACCCGCTGGCGGGCCAGATTCAGCTCGGGGTTCTCGACCCCGGCCAGCCGGAGCGCCGTGTTGAGGTCGATGGGCTGGACCTCTTGCCCGAGGATCGAGGGGGGCGAGGGGAAGGTCATCGCCAACCTCGCCGGACCCGCGTCGGGGAGCGCGGGCGCGACCTGGGCCGTCGCGGGATCGGCCGGAAGGCAGGACCACGCGGCGAAGCACGCCATCGCCAGCCATGTCGAGGATCTTCGCGGCACGGTAACCTCCCGAGACTCGAAATCGCCGCGGAGGATCAACTCCGACGGGTCGTGGGTGCTCCCCACCCTGGAATCGTCGATCGATCTTGCTCAACTTGAGGGCAACAACGATCGGGCGGGCCGGGGCGAACCTCCGAGGAATGCCGGTCGGGGGTCTGGACGGGGAATCGGCGAGGGCTTAAGCTAAGGAGGCCCTGACCGGGTAGCTCAGTCGGTAGAGCAACGGACTTCGACACCAAGCAGAATGGGAGCCTCGCGCGGGAAGAAACCGAACCGCGACGAGTGGATGCCGCAATTTGCTGGGACCCCCTGAGAGCCCCGGCCACCACAACGTCGCTGGCGACGGCAAGCGTGATGGTCCGAAAAGGTCGGGGATTGGGCGATCAGCAGGCAAGGGACCGGCGGACCGCCGGCCTCGGCCCCAGAGACTAGACGCGGCACGCCTGCGATGGCGATGGGATAGTCCAGACGCTCAACGCGCCGGCCCCAACCCAGGGCCGGTACGGTCGGCGAAAGCCGATGAGGTAGGTTAATCCGTTGGTCGTGGGTTCGAGCCCCACCCCGGTCATTTCGACAACAAAACTCCACGGCAAGCGATTTGACTTGATTTTTGTTTCTTCGAGACAGAATGTCGTATCGATACAGTTTTCGACGTTGTCTTCAGATCTTAGAGGCTATCCGGAAATATATCTGTTGACTGGCTTCAATTTATGCCATATTGGTGATCGCCGATCCGAGCGGCCATCCCCGGAAAAACAAGGGGAATCTGATCGCATAAACGATAGCGAATAAAGCGTAACTCGTTACAAGGCAATAGTTGCATCCCGGATAGCCTCTTA
>JAABUQ010011860.1_pt1 | contig 11000 bp, 12 predicted proteins | sample 5560001 | NCBI WGS metagenome assembly JAABUQ01 (sample SAMN10711888, study PRJNA513371) | rock metagenome | isolation source: Antarctica rocks | place: Antarctica: Victoria Land, Finger Mt nord | collected 2015-12-18
GCCCATGCCCGGCTCGACGCCGACCTCGCCCCCTTGGCCGCCCGCCAGCAAGCCCTCGCCAACGCCGCCCGCACGCTTCCCGAACCCGCCAAGCCCGGGGATGCCAAGCCCGGTGACGGTCCTCCCCAACCGCTGGCCGAGGCGAAAGCGGCCCAGGGCCGCGCCGCCGAGGCGATGGCCCAGCACGACCCGGGAACCGCGGCGGCCCGCGCCCGCGACGCCGCCGAGGCCCTCGACCGCCTCGCCAAGGCCCTCCCCGCCGACGCCCATTCCCCAGTCCGGGGCCCCGCGACGGCCCGGCACCAGGGCCAGGGCCAGGGCGAGAAGCCCGCGGCCACGTTGCCGGCCGACCCGGAACTCGGCATCAAGGCGGGCGACGCCGCGGAGGCCGCCGACCTGGCCCGCCGACAGCGGCACATCCGCGAGCAGGTGCAGGCGGTGCTGGGGGATCGGGTCGGCCCGCAGCAGGACCTCCGCGACCGCGCCGCGGCGCTCGGGCGCGAACTGGCTGACCTCCGCGACCGTTCGAAGGAGATCGCCCCCCGGGCGCAAGGGCCGGCCCAGGCCGCCGCGCAACTGATGGGTCAGGCCGCCCCGCGGGCGATGGGCCAGGCGGCCGAGGGGCTCAACCAGGGACGTCCCGAGGCGGCCCTGAACGCCCAGCGCCAGGCGGCCGACCTCGCCGAGCAGGCCGCGCGCAACGTCGAGGACCTGGCCGCCGCCCTCCGCGCCGACGCCCCCGAGGCCGGCGGCGGCGACCTCGCCGCGGCGCAGGCCGCCCAGCGCGAGGCCGCCAGCCAGCTTGCCCAGGCCCGCGACCCCTCGCAGGCCCCCGCCAAGGGCGACCAGGCCGCCGCGGCCGCGGCCCAGGCGATGCACCAGGCCGCCAAGGGCCTCCGCGCCGCCTCCAGGTCCAGGTCCAGGTTCCCCGGTCAACCCGGGCAGGAACCGGGCGAAGGCCCCTCGGCCCCCGACGCGGCCGGCTCCCCCCGCGAGTCCGCCTCCCAGGAACCCAAGGGCACCCGCGCCGGCAAGGCCGACCCCGACCTCGCCGAATTGCAGGCCGCCCTGAAGGCCAAGACCGGCCGCGCCTGGGGCGAGCTGCCCGGCCACCTCCGCACCGAGATCCTCCAGATGTCCCAGGGCCGCTACCGCGACGACTACTCCCGTCTGATCCAGCTCTACTTCCGCGAGATCGCCGCCGGCGCCCCCGACACCCCCGACCGTGGAGCCCGGCCATGAGGACGCCGTCCCGCTTCCGCTTCCGCTTCCGGTTCCGGCCCGCCGCCACCGCACTGGTGCTGACGCTGGCGATCGCGCCGCTGGTCCGCGCCCAGGACCTCCCACCCGATGCCACGGTGAGCCCGGCCAACCCGGCGGCCGACGCGGCGATTCGCCGGGCCCTGGAGCACTTGAAGTCGACCCAGAAGCCCAGCGGGGCCTGGGACTCGGGCTCCTTCGGCGAGGCGACGTCGGTCACCTCCCTGGCGGTCATGGCCTTCCTGGCCGCCGGGCACGTCCCGGGCGAGCCGGGGCCGTATCGTGAGCCGGTCGAGCGCGGGGTGCGCTACGTCCTGGACCATCAGGCGGCCAACGGGATGCTTGTCTCGGGCACCAGCCACGGCCCGATGTACTGCCACGGCATCAGCACGCTCATGCTGGCCGAGGTCGTCGGCATGACCCCCGAGCCGGCCCTGGCCGACCGCGCCCGCGTCGCGCTGGGGCGGGCCGTGGAGCTGATTCTCAAGGCTCAGGCGGTTTCCAAGAACCCCGACAACGCCGGGGGCTGGCGGTATCAGCCCAACAGCCACGACAGCGACATCAGCGTCACCGGCTGGCAGGTCATGGCCCTTCGCGCCGCCAAGAGTGCCGGCTGCGCGGTCGCCTCCGAGCCCATCGACCGCGCCGTCGCGTACCTCAAGCGGTGCGCGGTCAAGGACGGCGGCTTCGCCTACCAGCCGGGCCAGGGGCCCAACAACCCCCGCACCGGCACCGGCGTCCTGGCCCTGGAGATCTGCGGCGCCCACCTGACCCCCGAGGCCGTCGCCGGCGCTGACTACCTGGCCAAGCACCCGCCGCGGTGGGGCTCGCCGTATTTCTGCTACGAGGCGTATTACGGCTCGCAGGCGATGTTCCAGATGGGCGACAAGTCGTTCTCGGCGTTTTATCCGAAGCTGGTCGCGATCCTGCTGGAACACCAGCAGAAGGACGGGAGCTGGCTCTCCGGCGACGGCAACGACCAGTCCGGGGGCCGCGCCTACTGCACCGCCATGGGCGTCCTGGCCCTGGCGGTCGAATATCGGTACTTGCCGATTTACCAACGCTGATCGGATTTTCAATCCGATCGATTCCACTCCACCCAGGGGCTCCACGATGACGCCGAAATCGCTGCCGACCGCCCTCGCCCTCGCCCTCGCCTGGCTCGTCGCTGGCGCGACCATTTCGCCCCCGGCGCGTGCCGACGACGCCAAGGCCGCCAAGCCCCTGCGCGCCCTGTACATCACGGGGGGGTGCTGCCACGACTACAGCAAGCAGAAGCAGATCATCCCCGAGGGCATCAGAACGCGCGCCAAGGTTGAGTGGACCGTCGTCCAAGAGGGGGGCACGTCCACCAATCACCGGGTCAGCCTCTTCGAGAAGCCGGGCTGGGCCGACGGCTACGACGTCGTGGTCCACAACGAATGCTTCTCCGACGTCACCGACCGCGACTTCATCGAGAACGTCGTCTCGGCCCACCGCAACGGCACCCCCGCCGTGGTGATCCACTGCGCGATGCACACGTTCAGCAAGCTCAAGACCGACGAGTGGCGCGAACTCCTGGGCGTGACCACGAGGTCGCACGGCCCGCAGCAGCCGCTGGAGGTCAAGAACCTCAAGCCCGAGAACCCGATCATGAAGGGCTTTCCCGCCACCTGGACCACCGGCAACGAGGAACTCTACGCCATCGAGAAGGTTTGGCCCGACACCCTCGTCCTGGCGCAGGCCTACGGCCTCGACAACAAGCGGGACCACGCCGTCATCTGGAACCACACCTTCGGCAAGGGGCGCGTCTTCGGGACCACCCTCGGCCACAACAACGTGACGATGGAAGACCCCGTCTACCTCGACATGCTGACCCGCGGCCTCCTCTGGGCCTGCGACAAGCTTGAGGACGACGGCGAGCCGAAATCCCGCGACGCGGTCTCGAAAGGCAAATAAAATGAGTCGGAGCCAAGCTGACCGATGACCGATGACCGACCCGGACGGCCTACCTCCGTTGCGCTTCCATCGGGCATCGGCCATCGAACGCCCCCGCCGGGCCTGTTGGACCCGTCGGAACCCATCGAGTCCTCGACCACGCGACCGAACCCAAAGGGGTCCACGAACATGAATCGCCGAGTCGCCGGCCTGATCCTCCTGGCCCTCTTCGCCGCGGCCCCCGCGGCCGGCGGGGACGGGGGCAAGACCAGGGAAGTGAACAAGACCGACGCGGAATGGGCCAGGCAGCTCACCAAGGCCCAGTTCCAGGTCACCCGCCGCAAGGCGACCGAACCGCCCTTCTCGGGCATGTACGTCAACAACCACGCCAAGGGCATCTACCACTGCGTCTGCTGCGACGCGGCCCTGTTTGGCTCCGCCACCAAGTTCGAGTCCGGCACCGGCTGGCCGAGCTTCACCCAGCCGGTCGCCCCCGCCGACATCGACACCGCGACCGACCTCAGCAACGGCCAGGAGCGGATCGAGGTCATGTGCAACGCCTGCGGCGCCCACCTTGGCCACGTCTTCCACGACGGCCCCGCGCCCACCGGCATGCGCTACTGCATCAACTCCGTCGCCCTGAAGTTCGCCAAGCCGGTCAAGCCCGCCAAGCCCTGAACGACGACCGCCGCGCCTGCCGGGCGGGAAGCCCTGCGAGGCGCGGCGGGAGGGGAAGGGGAAGGGGAAGGGGGAGGTTCTACCGCAGGATGCGGGAGACGGCGGCCCTGGTGGGCTCAGGCGGACGTCGCGATCCGGCGGCGGAAGGTGTAGCCCAGCAGGCCCGTGAAGCCGACGCCCAGCAGCAGGATTCCCGAGGGCTCCGGCACGGCCTGGGCCGAGTGGGGGTGGGACTCAACCATGTCCTGGCCGCGGCCGTTGGCGTAGAAGACGATGGCTGACGCCTGCGCGTTCTTCTCGTTCACCGCCCTGGCCAGCAGGGAGTCGGCCAGCGTTTCCAGGCCGGCCGTGGCGTTCAGGTCGTCCTGGCTCACCGTGAAGAAGGAGCCCGCCCGATTCAAGGGGCCGGCCCCGTTGTAGAGGGCCGACCAGATCGCGAGCTGGCGGGCCTCGTTTCCGAGCCTCGTGGTCGGCACGACGCCGTCGTCGGCGATCGCCGCGATCAACGCCCCGTTGCCGTTGAGCGCCGTGCCGTGATTGCCGTTGTGGGCGGTGGTCCCCAGCGTCCCCTCGTAGGCATCGTGGGTGCCGATGGGGGCGTCGAGCTTGACGCAGTAAGTCGTGACCGTGCGGAGGACGTTCATCTCCTCGTCGTCGCCGGCCGCGATCAGCTTGGAGGTGAAGGACCCAGCGTTGACGTTCTGATCGTTGACCACCTGGTGTCCGCCCGCGGTCGTCCCGAGGCTGAGGTGGATCGAGTTGGTGTGCGCGAGGTCGAGGCTCGTCTCCAGGACGTAGCTGGCCTTCGCGGCCGGGGTCAGGGCGATTCCAACCAGGAGCGTCGGGAACCACTTCAAGCTGCGAGGGATGCGGATCATGGGATTTGGTCGTCCTGGGAACGGGTGAGGAAACGACGCGGCGTCGGCCGGTGCGCTGTGTCCATCGTCCCTGGAAGATTCGGGGCCTTCGCCGTCGCGGCGATCCCCTGGTCGCGTCCCGCCGGGGCGGGGGTCGACGTGGAGGGCGTGAGGCCCCCCTGGTGGGAAACATGCAACCATGCAACCGGCTGCTGTTCGCTAATGATACCGGGGTAGGGGCGGCCTCGTGACGCGTGGGGCGGGGATTCCGGCCGGGGGGGTCGGGGATGTTGCCTCCCTGCCACCCACCTGTTGAGATGGGGGGTCGGCGGCGGCCCCGAGGGGGGCGTGATCGCGCGGGTCCGGCCCACTCCTTCGGGTGGGAGCACGCGGGAACCGGGAGGGCGGACCTTGCCAACGCGTCGCGAGCGCATCGAGGGGGGGTTGATCGGTCTCCTGGTGGGCGACGCCCTGGGGGTGCCCTACGAGTTCCATGCGCCGGGCGCGATCCCGAGGGCGTCGGCGATCGAGTTCGAGCCCCCGGCCGGGTTCCGCCGCGCGCACGGGGGGACGCCTCCAGGGACGTGGTCCGACGACGGTGCGCAGGCCCTGGCGCTGCTGGCCTCGTTGCTGGCGTGCGGGCGACTCGACCCCGAGGACCTGGGGCGCCGGCTCCTGGGCTGGTATGACCGGGGCGAGCTGGCCGTCGACGCCCGGGTCTACGACTGCGGCATCCAGACGAGCCTCGCCCTGCGGGCCTTGCGGGACGGGGTCCCCGCGACGGAGGCCGGGCCGTCCTCGGAGCAGGCCAACGGCAACGGCTCGCTCATGCGGGTGCTGCCGCTGGCGCTCTGGCATCGCGGGACGGATGCCGAACTCGTGGCGGACGCCCGCGCCCAGTCAAGGGTCACGCACGGGCACGTCCGCTCGCAAGCCTGCTGCGCCCTGTACTGCCTCTGGGCCCGCGGGGTCCTGGACGCCGTCCCGCGCCCCTGGGAGGCCGCCACCTCGGCCTTGCGGGCGATCGCCCAGGGGAACCCGCCCTTGCTGGCCGAGGTCGAGGGGTCGATCCGCCCCGACGCCCCGCCGGGCGGGAAGGGCAGCGGCTACGTCCTGGACTGTTTGCAATCGGCCCGGTGGGCGACGCATGCCGGCGGCTTCGAGGCCGTCGTCAAGGCCGCCATCAGCCTCGGGAATGACACCGACACCACCGCGTGCGTCGCCGGGGGGATCGCCGGCCTGCGCGACGGCGTCGGCGCGATCCCGGAGCGCTGGCGGCTCGGCCTGCGGGGCAGGGAACTGGTCGACCCCCTGCTGCGCGGGCTCCTGGCACGCGAGGAGCCCGCCACGTAGGCTCACTCAGCCCCTCGCGGAGGGGACCAGACGACGCAAGGTCCGGACGAGGCCCCGCAGCGCGGGGCGTTGCGAGGAGGCCGTCGACGCCGCTTTGCGCACGATCAACCCGATCGAGGTCGTGACGAAGCCGGCGAGCTGAATCTTGAGGTGGGGGTTGTGGGTGTAGGGTGGGGCGTCGATCGTCCCGTCGGCCAGGCCGTCGCCGGGGTTGAGGTCCAGCACGATCTCATGGCCGAGGTCGGTCAAGCGGCGGGCCATGCGCTCGATGTCGCGCCTGCGGAAGAGGACCGTCGGCCCGTCGGCGAGGGTCTCGTCGTCGGAGCGGACGTTGAACTCGGTCGTGTGGACGGCGACGCCCCCCGGCTTCAGGCAGTCCATCTGGTTGACGAGGAATTGCTCGCCCAGCTCGATCGACCCGACGTGCTCGAACGAGCAGGCCGACCACGTGAAGTCGAAGCCGCGGAGATCCGCCGGGATCGCGTTCATGTCCGCGACGCGGAAGGTCACCAGGCGCTGGAACGCCCCGGGCTCGCAGAGGCCCGCGTCGTTGAGCGCGGCCAGGCTGGCGGCGTGCTCGTTGGTGTCGAGCCAGCCGGCCTCCTTGGCCGAGTCCACCCCCATGTCGGTGGCGACGATCGCGCAACCCCTGCTGGCGAAGAGCGCCGCCAGGGGCTCGCGGCCGACTCCGAAGCCCAGGCCCCGGCGCCCGGGCGCGAGCCTGCCGCGTTCCTCCAACGCCTGCGCGAGGAAGCAGTGTTCCCAGAGCTTGCGGTGCAGCCCGAAGCGGACGCCCAGCCGCTCGCTCCAGCGGCGGAAGGTCGGGGATTCGAGCTGCGCCTGCGTGCAGAGGTTCGACTTCAGAGGGGCATCCATGCCGGGCGACCTCCTGGGCGTTTCGATCTCGATCACTCGGAAATCGGGCGTCGTCTTCTGTCAAGTCAGCGCGAAAGGCCCAGGACACGCCGGGCCCGCGCGGTCCAAGACCGACCCGCGGAGGGATACAAGTGGGGCGCGGGGATCGTCGCCGCCGCGTTCCTGCTGGCGAAGAACATCCCCATGTGGGAGTCGCCGATCCGGGACGAGGTGACCTCCAGCCCGGCCGCGCGCAACGCGGCGCCCAGTTCGTCGATCGTGAAGCGGTCGAAGCCGGCCACGCGGGAGGCCTCGGGCATGGGGTATTCGTCGTGGTCGCCGTGGAACTCATGGTACTCGCCGACGACCACGTCGATCAGGTGGAGCGTGCGCGAGGTCAGCAGGATCGGGAACTCCGCCCCCTCGCAGTCGATCTTCAGGAGCCGCACCCGCTCCCTGCCGTTGTCGGTGACGGCGCGGATGATGTCGTCGAAGGGGATCGCCTCAACGGCCTGGTCCCCCACACCCCAGACGACGTTCCCGGCGCCGGTGTTGACGCCGGCGCGGTCCGCGAAGAGTTTCAGCATGGTCGCCGGGCGGTCCGAGCGCCAGACGGCCTTGTGATTCAGGGTGACTCGGCCCGAGAATGGCCGCAGGTGGCGCGACGCGCGCTCGAAGTTCGACACGTCCGCCTCGTAGCCGTGGACGCGGGTCGAGCCCCGGGTCAAGGCCGCGTAGCAGAAGCTGCCGATGTGCATCCCAACGTCCACGATGATGTCGTCGGGCCGGAAGGCCGCGGGCAGCCGATACTCGTTGGTCTCGCACACTTCCCGGAACGCATGCTCGTCGAGCGTGCCGGGCCGGAACGTGAAGCCCGCGGGATGCGGGGTGAAGGAATTGGGTTCCATGAAGCGTCCCTGCCTCCTTGGAGAAATCCAACCGGCCGATTGGCCGCGGAATCTAACGGTTCTCCCCGATTCCTTCAAGGCCCGATCCCGCACCCTTGCGGGCCAGGGCATGGCGTTCATTCCTGGAGACCCCACGGCCCCCTGCCACGCGGCACGGCGGCGCGTGGGGTGAGAATCGCCCGAGGTCGGCCCGGGTTCCGGGCACGATGGCCCTTGCGACAGAGCCCGGCAGGTGCGACGCCCCGGCGGCAGGGCGTCGGGGTCTGCTCTCGCGGGCGCGGCTTCCATCCGGGAGGCCTTCCCATTCCCGCCCCGGGGGGCCGTCCGGCGAACGTCGGGTTCGTTTCGCGCCGGGAGGATGGCCCGAGGAGACGTGCTGGCGGCGGCCCCTCGATCCCGGGACAGGGCCAGGTGAGGGCGCGGCGAGAGGCCGTCCGGGGTCGGACCGGCGAGGGATGGCGGTTGTCGCAACTCGTTTTCCTGGAACGGCATGATGCGCATGATGGGTTCGTTTCGCGCGACGGTGATTGGGTTCGTCTTGCGCCGGCTTGGGGGCGCCGCAATCAAGCGGGCTGTCCTCCCACATCCGGACCGCGTGCCCCCGGAGGGCGGGTGCGACGGCCTCGGGTTGGGCGTGCGCGGGGGGATTGGGTTCCTTTCGCAACCGGGAGCGATCCCGCGGGGCGTCGACCTCGGCGGCGGTGAGTCGGTCGGGATCATCGCGGATCGCCCCCCTCGGGGCCGGATTCGATCGGCGTCGCGGCCTCCGCCCGGTGTGGTCGAACGCCCCGCAAGCCGGCATCCCGAACGCCCCGGCCCGGGTCGGGCGGAAGGTCGTCGGCGCGGAGGATGGCCCCCGGGATCAGAATCGCGAGCGGAGGAGGGATCGGCGCATGATTCCGGGGAACTGGGCCGAGGACGGCGCGCGTTTCGGCCCGGTCTCAGCGGCATCGAGTTCGATCCTCCCGGCACCCCCTCGCGAAGAATGGAAACTCACCATCGAGTGAGATTGTGGCGTGTCCGATACTCGCTAAAATGCCGCCCTGTCGAGGAGGCAGGTCCACCGTTCCGACCCGTCTGGAGTTTCCCATGCCAGTCTCGCCCAGGTCGACGCGGACGTTCTACCCGTACTACCTCCGGCTGCTCAAGGGGTTCCGCAACGGCCTGCAGATGAGCCTGGCATTCCGCACCGGCTCCCCGTGCGCGAAGGCGGTGTTGTGGGACGGCACCCGCCTGGTCCACCCCCCGGACCGCGCCGGGTTGGTCGAGACGATCATCGAGGTGTGGATGATGCGCGGCTACACGCGCGACGACTGGGCCGTGCCCTTCTACACGCCGGCCGACGGGGATGTCGTGCTGGACGTGGGGGCGAACGTGGGCCTGTTCTCGATCTGGCTCGCCCGGCGGAATCCGGGATTGCGGGTCGTGGCCCTGGAGCCCTTCCGCGAGAACTTCCAATGCCTCCAGGCCAACCTCCGGTCGGCCCGGGCCTGCGGCGTCGAGGCCCACCGCGCCGCGATCGGGGGCCGGGACGGCGTGGGGTCGATGGTCGCGCGCGGAGACCGTTCCCTCGACCACATGCTCGCCCCCGACCCGGCCGCGGGGGCCGAGGATGACATCCCGGTCCTGCGGCTCTCGAGCGTGTTGGACCTGGCCAAGTCGGAGCGGATCGCGCTCCTGAAGATGGACGTGGAGGGGTCGGAGCATGACGCCTTCGCCTCCGCCGACGAGGCCACCCTCTCCCGCTGCGACCGGATCGCCGTGGAATACCACGACGGGATCCGCCCGGGTACCCTCGCGATGCTCCAGGAGAAGTTGAAGGCGACCCACGCCTTGACCATCTGCGAGGACGACGGCTTCGGCATGGTCTACGCGGTCCGGCTCGCCTCCTGAGGCCCCCGGCCAGGCCGCTCACGCCAGGCGCTCGTGCGCCATCCACTCACGGGCGCGGTCGCGGTGCTCGGCGGTGATGTGGGCGTTGATGGCCGTGAGGGCCGCGGTCAGGACGCCGACGTCGTCGGTCATGCCGATGACCGGGAGGAAGTCGGGGATCGCGTCCACCGGCAGGACGAAGTAGGCCAGGGCCGCCGCGACGGTCGCCTTCGGCGGCGATGAGTCGGTCGGGATCATGGCGGATCGCCCCCCCGGGGCCGGATTCGATCGGCGTCGCGGCGTCCGCCCGGTGTGGTCGAAGGCCCCGCAAGCCGGCATCCCGAACGCCCCGGCCCGGGTCGGGCGGAAGGTCGTCGGCGCGGGGGATGGCCCCCGATCAGAATCGCGAGCGGAGGAGGGATCGGCGCAGGTTTCCGGGGAACTGGGCCGAGGGCGGCGCGGGTTTGGCGGCGTCGAGGGGGGATTCCATCGGGCCGGGTGGCGCCGGGACGGCCGGTGGCGTCGTCCTGGTAGAAGGCGTAGGTGTTGGTTCCGGGGGCATCCTTGGCGGCGACGAGGCGGTCTCAGGCGTCGTAGACGAGCTTCAAGTTGGCGGGATCGCGGACGGTGTTGCCGGCGGCGTCGTAGAGCTGCACGGTGCCGGAGGAGGCGGCGGTGGTCTGGTTCTGGGCGTTGGCGGTGCGATTGCTGTCGGGCGATGGGCGCCGGGGCCCTGCCCATTGTGAAGCCAGATCGCCCATTGTGAAATCAAATCGTTCTGACCCGGTTTCGGCCGCGGTTTCGGCCTCTCGGCAACGGGGGGTTAGTTCACGAAGCGTCGATCATGGCCAGAGGTCATCGCGATTTGCCCTATCGACAATTACGAACGGAGGAACATCGAAACGCTTCGCTAAGTTACTGGCCAAGATATGTCGCGACTTTTCGGTCGCGAGCAAATTTGAGAGACTTGACCCATGTTTGGCTGCTGCCTTCTCTGCATCGTCGAATTCCTTCTCTAACGCGGCAGATGGGACGAGGATCAGTGAGCCGAGCTGGTGTGCCTGCCCGTCGTAGACCGAGCAGTCGTCCTTATTGACAGCCATGATGAAGGACTTCCATTCTTCGATCGTTGCGAATTCAAACTGCTCGACGACCTCCTTGTGGATGAGGACGTGGGCCAGTTCATGAGCCAGGACATACCGATAACGGTCGGGTTTTGTCTGATGGATGTATTCGTCCACGGAGATTTCCCGCAGGTTTTTCGAGATGTAGCCGTCTACATCGAAGAACTTGAGCAACC
>JAABUQ010011861.1_pt1 | contig 10999 bp, 11 predicted proteins | sample 5560001 | NCBI WGS metagenome assembly JAABUQ01 (sample SAMN10711888, study PRJNA513371) | rock metagenome | isolation source: Antarctica rocks | place: Antarctica: Victoria Land, Finger Mt nord | collected 2015-12-18
CCGGCTGCGCCTCAATCTTCAGCGGCTGGGGCTGCAGGCGACCGTGATCGAGGCGGACGCGACCTCCTGGCGGCCCGAGGCGCCGTTCGACGCGGTCCTGCTGGATGCACCCTGCAGCGCCACCGGCACCGTGCGGCGCCATCCCGACGTGCTGCGGTCGCGTCGCCCGTCCGACCTGGCGCCGCTGCAGGCGGGGCAGGATCGCCTGATCCAGGCTGCGGCGGCGATGCTGCGCCCGGGCGGCCGGCTGGTCTACGCGGTGTGCTCGATGCAGCGGGAAGAGGGCGAGGCACGCATCGAACGCGCGCTGCTCTCGGAACTGGTCTCCGGGGTCTCCTCCGATCTGCGACTCGCTCCGTTCAGCGAGGCCGAGCTGGCGGTGCTGCCGGAGGCGCGCACCAGGCAGGGCTGCCTGCGCACGCATCCCGGCCTGTGGGCGGAGCAGGGCGGCATGGACGGGTTCTTCGCGGCGCGTCTGGTCAAGTCATGAGGGTCACGAAGCTGCGCGGCGGCCCTGGCTTGGCGGCCCAGCCTTGCGCCGTCCTGCCTTGCGCCGTCCTGGCGGCCCGGCCTTGCGCCGTCCCGCAGGCTTGTGTGGAATGACCCTCTTCCTGCTAGAAGCAGCGTAATGACAACGACATCAGGCATCACCGTCGCCCCCAGCCTGCTGGCAGCCGACTTCTCGCGTGCCGCCGAGGAGGTTGCCGCCGTCGAGGCGGCCGGGGCCGACTGGCTCCACCTCGACATCATGGACGGGCATTTCGTTCCGAACCTGTCTTTCGGCCCGCAACTGGTCAAGGCGCTGCGTCCGCGCTCGAAACTACCCTTCGACGTGCACCTGATGATCGCGCCGGCCGATCCCTACCTCGCCGCCTTCGCGGAGGCCGGGGCGGACCACATCCACCTGCATATCGAGGCCGGGCCGCACGCGCACCGCTCGCTGCAGACGGTCAAGGCGCTCGGCGTGAAGGCCGGCATAGCGCTCAACCCGGCCACGCCGCCGGAAGCCGTCGCCGAAGTGCTCGAGGTGGCCGACATGGTGCTGGTGATGACCGTCAACCCGGGTTTCGGCGGCCAGAAATTCATCGGCAGCCAGCTCGCCAAGATCGCCCGGATCCGCGCGATGCTCACCGAGCGCGGCCTGAGCTCGCCGATCGGCGTGGATGGTGGCATCGATGCCGTCACGGCGCGACGCTGCGTCGATGCGGGTGCGACCGTGCTGGTGGGTGGCACCTCGATCTTCGGCGCTGGCGACTATGCCGCCGCCATCGCGAGCCTGCGGGGCAGGGAGGCAGCCTGATGGACGTCCGGCGCTGGACCCGCGACGCACGCCTATCGTTCGCGCGCATGCCCGGGCTGACCGGCGCCCTCGGCATGAGCCGCGTGCCGGAGGCGCCGCAGCAGGCGGTGCGCGACCTGTGGCCGGGCGATCCGGCGCTGGGCGCGCGCCTGATGAAGGGCGAGCTGGTGTTCTGCGGCATCGCGCATCCGCTGGAGCCGGACAGCTGGAACGATGCCGCCGAGAACGGCGCCTCGCCACGACCGATGGCGCCGCCGCTGCTGCACGCCCACGCGCAGGGCTTCACCTGGCTGCGCGACCTGCGCGCGCTGGGCACGGACGGCGCCCGGCTGCGTGCCCGCACGCTGGTCGCCGAGTGGCTGCAGCGGCCTCCCGCCGATCCGCTGTCGCGCGCGCCGGACGTGGTCGGCGCGCGGGTGAATGCCTGGCTCACCCACTACGACTTCTTCGCCGCCTCCGCCGACGATGCCTTCCGCCAGCGCCTGATGGCGCGGTTGCTGGTCGACAGCCGCTCGCTGGCCGCGATGGTGCCGTGCCCGACGCACGACCACCGCACGCTGACCGCCTACAAGGGACTGCTCGCCTGCGCCGTGGCGATGCCGGAACACAGCCACCTGCTGACCCGCTACATGCGCCACATAGCCGCCGAGCTGGGCCGCCAGGTGCTGCTCGATGGCTGCCACGTCGAGCGCAGCCCGGCCGCGCACCTGGCCGCCCTGCGCGAGCTGGCGGAGATGCGCGCGCTGATGCAGACCGGGCAGATCGCGCCGCCGCTGGCGGTGGCCGCGGCCCTCGACCGCATGAGCCCGGCCCTGCGTGCGCTGCGCCACGCCGATGGCGGGCTGGCGCTGTTCAACGGCACCTACGAGGAGGCGCCGGCCCTGATCGACCTGGTGCTGGCCCAGGCGGCACGCGGACGCTCGGTGCAGGCGGCCCTTCCGGAGGGCGGCTTCATCCGGCTGCAGGTCGGACGCTGCCTGCTGTTCGTCGATGCCGGGCCGCCGCCGCCGCCGGGCTACGACGCGCTGTCGCACGCCGGGACGCTGTCGTTCGAGCTTTCGATCGGGCGCGAGCGGCTGATCGTCAATTGCGGTGCCGGCGTCACGCCGGCCTGGCAGGAGGCGCTGCGCCGCACGGCCGCGCACTCCGTCCTGGTGATCGGCGATCGGTCGTCCTCGGATTTCGCGACAGACGTCCATGCGGGTGCTCCGGTAGGGGTCGTGCGCCGGCCGGCCCATGTCGAGGTCGATCATAAACAGTCCGGTGGCGCGCACTGGCTCGAACTCAGCCATGACGGCTACAAGCCGGCGTTCGGCGCGGTGCATCGCCGGCGCCTGTACCTGGCCGAGAGCGGCGAGGACATACGCGGCGAGGACTTCGTCGAGGCGGAGAAGCCGCTCGCCTTCGTGCTGCGCTTCCACCTGCATCCGGACGTTATCGCCAAGCATGACACCGAGCAGGGCAGCCTGCTGCTGACGCTGCACTCCGGCGCGCAGTGGCGCATGCGGATCGAAGGCGGCGCGGTCGCCATTGATGAAAGCGTCTACCTCGGTGCCGGAGCGCCGCGGGTCAGCCGCCAGATCGCCGTGACGGTGACGCCGCCAGGTCCGGACACGGATGCGGAGACCGTCGCGGGGGAGCCGCAAGCCATCCGCTGGGCCATCAGCCGCTTCGAGACCACCTGATAATCCGCCCTGGCGGCCATCCAGCGCGACCTTCTGCGCTTCGGGTGCTCACGGACGTAAAGTCCGCTCCGCTCCGGTTCTCGATGGCCACGCTGGCTGACTCATCAGAGCGAATTTTCAGGCGGTCTCCGACCTTTCGTGTCTGGATATCAAGAGTCTCAGTTTGAAGATTCTTGAGATCACCAATGTCGACTTTTCCTTGCGGCATTTCCTGCTGCCTTTGATGCGGGGGTTGCGGGCGCGGGGGCATGAGGTGGTCGGCGTATGTGCCGAGGGGCCGCTGAACGAGGTGGTGCGCGCGGAGGATTTCCGGGTCGTGGCACTGCCTATGGCGCGCAGCTTGTCGCCAGTCGCGCAACTGCTCGCGTTCCGGGCGCTGGTCCGGTTGATCCGCGCCGAGCGGCCGGACCTCGTGCATGCCCACATGCCGATCAGTGGGTTGCTGGCACGCTTCGCCGCGAAGCTCTGCGGCGTGAGGGTGATCGCCTATACCTGCCACGGGTTCCTGTTCAACCAGCCTGGATCGTTGCTGCGGCGTGGCGCCGCACTGGCACTCGAATGGATCGCCGGGCGCATCACCGACATCTACTTCACCGTCTCCAGCGAGGAGGCCGCCGATGCGCGGAGGCTGCGCATCCACCGCCGACCGGTCGCCGTCGGCAACGGGCGCGATCCCGCGCTGTTCCGTCCCGATCCATCTCGCCGCACCTCCGTCCGGGACAGCCTGGATGTGCCCGCGGATCGCGTCGTGGTCATCGCCGTGTCCCGGCTGGTGCGCCACAAGGGCTATCCCGAGCTGCTGGAGGCAATGCGCTCGGTGCCGGACGCCGAACTCTGGGTGGTGGGCGAGCGGCTGGCTTCCGATCATGGCGAGAGCCTGGATGCCGCCTTCGCAGAGGCGGCGCGCCCGGATGCGCTGGGTGCACGGTTGCGCCGGCTGGGCTACCGTAGCGATATCGCCGCCCTGCTGGCCGCATCCGACATCTTCGTGCTGCCCAGCCATTTTGAGGGCCTGCCGATGTCGGTGATCGAGGCCATGCTCGTCGGCCTGCCCGTGGTAGCAACCAACATCCGTGGGCCGCGCGAGCAGGTGATCGAGGAAGAAACCGGATTTCTGGTGCCGGCGGGAAGTCCGGATTGCCTGGCACGGGCGCTGTCGTCGCTGGTTCGCAATGCGGAGTTGCGGGCTCGCATGGGCGAGCAGGCGCGTGTCCGGGCTCGTACGCTCTACGACGAGACGCGAACCGTGGACCGAACGGTTGCGCTGCTGGAAAGTTATTCATAGAATTGTTATCAAATGAGATACAGATTTACCCGGTCGACAGCCGTGGTGGCCGTTGAGAAAGCTTGATCGAATGATGCTGATCGGTTATCGATAGATTAACGAAAACCCATGAGGACATCTTCAGCTACGGGCTGACTCTACTAATCGCTGGCTCAATGCCGGCTATTTTTACGTCTTGTTCTCGGAACAGCACAGATCCTCGCGATGGAGTTGCCATGCCTAGTCTTCGGGTTTGTCGCTTCATCATACATACTCTGGTGCTGCAGGCATTACTCGTCGCGTTGCAGTCGCCGCGCCAGGCGCAGGCGCTTCCCTCTTTACGCGGCGCAGACCGGGCAGCCTTGCACGGCCTGTCATGTCGGTGGCTTCGGCCCGCAGCTGACGCAGTATGGACGCCTGTTCAAGATTACCGGCTACGTGATGACGGGCGGCACCGGGGCGCTGGCCCACATCCCGCTGTCGGCCTTCGTGCTGGGCTCCTACACCGACACCACTAAAGGTCAGGGCGCGCCCGCGGCGCCGCATTACGGCAGCAATGGCAACATCGCCGTCGACCAGATCAGCGTGTTCCTGGCCGGACGGGTGTCGGACCATTTCGGCGGCTTCGTGCAGGGCAGCTTCAGCGGCATCTCCAGCGCGTTCACGCTCGACAACACCGACCTGCGCGCGGTCGAGGACTTCCAGCTCAAGGACCATGACGTCGAGAGCGGGCTTTCGCTGAATAATGGTCCGACCATACAGGACCCGTACAACACGACCTACGCCTGGGGCTACCCCTACGTCGCGTCCTCGCTGGCGCCGAGGCCGCGCGCCAGCACCATCCTCGGCAGCGCCCTGTTCGGCAATACCATCGGCCTGACTGCCTATGCCTGGGTCGACCAGAGCCTGTATCTCGAAGCCGGCGGATACCAGACGCAGGGGCCGTGGCTGCTGCACATGACCGGCCATACCTACGGCGCAGGCAGCGAGACCGGGGTCGCGGCACCTTACGCGCGCGTCGCGTACGAATGGAACTGGGGCGCCAACTCGGCCCATGTCGGCGGCGCCGCGTTCTACTCGCGCTTCAATCCGACCATCTCGAACTACAGCACCGACGGCAGCCAGGGCCATGACAGCTACACCGACCTGTTCACGGACGCCGGCTACCAGTTCATCCCGGCCAACAGCCCGCACATCTTCACAGTCGACAGCTTCTACAACCACGAGGACCAGAACCTGAAGGGCTCGACCAACCTGGGCGCCTCCTCGCATCCGAGCGGCGTGCTGCATGAAACCCGAACCACGCTCACCTACTATTACGATCGGAGCTACGGGCTGAGCGCTGCATGGGAGAAGATCTGGGGCCGGCAGAACACCAACCTGTATGCCAATGACGGTCCGGTGACCGCCAATGCCAACGGCAAGCCGAACAGCAACTCCTTTATTTTGGAGGCGGACTGGGTGCCGTTCGGCAAGGAAGGCTCCTGGGGCTCGCCGCTGGCGAACCTCAAGCTGGGCGCGCAGTACACGATCTACACCGAGTTCAATGGTGCCCACTACAACTACGACGGCGCTGGTCGCAACGCGTCGGACAACAACACGCTGTATCTGTTCGCCTGGCTGATTTTCTGAAACGGGAGCTTCCGGTATGCGTCATCTGCTTCATGTAATTGCTCTGTCGTCACTCTGCGTTCCCGCACTCGCGCAGGCGCAGGATGCCGGCAAGTCGGTGTTTAACGGCAACTGCTCGACCTGCCACGCCGTGCAGCCGGGCGTGAACAAGATCGGTCCCAGCCTGTATGGCGTGATGGGCCGACCCGCCGGCAGCCTTCCGGGCTACCACTACTCCGCGGCCATGAAGGGTGTGGGCAAGGTGTGGAACCAGGACACCATGGCGGCCTTCCTGCAGAACCCGCGCGGCTACGTCTCCGGCACCAAGATGTCCTATCCAGGCCTGCACCAGCAGGACGCGCTGAACAAGATCATCCCCTACCTGGCCAGCCTGAAGTAGAAGCCGCGCCGGATGAGCGATGATCGTGTCTGCGCCTGTCGCCTCTGGAAGCAGCGTCGGACACGCCGCTCCTGCGGTCACGCAGACCGACATCAAGCGTGTTTCGGCCAGCAGCCTCCACAATCGTCGACAACGAAGCGATCAGCGGAAACTGGAGCGGCTACGTGCTGTTCGACGATGCCACCAGCTACTCGTCGACTTCCTTCGATGTGAGTACTGCCAACTCTCGGCACATGCGACGGCACGCTGCACTACTCCTCCAGCTGGGTCGACATCGACGGATCAGGTGGTTCGACCGACTTACTGCGGCCCTTCAGGCAAGAAGGTTCGATACGATGCCTGGTGTGAATGGCTTGCCTACAGTGAAGTCGTCGTAGGCAATTTCCCGATCTCTGCCGGCGGCGGCGACGTCTTTGTCGAGGTGTGAGCTCCGGTCCGACGACCGGTCATACCTACATGATCAACTACATCCAGGACTTCTTCCCGGAAGCTTACGCCGGCGACTTCTCCAGCCAGCTGTCGCAGCCGGGTGCGGCCTTGCTCGGCACCAGCGGGATCTGGTTCCGCGACAGCGGCTCCGCCTACTGACAAGCCCTATCGCCAAGCTGCCGGGCAGCATCCTGCCGCATGGCGCCAACGCTGCGCGTGCTCGGCCAGGCCAGGCACGACGCGGCTCCCGACCACGCGCAGGAGCGGCGGACGTGATTGCCTGCCCAGTGCCAGGCACAGCGCGCCACCTGACGGACCGGCGCCCGGTTCGCACAGCTGCACGCTGGAGTCCGGCCTGAGGCCTGCGAGGATGGACGGATACAGCGGGTTCTCGCCCAGCGGGCCATCGATGACGATGTCCCCGGAGGCTCCGAGCAGGTCGAGCGCCGTATCGCTGAGCAGGGCGACATGCAGCGTGGCCAGGGCGGCACGTGCCGGCGCATCGAGATCCCCGGCATCGAGGATCGCGCCGCCCTGGCCAGGAAACTGGCCGCCCGCGGTGAAGCCCGGCCGCACCAGGGCCGCACTGGCGAGAACGCGCGCGAGCGCTTCCTCATCGGGTGACGCGGCTTCGGCACCGGCAACGACCTCGTATTCCCGGCCGCCCATAAAACGCGCCGTGCCGATCACGCTGCCGAACGCATCCACGTTGGCGAGCATGTCGCGGTCGCCGCGCAGGCGGCCAAGCTCGGCACCGTTGGCCAGGATGACGGTCCAGGTGCCGCTGGAGATCACGCTGAACGGCTGCCCAGGCGGCCGGTGCATACGGTGACGGAGCCACGACGCGTTGGAATCGTGGATGCCGCACAGCACGCGGCAGGCGGGATCGAGGCCGCATCGCGCGGCGATCTCCGGACGGATCGCGCCGAGTTCGTCGGAGGCGGCACGCAGGGCAGGGAACCGCCGGTCCCAGCCCTGGCCCCGGGCGAGCGGGGAGAAGCCGGCGCCGACCGGGGACCACAGGTCGGTGTGGCAGCCGAGCGAGGTGATCTCGCTGGCGGCGATGCCGCACAGCACCCAGGCCCAGTACTGCGGATAGGTCAGTATCCGGGCGATGCGCCGGTCGTGCGAGGGCAGGCGGCGCTGCACGTGGAAGAGCTGGCGCCCCAGGTTGAGGCCGAGCGGGAGGGCGGGCGACAGCGTCTCGTCGAAGCCGTCGCGGAGCTGCGCGTAGGCCCCGGCGTCCCGCTCAAATTTGGGATCCTCGTAGTCTGGCGCGAGCACGACCGCGTCCGCAGCGTCCAGCATCACGCAGGCGGCGCCGTGCGCGACCGGCACGATGCAGCCGATGCGGGCGCGTTCGGGGCAGGCGGCGAGGCCGTCCAGCAGCCAGTCCCGCAGGCCCGCGACGTCGAGCTGGCGGACCGGACCACCGACCGGGCCGTTGGTCCGGCGGGCGGTGAACAGCGCCCGCTCCGTGGCCGGGTCGAGCACGACCAGCCGGGCGTTGCTCTTGCCGATATCCAGGATCGCGAGCAGCCCGTGCATGGCTTAGAGCAGCATCGGTTCAAGTTGGATCGCTTTGCAATCCCACTTGATCGATAAAGCTGCTCTTTCCTCGGTCAAGCGGAGCATGATCGGATCATGCTCTAGTCCATGTGGAAGACGAGCGGCAGCGGCTCCGACACTGGAGCGCCGTCCGGTTCGGTCCGCATGATGTCGGCCATGTGCCGCCACCAGCGTCGCATGATCTCCTGCTCGAGCAGTTCCGGCCAGATTGCGTCGTGCCTGGCCTGGTAGGCCGCGCGCTGGCCGGGCGAGAGCTGCATCCGGAAGCCGATCTGCTCGCTGTCCGCCATCCTCATCGTCCTCCGGCAATGCCGAGCCGGCGCAGCAGGGCGGGGATCGCCACCACCAGGATCAGCATGACGCCGGTCACCACCGCCATCACGATGCCGGGCACGTTGAGCAGGCCGAGCCCGAACGTCACCAGCCCCATCAGGATCGCCGCCAGCACCACGCCGGGGATGCTGCCGGCGCCACCCTCGATGGCGACGCCGCCGAGGATGACCATGGTGATGACCTCCAGCTCCCAGCCCTGCGCGATCGAGGGTCGGGTGGAGCCGAGGCGCGCGGTCAGCAGCACGGCGGCGAGACCGGCCGTGATGCCGACGGCGGCGAACAGGGCGAAGCGCAGCCGGTCGACGCCGATGCCGGACATGCGCGCGGCCACCGGGTTGCTGCCGGTGGCGATCACCCGGCGTCCGAACGCCGTGCCGTGCATCAGCACGACGGCGAGTGCTGCCACGGCGAGGAAGCACACCAGCTCGAACGAGACCGGCCCCGCGACGAAACCCTGGCCGAGCCAGAGCAGCCCGGGCGGACAGGTCTTGAGCACGCCGTCGCCGAGCGCGGCGTAGGCGATGCCGCGGAACAGCGTCATGGTGGGGGATGCGCAACAGCCAGACCAGCGCGCCGTTGAACGCCCCGAGCGCCGCGCCGAGCACGATCGAGAGCAGGATCACGGGTGCCACGCCCCAGCCCGGATGCGCCTGGTTGAGCAGCGCCACCACCATGCCGGTGAAAGCGAGGTTGGCCGCGACCGAGAGGTCGACGCCGCGCGTCAGCAGCACCAGCATCTCGCCCAGCGCCAGCAGCACCAGCAGGGCGGTGTCGTCGAGCAGGCCGGACAGGCTGGAGGGCGACAGGAAACGCGGGAACACCACGGCGATGGCGGCGAGCAGAAGCAGGATCAGGCCGAGCAGCCTGGTCTCCCGGCGGCGCAGCGCCATGCTCATGCGTCACGCATCGGTGGCGAGGGCGACGATGCGCTCGGCGGTAGCATCCGCACGCGACAGGATGCCGCGTACGCGTCCGCGCCGCATCACCATCACCCGGTCGGCCATTCCGAGCACCTCCGGCAGCTCCGACGACACCATGATGATCGCCATCCCACGCGACGCCATCTCGCCCATCAGCCGATGCACCTGCGCCTTGGCGCCGACATCGACGCCCTTGGTCGGCTCGTCCAGGATCAGCACGCGCGGCGCCGTCGCCAGCCACTTGGCGATCACCACCTTCTGCTGATTGCCGCCGGAGAGCTGCTCCACGCGTTGGTCGAGCCCGGTCATCCTCACGCCGAGATCCGATGCCAGCCCGGCCGCCTGTGCGCGCGCGGCAGCCGGTCGAGGAAGCCATGCCGGGTGAGGCGGCCGAGGCTGGCGAGCGTGATGTTGTCGCCGGTGGGCAGGCGCGGGTGGGTGCCCTGGCCCTGCCTGTCCTCCGGCACCAAGCCGATGCCGTGCGCGATCGCCTGCCGCGCCGAGCGGATCGACAGCGCCTGCATCACCTCCGAGCGTCCGGCGCCGATCAGCCCGTATACCCCCAGGATCTCGCCCGCGTGCAGGTTGAAATGCACGTCGGCATATTCGAGGCCGCGTCCGAGCGCTTCCACGCGCAGCACCTTGCGGCCGATCGTGACCTCCTGCTTGGGGAACAGCTGGGTCACCTCGCGGCCGACCATCATGCGTATCAGCGCGTCGCGATCGACGGTGTCGAGCGCACCCTGTCCGACGCCGGCGCCGTCGCGGAACACCGCGTAGCGGTCGCACAGCGCGAACACCTCCTCGAACTTGTGGCTGATGAACAGGATCGCGCGGCCCTCGTCGCGCAGCCGGCGGGTGATCGCGAACAGCTCCTCCGCCTCACGGTGCGACAGCGCGGCGCTGGGCTCGTCCATGATCAGGATGCGCGCATCGTTGGACAGCGCACGCGCGATCTGCACCAGATGACGCCGGGCTAACGATAGCTGGCGCAGCCTGGCGTCGGGGTCGATGCCGCCATCGAGCTGGGACAGGATCTCGGCCGCGCGCCGGCGCATGGTCGCCCAGTCCACGCCGCCGCCGAGGCGGGTGCGCCGGCGCGGCCGGTCGGTGATGAAGATGTTCTCTGCCACCGTCAGCTCGTCGAACAGCACCGGCTCCTGGAAGATGGCGCTGATGCCGAGCCGGCGCGCTTCCGCAGCCGATCCGATCTGGACCGGCGCGCCGTCGATCCGGATGCTGCCGGCATCCGCCTGCACGATGCCGGTGATGATCTTATACTGGCGGCCCTTTGGGCTGACCGGTATGCACGTGGGGTTGGCGGGGCGGCCACGTGCAGGATATGACTCTGATACCGGTCGCCTATTTGTCTAGTCGCGGAACATTGTTGGGATCCGGTAGGATTAGCTATTGTCGAATACGCCTACCGGTTCAAACATCTGCCCACCATTCAAGGACCGGGGTGACCGATGCTGCAGATCCACCCGA
>JAABUQ010011862.1_pt1 | contig 10999 bp, 8 predicted proteins | sample 5560001 | NCBI WGS metagenome assembly JAABUQ01 (sample SAMN10711888, study PRJNA513371) | rock metagenome | isolation source: Antarctica rocks | place: Antarctica: Victoria Land, Finger Mt nord | collected 2015-12-18
GCCGGCTGCGCGTGGGCAGCGGCGGGGTGATGCTGCCCCACTACAGCCCGCTGAAGGTGGCGGAGTGCTTCAGCATCCTCAGCGCGCTGTTCCCCGGCAGGATCGATCTGGGCGTGGGCCGGGCCCCTGGCACTGACCGCGTCACGATGTTCGCCCTGCAGCGCGACCGTCGTCAGGTTCCCCCTGACGACTTCGCCGAGCAGCTCGCCGAGCTGCTCGCCTACTTGGATGACCGCTTCGGGCCCGATGACCCCTTCCGCCGACTGGCCGCGCTGCCCGGCGGCGACGAGCGCCCCGAGGCCTGGCTGCTGGGTTCCTCGTCGGACAGCGCCGGCTGGGCGGCCGAGCGAGGCCTGCCCTACGCGTTCGCGGACTTCATCAACCCCGATCCCGGCGCCAGCGTCGAGCGCTACCGGGCGGCCTTCGCCGGCTCGGAGGGGCGGGGTGCCCCCCGGGTGGCGGTCGCCGTTTGGGCGATCTGTGCGGAGACCGACGACGAGGCCCACCGGCTGGCGACCTCGAGTCGCATGAGCATGACGTTGCTGCGCCGGGGCCTGCACATCCCCGTGCCCCCGATCGAGAAGGCCGAGCGCTTTCTGGCCGGTCATGAAGACGCGGACGAGCGTGGCCCTTCCGGACGGCGGCGGCGCGCGGTGCTCGGGTCGCCGGACGCGGTACGCGCTGGTCTGGAGGCGGTCGCCGCGGAGTACGGGGCCGAAGAGGTGATCGTGGTCGGCATCACCTACGACCACGCCGCCCGGCGGCGCTCCTACGAGCTGATCGCCGAGGCGTTTGCCCTGTCCGGGGCGCCGTCGGGCGCCTATGTCGAGGCGGCGGGCTGAAAGCCGGCATCTCGGGTGAAGCAGTCGATGGTGTCGCGTCGACGATCGGGATCGGACGCTCATCCGCGGTCGGGTCGGACGATCCGGTACTGCACGGCGGCCATGAGGTCGCTGGGCACGCCGTCGGGATCGATGAGACGCTCGAGCGCGAGGCCGTTTGAGAGGGCAAGCGTCACGGTCGCCCACGCCTCGGGGCCCAGCGGGGTGCTGGCCGGCGCGAGCTGCACGAGGCTGGAGCGCAGGCGTCGGTAGCGTTGGGAGAACTCGTGCAGCAGCGCGGGCTGGTGGGATGCGTGGACCAGGAACTCGATCTCGAGAAGGACGAACTGGGTGGCGCGGGCCTCGACGGGCTGAGAAGCGAGCGCGGCGAGCAGCTCGGCGCCGCTGTCGTGCTGGGTCAGCAGCGCGCGGGTCTCCGCCAGGCGCCGATCGATGACGGCGTCGAGCAGCGCGAGGAACAGGCCGGCCTTGCTGCAGTACGCCGAGTACACGGCGCCCTTGGTGTAGCCGGCGTCCTCGGCGATGTCGTCGAGGGTGGTGGCGTGGTAGCCGTCGCGCCCGAAGCGTTGCTCAGCGGCCTTGAGCAGGTCGCGCCGCGTGAGCGCCGCGCGCTCGAAGCGGGTCAGCCGCCTCCGGGCCACTGATCCGCGTCGGGCCGGCGTCGCGACGAGCTGTCGTCTGGCCTGCGGTCGTGGTTCATGCGCCGGGGCGCTTGTCCGTGGCGGCCTCGCCATCGACGACGCCCGCCGCTGGCGGGAGCGGTTCGGATCCGACCGGCAGAGCAGCGACGTGCGGGCTCGCGCTCAGCTGCAACGGCGCGAGCCAGTCCGGGGGGAAGACCCGGCGGAGGTGTCCGACGTAGTCGGGTGCCACGCGGCGGGCGAGCACCGCGGCCGGGCGTCCGGCGATGAACGGGGCGAGGTCCTCGCACAGCAGCAACGCCGAGACGTTCGGCGCGATCTGAAAGTCGGCGGCGTTCAGCTGCGCACCATTCAACCGGCCCTCCCCAATCCAGCGATCGATTTGATCGAGGCGTTCGGGCAGCAGCGCGAGGTCTTCGCGCCCGGCATCATCCGACGCGTGGTGGGCGCCCGATGCGAGGCGCACGATCAGTGGCGCGCCCGCGCGCAAGACCAGGCGCATCGGAAGCCCCCGCTCGGCCGTCACCACGCTGGCAAACGCCTGGCGGTCGCGCCTGGCGCCGCAGTAGAAGACGCGCCGCGTCGCGTTCTGAAACTCCTCGCCCCAGCGCTCGGCATCCTCGACCGCCTTGCGTCGCAGGGGGTCGGCCGGGAACAGCGGCCGCTCGGGCACCAGCTCATCCAGGGCGCGCGAGATGCAGCGGGTTCCCTGCACCCGCCGACGATCGAGCTTGAGCGCCGGGACGCCCATCGTCTCAAAGCCCAGCGCCAGCATGATGAACGCGTGCGCGCCCGGCGGGAGCTTGACGAGCTCGTAGTCGATGCCCTTGTGGTCGAGCATCAACCGACCCGTATAGACAGAGCTCGAGCCGGGGAACATGTAGAACCTGACCTTCGCTGGCACCTTGGCTCCCGTCTCGCGCAGACGTTTCCTGACGACCCTTCCCAACGTACCCAGAGTAGCGCAATACCGACGGTAGGCGAACTGGGGGGCGCGGTGACCGTCGCAGCCTGGCGGGAATGCACCGGTACGTGATGTAGGGTCGCCGCATGGTTGAACTCGAGCAACGGCCCGCCTCGCGCTTCTGAGCGGCGGCATATCGTGGGCACACACGAGACCTCGGGCGGTCGAAGCGGGAGCGTGCTCGCGGGGCTGCTCGCCCCGCTGCGTCTGCCCGAGAGGGTGTTGCAGGCCCTCGATGAGCTGCGCCCGATGCGCTTCGAGCTCACCCGCGTGCGGGAGCAGACCGAGCCGCTGCCCGACCTGCTGCCGGCGCTTGAGCACCTCGAGGAGGTTCTCGGCACCCGGCTCGACGCCGTCCATGACGTGGTTGTGGCGCTTGAGAGCGAAGAGTCGCATCTCAACCGCACGACGAAAGAGCTGGGCGCCAAGGTGGGCGCCCTCTCCGACATCCTTGCGCCGGTCGCCGACCGTCTCGCCACCATGGAGCGCGTCATCCATGACCTCGCGGGTGAGGTCGGGGCCGTCCACGAGACCATCGTCGGGGTCAAGGACGACATTCAGCGCACCACCGGCTTGCGGGGGGATCGCGGGATGATGGAGCGCGCCCGCGACGTCATCACCGGCGGCCAGCGTGAGGAGGACAGGCCGGTCTCGGAAGGATCTGAGAGTGAATCCCGAGAAGAAACGCCAACGTAGCGAATGGTGATTCGCAATCGATCGAGAGCTGCTGACCGAACGCGTCGGCCACCTATCTGATGTCGACCTCTGTCGCATCATGGTGGGAATCGATCTCCTCGGTCGCGACTGAGCCGGCGCAGCACGTCGCTCGGACTATGCTGTCAGCCGCGGCCTGCAAGCGCAGCTGGCCACCCTCACGGCCACGACCGAGCCCCGCGTGCGTGCGATCCAGAGGGCACGCAGACCCAGCGAAGCAGTAGCCGCGAGCTGAGGGCCGTGCCGGGTTCCGCTGGTCGAGCCGTTAGCGTTGCCGTTGTGACGGCTCCAGCCCGCAATCGGCCGTGTCCGTGCGGGAGCGGCGTGAAGTACAAGAAGTGCTGCGGGCGCGGCGAGCCACCGCGTCGTGGCGGCGTGGCCAAGCCGCGCTACCGTCTGGGCGACGAGCGCGATCCTGCCTACTGGCGTGCGCTGAAGGCAGCGCGAAACCGGTTCGCGATGCCGGGCGTCGCGTGGGAGGACCCGCGCACGGTCGCCGCGATGCTGGGTCTCTCCCAGCGGCCGATGACGAACCTGCGCCGCGCGCCCGACGACGCGGACTTTGACGCGCTGATCGCCCAGCTGGGGCGCGCTGCCCTCGCCGGCGCGGCGCATGTGTGGCTGCGCCCCGGTGCCGGCGGGCCGCAGCTCGTGTTCGCCTTCCCGTTCGATGCCGACTTGACCACGGCCATCAAGCGTATCCCGGGGAGGCGCTTCGACGGCGCGGAACGCGTCTGGGTCGTGCCGGCTGACCCTGCGTCAGCCGCGGCGCTCGACACGTTGCTGGGTGACCATCCCTGGCTCGCGATCACCGACGATGTCGCGGAGTGGCTCGAGGCCCATCGTGGCCGGTGGACGGGTTGCGCAACCGCCGTTGAGCGCGACGGGGAGCCGGTCCTCGTCGTCCATTCGCATACTGGCGAGGCGCCGGCGGGGATCGCCGAGCGGGCGATCGCCCGGGGGCCCGACACCTTCCTCCTGCCGTGCGAGCCTGCGAGCGTCGCGCTCCTGCGCGACCATCCGGGCCTCGAGCCCGACGGTCCCGCGCTCGCCGCGCTCGCCGCCGGCCAGCGCCCGGCTGGTGCGACGCTCCTGGTCGGGCGCGATGACGAGGGGGAGCCGCGCTTCGAGCTGCGGACGGACTGGCTCTTGAGCGCCGCCGACGCGTTCAAGGCGCTGCCCGAGGCGGCCGTCGTGGGCCAGCGCGCCGAGCCCTGCGTCTACGAGCTGCAAGCCACCGTGCTCGGACTGCCTGCCGATCCGGCTCTCGCCCCTGCGCTCCGCGAGGTACTTGACCGGTTTCCCGACCTGCGGGCCGCTCCCGACGCGGTGCGGCGGCTCGAGCAGCTCGAGGCCGAGCGGGCGCGCGCGGAGGCGACGGTCGCGCTTTCGCTTGCCCACGACGCCGAGCTGGAGGTCGACGGCCTCGGCGGCGAGCTGCGCCCTTTCCAGCGCGCCGGCGTGCGTTACGCCCTCTCGCAGCGGCGGACGTTCCTGGCTGACGAGCAGGGGCTCGGCAAGACAGTCGAGGCGCTGGCCGCTCTGCATCTCGACGGCGCCTTCCCCGCCGCCGTCGTCTGCCCGGCGAGCATGAAGTTGGTCTGGGGTCGGGAGTGCGAGCGCTGGTTGCCTGGGCGCAGCGTCGCCGTCGTGGACGGACGCTCGGCGGATGGCTGGGAGCGCGCCGGGGCCCAGGAGGCCGATCTCGTGATCTGCAACTACGACATCGTCGAGGCGCATGCGGGGAGGCTCGCCGACCGCGGCCTCCGGGCGGCGGTCTTCGACGAGTCCCACTACTGCAAGGACCCACGGCGCAAGCGCACCAAGGCGGCGATCGCGCTGGCCGAGCGGGTCAGCGACGATGGTCTGCGGCTCGCGCTCACCGGCACGCCGATCATGAACCGGCCCAAGGAGCTCGTCGCCCAGCTCCGGCTCATCGGCGGTCTCGGTAACTTCGGAAGCGGCGCCCGGCTCGGCCGCCGCTTCCGCGGACCGCAGGCCCTGGAGCGGCTGCACTGGCACCTGCGCGCCCACTGCTACGTGCGCCGCACGAAGACGGAAGTACTGCCGCAGCTCCCACCGAAGCGCCTGGCCACCGTGCCGATGGAGCTGGACAACGAGCACGAGTACCGGCTCGCGGAGAAGGACGTGATCGCCTGGCTGCACACCCTGCCGCTTGACCTGCGCACACTCGAGACACGGGTCGCGGCGGCGCTGCGGGCGGAGCAGCTCGCGCGGCTCAACTATCTGCGACGGCTCGTCGCGCGCGGCAAGCTGCGTGCTGCTCTCGCCTGGATCGGGGACTTCGTCACTTCCGGCGAGCCGCTCATCGTCTTCGCCCACCATCGCGAAGTCCAGAAGGCGCTGCTCGGGCGCTTCCCCGCCGCGGCGCACGTGCTGGGTGACGACGATGCCACCTCCCGGGCGGCCGCGATCGAGGAATTCCAGCATCCCGACGGACCGCCGCTCATCGTCTGCTCCTTGCAGGCGGGGGCGCAGGGGATAACGCTCACCCGCGCCTCCAACGTCGCCTTCCTCGAGCTCGACTGGACCCCGGCGCGCCACGACCAGGCCGAGGACCGCTGCCACCGCATCGGCCAGCGCGGCGCGGTGACCGCCTACTACCTGCTCGCGCCGGACACGATCGATAAGCACATGGCGGGCGTCCTGCACCGCAAGCGCGGCGTCATCGGCGCGGTGACCGATGGCCGCGACCCGACCAGCGAGAGTGCGCTCGACCACGTCGTGCGAGCCCTGCGCGGACCATCGGCGGAGGAGGAGTTGCAAGTCGCCGCCTGAGACGGGTCAGCCCGGCGTTGCACCCCAATCTCGGTCCTTGCGCAAGCCGGATCGTCCTCGCCGGAGCTAGGGGGGCGGTGATGGACATCGCGGCGGTGCGCGACGGCCATCACCGGACGACGTGCTCGTCCTCTTCAAGCGGGTGTCGCTCCCCGCCCCACCCGCAGCCGCAGCGCGACAGCCCCGCCGGCGAGCAGCAGCAGGGCCACCGCGATGATCCCCACGAGCAGGCCTGAGCTGCCCCCGCCCGCGCCCGAGCTGGTGATGGCCGAAGGCAGGTTGGCCAGCGGATGGCCGGCCGCCCGCGCGATGTCCACGATGCCCCGACCCGCGGCCCGGGCCAGCTCGTCGGAGTTGACGTGGCCGGCGACGGTGGCCGGCACGGGGCGGGCGCGCAGGGCGGCGGCCAGGGGCGAGGGACCGACGTAGCCCAGGCCCTGGGGCATGGCGACCAGCAGGCCCCAGTCCCTGGGCGCGTCGAGCTCGCGGGCCAGGAAGGTCGCGTACTGCTGAGGGTGGCCGAAGAAGTTGGGGATCGCCCCGAGATCGAGATTGGACGCGATCACGGCCACCTGGGTGACCGAGCCCGCGCGGCGAGCGTCGGCCGCGACGTTGGTCAGCGCGACCTTCACCGAAGCCGAGACCTCGGGCTGGTAGGGCAGGAAGACGTCCTGACCGCTGATCAGCATGTCCGAGGCAGGATCGGCGTCGGCGCGAGCCGCCGGGGCGCCGGCCGCCCCGAGCGCCACCATGACCAGCAGCAGCGCCGTCAGGAAGGCAAAGGCGCGAGTCACGGCGCCAGAGCCTAGAGGCGGTCCGTCGCGTCGCCGCGAGGGCGGCGGATCAGGCCCGCGTCGGCACGGAGAGGCGATCCAGCCCGCGGAGCACCGCCCCGCGGGCCCCGGCGGGCTCGAGGACGACGGCGTCGCCGGCCTCCTTGAGCACCTCGCGGGCCAGCCAGTCCGCGCCGGCGAACGACCGCTCGATGATCACCGCGCCGTCCTCGAGCTCCGCCACGACCCGGCGCTCCTCCCGGACCCAGCGCGCGCGCTGGGGCGAGATCCACAGCCGCGCGGTCTGGGCCGCCTCGACCTCGCCCGTCCGCAGCCACGCATCGGCCGCCTCGTCCATGACGTCGAGCTCGGGTCGGGGCTCGAAGCGCTCGTCGGTCACCTCGACGCGCCGGACGCGATCCAGGCGGAAGTGGCGCAGCCCGTCGCGGGAGGGGTCAAAGGCGATGACGTACCAGCCCTCCCGGCCGTTGGCCAGCGCGTAGGGCTCGACCCGCCGCTGGGAGAACTCGTCCTCGTTCTCCTTGTAGTAGTTCAGCTCGATCACGCGGTGCTCGGCCGCGGCCAGGGAGATCGCCCGTGCGTGCTCGGAGTCGTCGGCGGCGGCCGGCGCCATCTGCAGTCCGGCCCGGGCTGGGTCCTCCCCCAGGACCTCGACGATCTTCCCGCGCGCGGAAGCCAGCGCGCCGGTGGGCAGATGGTCGCCCAGCAGGTCGATCGCCGCGATCAGCGCCTTGGCCTCGATGGGCAGCAGTCGCGCCGGGCGGTCGAAGCTGTCGGAGTAGGACTCCAGGTCGACCTCGACCACGTCGGCGTCGGTCAGGGTGGCGTAGAGGACGTAGGAGCCGGCCCCGAAGTTCACGATGTTCAGGACCGAGATGTCCCCCTCGAGCTCCTCGGGAGAGACTTGCAGCCGCTCGCGCAGCTCGGTGCCGGGCACCGTGTGGCCCTCGCGGGCGGCGCCGATCAGCAGCGTGGCCAGGGTGACGAGCCGGGCGAAGCGCTCGGGCCGGATGGTTGTCGACTCGCGGTCGGCGCGCTCGCGGGCCGGAGCGGGGCTCTCAGCGGCCGCCGCGGCGGCCGGCACCGCGGCAGCCGGCGTGAAGTCCTCGCGATGGCGCTCGGCGACGAGCCGCACGCGCTCGTCGAGCTCGTCGCGCAGCTCCGCCGGGGCGACGATGCGGGCGTGGCCGCCGAGCCCCAGCACCCACGAGATGAGCTGGCGCGCGTTGGCGTAGCCCGTTACGAAGCTGCGCTCCCCGTCGGCGTCCGGCGCTCCCAGCGTGCCGAAGCGGGCGAAGTGGCGCTCCACCTGCCAGGCGACGCGCTCGGCCACCCGGATCTCGGCCTCGCCGACCGGCTCACCGAGCTGCCAGTCGATGCGCTCGGCGTAGTCGCGCGGATCGAAGTCCTCGGGTCGCTGGAAGTCGTGCTCGGCCTTGGTGGCGTAGGAGACCCGGCCGCGGATGCGCGACAGCCGGAAGACGCGCAGAGCGTCCCGCTCGTGACTGTGGCCGACGAGGTAGAACAGTCCCCCCTGGTAGACGAGCTGGTAGGGGTCGATGCGGCGGCTGCCCAGCTCGTCGCGGCCCAGCGAGTAGTAATCGAAGATGATCGTCTTGCGCCGGAAGATGGCCGCTTCGACCTTCTGCAGGTGGGCCGCGAGCTCCTGGCCCCCCGCCTCGGGAGCGAGGGCCAGCTTGACCGTCTGCTGCTCAGGGGCGCGCAGGGGGCTCGGCCGCCCCCAGGCGATCTGCTGGAGCGCCAGGCGCAGCGGCTCGGCGTAGGCGAAGCGGCCGTCGAGCAGGTGCAAGGCGGTCCCCAGCGCCGCCAGCTCGCCGTCGGAGAAGGCGATGGGCGGCAGGTGGAAGCGCTCGGGGGCCAGCGAGTAGCTCTCCTGCTCGGCGGCACCGTCGACCGGCCGGTCGACGGTGAGCTCGATGCCCAGCGAATCCAGCTCGGCCCGGTCGGCGTAGAAGCGGCGGGCGAAGGCATCCTCGCTCATCCCGCAGTAGCCCTCGACGTCGCTGCGGATGTCCAGCGCGGTGACCGGCCGGCGCTCGGCCATGAGGAACGAGATCAGCGAGAGCTGCCGGATGAGCTTCTCGGTGTCTTTGGCCATCGCTGGCCAAGATAGAGGCGCCCGTCTGCTCGCGCGCGTAGGGGGTCTGACTTGCGCCGCTCTTTGCGCAGATTCGTGGGAGGGCGTTGGAGTCCGGCGCTCGCGCGCTAGGCGGCAGCCCGCTCGGAGGGGTAGGCCCCGCTCCAGGGCGCCTCGCCATGCGCATCGTCCCATTCGCCCACGCTGATCTGTACCGCGGGACCGAGCGCATGACAGTCGTGCGGAACGTCCCGCGGCGCGCGTGGCTTGTCACGAGCGGGACCGAGCGCATGACCCCCAGCCGCCCACGCGCTCGGCCCGGCGCCCGCTACCGGACCGTACGCCGCCGCTGGCGCGGACCCTCGGGCCCCTCGCCCTACGCCGCCGCCCGTTCGGAGAAGTACGCCCCGCCCCCGAGCGCGCGGTCGAACCCCGACCAACGCTCGCCCTGGCGCAGCTCCTTCTCCAGGCGGTCGAAGGAGCCCAACCGGCCTCCAAGGTTGTCGATCATGTGCACCAGGGTGGCCTCGCGCGTGCACGGCAGTACCGGGCTGCCGTGCTCCAGCGAGCCGTGATGGGCGAGGATGATGTGCAGGACGGCCTCGCCCGTGGCCGCGGGAAACCCCTCGAGCTCCTCCATCGTGCGCCGGACCCGGTAGTAGCCCAGGGGGATCTCGCCCTGAAGGCGCCCCGCATCGGTGAGATCGATTGCCGGTCCGCAGAAGGCGTAGGCCTCGAGCTTGCCGATGTCGTGCAGCAGCGCGCCGGTGACCGCCACGTCGCGATCGATGCCGGGAAACGTCGCGGAGATCGCGCTCACCGCCTCGGCCACGCCGAGCGAGTGCTCGAGCAGCCCATGGCGGTAGGCCTGGTGGTAGTGCTTGGCCGCGGGCTGCTCGCGGTAGCGCGCCCACGCCGGCGCCTGGGAGCCCAGGATGCGCTCGAGCAGGCGGCGCAGCCACGGATCCTGCACGGTGGCGATGAGCCCCCGCAGGTCGGCCTCCATCAGCTCAGCCGAGCGTGGAGGGCCGTCGAGCAGCTCGGCGGGGTCGTACTCCTCCTCCTGCGCCCGGCGCAGGCTGCGCAGCGAGAGCTGGGGCCCGTAACGGGGGTGGACCTCGTAGCGTCCGCTGACGTGGACGACCGCGCCCGGGCCGGCGAGCTCGATCGTCGCCTCGACGTCCTCCCAGACCATCGCCGTCAGCGTCCCGGTGCGGTCCCCCAGTTCCAACCGCAAGAAGCAGCCGCCCCCCCGCCGGGTGCGACGCTCGGCGTTGCGCACGACCATCGCCTGCGCGACCGCCTGACCGTCGGTGAGCTCCCGCACCGCCATCGTCAGCGGACGGTAGAACGGGCAGCGGACGGGTTCGGGGCGTCGCCGGCCGCCCGGCATCGCCTGCCCGGATCCGGCGAGCGCAGGGTCAGGCGCGCAGCTCGGCCAGTTCTCGCTCGCGGAGCATACGCGGCGCGTAGCCCAGCTCGCAGCTCGGAGATGAAGGCGCGGAGCTCGGCGTCGCCGGCCGCGAGGACGCGCTCCTCGGCCAGCGGCCACCACCGCCTCGGTCGACATGTGAACGACGACGCACGCCGGCCTGGCGGACCAACCCTGAGCCGCCGGTGACGAAGGCGCGCACGCTCAGTGACCCGAGGCCCGGATCACTCGAACGCCCCGCAGCCGTCGTACAGCGTCCAGGCTCCCCGCCGGTCGACGATGCGCATCCCGGCCGCCACCGTTCCGGCATGGGGCTGACGGACGGACTCGAGGTAGCCCGCGCCGGGGCGCACGGCCGAGCGCACGTGAACCAGCACGTAACGCTCGGGATGGGTAGCGAGCAGCAACGCCAGCATGGGTCGCGCGCGGAAGTCGTTGGTCTGCACCGGCCCGCAGCGGGCGAGCTCGGCGCCGAAGGCCGGGTCGCGGACCAGGGCGCGCAGCTGACCGTCGTCACGCGAGGTCCGGGCAGCGTCGCTGACCAGTCCGGGCAGCGTCCGCGCGGCGTGGACGCCGAAGCCGGCCGCCACGGCGATCCCCACCACGGCGCCAGCGACCATCCACGGCCGCCGCAGCCGGTGCCCGGGCTCCAGCGCGCTCCAACCGGCGATGGCCACCGCGCAGAACAGCGCGACCATCGTCGCCGGGACGAACA